>Ga0224514_10000026_pt1 | contig 63443 bp, 62 predicted proteins | sample SF_May12_sed_USG_3_FD_169107 | JGI IMG/M metagenome (GOLD analysis project Ga0224514, IMG submission 169107) | Sediment microbial communities from San Francisco Bay, California, United States - SF_May12_sed_USGS_24 | ecosystem: Environmental > Aquatic > Marine > Sediment | place: USA... | reverse complement strand
CCTTTTTCTTAGGGTTTAAGAAAAAGGTAACACCCATAGGGAAGCAGTCAAATTAGAGAGACTATCACCTGTATTCAAGAAGGGAAGGTTTGGAGTCTTTTTCCCGCGTAAGCGGTTGAGTTCAACCCGCCACTATGGTGAATGACAATATACTTCCAGCGTTTGCCCCAATAAAAAGCTCCAAACGCAATCGTTGCGAGAACGAATGAAGTATTAATAATAAATTTTCTACGATTCATAAATATACAACATATTACACATAACGAGTCTGTAGGAAAACTCAATTTAATCTGAAAACCTTAAAATATGGGGGCGCCAAAATGATTCCTGGTACCGAGGTCGTCCAATACAGGCTAAATATGCCCCCCCTTTTTTGTAAAATATACCGATTGAGTAATCCTGCAAGTTCAAAGTTTACGCTAACCGGCCGCGCGAAATGTTTGTTTTTTATTCGGACCGCCTATCGTGCGATTTGAGTTGGCAACGGGTTGGGCTTCTCAGTTTTTTGACAGCAATTCCATCAAATCTGCGTCATTCGCTTTTTTGGCTAGCTCATAGCCGGTTTTATAGTGCTGTTTCGCTAAAGCAGATTCATTTAAGTCTGTACAAATATCGCCCAAAGCAAGGTGCAAATAAGGATCTGGTTCAAAATTGTACTCTAGCGCTAATTCATAATATTCTTTAGCTTTCCCAATATCGCCTATGCCACTATAAGATATAACACCAGCCTGTTTAGATAAACTTGCTATACAATGAGTATCACTCTCTCTAAGGGCAGTATCAATGCCTTTGTCGATGATTGACAGCGCTTCCCTTGGCTTGTTTGCTGAAGCCAATTCCAAGCTTTGTGTAAGTATTGCTCTCACATTTTTCATATTAAAATATGTGTATAAATCTGCAGCCCAAGACCCAGGGCCGGGCGCGCATGAAACCTTCGGAATGCGTCCCCTTCACCCGGTTATTGGAGGCTCATTTACTTGTGCCTATTGATGCTGCAGGCTTTTCATTTTTTTCATAATTCAGTATACTGGTGTGGCGCAGATTTCTTTCCCTCTTTACTGAATTCATCTGCCAGTAAATAAACCTGATTTTTTTCTACATCGTAACATCCCAGCTTTATATAGAATTCAACCTTATCACCCTTGCTGATTTCCTTTTTTAAATAAGGGATCATAAGACCATTAAATAAAAACTTTATTTTGGCTGTAGAATTTTCAACATCAAGTTCATGTGAGTAAAACCTGTGATAGTTTGGTTTTGTTTCACTGTTATGCACCCAATAATCAAGGAAGTCTGCTGATTCTTTACCGGCAGGTTTTGGATTGTCGAGAAGTTTAGCAGACACTAAAATTTTCTTCTTGAAAACTTTTACTTGATGAGAATTCTTTTTATTTACAATCTCCGCAGGGTTAGCATCTATTTTTTGTTTTAATGATTCAAGGTCAGAATATTCATAAAGAGAATGATCAAAAGGCTGCTTTTTTTCCGGATTCAAACCTGAGAGGCTGAGAGGCTTCATGAATATATTTGCCTGTTTTAATTCCAAACTTGCATTTTTGTGTGAAGGATTATTTGCCAGTTCAATTTTATACTCGCTAATAGCATACTTAAAGTTTGGCATAGCGAAGCCTGACGACCCCATCCTTTTATAAATTTTACCGATTTCATAATGAACGGAAGGATAGAAATAATCCAATAATAATACCTTGTAAAAAGCGTCTAAAGATTTATTCATATTATCAACATGCATGAGCATTCCATATTTCCTTCCCAATTCGAAATAGGTATCAGTGCCGACATTATCAGGATTAATATTTATATCCATCTCGATTACTGCAATCCCGGAGGCAAGGGCATTATCAGCATTTAGTTCAGCTTCTTTCCTGTAGGCCATCCTTGCAGAATCATACTTCTTTAATGACTCATAACATTTTCCCAAAAAATAATGCGCCCAGGGATAGGAGTTTTTACGTTTGATAACATTTAAATAAGCATCTGTCGCATTTTCACAATCCTTCGAGCGCTTGTAGATATTTGCCAAACTATAATAAAGATCCGGCCTTTTATAATTATTTTTAAGCGCAAGAAAATAGTTTTTTTTAGCCATTTCAAAGCGCTTTAAGAATTGGAGCGCTCGGCCCAGGCTGTAATAACCATGTCCAAATCCGGGATTGATTTGTATCGCTTTCTCATGATATGGAATGGCCTTTTCATACTCTTCAAGAGAGGTAAAAGTCATCCCGATATTATTCCACGTATTTGGGCTATTATCATCCAGCTTTATCTCTTCCAGCCACTTTTCGCGTGCTTCTATGTACTTGCCCTGGCTGAATAATGCATTGCCTTCTAAATGAAGTGAGTTGATTTTTTCTTCCTTTGTTAACAGAAGGTTATTAATATGATCTTGAGAGAAGTAAAGGACGAAAAGTAACAATAAAATAAACAGCAAGACACTTTTTCGCCTTAAGGAATCCTTAGTTTCTTTCGCCTTCCTTAAAATTTCTATTTGTTCACCGCAGAACTTACAGATGGTGTAGCCCTTAACATTAGGCGGGATTTTTTCATCGGGGTAGCAGCCAAGAATTTTGTCACATGTCTTACAGTAAATATCCATATGGCATGTACAATTAAATTTGTTTTTTTATGTCAGAAATTCAGATTGGACAAAACCGCTATTGCAGAGAATAAAAACTCACCAAAAAACACATACAACCTCATCCCTCTCTATTTAATACAGGAGTTTGCCACATGTCAATCAAATATTGACTATTTATTGACACTAGAAGCTACAAAAAATACGATTTCTGCCCTGTTAACAGTACATTTTGAATGTTATCGAGAAATAGCATAAGTCTTCATAATTAGTTTTCATCGGTCAAGGGTGCTTTCTCGCAATCTCTGCGTCAATCTTCAGTTTTGCTTGTGCCATGTACAGTCGTACAACTCGGCGAAACCCTTAATTTTCTTGACTTTGCAAAAACTCCCTCCTTTCCGAATTGAATCATACCGCAGTTAGCCTAGAAGGATGGGCAGGTTTCTTTTGCCCACAGGGAGCAGTAAATTGCACGGCATGGACAGAAAAAACTTTCCCGCCCTGTCCGGCTTATCTCCACTACCTTGCCACCGCCTGAAATAAATTTTCGGTCATTTACCCTTGTTGGCACTTCCAGTTTTTCCATAAAAAACAATCCTGTATTATGCGCCTCTGCCAAAGCCGGAAACCATTTCAGAGAGAATTGCTTTATGAAAATTTGTATACATCCTGCTGCGCCTGAATAACTCTTTCCAGCTATTCTCGCGAATATAACGGAGGGTCCACTTTAATATGAATCCTGAATTTAAATAAAAAGCTCTCATAGTACTTTCTCGTAAGCTTTCAATATATTCCTCAGTTAAACCATATGGAACAAAGATAGTCTCTATATTATTCATTCTATTAAACCTGCGCTTAAAGACACCATATTTTTCTGCGCTGGAATACAGGTCTGAGCCGGGATATGGCGTACATGTAAAAATAGCAACATCATCCAACCCTGAATTCATTATGTATCGGCTTGTTAGCTCAAGCGTCTCTTTAGTATGCCCCGGCAGGCCAAAAATGAAATATCCTCTGGCCCGGATGCCTGCCCTTTGGGTTATTCTAATTGCCTTATCCACATCATCTTGTTTAATCGGTTTTGATATTAATTTTGAAACCGTATCGGGTGCGCTTTCTATACCATATGAAATTTCAAAGCAACCGGATTTTCTTATGAGTTGATACATTTTCTCGTCAGCGTCAATAACTCTTGCCATGCACTCCCAGCGCAGGTCTAATTTAGCTTCAATAAGCATCCGGGCAAGGTCCGTTATCCTTTTTTTATCTGCAAAAATAACATCATCACTGAACATTATTTCACGAACACCATAATTATGATAAAGGTGGAGAATTTGCCGCATTATGTATTTTGGCGAGAAAGTTCTATATTTACTGCCAAAGACTCCTCTATCACAAAATTCACATTTCCAGGGACAACCTCTTGACGTGAACAATGAACCTGTCAGTCTTGTGCCGGAACCGGTAGCTAAAGAGGGGCTGTAACGAAGTGGATATTCCGGCAATAAGTCCCACGCCGGCATAGGTAGCGAATCAAGATCCTCCTTAAAGGGGCGACGCGGATTAACGACTATCTTTTGCGAAGCGCTGCGAAAAGCAATGCCTTTTACCTTGCCTAAATTCTCGTCAGTGGGTTTTGTTATCAGAGTATCTAATAACTCCATGAGTGTGTCTTCTGCTTCACCGATTACAGCCACATCAAAATTATGGAACTCCAAAAGTGTTTCAAATGGAACTGACGTTACATGTGGCCCGCCAATAATAACAGGGGTGCCAGGTAATACATCTTTCAATAATGCAGCCAGACGGTCAGCATTGATAATGCCTAAGGTATGAGCAGAAATTGCTATTATGTCAGGTTTGAGTGGCCTTACTTTTGCAACTATTTCATCATCCGACCATTGGAATGGATAAGGATCGATTACTGATGTTTTCCAGCCATTCTCGCGGGCTATTGCAGCTAATATAAGAATTCCTATATGAGGCCTGTCCCTCGATAAGTTTACAATTCCGGATAATTTCCCGATACGCTCTTCCGGAGTTGTCGGGGCATCAATAAAGACGATTGCTGACATTTTTTATTCCCGGCGCATCATTAGCCGAAAGTTTGAATTTTTCAAAAACGAAACTGCCGATTATCCTGTCACAAAAACAGGCTATTTAGCCTTTTCTGCAACGCCCTGATATGTGTATCCGTGAACTTTTGAATCATCATCAATATAATATTCGTCCAGTTCAAGCAAATTAAAATCAGCTTGTTCAATAAGGTGCCTTATGTTTCGGGTAAGTCGGCAACCATCTACAAAAAAACTTTGTATGGGATTAAGCCGATACTGCCATTTTTGTATTTTCGGGTCATTACTCAGGCCATGCTCTAAAAAAAAGAAACGGCCGCCCGGTTTCAAAACCCGATAGACTTCGGTTAATGCGGAATCGATATTGTTTATAGTGCATAGTGTATAAGTAGTTACAACACTATCAAAGGTGTCATTCTTCATGGGCAAACTCTCGGCATTTAACACATAACTATCAACGATAATTGATGCCCCCTTAATCCTTTTTTCAGCCCTTGCATTCATGCTTGCATTCCTGTCAACAGCAGTAACTTTTTTAACATGGGATGGATAATTTGGAAGGTTTAAGCCTGTACCAAAACCAATTTCCAATATTTCTCCTTTAACCCCGGACAGAAGCGCGCGGCGAGCTTTATCCTTCATCGGTGACGACACCAAAGAATCATATGCCAATGGAAATAAAATCCGTGAATAAAATCCCATCAATATATCTCACAAAAAACGACTTGATTGAGTTGCAGCCGGACCGGGCCGACGGCCCTGTTTTATCACTTGCTTTCTCCGGTTTTCTTTGGAACAGGACTTTTTCATTTTGCGCGGCAACAACAAGCTTCCTTCACCGCGCTTCCCGGTAAATTAACGTAACTTGCTCATTTTATTGTGGTGTCGCTGGAGACGAGTTGAGTCACTTTCGAGTAAGCTTTCGTAACTTACTTATTGATGTAATATTGACGGGGAGGACCAACGGCGCAGACAAGTTACCTTTTTTTAAGTTTAACAAACATTTTTTCCCATGCAAACAGCATTGATATATTTTTCGGGGTATAAACAGGTTAACCGGGAAGAGCAAGGCAATGGTTATTATGACAGGCGAATGCAGATAAAAAGCCCTGAAAAAAGGGCTGCAACATTTCATATGCCGCAGCCCTTATAAAATTATCCTTTTTTTCCTTTACTTCAAATAGCCGAAACGCTCCTTAAATTCATCAATACTCATATGCGTCGCAGCAGCAAGTTTCTCCGTCCACTCGCCCCCTCTAAAATCTTCCGTTTCGAGACGAATCATGTATTTTCTTGCCACGGCGTAGGATTCCGTATTAACATCAACCATCCGGACTGCCGTTTTCCCTGTCATGGGATCGATCATTTCATCAAAGGGGATGGGAATCAATTTCTGCTCGTGCATGGTAATGAGCGCGTCGGTGCCCCCCTTTAGCAGGAAGGTAATGGCCCCAAAACCGAGATCCCGTGTATATTCGGCATCAAAAGGTATGGGTGGCGCGCATCTTAGTTCATAACCGATGTCCTTTGTAACAATGGTAATTTTCTCCCCCATTTCAAGGAAGCGGCGCTGCAACTCCTCTTTGACCACTTTGCCAAGACTTACTTCCGCAAGGCGTATATGACCATGCTCGTCTCGTTCTACATTTTTAAGGTCTGCCAGGTCATCGGGATTGAACCTTTCCGCAAGGCCTTCGGCCAGGACAACAACGCCGTTAACCTTGCCGCCGGCCTTTCTCTTTATCATGCTCCCTTCAATAATATCACAGACATCATTAAGGGTAATCACGCCTTCCTTAAACTCTTCGGGAATAATTGTGCAGGTCGCCCCTGAAGCCTTCCCTATGCCCAGCGCCAGGTGCCCTGCCTTTCTTCCCATGGCGACGATGACATACCACCTGCTCGTCGTTCTTGAATCTTCCATAAGGTTCTTCATAATATTGACGCCCACATGCCTCGCCGTCTGGAAACCAAAGGTTGAAGCCATACCGGGAAGAGGGAGATCATTATCTATGGTTTTGGGTACATGGGCCACTTTTATCTCGCCATTGGCAGCGGCCGCAACCCTGCTGGAAGAGAATGCCGTATCATCACCGCCGATGGTAACAAGATACTTGATATCGAGTTTTTTAAGGTTATCGAGAACCTTTGCCATTTTGTTATGCTCTTTTGTCGGATTCTCTCTCGAAGTCCTGAGAGCCGAACCTCCGCTCAAGTGGATCCTCGACACATCATCTATGCTCAACTCAACCGTATCAAGAGGGTCTTTAAGGAGGCCCTTAAAGCCGTCGTAAATACCGACTACCTTTTTCCCTTTATTTATCGCCTCAAGGGCAACGGCGCTGATAACACCATTAATGCCGGGCGCCGGTCCGCCTCCGACAAGAATTCCAACAACCTCTTTTTGCCTGGTCATTCCTTTACCTCTTTCAATATAAAAATTTAGTTTTACCCTACAAAGATATCAGTCCCCTTGAAGGAGGTCAAGGATTTGGATAACTCTATTTTATATGCTATAAAAAGAGTATAAAACCTTTGACGGACAATGCGAATATAAAGTAATATAGCGCATTTATGATCGCCGCTGAATCAAAAGATAAACGCCTTCCGCCATGGCTAAAAAGACAAGTTGGAAAAAGCGAAAAGGTGGCAGACCTCAAACGGATTTTAAGGGAAAACAACCTGCACACCGTCTGTGAAGAAGCGAGATGCCCTAACCTGGGTGAATGTTTTGAGCAGAAAAGAGCGACCTTTCTTATCCTTGGAGATTACTGCACCAGGGGGTGCGGCTTCTGCTCGGTAAAAGAGGGACGTCCCCTTCCGCCGGAACCTGATGAACCGCAAAAAGTCGCAGCGGCAGCGGCAAGGATGGGAGCCAAATATGTAGTTATAACATCGGTAACACGTGATGATCTTCCCGATGGCGGATCGAAACAATTCGCCCATACCATAGACGCTATCAGGAAATTGCTGAGTGATTCTTCCATCGAAGCGCTGACCCCCGATTTCGGGGGGGATATTGAGGCCATAGACAGGGTATGCCATGCAGGACCGGATGTCTACAACCATAATGTCGAAACCGTTCCGTCCCTTTACCCTGAAGTAAGGCCCCGGGCGGAATATGAAAGGTCCCTTGACCTTATTAGACATGTAAAGAAAAGCTACCCGTCCATAATGACAAAATCAGGGCTTATGCTGGGTTTTGGCGAAAAAAGGGATGAGGTAATCACCCTGCTGGAAGATCTTAAAAATGCCGGCTGCGACCTCGTAACGATAGGACAGTACATGAGACCAACGAAGAACAACCTTCAGGTTGTTGAATATGTTAAACCGGAAGTTTTTAAGGAGCTTGAATGCATCGGAAAGGAGATGGGCTTTGCAGGCATTTTTTCCGGCCCCCTTGTTAGAAGTTCCTTCAATGCTGAAGAGTTCAGGATGTCCATTGATTCTTAATTGTCAATTTTTGTTTCTTCACGAAAAAGGGCAAAGATAAACAATCATCAATAGACAATATTAAATAGTGTCCATCCAGAAACTATAATGAATCAAACTATGTTTTCAATTCGGAAAGGAGGGATTTTTTGCAAGGTCAAGGAAATCAAGGGTTTCGCCGAGTTGTACTACTGTACATGGCACAAGCAAAACCGAAGATTGACGTAGAGATTGCGAAAAAGCACCCTTGACCGATGAAAACTAAATAATCAATCTAAAAAAGAGGAAGACTTTGGAAGAGTTTTACAGGATAAAGAGACTGCCGCCTTATGTTTTTGACATTGTCAATAAATACAAGATGGAGAAAAGACGCCAGGGTGAGGACATTATTGATTTCGGGATAGGAAATCCCGACAACCCGACACCCCGGCATATCGTTGACAAATTGGTAGAGGCAGCGCAAGACCCGAGAAACCACCGCTACTCCCTCTCAAAGGGCATCCCCGGGATTAGAAAGGCCATCAGCAACTGGTACAAAAACAGGTATGATGTCGATATCGACCCTGAAACGGAAGCCATCGCAACCATCGGTTCGAAGGAAGGACTCTCTCACCTGACGCTGGCTATTATTGCGCCGGGCGATCTTGTGCTCGTCCCTAATCCGACTTACCCAATCCATACCTACGGCGTCGTCATTGCCGGCGGGGACGTACGAAGTATACCGACAGCTCCGGGAAGAGATTTTTTTGCAGACCTTCTCGATGCTTTCAAGCAAAGCTGGCCGAGACCGAAGATACTCCTTTTAAACTTTCCCCACAATCCAACGACGGCTGTTGTAGAACTCGATTTTTTTGAAAAGGTCGTCGACTTTGCCAGGGAACATGATCTTATTGTTATTCACGATCTTGCCTATGCCGATATCGTATTTGACGGGTACAAGGCGCCGAGCTTTATGCAGGCCAAAGGGGCAAAGGATGTGGGCGTCGAGTTTTTTACCCTTTCCAAAAGCTATAATATGCCCGGCTGGAGAGTCGGTTTTTGTGTGGGAAACAAGAGGATCATCAACGCCCTTGGAAGAATCAAAAGCTACCTCGATTACGGCATGTTCCAGCCTATCCAGATAGCAGCCACAGTGGCCCTCAACGGCCCGCAGGACTGTGTACAGGAAATATGCGAAACTTACAGAAAAAGGAGAAATGTCCTCGTCGAAGGGATGAACAGGATCGGCTGGCAGGTTGAAAAACCGAAGGCCAGCATGTTTGTCTGGGCTGAGATTCCGGACCAGTTCAAGGAGATGGGATCACTCGAATTCAGCAAGCTCCTCATTAAGGAGGCAAAAGTCGCTGCCTCACCGGGTATCGGCTTTGGTGAGTATGGTGATGAATTTGTGCGATTCGGTCTTGTTGAAAATGAGCACAGAATCCGTCAGGCCGTGCGTGGTATAAAGAAAATATTCTAGAACTCTCTTTAAAAAGAGGCTAATTATACGGGCAAAAGAAAAATTTACTCTTCACCAAACCTGAACATTAGGGCAAAGCTGACAAAACCTTGCCCGCTGCTGATTTCATATTCATCTTTATAGCCGCCGGAGCTGTATTTGCCGTCACCTTCAAAATGGGTATAAAGAAAGCCACCTTTGAAGGCAAGCAGCAGTGTTGAACCAGGTTCCAGATTAACGCCTGCTGCGGGACCCGGCCCTACACCGGATATTTCCATATCAAGACCAGGGGCGCTGTCGGAAGAGCCCTCCAGGCAGGCAAGCCTCAGTTCAGGCCCTATCCAAAAGTTGGCCTTGGCACATCAGGTTCAGTTGATTTTCTTATAACAATTAACACGTCAGCCGCTCAAAGGTTACCTTACAAAATCTGGTTGATTGACAGCGCCAACAACGAATCGAACAAGCTGGACGGTTCAATTTGGCTATCCTGGTAAAGCGAATCATAACACTAAAACAAACTCAAAAAGATGATCCCCGCTGAGCAAGAAAAGCCAGTTCTTCCGTCGTCGACTTTCTTCCTAAAATTTCATTTCTATGCGGATAACGGCCGAACCGGTCAATAACGGCTTTATGCTTAATCTCCCAGTCCAGGTTTGATTCAAGTCCGGGCTGACTAAAAAGTTTCAGGGCTATTTCATGAATTAGAGCTGATTCACTGTGCATAAAGGGCATATAGATAAATGCCTTTTTATCAGGTGGCAGGGCCGAGTCAATACCTGCGGCAAGCGCCTCCTGGGCGAGAATGAGAGACATGGAATCATAAAGGAAGGAAGCGGGCTTCCCCCTGAATATATTTCTCGAAAACTGGTCAAGGATTATTATTTCGGCAAGCCTTCCTTCAGGCTCTTCTCTCCAGTGAAAGAGTTCACCACCTGCGGCGGCAGTATGAAATGATAAGAACCTTTTCCTGATAAGCGCATCAAAAGAAGGGTCCTTTTTCCATCGGCTGGCAGGCGCTATCTCGTGAAACCAGAAATCAATGACAAGCTGAAAATCAAAGCCCTCCAAGCTGTTCTCCTCCTACATGCCTTCTCTTCTTAACCTGTCTATTTTTTTTCTGACCATCGCTCCGAATTCATCACCATGAGGCTCTTCCAGCGCCATCATTAACTGCCTGACAGCATTCTCGGGATCAATATTAAGCCGATAATATTCAGCCAGGTTGTAGCGGCTCAGGTCAGGCCGGCCAAGGTCATGATAAACGCCCGCCAGATGATAATAAACAAAGGAATTATTGGGACTTAACTTTAATGCTTCCGTCAGGTATTCTTCGGCGGAAAGATGCTGTGAACTCTCCTTTGCGTCGATGCCAAGCACGATGAAGGGTGCAGAGTAAGATCGCGAAAGACTTATACATTTTAAGGCTACTTCCCTGGCTTTCTCTTTTTTCTGTGCCTGCATATAGACACTCGAAAGGTGGGCGTAATATTGAGCGTCATAGGGATTTATTTCTATCGCTTTTTCAAGGTTTTCAATAGCGCGTTTATAATCATTGGCGCTGAAGGCATAGATACCCTTTAAAAAATACTTCCTGTCATCAGGCCGTTGATCATAAGTTCCCTGCATATCAAAGCCATCGTTATAAACACCTTTGATCATGGTTCTTATTTTTTCCCAGTCCCACTTACCCCTCTTTACCGCCTTTTCCGGAGCAGGGAGGTCTTTTATAAGCGCTTCAACGATTACCTGACGTTCGATAACACCGGGATGGGTGGAAAGGTAAGTAGGTATTACATCAGTAGAATAGAGCCTCTCCTGATGAGATAATTTTTTAAAAAAATCGGACAATCCCGAGGGATGATACCGGCTTTTACGAAGATAGCGCAATGCAAAGAGGTCGGCATCTTCTTCATGCTCTCTGCTGAGCTTGAGCTTATAGGATATATTCGACGCCTCTGCAATGGCAATTGAAGCCTCCGGCTGGCTTCCCCCGGCAAGACCGCCTAAAATAATCCCGGCAATGGTCGCAATATCCGCCAGCGCAACTTTCCTTGCATCCTTGAAGTGATGGTTTCTCTCTACATGAGCAATTTCATGAGCAAGCACACCGGCCAGACCTTCTATGCTGTTGAGGTTTTTTATGAGCCCGTCATAAACAAAAATATAGCCTCCCGGAACGGCAAAGGCATTAATCCTGTTTTCTCTTATAACAAAAAAATTATAATAGTCGGGGTCACTTCCCGCAGCGGCAACAAGCTCTTTCCCAACACTGTTAACCATTGAAACGATTTCCAGGTCCGTCACAAATTCCAACTCTTTTTTCGCTTCCAGGAGAAACTCCCTGCCAAGCTCCTTCATGGGGTCCCTTCTGATAATCTCCTCGGGAGGAGGGGGCTCCCTATAAGTTCTGCTATAGGAATCTTCATGAGGAATGCTTCGAGTCGCACACCCTGAAATGAATAGAAGAATAATAAATAATTTAGACGCTATTTTCACGTAACTTTGCTGATTTCCCGGAGCTTCTCTCTATTTATAGAAAAAGGTTGTAACTGTCTCAGTATAGCAGATATTGAAAAAAATATTGAGGGGAAAAGCCTTGATTGGCTATAGGAAAAAACCCAAAGCCCCTCTTTAAGGGCTCTTTTTCTTCACATAACGGGGTTGTGCATCCAGATGTGGCGTGCCGCCGCTCGAATTAATTTTCACATCAACAAAAAACATTTCACTGCCGTCAGACCTGAGAGAAGGGGCATTAATGAAATCAATGCCGGAACAAATGCAGTCTAACAGGGGCAAACACATTTAGTGCATGTAAGCGTAAAGGCAACAGGTTCAGCTTGAGCTGCTTTTCCTGTGAAACAGGATTTATACTATTTTTTTGTCTCAGATCTTTGACAGCAGATAAATGAGCCATGCCCAGCCGATTATAAACGCTGTCCCACCGATGGGTGTGATGGCGCCAAGCCATCTGATTTGAGTGACGGCAAGAAGATAGAGACTGCCTGAAAAAAGGATAACCCCTGCCAAAAAGGCCCACCCTGCGGGAGAAAAATTGATCTCTTCAAAATTTTTCTGCAAAAGGCCTACACCCATAAGGGCCAGGGCATGAAACATCTGGTAATGAACCGCCTTTTCATAGATCGATTTCCCGTAAGCCTCAAGAACATCCTTAAGGGCATGGGCGCCAAAGGCGCCGAGAGCAACAGTCAAAAGTCCAAAGAGAGCTGACGACAGCAGCCATAATTTATACATAGTGTTTACCCTGCAAATTGAGTCTTACTATTATGGGAAAAAATTCTAACGGCAAAAAACTTCACAGGAATCCCTTCCGTCCGGCCTTGAAAATTCTGCATTGTCACACATTCCGTCGGCCCTGCCTTCCGTAAAGATAACTTCATCCCCTGTTGCATAGCCGGGGCAGACACTGGTAGAGGTATAGGGATTCTTATTAATCCTGAAATGATGATCCGATTCTACCTTCTCAATCTTGTAAATCTTATATTTAGCTCCGCTAAAGAGCGATCCCCAAAAGCTCTTTTTATTCTTTTTTGGCTCTTCTCCGGCCTCTTCTCGGGCCTCTTCTTCCCCTTCATCACCTTTTGCCGATGTCCCGGAGACAAAGGCGCCAAGCCACTTATTGAGCGCCTCAATCTCTCCGGGGCTCAGTTTATCAAGGCCTGCCCCGGTAAACTCTCTCATCGTCATTTCATCCCTGATATCGATGGCATCTTTACTTTCAGCCCAAACAGCAACCGGGAAGATCAGTATAATAAGCGCTAATATTTTTCTCATTACAAAACTCCTCATATTATTTTAGGGGTTCCCCGTATGCCTTCAATCCTGTTGAGAAACTGAAGCAGAGCATCATTAAAAGCCTCGGGCGCTTCCATATTAGCCATATGACCCACACCTGAAATAATCTCCAGGTCTACCTCCGGGAGGCCCTTTGCCGTCTCTCTTGCATGATCGGGAGATATGCAGCTATCGAGTTCCCCACCGATAACCAGCGATGGAACATTAAAAGTCCTCAATTGTGAAAGGTAATCTTTTCTCTCTCTCATCCCGATAAGGGCGCCGGCCATTGAAAGTGGTGACGTGTTCTCCATCCATTTTCTGACCATACGGACCCGTTGAGGGTTTTCTTCTAATGTACGGGCACAAAAAAGCGCAGGTTCAAAATAGTCGGCTACGGCTTTAACATCACCATTGACAGCGCTCCTGGCAAAGGATGTTCGCACTTTCTTTCCTTCCGGGGAATCACCCACACTTCGCGTCACAATGAATATGGCAGCGGCAACCTTTTCCGGGAAATGGTCGAGAAGAGAGTGAAGAACATAGCCTCCCATAGACATGCCGCCGACAACGGCGCTGTCAATTTCGAGAAAATCGAGAAGGGCCGCCACATCGGAAGCCAGTTGAAACATGCCATAACCACCGGCAGGGGCTTCACTTTCTCCAAAACCTCTTAGATCAGGAGTAACTACCCTGTATCCATGATCAACGAGAAAGTCAGCCTGTGCCTTCCACATCTTCCGGCAAAGCGGGAAACCGTGGATAAGAACGATGGCCCTCCCCTCTCCCTCGTCTTCATAGGCCATATTGAAGTTATTAATAGCGGCAATCATAAGGCTAAAAAAAACTAACGATCCTCATACTCTTCTGCGGCAAGTTCATAATTGGCCGGAAAGGTTTCTTCCGGGCGGAATATCTCTCTTATCCTCTTTCCTGCCTTATTTATTATATCTGCAAAGAAGACAGCAACTGGCCTTGAAGCCAGCATGGCCCTAAGCATAAGGAAATCAAGCACACAATAGAAAGCGCCCGACGCTACCGGCGGGTTTGTGTTGCTGAGTCCCCAGAGAGGAACGGCAGGTTTCCAGACCCAGTTTCCAAGCAGCGTTCCATAGATTTCAAGGGCCAGGCAGACAAGGAACATGGTTGCATAAAGCCGTTTATCGTCTTCAGCAATCATGCAGGCCATAAACATAAGGAAAAGTATGATTCCAAATTCATCGAATCCCATTACATAGCCTGCAATGACGTAAGGCGCCGTCAGAAGAGGAACAATCCATACGACTTTAGGCGAAATTCGGGAAGCAAGAGCACTTCCCAGGAGAAAAACAAGCACATGGCCCGGGGGAACATAGTGAGGAATATTGTAAAGCCTGTAATCGTAGAGCTGCCAGACAAGAGAGCAGAATATCTCTCCCAATGTAGCGATAATGAGGCAGCTCATTAACAAGCCCCTGCTTTCTGCGGGCATACGGTGATAAATAGAGATAAATAATCCCCAGAAGAGAAAACCGGCCGCAACCTGCCCCCAAAGCGGTGAAAAGCGGTCAAGCCAGAGACCGAAGGCAACCATTGCAAGGAGGGCCATAGCCCTTTTACCGTCAGGGATAACCCCGGCTTCAAGGTATGTCCTTTCCGGTTTACTCTCTTTTGTCAATAATTTATTCATCTGCGCTTTAACTCCATAGCTAATATATGAGGAAACCGCTAATAACTTGTGACCGGCATCTAAAAGACAGCCAAAAAACCGTTACTTTACCATCTTAATTTAACCGGGTCCAGTCTCTTCGGTTAAATACCGCTTTTTGATTTTCAATGTTTCAAAGTGGCGCGGCTGCAAAAGAGCTAACCCGGAAAATTAAACCTTTTTAAAAGTATTGTTTTACAAATTAATGATTATTTTGTAATCTCACACTTTTAAGGGCAGACCATTGTCCTGGAGAATGCAACATTTCTCCTTACAAAAAATTTTAGTTATTTAAAAAGGTGGGGGCTTTTATATGTAATTTCATTGATTTAACTGGAACCCTTTTTGTCAGCAGTGCATCGTATTAAAATGGTCAAAGATTGAAATGAGTCATAGCGTTAAGGGTTACCGGGAAAAGAAGGGCAGTTTATGGCTGGCATAATGATCGTTGAAGACGAGGGACTCACCGCATTATATATCCGAAAGTGTTTGGAAAATAAAGGATACTCTGTTACCGCAGTCCTGTCATCAGGTAAAGATGCAATAATCAGAGCAGAAGAAGTCGAGCCTCAACTCATCCTCATGGACATCAACCTGGAAGGGATGATTGACGGTATTGACACCGCTCGCCGAATAAGATTAAAATCCGATATTCCCATCATATTTTTAACAGCCTACGCAGACGATGAAACGCTCAACAGGGCAAAAGCTGTCGGCGCCTACGGATACCTGCTAAAACCTTTTGAAGATATTCAGCTTTATACCGCTCTTGAAATTGCCCTTTCCAAGTACGAAATGGAAACCATGCTTCGCAGCAGCGAGGAAAAATTCCGCAGCTTGATCGAAAACTCCTCTGACTGCATATACCAGCTGGACCTTTCCGGTAATGTTGAGTATATGAACCCTACCGGGCTCAAGCTAAACAGTATTAACAATAAATCCCGCCTTACCCTTATGGACCTTATCGATCTTGCATCACCTGACTGCAAAGATGCGCTCCAATCTGCATTCAGTGAGGCAAAAAAAGGAGAAACGAGCGCCTTTGAATATGACTCCAGGGATGAGAATGGCCATAAAAAATGGTGGGCAGCCAAATTGGGCCCCATAAGAGATAACAAGGAAAAGGTTTCCAGTCTCATCATGATATCCAGCGATATTACGAAGAGAAAAAAGGCGGAAGAAGAGCTTCAAAAAAGCAGGGCCTGGAATGAATCCATTATCAACACGGCCGTCAGCGGTATCGTCACCATTGATGACAAGGGAACGATCCTTTCATTCAACCCTGCCGCAGAAAAGATGTTCGGTTACGAGGAGGGAGAAGTGATAGGATCCAATGTTTCCATTCTCATGCCTGAACCTTTCAAAAGTGAACACAACACCTATCTTGAAAACTACCTTAATAGTGGAGAAAAAAAGATTATCGGTATCGGACGGGAAGCCCCGGCAGTGAGAAAAGACGGGAGTACTCTATCTGCCTTTATTACGGTCAGTGAAATGTACATCGGTAAAACAAGAATGTTTACGGGCATCATAAACGATATTACAGCCCTTAAAGAAGCGGAGAAAGCCTTGCGCCAGAGCAAGGAAAGGCATTCCAAGGCCCAGAAGATAGCCCATCTCGGCCACTGGGAGTGGGACATTACAACCAATAAACTCCTATGGTCGGAAGAAACGTACCGCATCTTCGGAATGGATAAAAACGAATTCGGCGCCAGCTACGAGGCCTTCCTGGAGCGCGTGCACCCTGATGACAGAAAGAGTGTCCTGGATGCCGTTGACGAAGCCCTGGCCGGCAAGCGACCTTACTGTATAGACCACAGAATTTTATTAAAGGATGGCGCGGTAAAAATCGTCCAGGAGCAGGCTGAATTAAGCCGGGATAATAAGGGAAAACCGCTTTGCATGATGGGTACCGTTCAGGATCTGACGGAATTCAAAATATACCAGGACAGGTCTATACTCGCCGCAGAAGTTTTTGATAACGCCATCGAAGGGCTTCTCGTTACCGATGAAAAAGGGAATATAGAACTTGTTAACAAGGCCTTTACCTCCATTACCGGTTATAGGGCGGAAGAGGCCATCGGGAAAAACCCCAACATGCTTCGTTCCGACAGGCATGACAAGGAATTTTTTAAAAATATGTGGCACACCCTTCTTAAAGATGGCTATTGGCATGGAGAAATATGGAACAGGCGGAAAAGTGGCGAAGCCTATCCCGAGCAGTTAACTATTTCGGCCATAAAAGATGGTGACGGCAAAATAAAGAAATTTGTTTCCATATTCCATGATTTGACGGATTTAAAGAGAAGTGAAGAACAGATAAAGTACAAAAACAACTATGACGGACTGACGGGGCTGCCCAATATGGTCCTCTTCAAGGACCGCTTGAACCAGGCCCTGAATCGCGCCTCCGATGAAGGAAACATGGTCTGCCTTTTGTTCGTGGGCCTCGACCGTTTCAAGAATATCAATGAAAGCCTCGGCTATCCGGCAGGCGATAAACTGCTTCAGGGTGTTGCCGCAAGACTTGAGAGCATCTTATGGGAAACGGATACGGTCACCCGTTTTGCCGGTGACGAATTTGCCATCATCCTCGAAGCCTTCAGCAATCAGAATGATGCTGTCAGGGTAGCCAACCGGGTTCTTAACTCCTTTTCCGAACCTTTCAAAATTGACGAACTTGATCTCCATGCATCTGCCAGTATCGGCATTACCCTCTATCCCGATGATGGCAATGAACTTGACACACTTATGATAAACGCCAATGCGGCCATGCGAAGGGCCAAAGAAGCCGGGGGAGCCTCTTCAAGGCTCTATGCCGAAGAAATGAACCTGAGCGCCCTTAAATTTCTTTCTGTAGAAAATGAAATAAGAAGAGGCCTTGACAGAGATGAGTTCATTGTCTACTACCAGCCCAAAATAAGTATGTTTGATGGAACCATTGTCGGACTGGAGGCCCTTGCCCGGTGGCAACAAACTTCAGGCGGTTTTATCGAACCGGGCGACTTTATTCCCATTGCCGAAGAAACAGGCCTCATCGTTCCCCTCGGTGAGACCATTTTGCGTAAAAGTTGCGAGCAGGCAAAAAAATGGCGGGACGCCGGTTTTAACACACTGAATATAGCCGTTAATCTGTCAGGACGCCAATTCCTCTTCAATGATATTGTTGAAACAGTCATCTCCATACTGGAAGAAACAGGGCTGCCCCCATCCATGCTGGGCCTTGAAATCACGGAAAGCATCCTCATGAATGATGTCGATGAAATGATGAAAAAAATAAAAAAATTAAGCAGTCTCGGCATACAGCTTTACATCGATGACTTCGGCACCGGTTATTCATCACTGAGCTATCTAAAAAAATTCAAAATTGACGCATTGAAAATTGATCAATCATTCGTTCGTGATATAACAACCAATGAAAATGACGCCTCTATTACAAAAGCCGTCATTTCCCTTTCTCATAGCCTGGGCCTTAAGGTCGTTGCCGAAGGAGTGGAAACGGGGAAGCACCTTGATTTCCTTCTCAAACACAACTGTGACGAGATGCAAGGCTATTACTTCAGCCGGCCACTTCCGGGGAAAAAAATTACTGAGATGTTGAAATCAGGGAAAAAACTGGACCTGGGAGTCTGTCGGACTTAGGAAATTGCAGCGAGAAAGCAAGGCCTTTTTTGCTTTCATCTCTCATCCAGTTCCCTGCTGTTTATTTATACAAATTCACCTGCGCTTTAACCCCCTTTTTCCATTCTGCTTTTCCAATTTCAAAGTAACAAAATGGCCTTTTTTATTTATGCCGGGACTATCTCTTTAACAGACCTTTCCGGAATTTCAAAACCGACATAAAACTCAAGTTCCGCGTCACCGGGATCACCATAATCCTGAACACCTATAAAAAGTTTATTCCCATCATTAATGGGATCGGAATAGTAATCCCAGTAATCACACTCCTCCCCATCATCTTCCTCTTCTCCACTATCAACGAGATAGTATTTGACTCCTTTAAATTCAAATTCATCACAGTCCCTTTTCCATGCCTTTCTCATAGCCGGCAAAAGTGAGGGATAACTCTCAAGACCTGTCTGAATTAACAAAATATTCCTTCCCCCTTTTTTTTCAACTTCCAAAATTGCATCCCCTTTGCCCCCTCTTAATGTATATTCCGTTGTGTACGTTGTTTTATTGGCGCCCACAACCTCATAGGGACCTTCTTCCAGGATATTAAAATTTTCCAGTGGAAATCCTTTGAGAATAAAAGAATCATAAAAATCGATGGTCCACCCTTTTTTGATATCCAGCACTGTAGGGTCAGAGGAGACTAAAGAGCTATCCTCTTCTTCTTTTTTATTTTTTTTAAAAAAACCAAAAACCATTAAGTACCTCCTTTTTCATATTGGAGTTTTTACATCCCCATTTTTGCTTTTAGCGATTCCAGCCTTGTAGCAGCACTGCTGTCAACCTGAGAAGGCGCATCAAGGGCTTTGTCTATTTCACTGTCAATGGACGTGCCGATGCTTGCCATATCTCCGTAAGCTTCAGCCAGAGATTCATCTTCCTCAACCTTTGCCTTCATTTTTTCAAGCATTGCTATCGTTCCCGACGAATCTACTTTTGCCAATTGTTCATTGATTTTTTTTGTAGCAGAAGCCGTCTTTGCCCTCGCTTTGAGGGTTATGAGATCATTTTCGTATTTACTGATAGTGGTTTTTAGCTTTTCCACATTTGATTGCAATTGCGCCGCTTTTGCTTCGTATTCCCTGGCGTTTTGCTCCTGGCTTACTGCCCGGCTGGAAACTTCTTCTTTTTTCGTCAGCGCCTCCGTTGCCAGTCTTTCAGCTTCAGACATTTCAAGAGCACCTTCTTTACCACGCGTTAAAAGAAGCATTGCCTTTCGCTCGTAATCTTCAAGAACTTTTTTAGAATCCGTTACCTCACGCCGGGTTCGAATGGCAAGAGATTTAACCTGGGCCAGGGATTGCAATGCATCTTTCAAATCATTTTTTAAATCCCTGATCCCCTGTTCCGTCATCTTGATAGGATCTTCAAACTTGTCCATAACGGCATGAGCTTCTGACTGTCCTATTTTAAAGAGCCTGTTGAATATACTCATTTTACTTCCCTCCTTTTGACATACGAATAATTTCATTGGCATTTTCACTAAGCGCCAGAGATAGAGCGCTGATAGAACCCTGCAACTCATTGAGGTCCAGATTCTCAATTTGCAAAGTATCCCTCCATATAACCTTTTGTGCCGAATCATCGAGAACAAATGCGCCATGTACCATTTCCCTGTTCATCTGAAGCAACCTGACGGGGTTAACAGAGTCCGTGCAGGACATAACGACCATTTCCAGAACCAGTACAGGATCTTCACAATCGACCACCAGGCAATTGATTCCATTTTCACTGTCACTTACAGTAAAAAGCTCTTCCTCAATATTTTCATTCTCCGGTACGAAACCGAGTTCCTGCGCCATATCTTTAACTTTTTCGAAGTATGACATTACTCCCCTCCTCAAATTTTTATTTTTTGTCCTTATTATAAACCTTAGACTGCGTCATCAAATTTCTTTACATAGCCTGGTTATTTCTGCCGACTCATTGAGCCAGGGAAATTGTTTTTCCGCCATATAAATGATCTTATCATTTTCATCAACCTTATAATCATTGGAAAGATTCAGTTCTACACTTTTACCGCCATTTTTGTATATCCCCATAATAGTAACGGGAAATTCCAGTTTGATGATGGCCTTTTTAAGCAATCCCATGGTCATATCCTGAAAAGAACCGTCCCAGCTTGAATAAGTTTCTTTGGTAATGTATATTTGCTGTCCCCATCCATTCGATGAAAGCTGACTATATACGTTAAATGTGCCGGGACCTTTTAACTCCTGTATGAGCAATCCCATCTGGAGACTCATCGAGTTAACACCACCGTCTATACCGAAATGGTCCAGGTTTTCAATCGTGTCTTTTCTTACGCAATCAAGCACGGTAATGATGTGAGGCCAGTTCTTTTCTATGATGCCGGCAGTCATCGTATTTACATCATCCAATGAAGGTTCGGACATATTACTGACAAGAATACAAGCCTTTGCTTTTTGCAGATTAGCTCTTTTCAGCGTATCCATAGACGACGGCATTCCCTTAATGAAGGAATCGATATTCTTCATTATCATGCCGGGAAGTTCAGCATCATTTCCAGGCAAACTTGACGCAATGAGAACACGTGGGAACCCCATATATTCTTTACAGGAATCAAGTTCTTTCAGGAGTTCAATAATTTCATCATAAGAGGGCACATTGATAATGACGATATGACTCTCCCCCTTGAATTCAATTTCACCACGCATTTTTCTCAATCTCCTTTCCATAATATTTTCAACTACACCACCTGCGAACATGGCCAGACAGCCGATGCCGAAGAATGTAACCATTACAGTTGCAGTTCTTCCCTGCCATGTTTTGGCGGAGAAATCCCCGTAACCAACAGTGGTCAGTGAAATATAGGCTGTCCAGAGAGAATCCCATAAGGTAACGCCCTCTTCATATTTATAAAAAACCACCGTGAAGATAACAACCATCACGAGCAAAGCAATTACCAGCTTAAAGCGGTCAAAGAAATCTGCCCATGTCAGTTTTCTAAGAATCTTAAAATAGAAAAACTGCCACATCTATTTTTCTCCGTAATATTTTTCCAGCCTTTCGTAGGCAGCATTGTAAATAAGCATTATTTCATGTGCAATCTTCTTTTTTTCCGGATCATTGATGTGAAAATCAGAGTGATACTTTTTTGATTCACGCCTGTAAGCTTTTTTGATGCTTTTCCAGGCGGCCCCTTCCTTAAGGCCAAATACCTGCAGGTCTTCCTCAAGTTGAGTCGGCTTTTTGTTAAATTTACTGCTATTATGGAATTTCTCTTCTTTATTTCTATTCAGTTTCTTTTCCCATTCATCTAATTCGCTTTCCAATCTGGACCGGCCATCACCGAGAAGAGATTCCGCTTTCTCTTTCCAGTGCCCCCCTATTGATGATGCAATATTTGCCATTCGCCGAAGGACCCCCACAGTTATTTTTTTCCTTTTTCTTTGGAAATGGAACTTTCAGAAATGATTGCCACTTCGTCATTGGGATAAATATGCAAAGACGCCCAATTCACACTTTTCCCGGTAATGTCGGCCTTCACCAGCGTTACAGGTCCATATATATCGTGGAGGGAATCTTTCCGGCCATTAGCAAAATCATAACTGATACATTTGTCCCCTCCTGCTGCCAGTGATGCAAGAGCATCCCTGTATTTCTTTTCACCAAAACCAATTTGTTCAAATCTGAATCGATAATTAAGAGCGCCCACTCTCCGCTCCAGTTTCCCTGTCTTAATATGAGACAATCTCTCCATATAACAAGAGGGGGAAAGGTTTTTATCTAATGCCATACATGCAAGCACTTCGTTTATAGAAGAGGATTCCTTTCCATTTGCTATCTTGATCTTATGGCTCTCACCAATAATATCTATTTGGATATACCAGTTTTTTTCAACCAATTCAATATTGTGAAAGGTTTTAAAAGGAATATTCTCAATTGTTCCGTTGTGGAGCAACAACTTCAATTCTGATGCGCTGTGAATTCCACTATTTTTCTGTGGCGCTTTTTTCATTATTATCTCTGGAAAAATCGCTTTTATTCATTATAAGGTTGCCCTTTAGTTTATTTATGTCCGAAGAATAGAGGTTCATATTTTCTGTCAGAGATTCCCCTTTGGCTATTGCAATGGTCAAATTTATGTGGATCAATAAAAAAACTGTCAGTTCCAGTATTTCCAGCCATCCAGATAATATGAAAGCACTTCCGGTCTATCGAGTGTACTGAATTTAATCTCCTCAGTGGGAATCATGTCTTTCTCAAAGTGGAACATTTTTTCAAGATGTTTTTCTTCAAGAAAGCGGGTAGAAACTCCCCTTTTAAAACTATATTTATTAAGCTTCACTTTAGAGGCCATTATGAATCCCCAGTCTCCAAAAGAAGGAATATAGGTATGGTAGGGATAGGTATGTGCAAAGCCTGCTTCCTCAATAGTGCTTTTGACGCACCAGAAAGCCTTGGCCGCGAAAAAGGGGCTTGTTGCCTGGGTAACAAACAAACCACTTGCTGCAAGTCGTTTTCCTGCCAGCTTATAAAATTCCCTGCTGTAAAGCCTGGCAAGCGAGGTATCGTTGGGATCAGGTAAATCGGCAATAATAATATCGAATAAACTTGAAGTTTCTGACAGAAAACTGAATGCATCCCTGTTTACAATTTGAACCTTGTTGTGAGACAAACTTCCATTGTTAATTTCTTTTATCAGTTTATTTTTTATGCCAAGTTCTGTAATCGCGGGATCGATATCAACAATGGTCACCTTATCGACCTCCTTATGTTTTAATATTTCTCTCACGGCAAGACCCTCTCCTCCACCGAGAATGAGGATATTTTTTGCCACTGGTGCAGCAAACATTGCAGGGTGAATAAGCGCCTCATGATATCGATGTTCATCAATTGAAGAGAATTGGAGCCCGCCATTTAAGTAGAGCCTCACATCTTTCTGATTTTTTGTTAAAACAATTTTCTGGTACTTTGTCTGTTTCGATAAAAGAACTCTGTCTTCATAAATAATGTTTTCCCAAAAACTGATTGTATTGACGGATGAATACAACATGCCCGTCAGGAGTAATATCGTTACAAATACACCGGTAGCAAGAGAGTTTTTTTTTCTTTTTTCAAGTTCGTCTGAAAAAATCCACAAGTTTATTCCTCCAATAAGGATATTCAAAATCCCGGTGAGAATAGAAGTTTTGTATGCACCAACAAGAGGGAGCATGATGAAAGGGAATAAAAGTGTTGCCGAAAATGCACCAAGGTAATCAAGAGAAAGCACATTGGAGATATTTTGCTTTAAAGAGTAATAGCGCTCCATGATTCTCGTGAGTATGGGGATTTCAAGACCGATCATTACCCCAATCAAGATAATAGAACAGGTCATAAAGAGATAATAATATTCGGAAAAAGCAAAAATGAAATAGAGGAGGGGAACGCTTAAACCACCGACGATACCCAATAATATTTCAATAAATATAAATAATTCAAGCAACCTTTCAGTAATTAAACGTGAAAGGTAACTGCCAATCCCCATTGATGTCAGAAAAAGGCCTATGGTAATGGAAAACTGCTTAACGCTGTCTCCCATAAAGTAAGATGAAATGGTACCGATAAGGAGTTCATAGATAATGGCACACATTCCTATGACGAATATTGAAACGAGAAGAAGTAAGGCCTTACCTGAATTTGCCTGTTTTGTGCTATTAAATATCATAAGGAGGAAAGATGTTTTAGGAAAAACCAGCAGGGCAACTAACTAGTTTTCATCCGGAAAGGGTGCTTTTTCGCAATCTCTGCGTCAATCTTCGGCTTTGCTTGTGCCATGTACAGTAGTACAACTCGGCGAAACCCTTGATTTCCTTGACCTTGCAAAAAAATCCCTCCTTTCCGAATTGAAAACAAAGTTTCATGTATTATAGTTTCTGGATGGACACTAACTATTTTCCACCACGCATTCCTTTTGTTGAATGGCGAGGACTATTAACACTGCCTGTTTTCATGGATGGACTGCGCGGATAGATATGACCACTATGCCAGTAATACCAGGAAGGACCTCTGTGATAGCCATAATAACCATAATATCCCCATCCCCTATAGGCATAAGACATAGATACAAAATAGACGAATAGAAGAAAAACAGCGATGACTATCACAATTGAAGCTATACCTGATTCACTTTTTAATATCTTCATCTTTTTAGAACTCTCAACTATCAGCCATGTTATTAAGAATATTTTCTTTATTTTTATAAATAACCAGGGCGATTCCAAAAATAATAGTTATTATTCCAAGAATAAAGTGAGGCAAAGAGCTTGCCATCTTCTGCTCCACCTTAACTCGCATAGTCGACTTTTTTTTATCCGGAGAAATTCGAAAATAGTGATTTCCCTTATCTTTAAGCGTTATTTTCATTTCAGTCTCTTTAGTACCTTCGGTCCAACGACCGTCAGAATCATATCCTTCCTCCCACCATAATTCTTTCCCGTATCCAAAAATATATTCTTTTTTATCGTTTAAAATATCAACGCCAATATAGTTTGATTGCCTGTTAGCAAGATTTTGATAAACTTTTATAAAATAGACGCTGTTTGATTTTTTATTATTAACAGGGCCCACAAGAGCTTCATTTTCCACATTCTTATCAATGAGTACCTCTGTAGACATATTCATAAAAAAAGAGGTTAGAAAACAGAGAAGGGAAAATCCGATAAGAAGGGCGCCAGCCTGCGTTAAAAGGGATTCATTTTTATTTGTTGTTATCTTTTTATCAGTCATTCCTCTACTCAAATTGTCTTACCACACAAGTCCGGCAAGTCCCATATATTACAAAAACAGCTCTCTATAAAAAATAGAGAGCTCATATCAAAAAGAAAAGCAGCGCTGCAAATGATACTGTAACAGCCATTTCCAGCAGACCGGCACCTAAATTTCTGTCTGCAACAATCTCATGGTTCAGGTCCGAGCCCGTCAATACAAGTTTATCCAGAAAGTATCTCACCAAAGGCAATATTATAAAAGCTGCTGCTGCATTTAAAGCAAACTTTGAAAGATTGTGCTGCCAGCTGATAAAGTTGCCGCACAAGCCATTCATTAAAATAATTCCCAGCGCAATCAGCGTTCCCCCAAAAGCTACTCCTGAAGCCACGTTATCCTTTTCAATTTCATCGTGCAAATCAAAAGAGGTCAAAAAGTTATAAAGGTTTGCAAAAAGAACGAGAACAATCTGGCCAAGAATAAAAAAAATAAAAGCTGTAGTCAGACCACCGCCTTCTCCATGAATTGCCCCGGCGACAATCAGGCCGGAAGCAATGTAGGCACCGCATTCAATGGCGCCGGTACCGGCATTTCTGTCTTCAATTATTTCCTTAATGTTACTGAACTTGTGCAGCATCACCCTGTCATTGATGACCCGTGAAATGTTAAGAAATACTATCCCCAGTAAAGCATATCCCCCAACAATGAGAACATCTTTTCCCAGGCCGGCGGAAGGCCCCAGTAATGCAGCTATTATGATAATTGCTGTTGAAGCAAAATACCCTGCCAGGCTTAAGGACAAAGCCACATTATCTTTTTCTACCAACTGGACCGTAATACCATAGGGAGTAAACAAATCATTTGCCCATTTGGCAACAACAAATATGCCCATGGAAACAAAAAGCATTGCTATAGTGTACGTTATTTGAGGCAGCATACTTTCCATAATCACAATAATATTAATGCAGGGTTCATCACACATTAAACCTATCAAAAGAAGATATATCATGCAAGCAATATTCGGGGTTTCAGTAACAAAAAAACATCCTTATCACATTGATTTAAATTCTTTATGAACAGAATCAACCACCCTGCCGCAAACGGTGGAACATAAACATTTATCATCTCATTTGACATCTGACGGCATCTCTGATACAAAGGCTGTAAATATAAAAAAGGTGATGAAGACCAATCACCAGACAGGTTAGAAAATTGACCGACTTCAAGCAAAAGGATTTTGCCGACCCCATTAAGGGCAGGAAACTCCGTCGTCGTTTCCCTGTAATAAGAATTCTGCTTCTCATCCTGCTTATTCTGGGCTTTTATCGCTATGAGCCGGAAAAACCTCAAACAGAACAAACCCTTACCGAAGCAGGAGCACCCCCAAAAAAAGAAAATGCCCCGCAAGAAGTATCCCTGAAGAAGGAAAATGAACCAAAAACTGAAAAAAAGGAAGACACCTTTCAGGCAAATTTCCTGTCACGTCAAAAAGACAAACAGCTTGCCCTTAACGTCCTCAACGTACTCGGCTCTCAGAAACCCTTTGGAGCGGTCTACCTCATGGTTGACGGCGCCAATGGAGAAATTCTGGCATGGGGCCAGCAGCAGAACTTTGCGCCGCAGGAACTGCCGTCCTATTTACCGGACAGTTCATTTCCCGCCGCCAGTCTTGTAAAAATTGTCACTGCTGCTGCAGCGCTCGAATCGAGGCGATATTCCAATCACACAGAAATACCGGCCATTGGCCGAAGTGTGACTCTTTATAAAAATCAGTTGGAAGTTCCAAAAAACTACAATGGCAAGCGGGTAACACTGGAGAAGGCATTCTCTCTTTCAATGAATTCACCCATAGGTATAGTCGGCCTCGACCTGGGAAGCAAAAGGTTAATGTCGGCGGCAGAAAGGCTCGGTTTCAACCGCCTCCTTGCCAAAGGTGTTCCTTTAGAAAGCAGATACCCCTTGCCTTCCGATGATTTCGCCATAGCAGAAGCCGCCAGTGGTTTCACAGATGATATCACTATTTCTCCCCTCCTTGCTGCTGCCATAGTCCGATCTATTCTATTGGGAAAAGATCCCGAAATGCCCTGGTCGCCTTTGCTGGCGCCCGCTTATGCCCCCGTCAAAGCCATTGGCCTTAATCAATCACCCTTTAAAGAAAATACCTACTATGGGCTTAAAAGAATGCTGGAGACTACATTAAAAAAAGGCTCGGCCAGAACTTCCTACAACAATCCGAAAGTTTTTTACCCATACAACAAGGAAAGGCTGAGAACAGGGGGAAAAACAGGCACAAAAAATGTAGGCAATATTCGATATGAATGGTATGCAGGATACGCCCGCGACAGAAAAAACGCTAAAAAAGCGCTCATCCTTGTCTGTCTTCACATGAATGAGATTAACGGGACAAGAGCAAGCCATCCTGCACAGGCGAGCGCCTTGCTGACTAATTACTGGGCCAAAAGTTACCTTCAATGGTAAATATATAAATAGAGACCACACTTTTTATCTGATAATCCCGCTCTCCTTCCAGTCAAGCTCAAGATGAAGATGATCATGATGCGCCCTGTTGTAATGAGGGGTCAATATGACCTGGAAGAGATTGAGGTCAGCCGTTTTACAGGTTATGTCCCGAAGTCTTTTCAGTCTTCCCGTCCTGTCCCTCCTGCCGGGTTTACAGGGTTTAACTTTCCTGCGCCTGTCAGACCAGTCCTCTTCTATTTTCCATAGTTCGCCATTTCTAAAGATAAATGCCGCGGCATCAATGGCCATGGCCCTGCTGTGACCACTTTTTTTTCGCCCTCCCCTCACTTTTGCTCCGGGAGAATAGGTCCGCATGTGTCCCACCTCCCGGACACCATAGTCGGCAAGCAAAGCGCCCCACTCAATAAGGGCAACGGCAAGTCTGCAATCCATAATAGAGTAAGTATCCGAATCATAAAGATAGTTAAATTTAACACCGCCCAGGGGAGAATTTGTACGAATAGGGAACTGAACACCTTTTGCCTTATCCACCTTTTCAAAGGTTACACCATTCTCTTCAAGAATGGTGTAACAGGTGCTGCCGTCGAGCGTTATAATTTCCCTTCCATCAATGGAGAGGACTCTTTCATGGGGCAAAAGATCCTCTATGGTAAGCGCATTATCATAGCCAGGCCCTGTTGAAGCACAGGCCGTTAAGAGAAAGAGGATCCATATTAAGGCAAGTAATCTCAATAACATAGACTTAAATTCAGTTCTTTTTCAAAAGAGATGCACTATTTCATCGGGGACAAAGGGCCGTCCTTTTTCATTTACCGAAGTGCCGGTGATCCTCGCATTCATTATAAGCCTGTTATCACAGTACCTGTAAACATCCTGAAGGAATTCAAACCTTACCCTTGACGGTTTGTTTGTATTTATTCCAACCCAGAATTCATCTCCGCTCCTTAAAGGGAGCTTGTAATCCAGTTCAGCCTTTACAACAACAAGGTTTACATTATTCTTTGCAAGCGCTGCAAAGTTCACTCCTGCTTGCAGCAGAAATTCATGCCTCGCATGCTCCAGGTAATTCTGGTATACACCGTTATTTACGACACCCTGAATATCGCATTCATAATCTCTAACCTTAAAATCCAACCTGAAACTGTAGTCCATTTTTTCCTCATCATTTTTTAGTATATTTTTATTTAGACCTTCTCCCGTTAACTGCCGCATTTTGTCTGCAAAGCGCTGAAAACCATGTCGAGGACAGCTTTTTGACGGACTTCATGCTTATTGAGTACGGCAAGGCAACTCCCCATAGGGAATATTTCGTGAAGATAATCTGCATCACGGCCGGAAAGAATAATTATTCGGCTTTTATTAATACCTAAACTCTTTGCGTAAGAAAGAATCTTGCCACCATCAAGGCCGGGCATTTCAAGATCAAGAAGGAGGAGGTCGAGATCAGCGCTGATTGCAGCCAGACCTTTTACAGGATCTTCACAACCATTCACATGAAGGCAGGGGTAATTATCCCTCACATATTTCTTTATAATTTTGAGGAAAGAGGCATCATCATCAATTATAAGTACCTTTCCTTGTCCTTCTTCCATGCTATCAGCCATAACGCTATAATATTTTCAATTTGCAAAGCTTGAGTCAACAAAAAAATGAATACGTCGTCACAAAGAAAATAACTTTGCTTTTGTAAAATTATATGATAGAATTCATAAATCTGTGCAGTGTTTGATTGTAGTCAAGAAGTACATAAAAGTAAACCGCACAATCTGAGCAAAAAGAATGTGCGGTTTTTTTGTATGCAGGACTTGTTTAAATGTTGCACCCCGGTATTATTTCTATCTATCGGGTAAATTATTAAATGGTTCCCCAGGGGAACCAAAAGTAAAGGAGTAGTAAAGATGCAAGAAGGAAGAGTAAAGTGGTTTAATGATTCAAAGGGGTTCGGTTTTATTGAGCAGGACAATGGCGGCGATCTTTTCGTTCATTTCTCTGCCATTAAAGGCGATGGGTTCAAATCACTGCAAGAAGGCGCAAGGGTTCAGTTTGAAGTTGTTGATGGCCCCAAAGGCCCTGCTGCCGATAACGTTGTAATGATCTAGGTATCACGGAAACAACAATTAACAGGCCCTGCAATTTGCAGGGCCTTTTTTTTGCCATAAAGACACTAAAGATAGAACTGAGCAGGAGAAAAGCGAGAAAACCGGTATTAAAAAGCGGTTTACTTGCAGGACCCAGGCTTCATTCAAAATATGCTAATGCCTTCTTTATGGCCTTTGCAGCTATATCGTTAACCATCTCATTTTTTAACTTTTCCCAAGTCTATTTAAGGCCGAAGGCATGGAGATAAAGCAGCGCCGCAACACCCAGGATCTGTCCCATATAAAGAGTCCGCCCCACAATATGCCACCGGCGAAACTGTTTCCTTTTTTTGTCTTCACCGGCAGGAGAGTCAAAGGATTCTATACTGTCACGCAGCTTCCATAACCTTTTAGACACTATTTTACCAAAAATATAGAAATGCAGAACGGCAACATATGACGCCCACTCTACATGCTGGTAGGAATAAAGAAGTTTACTTTTAAAGTAGAAGAGAAGAAGCATGCAAAGGGCAATAATACGAATGAGAAAGTCCTGCCGCTTTAATATGCGTGATGTAAGGTGAGAGGCCTCCGTATTGGACTCCATATGTTGAAATATATAGGGAATGGCAATGAGTCCGATGCCGATACAACTCCCCCCCCATATCATGAGAAGCGTTGTGTAAATAAAATCGATGTGAGGTTCATAAAGCGAATAATCCATATCCTTCACCTTTGCTTTTTTTATCAAACCAGTTCTACCAGATCATGACAGAATTGTAAATGAAGCTTTTTATTATTTTTCCTCTTTAAAGGCTGAAAAAAACAGCTGCAGACCATAACTTATATATATTTAACATATTTTATTCTAATTATTATCAGAATATTATTTAATTGATGAGTATTAATTTATTTTATATTTATATATAACTATTACAACTATTAATAGTTATAATTTACATATAATTTATAATATCTTAAATGAAATAACGATTAACTTTCAGCCATGTCCCTTTAGGAAATTACAGTGACCTGTCATTTCGAGTGCGCCCGAACAAAGTGACAAGCGCCCTTGGGGTGAAGGGAAAAAGCCTTAAGGTCTATCATTATATTCGAGACAAGGATTTTTCCTCCTGCCTTTCAGAGAGCTCCGGACAGAGTTCTCCGATCAGAGATCTCCGAGCCGAAGTAACAAGTCTTTTGCGTCATTTCAGGCAGAAATAGTTAATGCAAATTTCCAGGGGGACAAGAGGGACTAAATTCATGCCCAACGGCTGTTTCCAGGTTAAAAAAATGAGGAGTAATGACTAATTAATTGAAAAGTATTTCCCAAACATCCCTTTTTTCATAAAGAGAGGAGGCACGAATTGCAACCTTTTGCCTAGATCCAAAGGGATAATGCAAAAGAGTTTTTTTAAGATTAATAGCTATTTATTGAGGACAGGTTGCGACTGAAATAAAAGGCAAAACTTTCACCCTTTTTTTTCGATACTCTCCAGGATTTCAGCCGTTATTCTGGCGGCCTCTGAAGTAAATTCCCTGCACCGGTTGAAAAGCTCCTCTTCCCTGAACTTTTTCTGCCCTTCTTCAGTGCCGAGGTCACACTGGAGAAGTTCTGTACAGTTAGCGGACTGGAAACGGTTTTCAAATCTTTCAATCAGTTTCTGAACGGCGCTGTAATTCCCTTCTATGGAATCTGAAAGGTCCTCACGCCCCAGAAGGAGATTAATGGCGAGAATTCCTCCTGTTACAGCGCCACACATACCCGACGTTCTGGCCATGCCGCTGCAAAATCCGCCGGCAAGCTTTGTCAATAGAGCAGGATCAATGTCACCTTTCCCTGCAACTGCAAGGATGACACTTTCTGCTCAGTAATAACCTGAATTAAAGAGTTCTTCACTCTTTTCCACTATTTTATCCATTTTAATTCCTTTATTGATTAAAGCAGGTTTACCATTTTTTAACGTCTCGGCGCTCTGTATATCAGAAAAAGTCCTATCATGGTACAAACAATTCCGCCGGAAAGAAGGATCAGCACTTTCTCCGGTGGAGCGCCTTTCACCAACTTGGACACCTTTGCCGCAACAGAATAGTATTCTTTATAGGCAAGGGTGAGCATAACAACACCTGCCGTATGAAATAATATACCTGTTATTTTTTTAATCATCCAACATCCTCCCCGAGTAAAGTCAAACTATTAGAGGCGAAAAAACATGTAAATATTATAAATGTTCTCAGTGATGGCATGCCTCTTTGATTTTTCTGAAAACCTCCGGTGCTAAAATATCCTGAGCCCTTTCAAAAAGTATACGTTCTTCAAAGCGAACATGCTTTTCGAGCACTTCGCTAAATTCTTTAAGCAATTCATTACTGCGGCCGCTGCGCTTGGAAATGATACCTCTTAAAAGCTTATGCTCTTCATCGAGCCTGTCTATAAGCTCCGACTCACCGGCATCCCTCATTGCAGGGGAAAGATACATTTCTTCAACCTTGAAATGAGGTTCCAGCTCAGCCTCAAATTTTTTATCGATATCCGCCCATATTTCATCAGCAACATAACCCGCCTTTCCTTCCGAAGCAAGCTTGCCCCTTCGCGCAAGAACCAGTGCGAGATGATGATCCATGGAGAGTTTATGCAGTTCCGCTATGCGCTTCATTACTAATAATCTCCTTTATTGCAAAATATATCCATCTTTCACCATTTCCTCTCTTGCTGCTTCGGCATCCTGTTCCTCTAATGGAACAACCAGGTAGGAAGGCAGTGTAACCGCTTCATCACTTAGCCTGATCACTTCCGATTCAACAAGGCGATCGACAACAGACTCAATAGTCCGTTCAAGATCGGCAGGAGGGGAGCCCTTGTAGCTCCCGGCAAGATATTCAACAAGTTCACCAAGCCTGTGCTGTCCATCAGCAAGAGACACAACAACACCAAGCCAGGGTTCGAGGGCTACCTTCTTGTTTTCTTTAAACCTGTCCAGGACAAAAACATCCTCTCCCTCCCTGGTGAAAATTAAAACACGGTAAAAATATTTAGCTTTATCCATTTTTTTACTCCCAATCATTCTGTCAGGTATTGCATTTTACAAAATTGACCCGCCTCTGTCAGCAACCGATTTTGAGCCTGCTACAAAACTCAGGATTTTACTATTCTTCTTCGGGGCTTCTTTTCCTCTCTCTTGCCCCTGTTGCGAATAATAAGTCCATTAAGGAATCGCCTTAAAAGCTGATCACCGCACTCCTTATAGTTTTTGTGGTCCTCTTTTCTAAAAAGCGCCGAAAGCTCGGACTTTGAAAGCTCAAAGTCTGCAAGTTTCAGGATGTCGATAATATCGGTGTCTTTTAATTCCAGGGCTATTCTCAACTTCTTCAGTATGTCATTATTGGTCACAGTTTTTCTTACCCTTTCTTATTGTCACTGCTTAAATAGTCTCCAAGCAATCCTCTGCTATGCTCATCATCATGGCAATAGACGCAAAGGTTTTCCCAGTTGGAACCGTCGGGAGGATTATTCCTGCTGTTGCCATCTTTATGGTGCACGGTAAGAAGGTGTTTATTTTTATAGTTAAACTCTCTGGCGCACTTGGCACATATGAGCCCGTGAAGTTTGAGGGATGCCTCACGGTAACTGTTTTTCTTCATCTTCCTTCCATTTTTGATCCAGCTATTCCTTCAGGGCAAGGGCATTATTATATTTTTCATTCATAACCAGCCCGGAGAAAAGCTACTTCTCAATCTTAATATGGTGTTCTTCCATATAAGAACGAATTCTTTTCGCATGATCTCTATCATTCCTGTTGAGTTCCTTAAAAATCTCCTCAACTTTGGTTGCCGGACCTTTCTCCATAAACTGCTGAAAATGAGCTTCACCGGCCGCCTGCTCAAGGCTGAGGGCAGTATTAAAAGCCTCCTCTCTTGAAGGAGGCCTCTCTCTATACTTGTCTATAAGAAAAACAACTCCCCTGTTAGCCCACAGGAGGCTCGTAATTGATGAAGGGAAAACTTCTATGGGAAACTTGCCCATGGGATAAAATCGCTCTCTCCCATCCTGCAATAAGGCCGTATGATTTTTTTCCTCAACCGCCAGCTGTCCCCAAAACAGTGAATCGTCAGGTAAAATATCCCGGAACAATTCGTATAATCTGGCCGCATTTAACTCCATATTTATCGCTTCATCAAAGAGTTCATTCAAATCATTACTCATTTCAATTACCTCCTCACGGCAATAAAAAAAGAAATATTATTCAAAACATCTTACAGGCGAAGCAAATGTTACAGTATAACATATAACAGAAGATTAAGTCCTCTCAACCCTCTCCCCGGAATGAACCGGAAAAAGAGAAAAATTTATTCCCCCCCGGGCGTGGAATGATCTGTAATTCATTCCCATCCCTCCCTGTTAAGAGATAATTATCTTTATTTTGTCACTACTGCAAGATGAATAAAAGTGCTTTTTTTGATCAGATTTCTGCATTCATTATTTCTTGACATCCTAAAAACTTACCTGTAGTTTGATTACATCGCATACCTGAATAAAGCCAATGCTATCGCAGCTATCCGGCAAAAAGACAATCAACCCAAAGGAAAAGCCATCTGAACCTCAAAGGGAACAGCGTGAATAGCAATAAAAGAAACATCTCCATTGACACCGTGCTTTTATTGATCCTTGTTATTTCAACAAAAGATATGAACCCTGATAATTTTGCAGGATGGAGAGAAACCTACCCCTGGACTAATTACCTTCTTCCGGCCAAACCTCACCTGGTTCCCATGGGTGATCCATTAAAACCGCTTTATAATTTTATTAAGGTTTTTCTTCTATTTTCCTATCTTCTTGTGGATACCATTGATTTCTCACGGGAAAAGAGGCTTCTGTGGATATACAGAGGGAAGCTCCTCATCATATCTTTACTGGTTTTTATTACCGTCATTGCACCCACATTAAACCTGATTATGGCCAGACATCATATCGGCCCATCAGCCTATGCTCATGATGGCGCTGTCGTTCAAATAGAGGAAGCGGTAAAATTTTTATTGCAGGGGAAGAATCCCTATTCCGTCACTTATGAAAATACACCTGTCAGAGATGCAGTCAATCCCCTTATATGGCAAAAATATGGATTAAAAGAAAACCCCATAATCCATCATTTCCCCTATCCGCCCACTACCTTCCTTTCCACCCTGCCATTTTACGCAGTATCCCGGGGGGTATTCGGCTGGTATGACCAGCGTTTTCTCTACCTCATTGCATTTATCGTTCTCATGGTCCTCGCCTGTAAATTAACAGAGGACAAAACTTCCAGACTTTCCATGCTGGCCCTTTTATCCTTAAATCCTCTCACTGCGGCAGCAATGAAAGAGGGGATGAATGACCTTTTTCTCCTTCTCTGGATCGTTCTTATGGTTTATTTTCTAAAAAAGGGGAAAACCGTTGCTGCGGCCCTAATATTAGCCCTCGCCTGCGGTATTAAACAGATGGCCTGGGTACTGGTTCCCTTCTTCTTCTTATATCTTTTTAGCGAAAAAAAACTTTCCTCTCAAGCCATAAAAAAGTGGCTCCTGTCAAAAGAGATGACAGCCTTTACAATCGTCTTCATGGTCACTTTTCTCCCATTTTTAATGTGGAATTTCCAGGCATTTTGGGGAGATCTATTCTCCTACCATGCGGGAAAAACCTTACACCCCTACCCTATACGGGGAGATTCGGGCTACGGTTTTTCTAATCTTCTTATTCACTTTGGACGGGTAAATAAAGTGACGGACTACTTTCCTTTTACTCTTGTCCAGATTATATTAACCTTTCCCCTCCTTTGCCGGCTTCTATATCAGCAGTTCAAGAGGAACACCTTAGAACGAATGTTAACGGGCTATGCGGTTATGCTCTCCATTTTCCTCTTTTTCGGAAGATATTTTGCAGCAAACTATATCGGTTTTATTCTATCGCTGTTTACCATATCCTTTTTTATGAGCAGTAAAGAAAAAGGAGGTAAAGATCAAGGCCTCTCATAGAAGGTTTCTACTGAACAAATACCTGAACAGTCTCCATAATGATGATCCCATTGGAACCTGACAAATACAAAAAACTCGCTTTAGCCGTTTTATGGTTATGGTTCGGCCTGTCTCTTTATCCGGCCTACGGCAAATATGTCGACTCCTTATCAAAAATCAAGAACTTCAACCAGGAAAATATTAATGTTTTTTTTGTCTCTACGGTCCTTGAAAAATTAAAACCAAAGAAGGAAAAAGCTGTACTCATTATCCTTCCCCCCGGCCTCTTGGCTGATGAAAGGTGGTTTTACCATTTCAGGATACGTTACAGGCTCTATCCCCAAAAGATCGATTTTGCCGAAATCCTGGGGAGAGGAATGTTAAAAAAAGTTTCCTATGACTACAGGAATTACAAAAAACCTCTTCCCCTTTCCCTGGATGCATCCAATCTTCTGCCCTTAAAGACTAAAGACTATACCTACATTATTACCCTTGCCGGAGCAAGGGCACACCTGCCGGGATTCAGTATTATCACCGATGCCCGGGACGTGAGAGCCATCGTTTACAAAAGGAGGTCGCCTTAATGGTGGATCTTTTCATAACATTTTTTTCCCTCTTCTCACTTTGGCTGCTAGGTTTGAATTTCATGGTGGCAACCGGTTTGCGACAGAGCAACAATCAGCTTTTAAGCACTATGGCAGTGGAATTTTGCATAGGCACCGGCCTTCTATACCTCCTTCTCTTTACAAGCTCACTTTTTACAGGCCATCTGGCTCCCTTCATTGTCTACATCCTTCTTTTGTTATTGATAATTTTCAACCTTTTCCGTAAAGGTAAACTTCATTTTAAGAGAGACTTGTTACCGGACAAAAGAGAAGCAGCGGGGCTCCTGTTGACAGGATGTCTCTTTCTCCTCCTCTTCCTTCCCTCACTTCATAAGGGGCTTGAGTGGGATGCATGGGCAATATGGGCCTTTAAGGCAAAAGCATTCTACGTCGATGGGAAAATAAGCAACCCCTTTCTTGCAGATCTTGAACGTTATGCCTACTCTCACCCCGATTACCCCCTCCTTATTCCCCTGACAGAATACTGGATATACTTTCACCTGGGCCATATCAATGATCATGTCGTCAGGCTCGTCCCTCTGGCCTTCTGGATATGTATGCTGCTCTTCTTCTACTCGACGCTTTTAGAGCATATGAAAACATGGACTGCGCTATTAATGCTCATCCTCCTCTCCTTTATCTGGCCCATTACGGATAATGTTCTCATGAGTTCGGCAGACGCTATACAGGCTTTCTACAACCTGGCAGGTATTGTCTGCCTCTTTAACTGGATTGAAAAAGATGAAAAGGCTTATTTCCGGACTGGAGCAATTATTCTGGCATTGGGGATGAATGTTAAAAATGAGGGTCTTGCTTTCTGGGCCTCGACAGCCTCGGCATTACTGCTCCTGTCAGTGATAAAAGCCACTAAAAAAGGGGGAGTAAAACAATTTTACTCCTTTATCAGCTTTGCCCTGACGGGAACCCTGGTTTCCGTTATCTGGATAATGTACAAGAATATGGCCGGCATAGGGAGCGAACTCTTTTCAAAGGGAATTCCCTCGCCGGGAACAATGATTGAAAGATCAGGGGAGATAGTCCTCTTTTATTTGGAACAAATAATCAACACAGGCTATCCGGGGTGGGGTTTATTATGGATATTCATGGCCCTTGCTTTATTAAAAATGTTTACCTGCGGTGATCTGAAAAGAAAAGCTTATCAGTTCTATCTTGCCACCTGTTTTTTTCATATACTCTCCCTTTTCGCCATCTATTGCATTACACCCTATGACCTTGGCTACCATATTCAAACGTCAGGAGACAGAACACTTTTGCAACTCGTTCCCGCATTATTCTGGATAGGAGCAATCTCCCTTTTTTCAGAACAAAACAGGCTTAAGGGGAATCATTGCTCCCGCTAGGCGCCCCACCTAAAATCGCTTTCTCTTTTTTTTCTTACGCTCTATACGCCTGTTGTCACCTGCATCGGCAGCGTTTACCTTAATAATACTCCCCTTAAAATTACTCTTGTTGAGCGCCTTAATTGCCTGATCAGCTTCCGAATTATCAGGCATATCTACAAAACCAAACCCTTTGGACCTTTTCGTAAAATGATCTATAACAAGTTTTACACTTTCTACATGCCCAAACCGGGAAAATGCCTCTCTCAGATCACTTTCTGTAACATCGAAAGGAAGCTTACCCACATACAAATTCATCAATACTCCTTTTCTGCCGGCAGCGTATGATTACAATCCAGCATTTTATTCACAGACAGATTTTGCAGAAAAAACATACACAGCTCGATCAGCACTGCTACCTTTTTTTAAGAGCATTCTCATAAGCTCCTTCCGAAAAACCCAAGATCTTCTTACCGTTAATTACGGCCACCGGTACACCACCGCGCCTGTTCAGTTCCTTAAGGCGGCGGGCTGCATTTTTATCCTTTTCAACATTATACTCTACAAAGCTAATGCCACGGGCATTAAAAAAAGCCTCTGCCTTTTTGCACCACCCGCACCAGCTTGTCACATAGAGTTCCACTTTCTGGTTTTGCGAATACCTGACTTTTTTCTTTTTATCATCATCAGACTCTCCCGATTCGGAATTAGGGTAGTAAGACCTAACTTCACTTTCTTTACTTGAATCGACGTAATTGTTAAATTCAAGGTCTTCATCCGACAGGGTTTCAACCTCCCCTGGACTAACACCGTCAGGTTTATAATCCTGAAAATGAATAACCCCCTTTTCATCAACCCATTTGTAGGTTTCACCATAAGTGATTGCCGAGAGAATCAGCACGGCAAAAGAGGAAAGCATCGTAATTTTCAAAAAAGACTTCACTTTCTCATATCCTAAAAAATCACTCACCGTCAGGGGGTAAAGTAAAATAAAAGATAATCGCTGCAAACGCAAAGAATGCGCCCGACAGGGTTTCAATTTATCACTTTCATATGAAATTTTATACAAAAAATGAAACGATTTCATGAAAATTATTATCAAATAAGGAACAGTTCTCAAAATCAAAGGGTAAATGCCTGATAAAATAAAGGAGAAATATGTTACTTGAAATGCACTGCCATACATTGAGGCACTCTCCTTGCAGCGACGTTGACCCTGTTACTCTTGTCAGGCTGGCCATGAAAAGGGGCCTTGGCGGAATTGTCCTTACGGAGCACCACTATCTGTGGCAGGAGGATCAACTCCGGTGGTTAAAAAAGAAGTCTCGTGCCGGGAAGGACTTTTTAATTCTGTCGGGCCAGGAGGTGGGAACCGATAAAGGCCATGTCCTTGTTTATGGCGCAGACAAAACCATCGATGAAATCTTTACCATGGAAGAACTAAGAGAAGGCTTTCCCCGGGCAGCCCTCGTCTGGGCCCATCCCTTCAGGTGGCACGGATGCCCCACTGACGAAGAACTAACGAGCCCGCTATTTGACGGCATAGAGGTACTTAACAGCAATCAATCACCCGGTGAAAATTCACTAAGCCTTGATTCATGGAAAAGACTCTCCTTTAACGCCATCGGCGGAAGTGATACTCACAGTAAAGACCAGGCGGCAACATTCCCCACACGTTTTGAGAAGGCCATAGAAACGATGGAAGATCTGGTGCGGGAGATTAAGGCAAGGCGCTGCAAACCGGCAGAAAGAAACCTTTATACCCTTTCGTAAGGGTCGAAAAGTTTTTTATACTCATCAAGGGCATAACGGTCCGTCATACCTGCAATATAGTCGGCAATAATTCGCTCCTTGTTGTCCCCTTCTATCTGGCAATACACGTGGGGGGGAAGCTGTTCCGGCGCGCTGCGGTAAGTAAGAAAAAGTTCCGTCATAAACTTGTTGGCTTTTTCTGCCATCCTTATGACACGGTAGTGTTTGTAGAGATTTTTTCTTAGAAAAAGTTTAAGCTCCCGGTTCATCTCCAGCACCCTGGGGCTAAAAGAAACAATAGTCTCCCTGCAACTTCTTGCATCGCCGACAGTCTCAATACGGAAACGCTTAATATTAGAGGAGATATTTTCGATAAGATCGGTAACGAGTGTATTGATAATGTACCTTACCGTCTGATGTCTTTTCACTTTGGCAGGGTGGTCAGGCATCTCTTTCATGACACGCTCGTAATTATCTCTCCAGAGCGCAACATTACCGATCTGGTCAAGGGTTATCATCTCCGATGTAAGGCCGTCATCGATGTCATGGTTGTTGTAGGCCACTTCATCGGCCAGGTTTACTATTTCAGCTTCAAGGGTCGGTTTAAGTTCAGGCTCAAACTCTTCAAAGAGCTCGGGGTGATCATGCTCCGAAGAATGCTTGATAATTCCCTCTCTCACCTCCCAGGAAAGGTTGAGTCCTTTAAAATGGGGATATTTGTCCTCCAGGCAATCAACGACCCTCAAGCTTTGCAGGTTATGCTCAAAACCGCCGTGATCTTTAATGAGTTTATTGAGGATGCGTTCTCCCGAATGGCCGAAAGGCGTATGACCGAGATCATGGGCCAGGGCAATAGCCTCTGCAAGGTCTTCATTCAGCCTGAGCGACCTTGCCATTGTCCGTGTAATCTGGGCAACTTCAAGGGTATGGGTAAGGCGGGTCCGGTAATAGTCACCTTCGTGATTAACAAAAACCTGTGTCTTGTATTCGAGCCGCCTGAAAGCGCTTGAGTGGATAATCCTGTCACGGTCCCTCTGGTAACAGGTACGCATGGGATGCTCCGCCTCATCGTGCTTTCGCCCCCTCGAATCAGCCGACTTCATGGCATAGGAAGCAAGCTTATGCCCTTCAATTTTTTCCAGTTCTTCTCTCGTCTGCATGCCCGTAGTTTAGCCGACCAGTCATCACAGGTCAAGCCCGCAAAATGCTTTGACAAAGGTAAGCTCATTCAGTAAGATAAACCCCTTATTCTGACTGGAGGATTGCTTGATAATGAAGGTTTACCGGGGGGTGGAAGGACTTGAAGGAAAGTTTAATTCTCCCGCCCTTACCCTCGGCAACTTCGATGGTGTCCATAGGGGCCACAGGAAAATATTTAAGCAGTTGAGGTCAAAGGCGGATGAAATGGGAGGGGAAGCCGTCATTTTTACTTTTGACCCTCACCCTGTGAAAGTTTTAAGGCCCGATGAAGGCCCGAGCCTTATTTCTCCCCTTCCTGAAAAACTGAAACTGCTGGAAGAATCAGCTGTCGATGCCGTTATTTTAGCCGATTTTACCCGGGCTTTTGCCGAACAGCACCCTGCTCAATTTGTCAGGGAAATTATTCACGAAAGGATTAAGGCCGGACATGTTATCGTAGGCCATGACTTTACATTCGGAAAAGGGAAGGAAGGCACTATCGGTTCACTTAAACTACTGGGCGAGGAACTGGGCTTTCATGTTGAAGTCATTGCTGCCGTAAAATTAGACGGTCAGATCGTCAGCAGCACCCGCATCAGGGAATTGATCAGGAAAGGTGACGTCAAAGAAGCGGCCAAGCTGCTTGGTCGCTGTCATTACGTTACAGGTGAAGTTATCGAAGGCCATGGACGGGGAAAGCCCCTTGGATTTCCAACGGCAAATCTCGATTACCGTGCAGAACTTATACCTGAAGATGGGGTCTATGCCGCCAAAGCAGAAATTGAAGGAAAAATGTATGGCGGCGCAACCAACGTGGGCACAAACCCTACTTTCGGTGATGAGAAAAGATCTGTTGAAACGTATATCTTTGATTTCAATGAATCACTTTATGGAAAGACAATGAAGGTCTCTTTTGTTGAGAGAATCAGGGGAGAAATTGCTTTTAGCAGCCCCCATGAACTGGCCGGGCAAATAAAGAGGGATATTTCTAAAGTCAAGACCGCTTTAAACAGGGCTGACCATTGAAGATTAAAGTCTGGCTCGGAATCGGAATAAGCGCTTTTTTTATCTGGCTCACATTAAGGGAAGTCGACTTTTCGGTCCTCCGGGTGGCAATAAAAAAAGCGAACCACCTTTACCTTATTCCAACTGTGATCGTTATCCTGTTTCAATTTTACTTAAGAGCGGTAAGATGGGGATATCTTATGGAACCGGTTAAAAATATCAGACAGTTGAGCCTCTTTTCGGCCACATCTATAGGCTATATGGCTAATAATATTCTGCCGGCCAGGATAGGAGAACTTGCCAAAGCCTATGCTATCGCAAAAAAAGAGAAAGTGAGTTTCAGTTCATCTTTTGCCACCATCATTATCGAGAGACTTCTCGACCTTTTCTCCCTTTTTATAATCATGCTTGCCGTCATGTATATTATAACCTTTCCAGAGGGCAAATCAGAGACGGAGAGCTTGATAAAGAAGGGAACAATCGGCGTTTTTATAGTTTTCACAATGATGACTGCCGTCATTATTTTTTTTAAAAGAGAAAAGGCATTTTTTAAGAAAATGATTTTTACAATAATCAAACCGCTTTCATTAAAGCTTGCAGATAAGGCCAATCACTTTCTCGACTCTTTTTCAGATGCCCTTTCAGTACTGGGCAAGGAAAAACATCTTGGCATGATCCTAATATATTCAGCCGTTATCTGGCTTTTGTCGGCGCTTCCCATTTATCTGCTTCTCCTTTCTTTCGGTTATAATCTCCCTTTTTCCATTTCTTTCTTTATACTGGTTCTAATCGGGATCGCCGTATCTATTCCCTCTGCACCGGGATTTATAGGGACCTTTCACTTTGCCTGTGCCAAAGGTCTTGAATTATTTAACGTTCCCGGTGAAGAGGCAATATCCGTTGCGATTATATTGCATGCAATTAATTTTTTCCCCATTACATTGATCGGCTTTTTCTTTCTCTGGAAGGATAATCTCTCCCTGACGGAAGCCGTCAGCGTGGAAGAAAAAGCAGAGGAGGCCACCACTTGAAATCAGGAAAACGCTATCCCGCAATTGCTTTTTTAACATCTTTTGCCGTCTACCTGCTTACCCTTGCCAATACGGTATCTTTTTTTGACAGCGGCGAACTCATTTCTGCGGCAGCAACACTGGGAATAGCCCATCCCCCCGGCTATCCTCTCTATGCCCAATGGGGCCATTTATTCTCCTACCTTCCCCTGGGCAACCTGGCATTCCGGATAAATCTCGCTTCAGCCGTTTTCGGCTCTCTTGCCGTAATGATCATTTACCTGCTGACCCATCATCTGATTTTAAAGGCCTTTCCTCATATTACCGGCAATATAAAGGTAAAGCTTACCTCTCTTTCGGCAGCCCTGGCCTTTGCATTTTCCCTGAACCACTGGGGGCAGACCAACATGTCAGAGGTTTATGCCATGAACAGCTTCTTTATCGCCCTCATCATTATCACCCTTCTCATGTGGCGCAGGAAAGTTAAAGAAGACACAAGCCTGAAAAACAACAACAGCAAGTACCTCTATTTTTGTGCCTTTTTATTCGGACTGGCTTTTGGTGACCATCACACCATACTTGTTGTTGTGCCTGTCATTTTCTTCATTATCGTTTTAACAAGATGGCAGCTTTTTCTTAATGTAAGGCTTATTCCTTTTCTTCTTTTCTTTTTCATACTCGGTTTCTCCATCTACCTGTATATGCCGGTTAGAGCGGCAGCGGTACTCATTATGAACTGGGGTGACCCTGAAACACTGGACCAGTTCCGCTGGATGTTTTTAAGAGAAGGCTATCCCAAAGGGACACTCTCAAGGGAATGGGGACTCTTTGCGGAACAGCTGAAAACAATAAACCTGCTTTACGAGTTTACCATTGCAGGCTTTGTACTTTTCATTATAGGCCTTATTACATGTATAAAAAGAGGGTGGCCCTATGCTGTTATAACCTTTACCGTACTCATGGTTCTTAGTGTCGGGATCATCATCTACAGTAATGCACCAAAAGCAAATATCTTTCTTTATGAAGCATTTCATACCCCCACTTATATGCTTTTTGCGCCCTGGATTGGCGCGGGGCTCTTCTGGTTGCTATCGATGGTTGACAGGCTCCTTTCGAGACTCTCTGAAGACGAAGAAGAAAAGGGCTACCTTCTTGTCCTGTGGATAATCTTTCTGGCAGCCCTCCCTTCTTATCTCCTCTACAATCACTTCAGCAAAAATGACAGGAGCAGAAATTTTATTGCCTTTGATTATGCCGTTAATGAACTAAAGTCACTCTCTCATAACGGCATACTCTTTACCTGGGGCGACAGCGGCGCATTTCCTCTATGGTACCTGCAATTTATCGAAAAATATCAGGACAAGGCGCTTCTGCTGCACACACCTCATCTGGCATCGTCATGGTATGTTGAAGAAATTCCTTATCTGGCCAAAAGCAGAATAAACAGGATCCCCGAAAACCGCAGGACACCGGGCATGGTAGTTGAAGTCATTGCCAGAGAAAATATGGGCAAAAGAAAATCCTACATAGATTACTCTTCAAAATACTCTTATCCCGTTAACAACCTGGAGTTTGCGCCTTATGGTATCGTCTACAGACAAACCGACAGAAAAGAACCGATCGACATGACCATATGGGATAAATATGTCACGAGAAATCTTCTGTCCAGGAATATCCTCATCGATCTTGATATAGGGAAGGCCATAGCCATCTATGGTTTTTGCCATTATGACAACGGTTATGCGCTGCTGAGAGAAGGCAGACGACAGGAAGCAATTAATTCCCTGACAAAAGCCATTGAGATCGTTCCCAGCCTCCAGGGGAGGGCACAGCGGCTTTTATCCCCCCCCCGTCAGCAAAAATGAGTATAAATATACTTTTGCCATCTTTGCAAGATAATGAAACCGGCCGGCAGAAGCGTTCCCTTGCCAAGGGAGTTTTTCCTTGACTGGCAGGGACCTTTCTTGTATTAAGATGAGTAATATACTATAATTATCTAAATATTATTAAAGAGATAAGGCATATTTATGGCAGCAAGACTGGGTGAACTACTCATTAAAGAAAACCTGATTACGGCTGAACAATTGCAGCAAGCACTATCCCAACAAAAAGGGGGGGGTGGGCGGCTTGGCTACAATCTTACCAAGATGGGTTTTATCTCTGAAGATGATCTGACAAAATTCTTAAGCAAACAATATGGTGTCCCTTCCATCAACCTCTCCGAATTTGAAGTTGATACGGAAGTCATTAAGCTCGTTCCATTCGATGTAGCAAAAAAATATCTTATTCTCCCCGTAAACAGAGCAGGATCATCACTCATCCTTGCAATGGCAGACCCTTCCAACATCTTTGCCATTGATGATATCAAATTTATGACCGGCTACAACGTGGAAGCCGTCGTTGCAGCTGAAGCATCCATTATAGACGCCGTTAAAAAATACTACGGCAAGGGCGGCGCACCGAAAGAGCAAAAAAAGATGTCCCTCGACGCCAAGGACTACTCCTTCGACGAAGATGACGAAACAACGGGGATGTTCGAGGGTGAGGACGACGGCGGTGAAGTGGTTGACGTCGATGACTTTGACGATCTGGTTCATGGCGCCGTCGATGACGTCGAAATCATTGAAGATGAAGAAGAAGAAGCTGGAGAAACGGATGTTGACGCCCCCATTGTCAAACTGGTAAACGGAATACTGATCAAGGCGGCAAAGCTGGGCGTCAGTGATATCCATATCGAACCCTATGAAAAAGCTTTCAGGGTAAGGTACAGGCTCGATGGCGTCCTTAAAAAGGCAATGGGCTTGCCTCTCAAGATCAAAAACGCCATCACTTCCAGGATCAAGATCATGTCCCAGCTTGACATTTCCGAAAAAAGGCTCCCCCAGGACGGCAGGATAAAAATGAAAATGGGTAAAAAGAGGGAGATGGACTTCAGGGTATCCGTACTGCCCTGTCTTTTTGGCGAGAAAGTTGTCATGCGACTTCTCGACAAGTCAAACCTCCAGCTCGACATGACCAAGCTTGGTTTTGGCCAGGACCAGCTTGAGGATTTTCTTGGTGAAATTCATAAACCTTTCGGCATGTGTCTTGTTACGGGCCCTACAGGTAGTGGTAAGACAACAACGCTCTATTCGGCGCTCAGTGATCTCAACAAAGAGAGTGAAAATATTATGACCGCCGAAGACCCTGTGGAATTTAACCTTATGGGTATTAACCAGGTGCAGATGCATGACGATATTGGTCTCAACTTTGCCGCGGCGCTGCGGTCCTTCCTCAGGCAAGATCCCGACATCATCATGGTAGGAGAGATAAGAGACTTTGAAACAGCGGAAATCGCCATTAAAGCCGCTCTCACGGGACATATGGTTTTGAGCACACTCCATACAAACAACGCACCTGAAACAGTCAACAGGCTCCTCAATATGGGCGTTGAACCTTTCCTTGTCTCATCCTCCCTTAACCTCGTTGTCGCCCAGAGGCTTGCCAGAAGAACATGCACCGAGTGCAAGGAACCTCATGATGTGCCGCAGCAGGCCTTTATTGATATCGGATTTGCGCCTGAAGCCCTCGACTTTACCTATTATAAAGGCAAGGGCTGCGACAATTGTGGAGGCACCGGATACAAGGGACGTGTTGCCTTGTATGAGGTCATGGTAATGACTGAAGCATTAAAAGAAGCCGTATTAATGGGTGCCTCTGTTCCCGAAATAAAACAGACGGCCATTGATGGTGGCATGGATACGCTCAGGATGAGAGCTCTCCAAGGGATAAAGGACGGAATAACAACCATTGAAGAGACGGTTCGCTGTACCGTCCCCGATAAGAAATAGAGAGAGGAAATATTATGTCAGGCACTTCCATCACACTTCATCAACTCCTCAAAGTAATGTTTGACAAAGGCGCCTCGGACCTGCACATTACTACAGGCAGTCCGCCGCAACTGAGAATTAACGGTGAGTTGATCCCTTTAAAAACACCACCACTCACGCCCACTGATACAAAATCACTCTGTTACAGCATACTGACGGACGCCCAGAAACATAAGTTTGAAGAAGAAAACGAACTCGACGTCTCTTTCGGCGTTAAAAATCTCAGCCGTTTCAGGTCCAATATATTTATGCAAAGAGGCGCCGTTGCCGGCGCCTTCAGGGCCATCCCTTTTGAAATCAAGAGTTTCGACGAACTTGCCCTGCCTGCTGTCGTTAAAACCATTTCCGATAAACCGAGAGGACTCGTTCTCGTTACAGGGCCGACAGGAAGCGGCAAATCGACAACACTTGCCGCCATGGTAGACAGAATCAATGTTGAAAGGCATGATCACATAATAACCATCGAAGATCCCATAGAATTTGTGCACCCTCATAAAAACTGCCTTGTTAACCAGCGGGAAGTAGGAGCAGATACGGGGAGTTTTCAAAGAGCGCTCAAATCGATATTGAGGCAGGACCCTGATGTCGTTCTCGTTGGTGAATTGAGAGACATTGAAACCATAGAGGCAGCCCTTACCATATCGGAAACGGGACATCTATGCTTTGGAACATTGCACACAAATAGCTGTGCCCAGACCATAAACAGGATCATTGATGTTTTTCCCGCTTACCAGCAGCCGCAGGTAAGAGCACAGCTCTCCTTTGTCCTTGAAGGTGTTCTCTCTCAGACGCTTATTCCCAGGTCCGGAGGACAGGGACGGGTATTGGCGCTTGAAGTTATGGTGCCAAACCCTGCTATCCGAAACCTCATAAGGGAAGACAAAGTCCACCAGATATATTCACAAATGCAGGTAGGACAATCGAAATTTGGCATGCAGACCATGAACCAGGCCCTGGCTAACCTTTATCTTAAGAGACTAATCACCATGGACGACGCTCTTGCAAGGTCATCCGATGTGGATGAATTAAGACAGATAATTTCCGGCGGCCCCGTAACATCCAGAAAACCAACTTGAGCATAGGAGCTTAAAATGCCCGTTTATGTATGGGAAGGAAAAACAAAAAATGGTGAAATAAGAAAAGGGGAAGTTGAAGCCGACAGTGAAGCCGCAGTCAATGATGCCCTTAAAAGACAGCAGATAACACCTGTTAAGGTTAAAAAAAAGGGAAAGGAATTTAAACTTTTTGGTGAGGGTGGGAAAAAAATAACCGGGAAAGACATCGTTATCTTCCTGCGGCAGTTTGCAACCATGATTGATGCCGGTCTTCCTCTTGTCCAGTGCCTTGAAATTCTGGGCAGCCAGCAACCTAACCAAAGATTCAAAAAGATCCTTATTCAGGTTAAAGACGATGTAGAGTCGGGCTCCACTTTTGCCGATGCGCTAAAAAAGCACCCAAAAACCTTCGATACACTCTTCGTCAGTTTGATTGCCGCAGGAGAAATAGGTGGTATCCTCGATACGATCCTCAACAAACTGGGCGAATTCCTCGAAAAATCAGAAAAACTTAAGAGCAAGGTGAAATCAGCAATGGTCTATCCTGTTTCTATCGTAATTGTTGCCATCGTTATTACATCAGGTCTCCTCTTATTCGTTATTCCCATCTTTGAAGCGATGTTTTCCGATATGGGAGGAACACTCCCTCTTCCCACCCAGATTGTCATCAACTTGAGCCAGTTCCTTCAAAGTTACTGGTACTTTGTTTTTGGAGGTATGTGGCTGGCCTTGTTCCTATTCAAAAAGTACTATGCAACAGCGAAAGGAAGAGCTGTCTGTGACAAACTCTTCCTTAAAGCCCCTGTCGCAGGAGACCTCATCAGGAAGGTTGCCGTGGCAAAATTTTGCGGAACTATGGGGACAATGCTCTCGAGTGGTGTGCCAATCCTTGACTCTCTTGAAATTGTATCCAAAACGGCAGGTAATGTAGTGATTGAAAATGCCCTTATAGAGGTAAAAAATGCCATTTCCGAAGGTAAAACTATCGTCGAACCACTGGAAAAAACCCAGGTATTTCCTTCTATGGTCGTCCAGATGATTGCCGTTGGAGAAGCAACAGGCGCTCTGGATGCCATGCTCGGCAAAATTGCAGAATTTTATGAAGATGAGGTAGACACTGCCGTTGATGGCCTTACCGCATTGATGGAACCGGCCATTATGGTTGTTCTCGGGGGCCTTGTCGGTGGTCTTATTATAGCCATGTATCTACCTATCTTCAGCATGGCCGCAAACGTTTAGCAAAACAATTCTAACGATCTTTTAGGAATAGAAATATACTTATCCCACACGACACCTCTTATTTAACATTGCACCGGACAAGAGCCCTCACTGATGGCTGAAGACTGCCAACAGACAGCGATACTTAATCGCAACGAACTTCATGAAAAACTGAAGTGGTTAATGCTCTTCAGGGTAGCTGTTGCAACTATTCTGCTTATTACAGGCGTTATCGTTCAGTTCAGGGAGAGCGGCACCCTTCTAAATGCGGTAACAGCAACCTTCTACCCCGTTGCCGGGCTCGTTTTCTTTCTCTCAATCTTATACATCCCCATCTTAAAGTATGCCAGGAAAGCCGCTAATATTGCCAGGTCCCAGGCACTCATCGACATTATTATTATTACCTTCATTGTCTATATCAGCGGAGGAACCGACAGTCCTTTATCCTTTCTCTATATGCTGACCATTATCAGTTCAACCATTGTCTCCTATGGGAATGGAGGATTATGGACGGCATCGGTGAGCAGCATTTTTTATGGCATTTTGATCAATATCGAGTATCATAATGTCCTTCCCTCCATGGTGGAAGTCGTTACAGGCCTTCCCCAGCGCCTGCCTGACAACCTGCTCTATAATACACTGGCAAACATTACTGCCTTTTACCTTGTATCATTTCTAAGCAGTTATCTCTCCATACAGGCAAAAAAAGCGGAAGAAGAACTGCTTGAAAAAAAAATAGATTATCAGTCACTGGAAGCGCTCAACAATGATATTGTAAAAAATATATCCAGCGGTCTTATGACCATTGACAGCAACGGCATTATTACCTCCTTTAACCAGGCTGCGGAAAAAATGACGGGCTACTCTCTTGAACAGGTTTATGGAAAAAATGTACACGAAATACTTCCTGACCTCGATGACATGTTAAAGGAGTTAAACATCCATGGTCCGTCAAATAATATTAGAAGAGAATCATGGTTTAAAAGAGCAGACGGCAAAGATTATTATATCGGTTACTCCATGTCGCCCCTAAGAAACTCGGAAGGAGAACAGGTTGGAGAAATCGTTGTTTTCCAAGACCTTACAACTCTGAAAACAATGGAAAGAGAACTGCAGAAATCGGACAGGCTGGCAGCAGTGGGAAGGTTTGCAGCCAGTGTGGCCCATGAAATCCGAAACCCGCTGGCATCTATCAGCGGCTCTATAGAAATTCTTGAAAAGGATTTATCAGGAAATATGACGGGAGCAAATGAAAGACTGATGGGTATCGTCTTAAGGGAAATCGACCGTTTAAATATCCTTATTGGTGAGTTTTTGAACTATGCCAGACCGGCAGTACCGAGAAAGCAAAGAATCAACATAAATGAACTTATTAGTGAAACAATTGATCTCTTTATAAATTCCGAAAAGGAGATTAAAAGCATTGAAATTGTCAACAATTGCAGTACAATGGCTCCCATAGAGGCCGACGAGGGACAAATCAAGCAACTGGTCTGGAATTTGATCAAAAATGCCTCTGATGCAATGGATGAAGGTGGTGTGGTCACTATAGGGGATAAAGCGTATGAGAAAAATGATAAAAAAGGAATTGAAATAAGTATCAGCGATACGGGCTGTGGAATGACACGTGAAGAAGCGGAAAAGATATTTGACCCCTTTTATACATCAAAAGAAAAAGGAAGCGGTCTTGGTTTATCTGTCGCACACAGTATCATAGAAGCCCATGACGGATTTATTAATGTAGAAAGTGAAGCAGGCAAAGGTTCCACCTTCACCATCATGTTGCCCTGTAAATAAAAGGTTACAAAAGATAATCACTTCGGCAAGAGGGATAGCAATTTATATAACACAAGAGGGATAGCAATTTATATAACAGAGGGATTGTTTAAATAGTTGACATGAATAATCGTTCACCCTAAGCCGAACTGTATATTAACAAAAAGCTTATTTAAAAATATAACTGCTTACGAGGATAAAAATTGAATAAAAATATTCTTGTTGTCGATGATGAACTGAGCATGAGGGAATTTCTTGAAATTCTTCTTACCGCTGAAAAGTATAACGTCGACACGGCAAAAAACGGCGCCGATGCAATAAAAATGGTGCGGGACAATAATTACCATGTTCTTATGACCGACATCCATATGCCCGGCATGGACGGTATTGAACTGCTTAAAAAGGTAAAAGAGATCTCTCCCGGCACGGAAGTCCTGATGATGACGGCATACGCCTCAACGGAAACGGCAGTCGAGGCAATGAAGTGCGGCGCTTATGACTACATAACAAAACCTTTTAAGGTTGATGAAATCAAACTGATCATAAAAAATGCCCTTGAAAAGATAAACCTCAAAATTGAAAATATACTCCTCAAAAAAGAACTCAAGGAAGGTTATCACTTCGGCAACGTCATCGGTGTGAGTAATAATATGAGAGAGATCTATGATCTCATCTTGCGCGTCGCCCCGACTAAAAGCAATATTCTCATAGAAGGTGAAAGCGGAACGGGAAAAGAGCTCGTCGCAAAGTCCATTCACAACAACAGTCTGAGAAAAAACAAACCCGTTATAACGGTAAACTGCGGCGCCATGCCTGAAAACCTGCTGGAAAGCGAGCTTTTCGGTCATGTAAAAGGCGCATTTACAGGAGCAACATCGAGTAAACCGGGGCTTTTTGAACTGGCCGACGGGGGCTCTATATTTCTCGATGAAATAGGAGAAATGCCCCTCCAGCTCCAGGTAAAGATATTGAGGCTTATCCAGGAAAAAGAATACAGAAGAGTGGGGGCCGTAAAAGACAGCAAAACAGATGTTCGCATTATTGCAGCCACAAACAGGGACCTGGAAGAGGCAGTAAAAGAAGGTTTATTCAGGGAAGACCTCTATTACAGGCTAAACGTCATCAAGGTAACCCTTCCTCCTCTAAGAGAAAGGAAGGAAGATATTCCGGCGCTGGCCAATCATTTTCTGACAAAATATAACGAAGAACTGGGAAGGGATATCAAGAGAATCACCACTGAAACAATGGACATGATAACACACTATGATTTTCCAGGTAATGTGAGAGAGCTTGAAAATGTCATAGAAAGAGCAGTCGCCCTTGAACAAAGTGATGTCATCCTGCCGGAGTCGCTGCCCGGCAGCATTAAAGGTGAGAAAGTCCTGGCAAGCAGCGAAGAAATAGAGATTCCCGATGAGGGAATAGACCTGGAAAAAATGATGGATGATATGGAGAAAAAGCTTCTTGAAAAATCACTGAAAAAAACCAGGGGCGTCAAAACAAAAGCAGCGAGGCTGCTCAACCTTAGTTTCAGGTCTTTCAGATACAGGCTCGCCAAACATGGATTTGATGATAGTGATCATGAGGCTGAGTAAAGTACCCGTCAATCCTCATCAACCAGATTTTCAAACCTCGTAAATTCACTGAGCCAGGCAAGTTTCACCATTCCCACAGGCCCATTTCTCTGCTTACCGATAATGATTTCAGCCAGGCCCTTCAGTTCTTCATCGTCCCTTTTGTAAAACTCTTCCCTGAAAACAAAGAGCACCACATCGGCATCCTGCTCGATACTTCCACTTTCTCTAAGGTCTGAAAGCATGGGTCTTTTATCGCCTCCTCTTTGCTCTACGGCCCGGCTAAGCTGTGACAGGGCAATGACAGGGACATGGAGTTCCTTGGCCAGCGCCTTGAGGGACCTCGATATTTCGGATATCTCCTGTTCCCGGCTTTTCATAGCATCCCTGCCCCTCATGAGCTGCAAATAGTCGACAATAACCATACCAAGCCCCTTATCAGCCTTCAGCCTCCTTGCCTTGGCCCTCATCTCCAGAACAGAGATGGCCGGCGTATCATCAATAAATATGGGCGATTCAGAAAGCACGCCGGCAGCCCTTGTGAGCTTTGGCCAGTCCGACTCGGCAAGAAAACCGCCCCTCAAGCGGCCTGCATCTACCCTCGCCTCGGAACAGAGCATCCTCGTCACAAGCTGCTCTTTCGACATTTCCAGGGAAAATATAGCCACAGGTTTTCTTCCCTCATATTCTTCCTTGACGGAATTAAGGGCCACGTTAAGACAAAAGGCGGTCTTGCCCATGGAAGGCCTTCCGGCAATAATAATAAGATCGGAACGCTGAAAACCGGAAGTCATATTGTCAAGTTTTTTAAAACCGGTAGGAACGCCGGTAACCATGTCTTTACGGCCATAGAGTTCCTCAATGGTCTTAAAACTGTCTTTTACAATGCTCTTTATTTCGTAAAATGAGGGACGAACTTTATTTTCAGATATTTCAAATATGCGGGTCTCGGCATAATCGAGAAAGGTATCGACATCACTGCTCTCTTCATAGCCCTTGGTAACAATTTCCGTAGCCGTATTAATGAGACCTCTCAGGACGGCCTTTTCCTTTACTATCTTTGCATAGTAGACAATATTGGCTGCCGTCGGAACCCCGTCGGCAAGCGATGCGATATAGGCAGGCCCCCCTACCTCATCGAGAACACCTGTTACCTTGAGGGCATCATTAAGCGTAATAAGGTCGACAGGTTCCCCTTTTTCCGCAATAGTCACCATGCTATTAAAAATCTTCCTGTGCTGTTCCCTGTAAAAGTCGTCAGGACTCAGCAGTTCCAGAACAGCGTTGATTGCATCATTATCGAGAAGGATTCCACCGAGAATGGATAATTCTGCATCGACATTCTGTGGAGGGACTTTACCTATGAGTTCGACCGTCATCATTTATCCTGAATATTGATTAAATGTGAATTGAAAATGTAATAGCTATTCAGCGTAACGAAGATATTTGGAAAAAACCTTACTTCCCGGGTTTTCCCCTTTGGAAAAAGGGGATTAAGGGTGAACTGAATAGTTACAAATTATATACCCAAGACCGTTCCAAGTAAAGAACCTTTACTCCTCATTTTGGTAGAATTCTTGAGTACGGTAAAGAGGCAGGCGGAACATTTCATAGATCAAGATTTTCAAGCGCCTCGATTCCCTTTTTCATGGGAATAAAAACGGCGAGAACGGTAAGAACAACGATGGCGGCAAGGGAGACATAAAGACTTGCCATACTGTAATCACCGATAAATATCTGCCTTTTAAAATGGGTGTATACGGGCCGCGCTTCGAGGATAATAACTATCCCGATATAGGCGAGGGAAATCACCATATAAATGATCCCTCCGGCGCCGGCGGCAACCTGGGCTATATTTTCATATCGAAATCTGGGGTATAGTGCCCCCATCCCTACACCAAGCCCCGTAACAGCTAAAGTAATCAGAAAAATGGTTATAATGGAAAGGGTCATCATAAAGTTATCCACCTGGAGAAGCAGGTTCGACCCGATCATCAGGATTTCTCCCAAAATAAGGAGAGGCAATAAGAAGGCAAAATACTTTTCCCATAAAAAACTGCTCATCTTCATAGGTGACCTTTTAATAATCCACATGGATCCTCCTTCCAGACTAACGGAAGGAAAGACAAACCTGATAGCAACGGAGGCAAGCACAAAACCTGCAAGACCCAGGTTTAAAAATGCGATCAGGTTTTTCAGATAATAATTATTGAGAGGAAGGTTCTTGATATTAAATATGTAAACGACAACAAGGGCGCCAAGGATAAATAGCTGTGACCACTGACCGGCGTCCCTGAAAAAGACCTTGGCATCTTTTGACAAAAGCGCCCTTTGTTGAATTGAAACAGGCAGCATATCTACAACTCTCTCAATGACATCTCTCCTTGAAACGTTCCCCCTGATGGACGTTGTTCCCGCCTCCGATAAACCGCTAAAATAAACATACCGTGCCACAATAATTACGAGGCCAAAAAGAAAAAGAGAAAGAAGGAGCAGGTAAAGAAATGGCATCCACATGTCGTCATGATGCCCCTCTACCATGTTTATGAGCCCCCTTGTAAACCAGGCGCTTGGAAAATAAGGCGACTTGGGCACACTCAATCCTTCAAAAAAAGCCATAACCATATTGTCAGCCATTTCAATCTCACGGTAAAGTGCCTCCGGTCTCATGAAACGGAAGAAGATAACCAGTCCAGATAAAAAAAGAAGCAACATAAAGGTCATGACCTGCTGCAGACCCTTGGCAGGGAAATATCTTATGAGGGTAACCGTGAAAAGTATCCCCAGGCCTGCGGCAACGAAGATGAAGGGGACAAATAAGAGAACCATTCCAATATAGTAATTGATCCCTTTGTCAAAAACAGAACCGAGAGCCACCAGCATAGGCAGGCCAAACAAAAGGACCATCCAGGAGCTGTTTATAACTGTCTGAAAAAACTTGATAACAAAAATGGAAGTCGTTCCCAGGGGGGACGACAGGAGAAGATCAAGTTCACTGGAAAGATACATTGTCGAAATGGCTGCAACGACGGTGCTGAAAAAAAGCATAAAGAAAAAGGTGAGCGTCATCATCTCCAGCAGTTGGGTAATAAGGATAGAGCCTATCATCTCCTGCCGGTTCAGATAATCAATGATCCTGTAAAAAAAACTGTAATCACCGAGGACGAAGAAAAAAGCCAGGACAAAGAAAAAAAGAAATTTGTAAAAACCTGCTCTGTCAAGAGTTCGCACAGTGTTTACAAACATCCTGAAGCGTAAGTTGGCCAGCAGGAAAAAACCTCTCATTATCACCTCAATAAATCATCAGGCACGATATCCGTGCCTTCTTCACCGGTAAGCGTCAGGAAGATATCCTCAAGTCGGGCCCCCTCTTTAGCCGTTTTTTTTGAAAGCGCCCTCAGCTCATCCATAGAACCTTCAGCAATAACCTTTCCCTTCTGAATGATCCCTACCCTGTCACAGAGTTCTTCGGCAATAAAAAGGGAATGAGTGCACATAAAAACGGTTGCCCCTTTTTTGCAAAGCCCCTTCAGTATCTTTTTAACCAGCTTTGCCCCTTTGGGATCAAGACCGACCATCGGTTCATCGACGATAACGATCCCGGGGTCATGAAGCAGGGCTGCCGCCATGATTGTCTTCTGCCGCATGCCGTGGGAAAAACTCTCGATAAGCTCATCTTTCCACTCGTAGAGATCAAACATTTCCAGGAATTCATCTATCTTTCTTAAAGCAATATTTTCATCTATAGAAAAAAGTCTCGAATTAAAAAGCAGAAATTCCCGGGCCGTCAATTTTTCATAAATATAAGGCCTGTCAGGGATAAAACCGATGAGATGCTTTGCCTTGAGGGGCTCCCTCATAATATCATGGCCACCCAGAATTGCTCTCCCGGAAGTCGGCTTTAAAAGCCCCGCCATTATCTTGACAGTAGTCGTTTTCCCGGCACCATTGGGTCCCAGGAAACCGTAAAACTCACCATCCTTTACCTTGAGATCAAGGCCGGTAAGGGCCTCATAACTGCCGTAGCGCTTTGTCAACCCGTAAGTTTCTATCATTATTCCGTCTCTATTCTTCGTACATGTTCCGCCACGACATCCTGCGGCGATTTATGTATGAAATACTTAAAGACCAGCAAAAGAACGGCCACATCGTCTGACAAACCTAAAAGAGGATTAAACAGTTCGGGAATAAGATCAATGGGAGAAAGAAAGTAAATAAGGGCTGCAACGAGGAGAATTTTTAAATAGAAAGGCACTCGCCCGTCACAAAAAAGCCGCCAGTAAAGCTTTATAAATTGTGGCAGGTTCCAGATGAATTTTATAAGACTTACAGTACCGGAAACCCTGTTATTGGAAAATAATCCCATGAGTCAATTATAATTGTCTTCCGGCAGGATGGCAATAAATTGTCATCATAGGAGTACGCATTTAAAGTGATAAATCAGGATTCAGCACGTCAGGAATTGGTTAGCTGTCAGGCGCACGACGACGGTTATTCTCCTGCAAGAGAAATGCATTTATCTTCATGGAGGCCCTCATGCTTTACGGGAAGAGTGAAAATAAAGCGGCTTCCCTTGCCGAAAGTACTTTCAGCCCGGATCTCTCCTCCATGGCTATTGATAATATTTTTGCAAAGGGCAAGCCCAAGGCCTGACCCTTCATTTTTTCTTGCATATCCCCCTTCAACCTGACTGAAAGGCTGAAAGAGCATCAGTAAATCTTCCGCTTTGATGCCGATCCCCGTATCTTCTACAGATACCTGCATAACGGCGCCCTTCTCTTTAAGAGACGCGCAAACAACAATCTTCCCCTTTTCAGTAAATTTGACGGCATTGGTCAAAAGATTAAGAAGGACCTGTTTAATCCGCCTCTCATCACAATAAACAGGGCCAACACCCTCTCCAACCTGGCAGGAAAGGGTGAGCCCCTTGTTTTCAGAGCACTGCCTGATAAAGAGAAAGCTCTTCTTTATCAGGTCCTGCATGTTCACGGAGGAATAGTCGAGGTCAAGCTTTCCTGACTCTACCTTATTTAAATCGAGAATATCATTAATAAGCGAAAGAAGATGTTCACCACCTTCGTAAATGTCCTTAACAAATTCGATCTGCTTTTCATTTAAGTCTCCACCCACACCAAGAATCAGCATTTCAGAAAAACCGATAACTGCATTAAGGGGGGTCCTGAATTCATGTGACATATTGGCGAGAAAATCAGATTTTGCCAGATTGGCAGAAACAGCCTCCACCCTGGCTGCCTGCAAGGCCTCTTCGCCGCGCTTCTTTTCAATCACAGCGGCAAGTGTCGTTGCCGCGAGCCGGAGAAAAGTTATCTCTTTTTCATCACTTTCAGCCCCTTTGCCAACGTGAACCGACATAACGGCAAGGAGTCCCCTTACCGAGCGGACAGGAATACCATACCCCCCCTCGGGCAGGTAATCGGGCGCGCGCATTATCTCCATATTGACCGCACAATCAAATGGCACAAGCTCTTCACTCTCTGCAACTTTACCACAAATACAGCTGCCAAAAGGAACAGTCCCACATTTTTCAATTATATTTTCAGACAGTTCTACATGGGCCGCCAACCTTAATTCAGAGTTTTCATTATCAGCAAGCATGATAGCGGCTGATTTACCAAGGCCGTCAAAGGGACCTTCCATAATAACCTCCAGCGATCGCCTGAGCTGTTCATTCAAAGGGAGATCTTCAAGAGAAATATTGAGGATTTTATTGAGAATGACCTGGATTTTGCGATTACGATCAATCTCCAGGGCCATCTCCTTTCCGGCCGTAATATCTTCCATAATGGCAATATAGTTACTGACCGGGCCATCAATACTTCTGACAGGCGCAATGGACATGAAGGCCCAGCATTTTTTTCCCTTCTCCTCTTTACAAAATTCTCCCTTCCAGCTCTCTCCCGACCTAACGGTTGTCCACATTTCATCAAAAAGCGTTTCATCGCCACAACCCCTTGCCAAAAACTCAAGATGCTTTCCCGGCATTTCATGCGATCTATAACCCGTCATTTCGGAAAAGCGGGGATTAACATACTCAACGATTCCCTCGCTATCGGCAATAACGACGGATACAGGATACTGTTCGATAACGTGCAGTAATTTCCAGCCGTCTTCCTCCCCCTCCTTTGTTCTTCCAAACTTTGAATGAGGAAAAAAACGTAGAGAGCGATTCTTTCCCAGTTTCCACAAACAATAGAATAGCGCCACAAGAAGAATGACTATAAATATTTCAAGAAAGGTATGATACATGGAATTATATTCTCAATCTCCAGTTGAGATATTTTTATCACATCATGTGACAAAGGGGGTTTCTGCTTTATAATAAATTAATACGGATTAAGCTGAAATCACAAAAGAATGACATATAAAAAACAAGTCATTATAGCATAAAACAGCATGTATCAAACGATGTAAAAGCCCCAGCCCCCCTCACCTGGAACAGGGGAAGGCCCTCCGAAACAAAAATAGCATAAGTCTTTTACATTGCCTAATCAAGCTTGTCATGGTATTACTCTCTACGTTGTTATTTTAAATTTGAGGTTCAAAGAATGAAAGCGCTCCTTTTCACAGAGAACAAGCTGACTCTCTCTGAGAACGTCCCTCCTCCCCTGCCGGCAGCAGATGAAGCTTTGATTCGCGTCACCTGTGCCGGAATTTGTGCAACCGACCTGGAAATTATAAAAGGCTACATGGGCTTTGAAGGAATTTTGGGACATGAGTTCGTCGGCATCGTTGAGGAATGTTCTAAAAAAAACCTGGTCGCCAAAAGGGTGACCGGTGAGATTAACATTGCCTGTGGAAAGTGCCCCTGCTGTCAAAAAAACAGGGAGAAACACTGCCCTGAAAGATCCGTTCTGGGCATACTGGATAAAAACGGCGCTTTTGCCCAATATCTTACCCTTCCCGTTAAAAACCTTCATCTCATTCCCGATTCTGTCTCCGACGAGGAAGCTGTTTTCATTGAACCGCTTGCAGCTGCCTTTGAAATCCTTGAGCAGATAAATATCTCTCATGTTGACAAGGTATGTGTTATAGGTGATGGAAGACTGGGCAACCTTGCGGCACAGGTAGTGGCAATGACCGGTTGTAAACTCTTTGTCGAGGGCAAATATGAAGAAAAACTGGCAATTTTACAGGAAAGAGGGATAACAACAAGAACCATAGCTAACCTTCATCCCGAAAAGAGAGGAGATTTTGACATAGTCATCGATTGCACCGGATCGTCATCAGGCATGGAGCGAGCCATGAAGCTGGTCAGGCCCGAAGGAACGATAGTTCTCAAATCAACCCTTGCCGGGGAAAGAACTTTCGATTTTAATCAGCTGGTTATAGATGAAATTACTCTCATCGGTTCCCGCTGCGGCCCCTTCGAACCTGCCATAAAAGCGCTTGAAAACAAGAGTGCAGATGTCAAACCGCTCATGAGCAAGGTCTTTACACTGGAAAATGGCCTTGAGGCTTTTGACTATGCCGCGCAAAAAGGGACGCTAAAGGTGTTGCTTAAGGCATAAGTCAATTTTTGCCGCCAACAGCTAAAGTGATAATTTTCCCCTTCCCCATGGAGCCAAAGTCCTGTAAAATTCCGAAAAGTAAAAAAATTCATCCGAGGTTTGATAAGTAAAATGACGAGTACTCAAATCATTGCCGCCATCGCACTTGGCCTTCTGGCCCCCCCTGTTTTAATCATGATCGGGAGAAAGGCAGGCTGCGGTATAAAAACAAAGAATGTTGTTGTCACCTGTCCAAAGTGCCGGACCGACCTCTTACTGAAAAGAATGAGGAACTACAAATGCCCCAAATGCCATGAAGACGTGATTTTCTTTGACGTGAAGACAGGCCGTCCCCATGAAGAGGCTGTCTTTATTAAGTGCGGGGAGTGCGGCAGTTCCAATTTTGAAGGAATGAAGTTCTGTTATAAATGCAAGGATGAGTTGCCTGTCGCCAGAAAAAAAGCTGTGCCTGTCGAAGAAAAGTAAGAATTCTTATGGCAGGGCCTTTTAACTCTAATCCTGCCCAGAGAAGGGCGATTTCAAAGATTGATTAAATGATTGATTTATTTTATGGGAGAACAGCTGATGAACAAAATCAAAGTTTATGAATACAACAAATGCAGCACATGCAGGAAAGCCATTAAATTTCTTGACGCTCATAATATCCCTTATGAAACCCTCCCCATTGTTGAGCAGGCGCCGACAAAAAAAGAACTGCATAAAATGCTAACCTTTTACGGAGGGGATATTACTAAACTCTTTAATACTTCCGGTGTCGTTTACCGTGAAATGGGCCTTGGCAAAAAAATCAAGTCAATGGATACAAATGAGGCTATCCATCTCCTTTCTTCCAGGGGCAAGCTTGTCAAGAGACCATTTATGATAAGTGAACTTTTCGGACTTGTGGGGTTTAAGGAAGAAGAGTGGAGAGAAAACTTAGGGGCGGGCCATTGACATGAACCTGTCCTGTAAAAATGCCGCCGTCTACTCCATGATCCCGCCAGTCAGGTCATTACTGAAATGGATGAGGCAGGCCTTCTTGCTTAAAAGTTCGCCTTCCATCCTGGACAAACAGTACCTGCTTATTTTTGAAAAAGCCTGAACCTGTAAAACCACTCAGGCCGTAATCCCTCTTTTGGTAACATCCTGTAAAATCCCGGTGATTTTGACTGCTTCCCCGCTGCCGTCACCTTCAACATGCCAGGTGGAATGAATGAAAAGTTCAGATCCCCTGTCAGGGCGGATAAATCTGAAATTGAAAATATTTGAGATCTTGTTCTCAAGGGCAATAATAATGGCCCGCTTTGTAATTTCACGATCATCATCATGGACATGATTAAAAAAATCATCAAGGGAAAAGGGGGCGCCACCGGGGACAATACCCAGTATTTTATATGCTTCATCAGACCACACTATTTCACCGGAGCTGACATTCCACTCCATTATTCCCTTATGTTCAAAACCTTTGTCGCTATTCATGGGCATTCCTTTTTTTATTTAAAACGTTTATTTATACTCCCTGTTGTCTACCTGGAAATTTGTGCTGATTAATTTTAAGGTAAATAATCCACTATCTATTTCCTCCCAAATATTAAAGTTTAAATTCACTTTCCTGCTTTTAGACTGCCGGGAGAACCAAGGATCTGTCTATTGCTAAAAAACACTCAGAAAAAAAGGAGAAAAACAGCGAATTTTTCTCCTTCATAAAATGGTAAAAATGAGCCAGCTTAATAAGATTTATGAAACTCAACGCCACGACACTTTGGGCAGGGAGGGATATGGCCCGTATCATGGATTTTGATTATGTTACCGCACTTTTTGCAGGTAAGCGATCCCGGCGTAGAGAGTTCACCTGTCTTGTAATCGAGATTTGCTTCCAGTTTTGCGCCCCACTCTTCAAACACTTCTCCGACAACCTCCAGGATAGTAGCCAGTATTCCCTGGAACCCTGCTGCAAGCCTGTGCGGCTCAAGGGCTTCTTTTGCAGCATGTCCTGCTTTATTGATACCCTTTCGTGCCACTTCCAGATCACGTTTAAGGAAAGCCTTAAGCTTCTCTCCCTGCTCGTGACTAAAATCACCGGCTACAACCATCTCTTCCTTCGCTTTTTCAATGGCCTTATCTATCGTTCCCGATGTTTTTTCTTTTGCCTCGCCGATAAGTTCCTTTGACCTGCTTGCAAGTTTTTCATATAAACCGACCTCTTTTTTTTCTTTTTCCGACTGCCTTTGTTCCTCCATTTCACTCCTCCTCACTATTTATTTGCATGACTTTTATTTTAGCAGATAAATTCGTTATTTTCCGGTCATAGGACTAAATATCGGTTTTAATCAAAAAAAATCCCGGACTGTTCAGTCCGGGATTTAAAGGCAGGGCAGGAAAGATTACATGGCATCCGGCTTTGGTGTATCAGCTGTTGACGAGGGAAGAACAGGATAGGTTATTTTCGGTTTAACGCCTTCAAGCGCCTTCAGGAAGGCCACAATATTATTCACCTCATCCCTGGATAGTCTCATTCCCAATTGAAGCTCACCCATCAAAGTCACAGCTTCTTCCAGTGTCCATACAGCCCCGTTATGGTAATATGGCGCTGTGTTTGTAATATTTCTGAGGGTAGGCACCTTAACAAAGCCATTCTTGTTTCCCTTAAAATCACCGAGATTATCATATTTATATTTGCCTGCAACGGGGAAAGGCTGAAGGCTTCCACCACCGACACCAATGCCGCCGTGACAGGCAACGCAACCCTTATCAATAAAAAGCTTGAGTCCCTTTTTCTCGCCTTCTGAAAGAGCCTTACCCTTGCCGTTTAAAAAAGCATCAAACCTCGATGGAGTGATAAGCGTCCTTTCAAAGGCGGCAATGGCTTTTGCAACATTGTCAAAGGTAAGAGGCGCTTTCTCTCCGGCAAAGGCACTTTTAAACTCCCCTGCATAGGCAGGGATCGATTTTAACCTGCTCACGACCAACTCGGGGGCGGCGGCCATTTCCGGTGGCGCCTGGATGGGACCCTTGGCCTGCTCCTCCAGGTCTGCGAATCGGCCATCCCACATCTGGCTTGAATTAAAGACGGAATTGTAAACGGTAGGAGAGTTTAGGTGGTGAGGATTTGCCACCCATTTATGGCCGATTGCGGCAGAAACGCCATCAGTACCACCGGTAGCGAGATTATGGCAGGTATTACAGCTTATAAGTCCGCTTTTTGAGAGCCTGGGATCGAAAAAAAGTTTTTTCCCCAGTTCGACAAGCTTTTCATCAGGGCTGCCGATGACCTTGTTTAGCTCCGATACATTAGCAGGTATGGGTTGAAGTCCCTCATGGAGGGCCAGTTTCCTCAGATCCTCCGCCCATGCACCCGGAGCAGTAAAAAATAAAAACAATGTAAAAACAAAAGCTTTTTTCATTATTCCCTCCTTTTAAAAAAATCTTTAATTAGTTGTCCCGGCAAATTCTCCGGATTTAGATGTGTCATGAAAAAAAATGATTCAATAAATTACATGGAAAAACACAATTAAATCATTCCACATTCCACCCTATTTTCGTGAGACATGTTGCAATCAATGTTTTTTTATGCTATACAATTATAACAAACTTAAGAT
>Ga0224514_10000025_pt1 | contig 64117 bp, 43 predicted proteins | sample SF_May12_sed_USG_3_FD_169107 | JGI IMG/M metagenome (GOLD analysis project Ga0224514, IMG submission 169107) | Sediment microbial communities from San Francisco Bay, California, United States - SF_May12_sed_USGS_24 | ecosystem: Environmental > Aquatic > Marine > Sediment | place: USA... | reverse complement strand
TCCAGGCTGCGTGCAGAGGAGATGGGGACCGGCGGGGTACCGATTCTGATGGCACGAACACCAGAACCGGCCTCCATCAGGCTGGCCAGGATTTCGGCACCGACCCCGAAATCATCATGCGCCTCCTCCACGATGGCCAGCCGCGGACTGCCTCCCAGGTGTGCGATCAGACTGGCTCTCGGTAGCGGCGACAACAAGGCGGGTACCACAATCTCCACCTCGAGTTCCTCCTCCTCTTCCAGGTATCCGGCCACTTTTTCAACCAGAGGCAGCATGCCGCCATAGGTCAGGATGGTAATGTCAGGCCTTTCACGGCGCCTGATCAGGGTAGGGAAAAGCTGGGTTGCCACATCGTCCGCATCGGTATCCAGAGGCACGAATTCACCCGGATCCTGATTTTGCGCATAAAGCAGTTTGTGTTCCAGAAACAATACCGGGTATCGCCACGCGTTAGTGGCATTGACCAGCAGGCCGGCCACGTCATGCCGGTGACTGCCAAAGACAACGGTGAGGCCAGGAACCGAGGTAAAAATATTTTCCGGACTCTGGCTGTGGGTCGGGCCGTAGCCGCGCCCTCCGCCGCTGGGCGCACGGATCACCAGAGGGACCTCTACATCCCTGAATACCCCCGGGAACTTGACTGCATGGTTGTACAACTGGTCCATGCAGAGCGTCAGAAAGTCTGCAAACATGACTTCCATCACCGGACGATAACCGGCAACGGACAATCCGATCGAGACACCCGTGATTCCCGCCTCGCTAATCGGCGTTGAAAACACCCGCCCGGAGAACTTCGAAGTGAGACCTTCAGTCACCTTGAAGGCCCCTCCGTAAGGATCGTGAAGATCCTCCCCCAGTACGATCGTTTTATCCGAGGTCTCAAGTAAATGGTGCAGGGCCCTGTTCAGGTGTGTTCTGACGTTTTCACTCTGCCCGCCCATGGACGATATGTTTCCCGTCCCTTCGGGTTCCATATCTGTACAGGAAAAAATGTGTCTGGGCGGGTCTGCGAAACAAGCATCCGGAGAAGCAGTTGCTGCAGCCTCTACCTCCCGAATAAAGGTCTGGTTGAGTTCTTCTATGGCTAACCGGGTCTGTTCCGGCAAGCGCTGCCCGAGTGCGGTCAGCGGATCGCGCTGGATGATCGCCTGCTTCTCACTCTCCGGGCGCAAATCGTCACCCTTGCTGTGCGGTCCCAGGCGCCTGGTGTCAATAATAAGGAAACCGGGTCTGTTGCTGTGCCGGACTTCCTCGACGACCTTCTCTACCTGTTCAAACAATAGCGGATCGGCATCATCAAGGCGCCAGGTAGACAAGCCGAATGCCTTACCCCGCCCTTCGATGCTTCCGCCTATGGTGCTGGAGGTGTCAGTTGTTTGCGCAATGCCGTTGTTTTCTACTACGAACAGTATGGGGATATCCCAGACCGAGGCAAGGTTCAGGCTCTCATACAGGAGACCCTGACCCAGGGTTCCGTCGCCAAGCATGACCACGACGATACTTTCGCTATCGTCCAGCTTTCTGGCCAGTCCCAGCCCGACGCCAATGCCTGACATGCCACCCTGAACACCGTTGCTGTGGAAATGCCTGTAAGCCAGATGCTGGCTACCACCGTGACCACCACAAACGCCGGCCTCCCGACCCATGACCTCTGCCACCAGGCCGGTAAACTCACCCGAGTAAGTGAGAAAATGTCCATGGTTACGATGATTGGAAAGCACGACATCGTCCGGATGCACGAGGGCGCGCACAACAGCCATCTGGCACAACTCCTGTCCCAGACAGGTGTGCGTGGTACCCGATACCAAACCCCTGCCAAACTGGGTCAGGATAAGCTGTTCGGTGCGCCGGATAAGATCACCGTATGCATACAGACTCTCCGGCTCCGGCCCAATCAGCGGCCGCCCGGCAACATCGGTATCGAATCCCGGTATCTTATCCAATCAAATACCTCTGAGCCTTAATCTTGAAGAGTATGACAAAGCGCCAGGAGCGCTTGCACGCAGCCTTGTAAATATCGGCACGTTATCCACAAAACATTAATATTGTCATAACGTTACGCTCCAGTCAAAGACAGGACTGTTGATAAATATTCCAACCTGATGAGTGAAGAAACCGGATACAGGTATACCATCTGCATGCGCTTTTCCCTGCGTTCGGCTGCAACAGAACAAGCTCAACCTGTATCGTCCATGACAGAATAATAGTGAATACTCCACCGGCCGGAAGCCACTTCTGTAAAACAGCATTTCCTGCACGATTTCTTCCGGGTGATCAAAAATCGAAGTAAATGAACTTCTGGGTGTGTCCGCCCATAATCACCACGAATAGTGTTACGCCCGCATAGGCAAAACCACGTACAGCGAATGGCACCTTCACCCACCACCAATCAACGCCCTTCTTCTCGAACCAGCCCACAATCAGCGGCTCCATCAGCACCAGTCCGAAGGTACCCAGGATCATCGCCACCTCGTACGTCCGCACACTGATCAGTGCCCCGACAGGGTGTAGCAGGCCCAGCATGGTCCCGCTTGTGGTCCAGGCGCGCTCGAAGGATGGCGCGCGGAAAAACACCCAGGTGAACGAAGTGAGCGCGAAGGTCAGCGGCCACCCCAGCAGGGACAGAATGCGCCCCGGCCCCTGATCCCGCACCAATCCCCAGGCGCCATACAGACGCGACAGGGCGTGATAAATGACCAGATAACTACCGTGCAGAAAACCCCAAAATACGAATGTCCAGCCAGCCCCGTGCCACAATCCGCCCAGCAGCATGGTAACCATCAGGTTGAGGTAGGTGCGTGACAGGGAACAACGCGACCCCCCCAAAGGGATGTACAGATAGTCCCGCAGCCAGCACGACAGTGTCACGTGCCAGCGAGTCCAGAACTCGCTGAAGTTGCGACTGATATAGGGGTACAGGAAGTTCCGCGGTAACGTTATACCCAGCATCCAGGCCAACCCGATAGCCATCTCACTGTACCCGGAAAAATCCAGGTAAATCTGCATCCCGAACGCTGTGGTGGCGAGCCAGGACAGAAAGAAATCCAGTTGCTCCGGATGGGAATACAGTCGGTCTACGATAGGGCCAAGGTTGTCGGCAAACACGGATTTCTTGATGAGCCCGCCTGCAAAGATCACTGCCCCGATCCTCAGATTGGCAGACGACAGTGGTCGGAGCCCCTCCAGTTGATCGAAAAGCTGGTGAGGCCGCACGATGGGCCCGGCAATCAGTTGCGGGAAGAAGGTCACGTACAGGCACCACTCGCGAAAGCCCACCGCCCGCTTCCACTCCCCGCGGTACGCATCGATAAGCGCACTGAGCATCTGGAACGTGAAGAAGCTGATCCCCAGGGGCAGCACCCAGTTCGCCCATTCGGGCCGGGCCACTACTACACTGTTATCGAACAGATGCGCAAACCAGGACCCGGTCTCGAATACCAGGCCGAGATATTTGAACGCTCCCAGCACCGCCAGGTTGATGACAATGCCCAGCAAAACCCAGGAGCGGGACCGCCGCTCCAGGATGTGAAGATACAGCCGGTGATTAATGAGCAGGGAACTGCCAAGCAGGAGCAGATAAACAGGTTCCCATGACGCATAGAAAAGGATGCTGCCCGCCAGCAGGAGCCCGGAACGCTGCTTGACCGAGGTCAACCGGGCGTAAATCGCCAGCAACGCCAGAAAAAACAGGATGAAGGAGAAGCTGCTGAAGATCACTGCGTTGCACCAGTAGCGGGGCACCGGCCATGCATGGCCTGCGCCAGCGCGGTGGAATAGCGGCGGGCCCCCGCCTCGTTCAGGTGACCCGGATTCGAGAACAGATCAGCCCCGTACGTTCCCAGATCCGCCACGTGAACCAGCGCCACACCCCGGTCCTGGATGTCTGCCAGCAACTGTCTGTAGGTATCACTACCCGGTCCGTTCCACTCGAACTCATTGCTGCGTCTGTACTGCGGCGTAAAAAACACGCCCACACTGATGCCACGCGCCAGCAGCCGGTCGATGGCAGCAAGCAGGTAGACACGGGCCTGGATGTCCAGCGCCCCTGGCGCCTCTTGCTCCGGCACCTCGTTGCTCTGCGCCGGGGTCAGTCGCTCGTGCTTGGCGCGAAAGCCCAGATTATCCTGGACGCTGCCACCCCAGGGATCCCGGTCGGTCAGTGTAGCCGCAATAAAGTCCTGTATACGCGCAGGCTCCCGCAACCCTTTAAGATTGGGCGAGAAGCCCCATAGCCGGAACACCGACGAAAGCAGATCACGGTACTCGCCGGCGGCAGCCATCTCCCAGCGATCAGCAAAAAATACAGAATAGTTCAGTTCATCTGCCGGGTAAAAAAAGGTGGCATCCAGGCCAATCATGACGCATTGCAACTGGACTGCCGATAACGCACCCCTGCGTTCCAGTTCACGCACCACGCCGGAAAGCACGCGAGTGTTCTGTCCAGGAATGCCGAGGTTAAAAACCTCTCCCCGACGCAGGTTCAGAATGGAAGATACCAGTTCCGGTTCAACCCCGTTGTCCACCCGGCTGTTACCCATAAACACGATGGTTGGCTGCACCTCTACTACGTGGGTGATTTTGTCAGCCGCCCGCCCCACTGCAAAAACCGAGCGGTAACGATAAAGAAAGTCATCGTTGTGCAGGTATAACTCTACGCCAAGCAACACCAGGAGGCCGATAATCAGACCTTTCCCACTGGTTGATACGGCAGTTGTAGCTGAAGTCGTCATATAGTGAGTTCTGAAGTGGCGTACTCAGCCAATATCATAGAAATTCCCGAATGGTGCACACATTGGAAAAACACCCTGTGTAACTATATGAAGATAAATTTTCTGTGTGAGAATCTCTGTAACCGGGTTTTTAAAATCACAACATTCGTGGCTTGAAGCCAAACTGGCAGGCGCTGCCGTCAAGCCGGTACCGGCACGTCGGTCATTTTCTCAGTTCCTGTATTTGCTTCAGCAAACCGATCATTCCGTGACGCATCTCACTATCACCATCCTTACTCGCCTCCCCTTCGGATGACACTGATTCTATTTCCAGGAAACCACCATGCAAATTAACGTCGACCCTCTGTTCATCACCCAGTATTGCATATGCGCCGGGCCTCTGATAATGCGCCTTCGCGACATAAACGACACCAGCATCATCTGACAGAATATTTCTGCCCTGAAATGGCATCTCTTCAATTGTTGTATTGAATATCTCCCCAAGAACAGTTTGCATAACATCCATGTGAGAGGTGAGCTTTTCGATATCGCCATTTCCCTTACCTGGTATATGCATTAATAGAGGCACTCTCATCTGATATTCATTAAGATTTGAGTTGTGGCCGAAACTGTTTTCTTCGAAGAATTCCTCGCCATGATCACTGGTAACTATCAGGATAGTATTATCCCAGGCCCCGGTTTTTCGTAACCCGGTAACCAGTCGCTCAAGTTCAGAATCCACATAATGGATGGCATTCTTATACCTGTTAACCAGTTTCTGCCTGTCTCTGCCTCTTAATTCCTTGTCAGAATAATCCACTCTTCCTTTTATCTCCGGCTCAAATATCGTGTGTGCGTCCGGATGTTCATAGTCAGCATGCGTTGTATAGTAAAGTATAAAGTTTAGATATGGCTTCCCGGTTTTCTCATGGTCCCTGGCAATTTCAATACTCCTGTCAGTTACCTGTTTGTCTCTCTCGTAGTTCTCACCATCCTTTGGAATGAAAGTATCCGGATTCTTCCCCAGCATGAATTTATCCATGTCATACCAGCGCATGGTTCTTGCCGTGGTTGAATAAACCGAATATCCATTTTCCCTGAGCAGGGATATCCCGACAGGGGGCACCTGGCTGAGCCGGAAATCATGAAAATAATAGGGGTTCAGGCCATAAAGCAGCGAAAAAATGCCGAAATGCGTTGTATTGCCACCGGTGTAATGATTATTTGCCTCTATAGTTTCTTTGGCCAGTTTTGTATAAAAAGGGGCTGTTTGTGAATCGACATTCTGTTGTCTGAGACTTTCGATCACTACCATCACGATATTGTAATCGTGGATTGTTGCAATGTCGTCGCCTTGCGGATTGACCGGGTAATCCAGATGTTCTGATTCAGAAGCAACCGCACCTCTACCCAACGGCTCGGTGAAACTTGTCTTCGGATCTTTCCCGAGCAAATAACCATATAACTTGCTGATGTGATAGGGGTGAGGCACAAGATACGCTGGCGGGGCTTCCCTTAACTGGAATACGAATGGTTGTGCCTTGAAATAAAAATAGGAAAACAATAACTTGTCGATACCAACAAGCGCAGCCAGCACAAGAAAAAATATTACAATATTCCTTCTGCCAAACTTAACTGTTGCGACCGGAAGCCTCGACAGTGGTGAAATCAGGAAGTGAGCAGCGAGAAAAAGGAATACTGGCAATACCGTCAAAATCAGAAGTTTCGGTGATACTCCAATCTCATTCAGAGCATCTTCCTGCATAAGGGCCTCGATTACGAACCGGTTAATATGCAGATTCATTGTGCTGTAGATCTTGCTGTCTACATAGAGATAAATCGTTAACAGAGAGCCGGTAACGGCAAATAACACCAGCCGCAGTTTATTTCTTCGCTCCAGAATTCTTTCAACAAAATAAACAACCAGAAATGCAATTGACGAGAAAGTCAGGAAATGCAGCCAGCATGAGAAGTCAATATAAAGAGATAACCCTCCAGACAGGCCTGAGGTGTTCAGCCCGTCCATGTACTGTGAGTAGATGAATGCAAACGAGAAGAAAGCAATTATCGTATATAATGTTATTGTCTTTTTATTATTACTGCTTTCTGGTTCTGGCATGCGACTCACGCTTTCGGTAGTGTCTTGCATCTGCAGTTTTGCCTGATACGGACTATACACGTTATTAATTTTTTACCAGTGCATCAGTCTCATGCATAGGTCGTTTGCCAGGTTCAGTTATACCTTTTCCAGGCACAACGTCCAGGCGCGCAAGCTCTTCCATACTCTTCATCTTGCATATCACCATGATGGCAATGAGTATGTAATATAAATCAAAATACGCGAGCCCCAGGAAGGCGCCGGATGCGGCGTATCCGATCAAACTGACCTGAATCATGGCAGCCAGATCTGCGGCCCACTTTGTTTCGGGTCTGCTCCTGTTCATGCGCCGGACATGGTTTCCGGTATTCCATGTAAACCAGGCAAGCAGCATGAACATGGTGAACCCGATAAAACCGTGTTCGCCCAAAATCTCGAAGTATATGCTGTGCGCATCAGCGCCCATCGTTGGATCCGGCGCGTACTGTCTGATGGCCCAGGGATAGAAGGCTTCGAATCCACCTCCGGTTATTCGGGCGGCTGCTATGTTGTATGCCATCCCCCAGGCATTGATACGCGACAGCGCCGAACGGTCCTCCTGGTAGAGCTCTATTGTGCCCATGCGGTCATACCATTCCTGCGGCATGATAGCAGCCAGGGCACCAACAACAACAAGAATGGATAACAAGGTGAAAAGCCTGTTGCGGCTTTTTAACCACAAAAAGGTCCCCATGGCTACCATTCCTACCAAGGCCCCCCGGGACTGGGTACCGATGACAGCGATACCCGTAAGTAACATTGCCACAGTCACACCCTGGTGTATCCATACTTTCTTTGCCTGCAACTGCAGATAGCGCATCAACGGTATCGTCATGATCAGGGCCAGTCCTATCTCGTTGTTACCCCCTATGAAGGAACCCGTCGGCCCTTGCACGCGGAATGCTCCACCAGTTACGATCGTAAATATCCCGCCTTTTACACCATATAGCCCCAGGGACAACACGATTACCCAAACCAGCCAATCGAGCTTTTGTTTTGTATCAATCAGCATTAGAGTGACAAAAAGCATTAACTGAATTTTCCAGACCTTGTCCCACTGCTCCCACGCTCCATCGCTGTTGAAGGCAAAAAAGGTAGTAAACAGCATCCACGCTATGAAAATCAGCAGCAGTACTGTTTCACGTGTCCAGGGTACTCGCATGGGTTGCTTTGACTTCAACATCGAACCCAGAATAACAATCGCAACAATCTGGGCAAAAGGGAATTCATAGGCGAAGCCATATGTCAGTCGGTGTGGGTTCATGAACCCCAGCCAACTCCAGATATAAATACCGACAAATGGCCTTGAAAACACGAACGGAAGCATGCCGAAAAATATTGCTGTCAGGACGATATCGCGCATGATACAGGTACCGTTATCAGTTTGGCTCTGCCAGCAGAAAGCTACTGTAATGCCGGATCAGTATAAAAAGACGAAGTGCTTTCACAATCCTGGAATATCTCCAGCCCCTGCATTTCCATAACCCGTGCACGCCAGGGCAATAAAACCTTGTTATTGCCTGGTTCTGCACTATTCTGCCGGGAACCATCTGATCCTCAACCCCAGTTCCCGACCATGCAACAGCCCCTCAGCCAACATCTGCTCGACCTTGCGTTCGTGGCGCAAGCCACGCTGTTTTACCTGATAGAGGCATCCCATATCATGCTGGGGCGCCCCCAGACTCTCGCCACATGCGAGACGTCGCATCAACTCGGCATATACATTTGCACTTTCTTTTACACTCCGCCAGAACAGGGTCAACTCATCGTCATCGGGACGCACCTGCGGGCTTATATGCGCAATCAACCGACCCGTATCAATACCCGCATCGATGAAATGCAGCGTGCAACCTATTTTCTCCGGCTCCTTGTTGAAAAGCGCCCAGAAAGTGCAATCGGCACCCCGGTACTGCGGTGACAATCCGCCGTGCAAATTAACGATACCGAGCCGGCCTTTTTGCAGCAAATCACCCCTGATGAGCGATGTGCCGAATACAGCAATCAGGTCAGGCTTCAGTTTATTGGCAAGCTGCACCACGTCCGGGTGATTGATATAAGGCACTTCATTGACCAGCTCCGGTTGACCCAGCTTCGATGCTTCTTCAGCAAAAAAATATCTTGCCTCAGGATTGCCGTAATAACGCCGACGATCCCTGAGCCAGCGCCACGATTTACGAAAAAAATTATCTGGCCGCAATATCCTGAAAAGTTTTCGCATGTCCCACTCGCTGCCGGTCTCCTGCACAATGGCAAGCACCTCTGCGGCCTGACACAATGCGTTGGCCACATAAAGATGCCGCGGCGAACGGCCACAAAGAACCATAATCCGAAGCCTGTCCAAGCTATTGCACGCTCTCAACTACCGGGACTGGCGGCACTGCCGCATCAGTCAAATCCATCATCAGTGCGTCGGAAAAAAACTTTGCCGCCCAATTCGGGTACTCGAAGCGGGAATAATCTCCCCAGATGGGAAAGGAGCCGGCGATGCCACCGCGCACCGCATCATCCGAATCCTCCAGCTTCTGGGTTGCCTTGATATAGGCCAGCCCCGCCTGCGCATGGTTGCGGAAACTGTCATCTCCGGTGATCTGCGCGAGCCGTATCCAGTTCAGGCTCATCTGTGCCAGGCCCGTGAGACAACAGTAGCTGGCATCCGCTACCCAGCCATCCTTGTAGGTACCTGCAAGCCAACCATCCTCGCGCTGTACACCCGCCATTGCCTTGCCCGCCTTGAGGGCAGAATGCAGATAGCGATCCTCATCAAGCAATTGCCCGGATTCAAGGAACCCGCGGATCGCATACGCGATGGTATGGGTGAACGGTGAACGGGATGGATCAAAGGCATTGGTGGCATACCATCCGGAACCTGTTTGTTGTGTAAGCGCCCATTCCAGGTTGCGTTTCGCGGCCACGACCAAATCCTTGTCCCCGGCCAGCAAACCCGTTGCCAGCAATGCCCAGGTAGCACGTGTATTGTAAACGTGAGGAAAATTATTATGCTCAAATTTTCGCCAGCAGCCATCATCATCCTGCTGCTGTCTGAGCCAGTGGCCGGCCCGCACGGCCGACTCCAGGCATTCTTCCCGCCCCAGTCGGGTATACCCGGCGACCAGTCCATGCATGATCTGCCCCGTATTGAAGATAACCGGTCTGCTGCCTGCCTCGCCGAAATGCCCGGGAAACGCGCCGTCAGACAGTTGAATGGAAAGTTCCCAGTCGATCATTCGCCTCGCACGCCCAACCAGTTCCGGTCGCTGAAGAATATCCGCAGCGGCGAGAAACGTTTCGATAATATAGCCCGTGGTCTCCGGGTAACCGGGTAGCCAGCCGTCCTCGAAACTCCAGCCGGCAGACACACCCCCATCATCATGCTTGCCGTCCCTCGCGTTCTGAGCCCGGCAGAGCCACTCGATAGCACCCTGCAAATGGATCCGGTGTTCCAGTTGCTGCCCGCCAGCCGTCCTGAAAATGTCGGCAGCGATAAGCCTGGCATGGCGTGGTTGCCAGGGACGATAGCGGAACGGCAGCGAGGCCAGCTTGACGATATTCATATCTGCGGATTTCAGTTTATTGTCAGATTATCGGCTACTTGATAGCCATCTTAAGAGCCGCCGGGAGTGCCACATGGCTGACCACATAGCGATGCTTGCCGGAGGCCTCGGGTGGGATACTCTCGACCAGCCGAAGATCGATGTGGACGTCTTCGCCCAGCCGTTTCTTCAACCCGGCCACGATCCGGTCTTTCCCGGTTTCCTGCCAACCGGCATCCGGAACGACCAACACCTCAAGATCATCCAGCGTGTGTTGCACGATCTTGAATTCTGCGACACCTGCCACCTCGCGCAGCACGTATATGACGGCGAGGGCATGCATGATCGTACCGTCTGAGCGCACGATAAAGTCTGTCATACGGCCATGCACCTCCCCGATAACATGCAGCCCTCGCCCTTCCCGGCAGGTATCGCCCGAGACCCGTACCATGTCACCCGTCCGGTAGCGGATAAAGGGCTGCGCATGGGATTCGAGCGCCGTCATTACGGCTTCTCCCGTTTCACCTGGCGCTACGGGCCGGTCCTGTGCATCCAGCACTTCCAGGATGATGCTTTCACTCATCAGCAGCATCTGACCTTCAGGCGTCTCATGGGCAGTAAAACCGATATCACGGCTGCCGAATTCGTTCGCCACCGGGGCCTGGAAGGCCATGCCAATCAGCTGCCGTTGATGTTCGAACAGTGGTTCGCCTGTGGTGCATACGACTTTCAATCGAGGCAGTCTGAACCTGATTGACCGCTCGATCACATGGGCGGCGAACAGCGCCAGCGAACTGGCATAGCCATAGATGCAGCAGGGCTGGCAGGACTGGATTGCCTTCGCATAGGCATCCATGCTGGCAGGTGACATTTCAAAGGCATTGAGTACCAGTTGATTCAACAGGCGATCACGCAATGTCTTCACCCGATCGATCTTGTCCAGCTCTACCGGCGCACCCCACAGATAGACTTCCGGGTCGCCAGGCTCGACACCCCACCAGCGCCGGGCCCGCATGCGGCCCGCTGCATCCGAGGCCTGCCGCCGGCGGCCATAATGGAAGATCAGCGGCTGGCCACTGGATCCACCGGTATTGTATTTGAAGGTACCACCCGGCACAGCGTGCCATACCATCTGGTCACCGTGTGTGGCTGCATCCTGTTTATCCATGACAGGCAGCGTGCGCAGGTCTTCCAGCGTCACATCGCCATTGGGATCGATGCCCGCTGCCAGGATTCGTTCCCGGTGCCAGGGTGTGTGTGCACAAGCCGACTTGAGCAAGTCGGTCAGTTTCTTTTCCTGCAGCTTCTCGAGTTCTGCACGTGTCAGCCATTGACTGTCCTCGAGTTCCGAAAGATAGCCAAACGTAGGTCGTTTCATGAGGCGTTCATGGAACGGATAGATCAGGTGCCGGGCAAGCAGAGGTCTGATCATTTGCGCCTGACCTCCCCGGCAGTCTGACGATCCGCCGTCACTATCTGATCGAATTCCTCAGTCAGACATGCCACCCTGGTATCCCAGGCATTTTCTTCGGCATAGGCGCGAATCTGCGCACTGTCCCAGGCCTGTTCCAGTGCGTTGCATAGTGCCTCACGAAGCGCCTCCTGATTGCCAAACGGTACGACAGCACCCAGTTCCGGTCGACTTACAACCTCCGGATTACCACCAACATCCGTGGTAATGACAGGGAGACCGCAGGCCATCGCTTCCAGGAAGACATTGGCCCAGCCTTCATTGCTTGTGGCAAGCACGAACACATCAGACGCCGAAAGCGGCCACTTGAGTTCCGTTGAAGGCATGGCACCTAGAAAGTGAACCTGCTTGTCCAAATGGAGTTCCCTGACCCGCTGCTCCAGCTCTGTGCGCCAGTTACCTTCCGGGCTCGCGCCACCGACAACAAGATAATGCAGACCGGGCTCGGATTTAAGTAACTCCGGCAGGATCTCTATGACCCGGTGAAATCCCTTGCGCTCTACCAGCGCTCCAACAGATACCATTACCTTTGCATGCAGCGGGATGCCAAATCTTCTTCTGGCTGCCGCCCTGTCCACAGGACAGAACTTATCTGTATCAACACCATTACCCACCACGCGGATCCCGGAGGGTTCAACGCCAAGCGCAATAGCATGCTGACGCAGGGATTCGGAAACCGAAAACAGGCGAGTTGCAAGCAGCAGGGCACTGACCAGCAGAGGACGCAGTTTTGCATTCTTGCTGTGCGGCATCTCTGTACCGCGCATTGTGATAGTCACCGGCACCTTGAGCCATTTACCCAGCAACGTGGCAGCATAGCCATCAGGATAGGCAAAGTGTGCATCCAGGACATTAAAGCCTGTCTGTTTGCGGAGCCTTCGCAATAGCGGATAGGTCCTCAACGCCATGGAGAGACCGTCAAATTGCTTGAAAAAACCGGGCACAGACAGGAAGCGCGGATACAGTATTGTTATCCCTTGCTGTATGTCCTGTTTTGGAGCTGGCAGCCTGAAATACGGCCTGAACTTGCGAATCAGACCTTGCCCCGGGAACCAGGGCTGTGGAGAAACCACGGTGATCGGCAGCACTTCTCCGACCCGAAACATTCGCTCACGGATGAATACACCTGTGTTCGGCGCACCTGAATGCGGGAAAAGACTGGAAAATACCACTAGTCTGGCTTGATGCTCACACATGATCGTGATCGAATAATCTCACGGTTTACTGAATCGAACAGGGGTCGGTTCCAGGGCGCAGTTAAAAATTCGCACACTCCTTCTTCAACCAGCTCAAATACGTTCTGTACAAGTGAGAATCAAGCTGCCTTCTTACAAAAGACCGGGGGCTGCCCTTCAAAAGGGTACACATACTTGAAAGGACAAAGCGGCACTCGGCAAGCCTGAATGCACTGACACCTCTGTCTACCCTTTGTCCATAGCCCAGCAGAAAACTCTCCTGATAATCTGTTATTCGACGGTCGGAGACCAGGGGATCTGCCTTGAATGTTTCCAGACGATGCCAAAAACGGCATACATCAAAAATCGTCGAGTCGTAACTGAAAAAACCCAGGTCCAGCACGCACAGGTGGTTATCCTGTGCAATCATATTATGCGGCGCATAGTCATTATGACAACCAGCAACGGTGTTCTCCTGCTGAGCTGCCTGTCTGGACATCTCCTCTATATAACCGGATATCTTTTTCCGAAAGCTGTCATTGACACCACTTTCAGGCCTTGACCCAAGATCACGCAGCCGTACATTGCAATAATCCACCATGTCCCCTGCTGAGAAGGGACCATTCCCCCGGTATGTCAATTGCTGAAATTTGTTCAGCCATTTTCCCGCAAGATAGCAGCACCTGCCGGCCTTGTCTGAATCATGGCTGGATGCCCAGGGCCTTGTTGCCCTGGCCAGTCGATGCTGCAGCGTTGGCCCGGGCGCCTCCTCAGTCGCAATTGCCCTGTATTCAGGAAAAACAGCAACTGGTCGAACCACAGAAATATGCGACATGCCCGAGAAACCATCGTAAAGGCGGCTGAGCGTTTCGTATTCCTTGACTACATCTTCCTTAATCTTTTCAGTTTCGCCGCGTCCGGGAATCAGTATTTTTACATAGATTGAACGCCTTTCTTCGCCGAGGAACAGTTCTACCCGGTATGTTGTTGATCCGGGGTTGACGAACTCATTGATTTTCCCGACTGTGGCTTTTCCACCAGTGGGAAAAATCCGGTTTCCCTCGCGCACAATCCGATCCAGTATTTCGCGGTTCATGTTTCTATAACTTTCAGGCTACAGAGCAGCTTTTTGGGTTGGAGATGAACAGGGGTCTATACCAGGCGCTCATAAACGGTTTTGTAACCAGCCACGCTTGCCGGCCAGTTGCGCTCCCGTTCCACGAATTCTCTTCCGCACGATTGCATGCGCGGCCATTCGTCCGGATGCTGCAATATCATCAGAATGGATTCCACCAGTGATTCCGAATCTCCTGCGCAGAACAGGGTCCCGTTTTCGCCATCGCGTATCAGTTCCTTGTGACCACCCACGTCCGATGCAAGGACTATTCGACCCTGCGCCATCGCCTCCAGTGGCTTCAGAGGCGTAACCAGTTCGGTGAGGCGCATGGGCAGACGCGGGTATACAAGGATATCCACCAGGTCATAATACTTTTGCACCTGATCATGCGGCACCCGGCCGGTGAACACGATCCTGTCGCCGACTCCAAGCTCGTCTGCCTGTTGATGTAAAGCGTCTTCCTGAGGGCCGCCGCCAACCAGCAGCAGCCGCACATCAGGCATCTGGGCCAGAACCCGGGGCATGGCCTCGATTAACAGTGACAAACCCTCGTAGGCATAGAATGAACCGATAAACCCAAGCACCTGTGTACCTTCCAGCCCCAGCCGCAGAACCAGTTCCGGGTCCACTTGCCGATCTGTATTAAAGCGCCCGATATCGACTGCATTTGGAATGACAGTCACCCTCTCGGGGGGGATGCCCCGTGCAAGAATATCGCGACGCAGACCCTCACAAATCGTGGTTACTGCATTGGCCTGCTTGAATACCCGCGTCTCCAGTGCACGCGTCAATCGATAGCGCAGTCCCCACTCACTGCTGGTACCGTGATCCACGGCTGCATCCTCCCAGAATGCACGACACTCATAGACCACAGGAATCCTGTGTCTGCGTCCGATCCTGAGCGCCGCCAGGCCATTCAGGCTTGGAGAATGTGCGTGCAGGATATCGGGGCTTTCTTTTTCCACAACCTCTTCCAGCCGGGCAGACAGCGTATTGACCACTGCCAGCTGGTTCAGTACCGGCAATCTGTCAAGAAATCCTTCAGAAGCCTGTGTACGGTAGAAATGGAATCCTTCAACATCTTCTTCCTGCCCCGCGGGATTCAGGTGTTTGCTGCCGGTGACGTGCACAGTTTCCCAGCCCAATGCACGCTGTTCCTGCAATATATTGCGGGTCCGGAATGTATAACCGCTATGCAGCGGAATGGAATGATCGAGGATATGCAGGATACGCATGCCGTCACCCTGCTACTGCAACAGGCGGAGCTTGCCGGTGGTTCAGGCTGTTACGCACAAAGGCTTCAAACATGAGCAGGGCCCACAGCGCGGCACTGTGATCCCGGCGTCCCGACTGGTGCTGGTCCAGCAGGGCCTCCAGGAAATCTGTATCAAATATCCCCATATCAGCTAACGTAGGGCCCAGCAGGGCGTCACGGATACGCTGACGCAACGGCCCCCGAAACCAGCCGGCCAGGGGAACGGCAAAACCCATCTTGCGACGGTACAGAATTTCCTTGCTCAAGTGTGGCTCAAGTGCACGTTTGAAGATGTACTTACCCTCACCACCGGACAATTTCATTGCGGGTGGAAGTCCTGACACCCACTCCACAAACCTGTGGTCCAGGATCGGCACTCGCACTTCCAGGGCATGCGCCATGCTGGCGCGGTCCACCTTGGTAAGGATGTCACCCGCAAGATAGGTTTTCATGTCCAGGTACTGCACCATCGACAGCGGATGTTCCGGCGCCTGTTCCAGGTACCGGTTAAACACCTCGATACCATGGTAGCCATCAAGCTGTTTCCGGAACCCGGCCGTGTAGAGTTGCTGCCGCAGGATATCGGGCAGGATCGAGAAGTTATGGAAATAGCCTTCTACCGCATCCCTCGCCACTGCCTGGAAGGTTGATTTGGCACGGAAAATACGCGGCGCCCAATCGATCTTTGGATACAGGCTGCCCAGTGCGCCGAACAGCGGCTTGCGCAGACCACGCGGCATCAGATTGCGCAGACGCTCCTCATACATGTGCCAGCGATAGCGCCGGTACCCGGCAAAATTCTCATCGCCACCGTCCCCCGACAGGGCCACGGTAACGCGCTTTCGGGCCAACTCACACACCCGGTAGGTCGGCATGGCAGAACTATCGGCATAGGGTTCATCGTACAATCCGGCCAACCGGTCAATCAGTGCATAATCGTCTGGATCGACCTCTTCCACCTGATGATCGGTCGCGAACTGTTCCGCGACCTGCGCTGCGTAGTGGGCCTCATTAAAAGCAGGATCACCGAAGGATATGGAACAGGTACTGACGGGTTTCTCCGACAACCCGGCCATGAGCGCCACAATGGCACTGGAATCCACCCCGCCTGACAGAAACGCGCCTAATGGAACCTCGGCAATCAGACGCATATCCACCGCCTCGCGCAGCTGTTCAATGAGGCCTTCCCGGGCGTCGGCTTCATTTTGTACGCCGTTGGATGTAAACGGGACGTCCCAGTACTGGCGGGGCCGTAACTCCTCCTGGCCCGTTTGCACCGTCAGGGTATACCCCGGCTCGAGTTTGTGTACATCCCGGAATATGCTACGCGGGTCCGGCACATAACCGTAGGAAAAATAGTCTTCCACCGCACGGGGATCGATCACCCGCGGCAGGGCATCGCACTCCAGCAGGGCCTTGAGTTCCGAGCCGAACAAAAGCCTGCCGTCTGCAAGCAGTGCGTAATACAGTGGCTTGATTCCCAGGCGGTCGCGGGCAAGAAACAGTGTGCGACGATTGCGATCCCATATGGCAAACGCGAACATGCCACGAAATCGCTCCACACAGGCCTCTCCCCACTCTTCCCAGGCGTGAACGATAACCTCGGTATCACAATGTGTTCTGAACTGGTGGCCGGCGGCGAGTAATTTCTCGGTCAGCGCCGGGAAATTGTAGATCTCGCCGTTGAATACCACCACAACCGAGTGATCCTCATTGAACAACGGCTGGTGACCATTGGAAAGGTCAATGATGGACAAACGGCGGTGCGCCAGCCCCAGTCCGGGTTCAATGTGGACGCCACCTTCGTCAGGACCACGATGAAACTGGACCTGGTTCATGCGGGACAACAGCCCCTCATCGATGGGGCGCTGCTCCCTGGTATCGAATATCCCCGCTATGCCACACATGATTTGTGCATCTGCCTCATGGCTTGTTTAGTCCCGGCACTTCCCTGCCCTTGCGGCGCTGCCCCCCGGATTTCAAGCACCGCTGCCGGTACAGTTCATCATAAACTTCCAGGTAACGGCTTACCATGCGGGCAATGCTGAATGTGTCTTCGACACGCGTTCTTGCTGCCGCCCCGTGGGCAGTACGCAGGGCTGTATGATCAACATAGTTGAGCAGGGCCGCCGCCATGGCCAGCGGGTCTGCACGCGGGACCAGAAATCCGGTTTCATCTTCACACAACAGTTCCTCGTTGCCACCCACACGCGTTGCCACAACCGGCAATCCACACGCCATGGCCTCAAGAATGGTATTGGAGATGCCTTCTGCCAGTGAGGGCAGGACAAATACATCCAGCGCCGACAGCAACCGGGGTACATCCTCCCGGCTGCCAGCCAGCCACACACGGTCCTGCATACCCTCATGCGCCACCAGTTCCTCAACCTTGCCCCGCAGGGAGCCGTCCCCGACCAACACCAGCCGCAACCGGCTATCATCCGGCCGCTGCCGGCAAAGCTCTTTGAAAGCCCGCACCAGGGTCAGTTGATCCTTGACTGCCTCCAGGCGCCCCACACTACCAATCAGCAGACTGTCCTGATCGGCGAAGCCTTGCGGAAGAACCGCTTCACGACATTCTCCCCCCCGGGGCCTGAATCGTTCGACATCCACGCCATTGCAGATCAGGCGCAGTCTGGATTCCGCGACGCCCACCTGGTCACCCAGGTAATCGTTCAGTTCCTGCGACAGCGCGACATAGCGATGCACCAGGGGCTTGTATAGCCTCCTCACCCACCGGTATTTCCTGCTGGTACCATCCAGGTCGAAAATGTCACGGCCATGTTCGCCGTGTATACGGCAGGGCACACCTGCCAGCCAGGCCGGAAGTTGCGCTTCCATTGCCGCGAGGTTGCGACTGTGTACGATTGCGGGACGCAACTCGCGAAATATGCGCCAGAGTTTCCATAACATCCCGAGGTCGTTACCCGGGCGCTTGTGGAGCGCGATACAGGGGACGTCGTCTCGGGTAATGCGTTGCTGGAATTCGGATACATCTGTCAGGCTTATAATGGCATGGCGATAACGTTCTGCCGGAGTACGGTTGATAATATTTACCAGACCATTCTCCAGCCCACCAACATCAAGACGGTAAATGACATGGGCAATGAGCGGGCGATGTGTCACGACATCGCTATCCACCCGGGTCATTCTAACTGCCCATTCTGGTTGGCTGCTTCATTGAGCTCGTACTCGATTGCCGGCAGCATGTCTGCAATGAAGGATTGCAATGCCTGCTCAGCCACCTCACCTTCCTCCCGATAGTCCGTGAATATGACTATCGCTGCACCCGGCAACTGCCTCCCGAGCAGCTTGCTTTTCAGCTCCATAAGCTTGGCCATATAGGGGCTGAAAATATACTGACCATCAAACCAGTTCCAGTTATAGACAAGCAACTCGCGTTTTGCCGAATACAGTTTTGTCTTCATTACATCGATGGCAAGCCCCGGGGCACGAACAGGCTTTTGTTCAGTGTCGGCAACTTTCCGCCATTTGCCGGACTTGACGATCCGGTTGCGGCTGTTGACCAGTTCAGCGCCCTGTCTCTGCGCCTTGTAGTAGAGCAGATACACACCTATCCTGCGACCGTCCTTCTGGTACGTCTGGCTTACCTCGACGTCATAACCCGTATAATGCGGTTTCCAGTCATCAACCAGGTCCGGCGACAATGACCACCCGGCAGAGGCAGCAGGCACCTGCAAGCTGACGTCCATATCCGATTCAGCCCGCGCCTGAACCCAGCTGCCCAATACAGGCCATACTGCAATAACCAGCAGCGAGAACGCCCCGATCATTGCCCATTCCGGCTTGCGCACCGTTTGCCCCTGTCCTGCCAGAGTAACTGCAGCATATCCAGCCCGGTCCTCACCCGTATCCTCACGCCAGAAGGAACCGATCCAGAACAGGAGTAACACGACTACACCAAAAAACACCCAGCCAATAAACAGATGATCAAACCCTTTGGCGTAGCGCATATCAACAAAATGTCCGAGCATCACGATGATATAAACCCGCATACCGCTCGCGAACAGTGTCACAACAATGGTTATTAACACGAAAAGAAGACGCCTTTTCAGACTTTGATAGTTCATATAGGCATACAGAGTACCGACAACAAGCGCGGCAATCAGGTAACGCATCCCGCTGCATACCTCCACAACCTTCCAGTTAGTACCCGGGGTACTGAACGAGGCCCCATCCGCGTAAACCGGAACGCCTGTCAAGCGCAGGGCACCGATAGCAAACGAGGCGGAAAAATCGATCATGGATGGCACCAGGAACTTGCCAAACGGCACGGCGAACAGGAGAAAAGCCAGGGGAAAAGCAAGCAGCTTTACCACCTTCCATCCCAGCAGGATCCAGACCAGAAGTATGATAGTCGCAACAAAACAGAACTGCTGAATCACTTGTATATCGCTGACATAACCCAGCAACCAGCACAAGCCCGGAATTACCAGCACTGCAGGCCCGTACCTGACCGGCACAGGCTGAACCATGGTGAGCTCATGCCTTTTTCGCCATACCAGGAAAGCACTGATGGGAAAGATTAAAAAGCCATGGGCAAATGTATCTGACTCTGCCCAGACAGTAATCATCGACCATGCTGTTGCATGGTAAATCGCGATGAAAATGGAAACTGCCAGCAATGCAATTGCAGCCGGAAAGCGCCAGGATGCAGTGACATCTTCTGCACCCGGGATATTGTTTGAGCCTGTTTCGGAATTCCTGATCATGCAGACTTCTCTTCCGTGTTAGCCGCTTGCCGACCCGCAATCCCGTGCAAATATCCCGAGGGCGATGGACATTCAAGCAGGCCCCCTACCCGGGAAAGATTGTTATTCCAGTCGTATCTATCTGATATCCATTGCCTGGAATCCCGGGCTACGGCAGGCTTGTCATCGCACAGAAACTGAATAACCTGTTCCGCGAACTGCTGCTCACTATCCGCCACCCGCAGCTCCGCAGGGTTGTTGAATTCTATGCCTTCCACAGCTGCAGGTGAGGCAACAACCGCCTTGGCCATGGCCATGGCCTCCAGTACCTTGTTCTGCACACCACGGGCAATGCGTAGTGGCGCAACAGCAACGTACGCATGTGCAAGATAGGGACGCACATCCGGGACCGCACCAGTCACCTCTACACCCGGCACAGACGCCAGCCGCTGCACCTCGCTGGCCGGCCTGGCGCCGACGATGACAAATTTTGCCGCGGGAACAGCCTCGCGTACGCGCGGCAACACGTGTAGTGCAAACCACTGGACGGCATGTACATTTGCCCAGTAATCCATGGCGCCGGTAAAAACAATGATCTTCGCCTGTTCGTCACAGGGATTATCGTAGTTTCTTTCCGGGGAAAAATAATCCCGGTCAACACCGTTATCAAGGAAGCCCGTCCTTGCGGACACCTCCGGCACCAGCCGCCTGAACAGCGCTGCCTCTGCAGAAGACACAAAGATACTCGCATCAAACAGGGTGGCGACATTCTTCTCGAATGCCAGCAGACGTTCCGCTTCCCTGCGATAAAGCCAGCTTGCCGGCCAGCGCTTGTGCTGCGCGTATTGCTTCCACTTGTCCGAGTCGACATCCACAAAATCGACCACCCGGCGGCATGATGACGCCTGACTGTTCATAACATACTGTGCCACGGGAGACGAAAACACGAAAATCCGCTGCAGGCTGTCCTGTTCCAGCCGCGCATTTACCCACTGCTGCATGTTGTGGTCACGGAAAAAACTTACACTCATTGCCGAGTTGCTCAGCAGCCCGGTTAAACTGCGCGCCCTCGCCTTCAGAGGATGCAGCGGCAACAGGCAGGTCGATGCGCATATCTCCTCGAGCTTGTCCCGATACTTCCAGTCGTCCGGATCATCAACAAAGGCACCCAGGTGAACACGGTAGGAACGGGCCAGGTGCTTGAGAATATGGTACGACCGGATCTTGTCACCCTTGTTGGGTGGATAGGGGATGCGGTGCGCAAGAAACAACAATTCTTCCATGATTCAGCCCAGGTTGCGCGCCAGCAGTGGACCGATCAGCCGCGTTACCGGTAATGGCAACCGTTTCCAGGCACTGATAAATAACCGGTACTTCGGGTTCATGGGGCTGATATCCGGCATCTCCCGGGCCTTCACCAGGTAGTATTCATAGTGCAGCGGGGCAGGTTCGAAGCCCCAGTTCTTCTTGAAACTCCAGGCGCCTGTCCCCTGCTTGCTGCGTCCGTAATCAAACACCCGCAGCCCGCGCTCGCAACTGTGGCGCATCAGTTCCCAGTACATGAAATCGTTGCCCTTCAGGCGACGCGCCAGCGGCGTCCCGCCACCGTAATATGGCAGCACCTCGTCACGAAAGTAGAAATTCATGACACTGCTGACCAGTTCACCGTCATGGGTGACGGTCAGTATGTCGCAGCTGTCCCTGAAGACACGCTGCAGCAGTTCGAAGTAGCCACGCGAAAATACCGGCGTACCCAGGCTGCGTACACTCTCTGAATAGGCCGCATAAAAACGCTCCGTGGAACTGTCAAACTCACCCTTCAGACCGGCCTTGATACCCTTGCGCACCATGGCGCGCTGCTTGCGCGGTATAGCCTGCAGATTCTGCTCGGGATCCGGGTCAATCGACTTGCGGAAAGTGACATAAAGGTCCTTGGTCGGCCAGCCCGCATGCCGGGCTTGCCGGTTGCGCATTTCCAGGTAATCGACTTCCAGCTTATCGGCCAACGCGCAGGCAGCGGATTCAAGCGCGGCGAATACTGCGTCGTCTTCTGTTGCAATCCCCCCGTACACACTAAAGGGTGTTGAAATCAGCGCATTGCCAAACAGGCGACTGTTGATGTGACCGAGCGGTAATACACCGGCAATTCGGCCGTTGCGCTCGGCAAAGAGGTAATGGGTACGGTGCCCGAATGCCTTCTCAATAACCTCTTGCCAGCCGGCGCGATGGAAAAATGTGGCATCGGGACAGCTGTCCACAAATTCATCCCATGCCCCTCGATACTCCGGCGTCAGTGTCTGCACCGTGATTTCAGTACCATCCGGGGGTGACACGGTGTCCGTGTTATGCGTCACTGCCAGTCCCATTGTTATATTTCACCATCAGGCAAAAACACGTTATCCATGCGGCCCCAGTTGAAATCGTCAAGCAGCCTGCCAATCCGGGATCTCATATGCCTGAGGTTAAGGTAATGGCGAAAGCGCGTTTTCCCGCTGATCCCGGCCTGTCTTGGTTGCTCCGGGTCGATCTCCCAGGGATGAAAATAGAACACACAGGGCATGCGGTCTGTCCCGTTGACGCGACGCATGGCCCAGCGCGACACCCGGTAAGGCAGCAGGCGAAAATAACCGCCACCCCCGCAAGGCAGGTTGTGATTGAACAGCGACACCGTTGTAACGGGTATCTCCAGTAACCCGCCATCCTTGTGCCGGTAGGAAAAACGCGGCGCGTCCGGGATGCCGTACAGGTCATGATGAATTGGGTAGACACTTGAACTATAGTGGTAACCCGCCTCCTGCAGAAGGTCGTGCGCCCACAGTGTCTCGTTGACAATCGAGTAACTGGCGGCCCGGTAGCCCTGTACCTCGCATCCCGCTATATCCTCGAGCAGTTGCTTTGTCTTGCTGACATCCTCGCTGAATGCCTGCGGCTGCTGTTGAGTAACGCGAACGTGTGAATATCCATGGCTGGCCAGTTCATGACCGGCATCAACAATACGGCGCACCAGCTGCGGGTAACGCTCGGCGATCCAGCCAAGCATGAAGAATGTGGCCTTGACGTCATGCCCGTCGAACAGCCCAAGGATATGGTCGGTGTTTTGTTCTACCCGGCACGGCAGCCGGTCCCAGTCGCTGCGATTTACCGCAGCTTCGAATGCAGAGACCTGGAAATAGTCCTCCACGTCGACCGTCATGGCGTTGACGACGCTGGCCGATGCATTTCCCGACGTTGATTCAGGCATGGTAAAGCTGCAAACCCGCCAGCTAACCTGCCGCGACGCGCTGCGCTTGATGCTGCTGCAGCCAGTCATTCAGTACCCGCTTGATGCGTTCGGCTGCCTTGCCATCCCACAACTCCGGTACCCGTCCGCGCTTGCCGCCGCTCTCCAGCACATCATTCACCGCGGCGAGGATTTGTGCCCGGTCCTGCCCGACAATGGTATTGGTCCCCTGGTCAACGGTAACCGGCCGCTCTGTGTTGTTGCGCAGGGTGATGCAGGGCACGCCGACAACCGTGGTTTCCTCCTGCAGGCCGCCCGAATCGGTCATGACCAGGCGCGCCCCGGAAACCAGCCCCAGCATTTCCAGGTAGCCAAGCGGTTGCAGGCAGGCGATGCGGTCAGACTCGAGCATGTCCTGCAAACCCAGTTCGGCCACCCGGTTACGGGTACGCGGGTGTAAAGGAAACACCACCGGCATGCTCTCGCTGACGGTGCGCACCGTTTCGAGGATATTCCTGAGCAGCGCCGGCTCATCGACATTCGAAGGGCGGTGCAGTGTCAACACACAGTAACCGCTATCACCCTTCAGAAAGCACTCGTTCCCGGGTACGTCCGCCAGGGTAACCGCTGCCGGGACCGCTTTCTCAAGGCAGTGCTTCAGGGTGTCGATCATCACGTTGCCGACAAAATGGATCTGGTCGTCAGCAAGTCCCTCCCGCAACAGGTTGTTGCGCGCGGCCGGCTCCGTTATGAACAGCAGAGTGGAAATCTGGTCAGTCAGTACCCGGTTAATCTCCTCGGGCATGGCACGATCAAAACTGCGCAGCCCGGCCTCCACGTGGATAACCGGGATGTCCTTCTTGGCGGCCACCAGCGCACAGGCAATGGTGGAATTCACATCACCGACAACCAGCACCGCCCGCGGCGACTCGGCATCCACGACTGCCTCAAAACGCCGCATGATCTCGGCCGTCTGTACGGCGTGACTGGCGGAACCCACCTCCAGTTCGATATCCGGCTGCGGTATCTGCAGCTGGGTGAAGAAGGCATCATTCATTTCCGCATCGTAATGCTGGCCGGTATGCACAAGGTGCGTATGAATCGGGTCAGGGCCTGACCTGAAGGCCCTGATGATGGGCGCAATCTTCATGAAATTCGGACGTGCGCCGACCACGCAGAGAATGGCGCCGGGTGATGAATCGGGGTTTTCAACTGTGCTTGTTTTCATATCCATTTGCCGGCATGCCGGAACAGTGTCTCCTTGGTGACTTGCCGGCCTGGTAGAGACTGCCGGGATTACTTGTCAGCAGCGCCCAGCTCTTTCAGTACGTCCAGTTGTTCCCTGTCCTTGTCGTCTGACATGGCAAGCTTCATGATCATTCGTTGAGTCCACTTGCGGTCATTGCGCAGGGTATTTTCAAGCAGGTCCAGCTTCTTTTCCATGGCCAGCAGGCGGCGTTCGTCGTTGCTGATCGTGTTGTCCATACGCAATTGTTGCGCATTGCCACCATGAACTTTCCGGGAATCTGTCTCTTCATCCGTCGGCAGCGGCAGGTCCGGGGCATTCACCGGTGCATGCGCTTCCTGCATTTCATCGTCTATCACCGCGTTGACATCCTGCGCACTTATCTCGTGCAGTTCCTCAATGCACCCATGCAGCAATACCCGGTCACACAGCTTGTTTATCAAGCGCGGCACACCGGCTGTGTATTGGTAAATACGCTCAAATGCCGCGTCATGAAAGCGCGGATCATCCTGCCAGCCACACAGCCCCAGCCGGTGCAGAATATATTCCTGCACCTCTTCCCTGTTTAACGGCCCAAGGTGAAACGAGGCGATGATCCGCTGCCGGAACTGCTCCATCCCGGCAGACTGCAGCATGGGACGGAACTCGTCCTGGCCCAGCAGGAAGGTTTGCAGCAGCGCCTTCTCGCCGACCTGGAAGTTCGACAGCATGCGCAATTCCTCCATGGCACTGCGTGACAGGTTCTGCACCTCATCGACCAGCAGCAGTACGCGCTTGCCTTCGCGCGCCCTGGCCATCAGGAATGTCTCGACATTCTTCAACAGGGTCGACTTGGGCAAGCCCTGGTGCGCAAGCCCCAGCGCCGCCGCGACCAGGCGCAGCAAGTCATCCGACTCCAGCTGAGATGTCACCAGCTCGACGGCAATGACCTTTGACTTGTTGATTTTTGACAGCAGAAAGCGGGCCAGCGTGGTCTTGCCGGTCCCCACGCCGCCGGTAATAACAACAAAGCCCTCACCCGTATGCAGCCCGTAACGCAGGTAGGCCAGCGCCTTGCTGTGTGCCTTGCTGCGGAACAGAAAACGCGGGTCAGGACTTAACCGGAATGGTTTTGCCTTCAGATTGTAGAATTTGTCATACATGGTTTTCAGAAAAAGTACCTCAGCTTCGCCGTTATCCTGTTTTCATTGCTGTCGCGATTATTATCATTGGAGTCTCGCATGGTGAAGCGGTAAGACACAGAAGCGTTTGATTTTTTGCTCATTTGCCGTGTCACCTCGGCCTGAACATACATGAAGATATCCACAAGGTCGTTGCCAATATCAGCGTCAGCTATGCGCTGGTATGAACCTGACAGGATGCCATTGGTTCGCGGTGCCAGGCGACGGTCGAGACTGCCACTGAGACCCTTTGTCTCATTTTCTATAAGCGATGTCAGGAACAGGGTTCTCTCGTCAAACACAGTGAGCCGCAGCCCGGTCTTTCCCATCTTCATACCGAACGTACCTGAAGCACGTTTGCGCTCAACCACCTCGTCAGTAAGCGTCAGGAACGGCGGGAAAGGCGCCGGGACAAGCAGATCACCCGGCTGGGGGGGGTCACGACCCAGGCCAGTAAGTGGATCAACCCCGATAATCACAAAACCCCCTGGCTCGAGAAACAGCTGCTGCTGCGTCGTCGTATCTTCCCTGTAGCTTGCACTCCAGGTAGTGCGCCGCGTGTAGTGACTTAAAGATCCTGACCATACTTCACCCGGATTCAGACCCACACTCTGGTCACTGTAAGTGGCAAGCATGGAGGTACGCCGGGTCGGGTACAGGCTCACCGTTGCAGTTTTCAGATTATTGCCCTGCTGCGCCTCAAGGGAGTAATAACGGCTTGGTTGCAGGAATACGCCAGCAGACCAGTAGCTACCGTTCACGACATCCCTGCTGCTCTCGAATTCATTACTGGAATAACCTGCCGAGCCGACCAGGCTGAAGCGACGGCTGATGCGATAACGCGCCTGGGCATTGGAATTCTCGAATTTTGCATTGGAAGCGGTACTTCGCTGCTGATCAGAATAATTGTAATTGGCAGACCAGGAAAACGGCCCAAAATTCCGCCCGCTTGTAAGACCTGCATCAAGGCTTTCTATGCTTGAGTCGGAGGCACCCCTGTCAAGGGCAACCTCGCTGTGGGTATAGCGAAAGAGTCCGTCGGCATAACCCCCAAAGTGTGGCTGAATATAGGGACTCAGGCTATAGGTATAAAAGTTAGTGCGGTTCCCGGTATTACCCAGATTGCCTGTTGACACGCTATCACTTGCGTCAATGATTGACTGCCCCATGCCACTGGATGCATCAACAAACAACAGGTTTTTCGCAAGCTCCACCGTGGCATTGGCATCCAGCTGGTGAAAAACCCCGTTGGCGTCGCTATTATTAACAAAAATTGCATTTTGCATAGCGTAATCAATATCGGCCTTCAGCCGACCGCCCTCACCATGCACACTGATTGCGGGTCTGATTTCAGTTACAAGATCACTTTCCTTATTGCCATCATCCTGACTGACATTGTCACTAAAATTTGCACCAACGGTAATACTCCGCGTGATATCCCAGTCACCCGCATTGACAGAATTTGCGCACAACAGAAGTAGAACCAGGGTTAGCTGGAGCCTTGCAAGATTCCTGGTTTGAGTCATGGTACTTGTCAACTTAAGGATTACCGGGTTGTTACCGTGTATAAGGGTAATAGCCATAGCCCCCGTACCCTCCCTCCTTCGACTTGTGCCTGCCCTTGTTCATGACAATTCCTACAATTTCGTTATCCGCAAGCATTTCGACTGCCTCCTGGGCAGCATGCTGCCGCGTCATGGACTCCTCAACCACCATCACGACCTGCCCCATCAAGCCTGCAAGCACCCGCGCCTCACTGGCCAAAAGCAGTGGCGGAGAATCAAAAATCACGATCCTGTCCGGATAACGGCTGGAAAGCTCCAGCGTGAGCTGCCTCATGCGCTCACTGGCAAGCAATTCTGTTGAGTGGACATGCCGACTGCCGGAAGGCAGCAATGCCAGCTTGGGGATATCCGTCCTCAGCAAAACGTCCGGCAACGTAAGACTGTCATCCAGCAGCACATCGATCAGTCCCTTTTCCGCCTCAACACCGAGGCGTGCGGTAACATCAGGTTTCGCGACATCGGCATCGACCAGCAGCACCGTCCTGTCCATTTCCATGGCGATGCTCATTGCCAGGTTGATCGATGTAAATGTCTTCCCTTCACCGGGCAGTGCACTGCTCACCATGATCATGTTGGCATTAGGGACAACGCTTGCCCCCTCGCCCCTGATATTCATGAGCAGCGGGCGCTTGATGCGCCTGAATTCCTCAGTAGTCCGGTTGACCTCCTTTGACCGGGGATCGACCAGCCCGGCATCTCTCAGTCCACTAAGATCCAGCTTGACCAGTTTGCCCGAACCTGTGTGCGACAGACCCTCGTTCCACGGTTCCTGCTGCACGACAGTTTCCGCCACCCCTGCACTGTCCTCTGTATCTGCAGATACGGATTCAGGTTCACCCTCGACAGGATCCCCGGGGAAATCCGGCAAATTATCTGCGCGATCGTCAAACAGATCATCTGCCGGGCGCTCGCCGTCATTCTTGCCCGCCTTCTCGAAGGCCTTCTCAAAAATACTCATCAGCCGCGCCCCACTATAGCCTTCCCGATCCCGGCAACATTACTGGTTAGTCCGTCCATCGCTATAACGCCGACATACAGCGCCAGTAGTCCAACACCAGCCAGGCTGAAAGCAAGCATCGCATGCCTGTGCTTGGTGCTCCATGCCTGGTTGTGAATCATCGATACTCCACCAAGAACCGGTCGTCCCAGCACTTCTATAACAGCACGTGTACTGTCAAAGGTGGGTCTGAGCATAAACAGGAACAGGGCCAGCACAGCCCCGGCGAGAATGCTCAGAATCAGGACCCCTGTCATCAATAACGGTCGGTTGGGGGCCGATGGTTGAAGCGGCACACGGGGTGGATCGACCACCCGGAACTTGAGCTGATCACCACTGATCTCGGCCTGTTCAGAAATATTTGCCGACTCCCGTCGCGCGAGCAGCGTCTGGTAATTCTTCTGATGAACATTGTAGTCACGATTAAGCTGACTGAGCTCCGCCTCTACCTTCGGGATCGTGTCAACCATCTCCTGTAGTTGGTCTACACGCCGCTGGTATTCGCCAACCCGTGAACGCATAGAGGCAACCGTTGCATCGGCCTGTGACAGCTGCATTTTTAATTGCTGATAGGCCGGATTGTCTACCGGCCCCACATCCATCTCATCCATCAATGCGCGCTCTTCATCGCGCTTTTTTTCCAGCGTGGCAATCAGATGTCTTATTTCGACAACATCAGGGTGCTTATTGGTGTACTTGATCTGCAGATCGTCGATGCGTTCGTAAAGTTCCTGTATACGCGTATCAAGCGCCGAGCCTGTCCCGGGTTGCAGTTCACTGAACATGAGATAGGAATCCTCGTCATCTTCCATCTGCTGCTTGAACTGGTTACGCTGGTTAACCGTTTCACGAAGCGATAACTGTGCCTGCTGCAACTCTGATAGCGCAGTCTGTAACTGCCCATAATAATCCTGAGACGACCCCGGCATCATGCCCACGTGGGTCCGCTTGAACTCGGCAAGACGCAGTTCCGCCGCCTCGAGCTTGGCCTCGTATTCCTTGATTTGCTGTCCGACGAATTCCTGGGCACTGTCCGTTTCTTCACGGCTTTCACCAAGCGTGCTCTCGACAAAGATGGTCAGCAATGACTGCACCACGCGCTTGGCCAGTTGCCGGTCACTGTGGGAATAGCCGATGGTATAAAGGTCCTGCTCCCGGGTGCCGGATATCGTGATTTCACTGCCCAGCTCGTCCAGCAGCTCCTCCATGTCGGACGGCGTCAAGGCCACAAGATCCAGGTCTGTCATGCGCGTCAGCTTTTCCAGGTTTGGCCTGCTAAGCAGGGTGCGCGTTACCAGCTTTACACGATTTCCGGTATTTGTAACGACCGTCAATCCTCTCAGCAGCGGCTGCAACATGGACTGGGTATCGACATGGACCCGGGCCTCTGCCTTGTACGTATCAGGCAGTTGATAGACGACGCCCCAACCGACAATACAGATAAGCCAGACCGCCAGCATCATGAACCAGCGATAGCGCCAGATGCCCCTTACATAAGTCAGAATCTGTTCTAAAAGTTCACGCATGCCAGAATAATGTCCCTATTTCCACCAGAGTGTTCCCTCCACATTTCGAGAGGAGTTGTCTTACCCTGCCGGATCCTTGAGCCCCTCGAGGCCAGAAATGTCCAGTCTGTTGTTTCCTGTTCGTCAACTGCTGCAATATCTCAGAGCCCTGCCGGCAGTGACCGGGGAATATTTACTAGAACCATGATTCGGGGACGATCAGAATATCGCCAGGCAGCACATAGGCATTGGCACTGATATCCGCTCCGTTGACAAGGTCATCGATGCGCACACCAAACTGTTTCCATTCCCCATCGACCACCCGCACGATGCTTGAGCGATTACCGTCTGCGAATTCCGTCAAGCCACCCACTGCGATAACCAGATCCAGCATTGTCATCTGGTCGCGATAAGGCAGTGCCTGCGGGTTGGCCGCCTGGCCGACCACACGGATCTGCTCGCTGTAGGGACCCACAAAACCGCCAACCATGACGGTGACGACCGGGTTCTTTACGTAGGCCGAGAGTTCCTGTTCCATGTCTCTCGCCAACTGGGTCGGCGTCTTGCCGCTGGCGGGAACATCCTCGATCAGAGGGGTCGTAATCTTGCCATCCGGACGCACCGTCACACCGCTCGACAGCTCCGGATTACGCCAGACAAAGATTTCGACGCTGTCACCCGCACCGATGAGATAGTCCGGCGTTACCTGGGCGGGGGCCGGCCCGCCCTCAAGCGGGGGATAGTCGGTTGTCGCACATCCCGATAGACCCAGCAAAATCATGAAGACAACACCAGCCTTGATGATGGCTGAGGAAGATTTAATAGTGTTCATAGTTGAACCCCTGTGGATAACGATTGCTGAATAATTCTCTATTTCTTTACTTATCCTCGGCCGAGACACAAATTTATTCAGGCCAATTTAACGTCAAATATCAGTCACCTAGCCCTTGAGACTATAATACCTGCGGTATTAAATGTCACTTGGCCTTTAGTACTAAAATTCATATGAAAAATTCATACTTTACAAAGACTAAGACTTCTTCTTCAGTATATGTACCGAGTAAGGTGTGGTGGCACATGCACACTTGATGCTGCGGCCCAGCATTGGCGAACACGGGCCATTATTGACAGCGCTTTCAGAACACACCGCCGAACACATTGTGTACGGACCCAAAACTTCAACTGAAGTCAGCTAATATCCAGGGAAGCGCTGGCACATGGTGCCGGACAAGCTGGCCTTTGGATATGCAACGCGTAGCCATCCAGCCAGACAATGAGTTGACTGCAGACCAATCCTTACGCCATGTTCATCATTCATAGAGATGAGCAGTCGGATATCATGCTGTATCATTTGCCTTCGTTGTTCATTTAATATCAGGCAACCCATTACCAGCCACATGTAGCCTGACCCAGGCTGCTCACCATGCGGGAAAACAAGGCATGAATAAATCGACACGACTAAATCGAACCCGACACTGGATCATCACAGCCCTCGCAACTCTCGGCATGATGCAGTTCCAGATCATCTCCCGCGCCGATTACACCGTCCAGGTTGGCGCCTTCAGGGACCAGGGCCAGGCCACCCAGTTTGTGGAAAAACTGGAGCAGCAGGGTTTCCCCGCAACCACCATTATTAATGATAAAGGCTCAAGATCGCTGACCCGCGTCCGGGTTGGGCCCTACCCGGAACGGGCAACTGCAGAATATATGCACAAACGGCTCGATGCCATGGACATCCCCGGTTTTCTTGTGACCAGCCCATCGTCAGGCACCCCTGTATTGCTAGCCGAGGCCAGCAGCAATGCGTCCACGAGACAGGACACCGGTAGCGCCAGGGCAGAGGACGGGCCAGGTGAGCCTGCCGGCATTGATGACCTGTTCCTCTCGGCCCCGGATGAGAGCCAGGCAAGCAACGACAAGGCAGGGACCGACAAATACAATTTCCGGGGATTTTTCAACTCAAAATACGCCCACACCTATTCGTCACCTACCCACCCCTCGATGTTCCGCAACACGCTGGAACTACAGGCCAGCGACCGCATCAACCAGAATGTTTCCTGGAAGGTCAGCGCCCGCGGCAGTTACGACGCAGTCTTTGACCTGGATAATTTCTATTCTGACCGTGTTGAAGACAACCGGCGCCTTGAAGGCGCGCTACACGAGACCTACCTGGATATCTCGGCAGGTGACCTGGAGTTTCGCCTGGGCAGACAGCACATTATCTGGGGCGAGATGGTTGGACTGTTCTTTGCCGATGTCGTTTCGGCAAAGGATATGCGCCAGTTGGTCGCAGAGGATTTTGACCTCATACGTATCCCGCAATGGGCAGCGCGCGCAGAATACTTCAAGGGGGACTTTCACACCGAGGCCATCTGGATCCCCTACATGACCTATGACGAGATCGGCAAGCCTGGTGACGATTTCTACCCCCTGGGCACAGAACTACCACCCGGTGTGGATGAACTGGTTATCGAGGGGGATGTTAAACCGTCACAAAAGCTGTCCAACAGCGCATTTGGCCTGCGGCTTTCCATGCTGAAACACGGCTGGGATGTATCCGGCTTTTATTACCGCAGCATGGATGCCTCTCCCGCGTTTTTCAGCACCCTTGAGACAGGCATGACCACACGACTCACCATCACTCCCAGGCATGACAGGATTCACCAGCTTGGCGCCACCGTGGCAAAGGATTTTGGCAACATCCTGCTGAAGGGCGAGGCTGTCTATACACGTGATCGCTGGTTTACTGTAGACAACCCTCTCGACCCGGATGGCGCAACACAACAGGACACACTCGATTATGTAGTAGGCCTCGAACACTCATATACCAATGGCACATTGCTGAATGTTCAGCTATTCCAGCGCTGGTATACGGACCACGACTCGGACATTCTCTTCGATGAACTGGAAACCGGTGTCAGCCTGTACGTCAGCAAGGAAATTGCCAACCGGGTAGATGCGGAACTGCTGCTGGTAACCGGCCTGAATCGCAGCGACTGGATGGCGAGACCCAAGGTGACCTGGGAGATGTCGGATAACTGGTGGCTGGCAGTCGGCGCCGATATATTTGGCGGAAATTCGTCCGGTCTGTTTGGACGTTTCGATGACAGCGACAGGGTCTATGGCAACGTGCGCTATACGTTCTGAGCAGACGCAGGCACGAGCCCCCGTCTCGGAATACTACCTAAGGAAGCCCTGATTCACCTGTCATTGCGACGACTACATGGGCGATAACATGGATGTGCAAGTGTCGCGGAAGGCATGGATGCCGAGCTGGTAGCCAGCTACGGCATTGCAAAATGTTTGACTTCCTTATCCAACGGCCAGACATTTCCAAAATCAGTAATCACTTCCCAGACATCCTTACGATGGGCATAAATCCCTGACAATACTGAATCGATGCTCGCAACCGTCGGTTGCCGCCGGCCATGATAGTCAATCACCGGCCCGATCTTCTGGAAGTAGATGCCATAGCGTGAAAGGAACCTGAGCAAGGTTGGCTCCATAACAGCCAACCAGTGAGTAATATTGTTCTGGGCACTCATTCGAACGACCCCCGCAAACAGACCGAGTACTATTTGTGGCGTCATCCGGGTATCCACGCCATCAACAACATCACCGGTGGCTGAAACAGCAGACTTCTGCGCACACTGACGCTTTAGTTCCTTTGAAATCGAAAATCTCGAGATTTCAGCCATGCGGTCCCGGGGAATGGAAGATAAATCAATACCCGCTTTCTGCATGGCAGAGTGGCAGAATTTCTCCAGTGGTAACGGCTTGTCCATATCTACCGGATTTGGCAGGACCAGCCTGACCAGGCCAGCATACTGCCCGGATCGCTGGCACCTCACCAGGCTGTGGGCCGAGTGCATATCGAACTCGTCAATCTCCATTTGGTCCGGAAAGGACTCTGCATCTTCGTATGACCTCTCCAGGCAATAGACCTGGTAACGCATCCTGAAGGCCGTCTCCATCAGGCCGACGGTATCCGCCGAGACCACGTCGAAATGGCTATGAAACGTGTTATAGAGTTCGCTCATGTGCTTGTCATCAACCCGGGAAAAGTAGTTTGCGGTTCGCTCATGGACACGGCGGCCCAGTGGCCTGTTTCCATGTCATGAAGCTAAATTACGCATGGGAAATGCGATAATCGTGCCAGAGACACTATTAATCAGTAATTACAGTGAGTTAAAAAATCAATGGGGTAGCCCACAGGGTAAAACCGGGGCAATACAACACTCTGCTCGGCAGAACTGTCGCCGGGTGACGACAGCATTTAATATAATTTATATACCTATCTGTTTTTATTGGTATTTCAATGTCACTAGCTAGCGACAGGAAAGCCGGAGGGACAGATTGAAGACTATGTTGGCTAACCGGTAAAGCGAATCGATCAAATCACCCGCAGCGTTCTACCACCCAACACTATCCACCGGCACTCACGGCATGATCTGCCGGGGCTGGCCATACGACCCCGTCAGCAGTGATCAAGCGCCAGATATCCGGGCGTTTCTCCCATATCCCGGCCAGCACCTCGTCCACACTGCCAAAGCAGGGTTGCCGCAATCCATGGTAATCCACCTGCCCTCCCATGGGCATGAAGTTGATACCAAAGCGGGTCAACAGGCGCAGCAGAGAAACATCCATCACGGCATACCAGTGGGTAACATGATGCTCTGCACTCATTTTTACTATCGCGGCAAATAAACCCAGGATCAGGTGGGGAATGACTCTCCGCCTGTTTAAATCAGGCGTTAGATACCGGTCCGGGTCTGGACCGACACCGGCAGGGTTGCCGGCCTCGCCATGCCGGCGCTTGAAATCCTTGGAAACGGCAAAGCGTGATATTTCAGCTATGGCATTGCGCGGGATACCACGAAAGATTGAAGGACAGGCCTTTAGGGATGCAGCACAGTTCTCCTCGATCGGGAAAAGCGCTTCAGGACATTCCTGGTCTGACAGGACCAGCCTGACAGAGGCTGCGGTTACTCCCAGCTTCCTGTGCCTGACAACACTGTGAACAGAACGCCGGTCATACTCATCCACTTCCCTGTCATCATCAAACCGGGACGCATCCTCAAAATCATTTTCTATGCAATACACCTGGTAGCGAAGTCTGGTGGCTTCGTCTATAACACCCGGCTGATCGTCCAGAATGACATCAAAGTACTGAAAAAATAAATCACACAAATCACTCATATTTTCGTCTCTTCAACGACGACTCACTATGGATGGTAACCGGAACATCTCAGTCGGCAGGCTCAGGTTCTCCATGAACTCACCCAAACACATCACATGCGAACCTTGGATAACAATAAACATCCTATCGGCAGGACATTGATTGTATTGAGAACAACACCACAACTGAGCTGCCTTGCGCTCCCTTAATCTGTGACAAGCGTCACAATTGACGTTATACCGGCATCTGAAACCGCCTTTCAGGTCAGGCATGAAAAGCCGGCATCGATTAAACAGGTCAATGCATGGTCACGCCAGAAGGACGTCGCCAGGTCAGTCCTCTTAATAGCATTAGACACACCACCTGACACAACATACTATTAGCGCCACAGAACTTTGCCTGGTAGAAATCATGTCGGGCGCCAGAATCGATCAGCAACTGCTTCCATGCTGAATTCAATGTCGTAAATTGGTATTTGCAACCCGGAAACAGGTTAATGTCGACAGGCCAATTCGACTATACAGCCGCATTCTCACGCAACATCGGCTGGGTCACATCATCAGAGCAAGCCACACTGCGCACCAAACGTGTCGCCATTGCAGGACTCGGCGGCGTCGGGGGCAGTCACCTGCTGACCCTGACACGTCTCGGGATCGGCGCCTTCACACTGGCTGACTTCGACTCCTTCGAGATCGCGAATTTCAACCGCCAGGCAGGAGCCGCCCTCTCCACCCTCGAAAGAAAGAAGACCGATGCCCTTGCAGAACGTGCGCTGGACATCAACCCGGAGCTTGACCTGAGAATATTCCCCGACGGGATTGATCAGGGCAATGCAGATGATTTTCTGACGGGTATTGACCTGTACATCGACGGTCTGGATTTTTTTGCCCTTGAGGCACGACGTGCTGCGTTCGATTCCTGCAGCCGGCTGGGTGTTCCGGCGGTTACCGCTGCACCGCTTGGCATGGGCGCCGCGTTATTGAATTTTCTGCCCGGCAGCATGACGTTCGAGGAATACTTTCAACTTGATGGCCATGACGAGGAAGAACAGTTGCTGCGGTTCCTGCTCGGCCTTTCTCCTGCCATGCTGCAGGGTCGCTACCTGGTTGACCCGACAGCAGTCAGGCTTGCCGAACACCGGGGGCCATCAACTCCAATGGCCTGCGAGCTGTGCTCCGGCATTGCGGCCACCCAGGCACTGAAAATACTGCTTGGACGCGGCAAGGTCATTGCCGCACCACACGGCCTTCATTTCGACGCCTACCGTAACCAACTGGTTACAACCTGGCGCCCGGGAGGGAATCGAAACCCGCTGCAACAACTTGGCCTCATGCTGGCAAGACGCAGATTCAGCCAGAAATTAACATCTGCCCCGCCCCCTGACGGGGGCAAAGCAGCCGGAGCCAGTAACAGCGTGGCCCGGCAAATACTGGATCATGCCCGCTGGGCCCCCAGCGGAGACAACAGCCAGCCGTGGCGGTTTGAAATTATCGACCCGCACCATGCGGTTATTCACGGCCACGATACGCGCGAGCACTGCGTCTACGACCTGAGGGGCCATGCCAGCCAGCTCGCACTGGGCACGCTGCTTGAAACCATCAGCATCGCGGCCAGTCACCATGGCCTGTACGCCGAGTTCCGGGCACGCCCGGGACTGCCTGCGACCAGTCCGACCTTCGATGTCGCATTCCTTGCTGACCCGAATATCCAGAAAGATCCCTTGCTGCCCTTTATCAGCGAGCGCACTGTACAACGGCGGCCGCTATCAACCCGGCCGGTTACTGCCAGCGTTCGAGAACAGCTGGAGACGGCCGTTGGCAGTGAATATCGCATTGTATGGTTCAATGATTTCCGCGACCGTTTGCGTATGGCGCGACTGCTATTCCAGAATGGTGGCCTGCGCCTTACCCTTCCTGAAGCCTTTGAAACACACAGGTCCATCATCCAGTGGGATTCCAGGCACAGTGAAGACCGGGTTCCCGCCAGGGCGGTAGGGCTGGATCCCATGACCTTGCAGCTGATGCGCTGGGCCATGGTCAGCTGGCGGCGCGTGGACTTCCTCAATCGCTTCATGGGCGGAACACTCATTCCGCGCGTGGAACTGGACTTCATTCCCGGAATCGCATGCGCGTCACATTTTATAATCATGGCATCCCGCCCAGCGGAAACCCTGGATGACTTTGTAGCAGCCGGCCGCGCCGTGCAACGTTTCTGGCTGACGGCCACCCTGCATGGCCTGAAACTCCAGCCGGAAATGACACCGCTGATATTCAGTGGCTACACACGGGATAATGTGGCGTTTTCGGAAAATAAACACAGTCAGGAACTGGCAGGGAAACTGGCCGACCGGCTTGCACAACTGGTATTACCGGAAAAGGTTGAACACGCCGTCTTCATGGGCAGAATCGGCGCGGGTCGCGACCCGACAGCGCGCTCTATCAGAAAACCGTTCGAAAAACTGCTTTGGCAGGAATGAAGCAGTAATTCAAAGGCCGCGCATGCGGATGCAGCTATCCGTTACAGGCTCCCGGTTATTCCGGTCATTGCGAGGAGCAAAGCGACGAAGCAATCTCCTGACATCTGCACAATATTACTGAACAATTTCACCATCGCTTAGCCTGACCACCCGGCCGGCCATCTCGATCACCCGGGCGTCATGTGTGGAAAAGATAAAGGTCGTGCCATTGTCCCGGTTGATACGCGACATCAGGTCGAGGATACCCTCGCCCGTCCTGTGATCGAGGTTGGCCGTTGGTTCGTCGGCCAGGACAATACTGGGTTGGGCAATCAATGCCCTGGCTATGGCGACTCTCTGTCGCTGACCGCCACTTAGCTGGTTAGGCCGGTGTGTTGCAAACTCGTTCACCCCGACGAGTTCAAGATATTGAGACACGCGCTGATGCCGTTCTGTCTTGTCCAGTTTAAGGCGAAGCAGCGGGTATTCCACGTTTTCAAACGCGGAAAGTACCGGTAACAGATTGAACGTCTGGAATATGAAGCCGATTTTTCGGGCACGCAGGTCTGCCAACTGGTCGGGCGTCTGGTTAACGGTTTCCTGATTCTCTATAGAAATAGAGCCGGTTGTTGGCGTATCAATACAGCCGATCAGATTCAGAAGGGTCGACTTACCGCTGCCGGAGGGCCCTGCAATCGCCAGAAACTCGCCACCGAGCACGGCCAGGGAGACCTCCCTGAGCGCCTGTACTTTCTGTTTGCCGAAGGCATATTCCTTGGAGACCTTCTTAACACTTACCAGGAAGTCACTCAGCATCGTCGCCCTTTGAATGCACTGATAGATTCACCTGCAGTATGCATACTGAAATAACTTGTGTTGATTAAAACCTGTTTGGGAAGATGTAACTGTGAGGTCCAGCATAATACACATAATTGGCATCCGGAACAGATGTGTAATGGATGAAAATATGCCCGTATTCACACCGGAAGCTATATTACCCCAACCTTCACGCCAGCAGGCGAATACCCATCCCGGGCAGCTGTAACTTCAAGCTAATAAAATATCCGTGCCGCGCAATGGGACACGCACAACCAAGCAATAAAAGCCGCAGGAAGGGATACCGGTTCTCTTGGCCACAGCGCGTTCCGGTGTGGTCAAAATTATGTCGGTCTTCTGATGGTCGTAATGGAACAGCTTTCTGCGTGAAACTTTATTCTGGCAGAAAGGACTATAGGTATACTATTGCGCAACACAAGCCTGACCATTTTACGGATACCCACAGTGACAGGAAAATCACACTCTACGCCTGGCAAGCCAGGCTCTTTACCAGGATACGGGCGGATTGCAGCCGCCGTGTTAATTGTATTGTGCTGGAATTTATCCGGGCAGACATCACATGTATTTGCGGCCAAAGCAGCAAAGTTCACCCCGCAACAGATCGTGGAAAAGGCGGACCGGATCCGCTTCCCCGCAGAAGGGTTCCAGGTCGATATCAAGGTCACCACCACCGGGCCCGATCGCGACCCCGAGGTCAAGCAATACCGGGTACTGTCCAAAGGCAATGACAGAACCCTGTTGATGACCACGGCGCCCGCCATCGACAAGGGCACCATTCTACTCATGCGCGATCATGACCTGTGGGCATTCCTCCCCAACCTGTCCCAGCCGGTACGCCTGCCCCTGTCACAAAAGCTCACCGGCGAAGTGGCCAATGGCGACCTCGCGCGTGCCAACTTTACCGGCGACTATGAACCCACCCTGCTGCGTACCGAGACTATCGGAAAAGAAAACTATTACTTACTCGAACTGAAGGCGTCGCGCAGAGGTGTGACATACCACCGCGTGCTTTACTGGGTCAATCAGGCCAATTACAGACCCTTCAAGGCTGAGTTTTTTACCCTGTCCAACCGGCTGATAAAAACCTGCCACTTCCGGGCCTACCAGAATTTTGGCAACACGATACGTCCGACCCAACTCATTATGGAAGATGCCCTGCACAAGGAAGGCCGTTCCGTCATGGACTACAGCGGCATGCGCTTGCGCAAGCTGCCGGACAAGACCTTTACCAAGAATTATCTGAAAAAACTAGCGAGATAGCGCCCTTCGGACCTCACACATTCTCCCGCAAGGCCTCGGCCACGGGCAGTCGCGAGACACGCCAGGCGGGTAACAGTGCAGCACACACCGTCGCAATAACGCCAACCCCGAAGGCCATAGCAATCACCCCGGGAACCAGGCGAATGTAGGCGGTATAACCCACATCGGAATTCGGCGGTGGCGGCATGTCTATCCCGACCCCGGATATCGCCCATGCCAGTGCGACACCGATAGCCACTCCCAAACCCGCACCAAGCAGACCCAGCAGCATATTTTCCTTCATGACCTGCCGGAAGATATCCCGCTGCCTGTCGCCCAGGGCCTTCAGGGTGCCAAATTCCCCGATACGCTCGTAGATCGCCATGTTCACGCTGTTTGCCACGGTTAACAGGACCATCAACAGGATGATGAGCTGCAGGACGGTAAATTGCCTGCGGTAAAGATTAACTGTCTTGCCGTAAAAATCGGAAAGCTCATACCATGTTCTTACTTCATAGTCCTGCGGGGTGAGTTGTTGTTGCAGGGCCCTTGCCACAGAGTCCGTGGCTTCAGTGGTGTCAAGTGACAGCACGACGCTGTGCACTCCACTGGTCCCAATCAGGTCCTGTCCGGAAACCAGTGAAATGCGAACAGCACGGTTGTCATAATCACGGGCAAAAGTCCGGAATATACCAATCACCTCGAACTCATGACTATTAAGTACACCGTCGGTTGTGTTGACAAGCAAGGTAAGATAATCACCCGGCTCGAGTTGCAAGGCATCCGCCACCCCCTGACCGACAAGAATACCGTGGGGGTCATTACCGGTAAGCTGCCTGCCACTGGTGATAGTCATCGCGCTTCCGAGTCGCGCCTCCTTGTCAGGCTGGACAGCTTCCCCTATCACTGGCAGGTCCGCACGACCATTATTCGCCAGACCTGCGAATTTCACCCGCAGGAGTTGATCTGACACCTGGGGTAAATCAGCGGCAGACTCCAATATCTGCTCCGGCTTATCAATCAGATACCCGTAAGGGTTGCGTCGCCCCAGCTTTGTATAACCTGAACGATAGACCTGAATGTGGCCGAGCTGCGAATGAACTGTTGCCTCTTGCAACTGAATAAAAATGTCCTCAACAAAACCGCCGATGAGAACCAGGCTGCCCACACCGAAGATAATAGCGGCAAGGGTCAAACCGGTTCTTACCTTGTGACGGAAAATACTGCGGAATGCCAGCAGAAACATGGTAATTAACTGACACTCATAATATGGACTGAAATCATAATGTCGTCCCGTAGTTAGATTTATCGGTTATGGCGCAACGCATTTACAATCTCCAGGCGCGAAGCCTTCCAGGCCGGGTAGAGGCTCGCCAATAATGTTGTTCCAATGGCAAGCGCCATCACTCCGGCAATCAGTGGCCAACTAAGCAGGATCTTCCCGCTAAAGCCCACATCCATACCGGGCGGGGGTGGCATCGGGATGCCGACAGCTGATATGACCATGGCCAACAAGCCTCCCACGGCAACCCCACCCAAACCACCTATCACTCCCAATAACAGACCTTCAGTAACAAACATATGCAATATTCTTCGACGCCTGACTCCGATGGCCATCAACGTCCCCGTCTCGCCGGTTCTTTCAAGCACGCTCATCACCAGGGTATTGGAGATACTGAGTACAATAATGAGGGCGATGATCAGCTGGACCACGCTCATTTGCCGGGAGAGCAAGGCAACTGTCTTGTTATAGAAATCGGCCAGTGCGTACCAGGGAGTGAACTGCAAACCGCTTTCCGATACCGGGAAGCGTTCCTGCAGATACAGCAGAACCTCATCTGTTTTTTCGGTTTCATCCAGTAACAGTACCCAGCTATGGGCACTGGAGACCCGCAACAGGCTTCTGGCAGTATCAACCGGCACCCGCAACGCGGCGTCATCAAATGCCTTCGATGCACTCTGGAACAAGCCACGCACCGGCCCTTCAACACCACTTAACCCGCCGGATGCCGTATTCGCCAGCAGGACCACACTATCCCCCACGGTTACACCAAGGTTGTCAGCCAACCCGGCACCCAGCAACAGGCCTGTCGGATCATCCGGGCCAAGGTTCTCACCCTTTGTGATGATTAAATGCTGACTGACGGATGCCTCTTTTTCGGGATCCACACCTTCGCCGGAAAATCCAATCGTGACATCGCCATGGCTGATCAGGCCGTTGAATGCCAAGCGTGGTGTAATTACTCGAATCTCGGGCCGCAACCCGATAATTTCCTCTTCGTTTAGCTGATCGGGTAGCAGGTACGCAAAAGGATCCGCACTTCCAGTTTCAAAATAGCCGGGGCGGGTGATCTGTATATGGCCGAGGCGTGACTGGATAGCCCCCTCCCGCATACCCCAGAAGATCCAATCGATGAACCCGCCTGCAAGCAACAGGGCAATCACGCCAAAACCAATGGCGGCCAGGGCAATGGCCGTCCGTTTCCAATGCCGAAACAGATTGCGCAGCGCCAGAACAATCATTGACATTGACGCGGCGCTGAAATCAGTGGAGCCGGTTGTTTGCAGACTGGAGGTAATACCGTGAGGAGATTCACAATGAACGACATCCTAACCATGACACCCGACAGAACCGCATCCGTCAAAACGAATTATTAAACAGCTTGCAGCCCACACAATCAACGCAATCAAACAGGTAGATAGTATAGAAGATAGACGACAGGGCAATACTCATCCTGACACCAGGGTACGGCAGGTTACAGAAGGTCAGGTGGATCAATATGAATACCCTACCCCTGCGATTTAGAACGAGAGAAGTAGTCGAGTTTCCGCGCCGGGATGCCGACCCAGGTTTCTCCATCCGGTATCACCGTCCCCCGACTCACCGTCGACCTGGCGCCCACCGTCACGTTGTTGCCTATACGGCATCCGGGAAAGATAATGGCCCCGGCGCCAATGACCGTGCCATCACCGATCTCGATTTCATCCAGCGTCACGACATTGCCCTCGACCTTGTGGGCGGCAAGGTGGGCACCATCGCCCAAAAGCACATTACGCCCCAGCCTGACCAGCCAGGGTTCGGTGAGTTTGACGCCCTGACCTGCCATGAAGGTCCAGTCCAGCCCAGCACCCATGCCCCGGTAGAACAGCAGGCGCAGCAGGTTGTTCGCCTCCAGTAGCACGCGAAACGGGCTCCGATACATCATCTTCATGAACCGGTCGAGCACGAACCAGGCGATGGCCCGGCGGCTGGTCAGCAGCATCCGTCCGCGGGGCCATCGCCAGACCAGCGCCCGCGCAAGAATCACCAGCAGGGCGCCGAAAACAACACCCGCCAACGGCCACAGGAGTACGGCCAGCAGCACCAGCCACGGCAAGCCCGCCCCCCGCAGTTCCCAGAGCAGTGCCACCGGCCCCGCGAGGCTCAGGGCATAGAGGCCGAGTTCTACCAGGTTGAACAGCGTATCGAAGAGGAAATACTCACGGCCCGGGGTGCGATTCATGCGCTGAGGTCCCTCCTCTCTCTGCGGTTCGCCCGGATGCGGCCGCGATGGTGGCATGACGCCCCGGCGGCGGAAAATCGTCAATATTGATTACAGCCGCGCTTCCGCCCACGACACGAACAGCGGCACTGCCCCGTACGGCAACGTACCGAATAATTTCCAGCCTGGCAAGCTGGCTGGAAGCCAACCGGGACTCCCGACTTTGATTTATGTGAATACTCCACCGGCTTTAGCCTGTGGCTTCGGGTAACGGCCAGGGGAGAGAGAGGGGGGGGAGACAATATACGGGCTCTAAAGCAAAATACGCTGCGGTAACTCCCTGTGACCCCATGCGGCATGGCCGACCTCCCTCGATTATGTCAATTTTTTATACACTCCGAAGGCGTCGTGAGGAGCGACACTCTTCGGTCTCCTGCTGCAACCAGCCTCGGCAAACCATGTAATTCCCTTTATTTTCTGATAGTTATGTAATATCCCTGTTTCCAATCAGACATGATCGATCACCAGATCTGCTGTTTTCGGTAGCGGCTGGTGACAACGACACCTGGATGATTCCCTGTGGTGTAGCCTGCGAAGCGTTTCACAGGCACATCTGTCATGATTATTTACAACTACCGTCCTTAGCATACTGTGCAGTCCGGATACCGGTTTACATCCACCTGTTTTTATTGCTATTTACAAGGCTGGCACGAGTCGTGCTTATTAACATGCGAGACATGAATCCGCCAGACACAAACAAGCAAATGCAAGCTGGCACTGACATTTTAAGGAGTAAGGACAATGAATAAAATTTCCTTTGTGGCCGTGGGAGTATCAATGGCCCTCGCGAGCACCTCCGCGCTGGCGTTAGGTGAACCCACCGATACAGTCACGATCGACTTCACCGGTAGCGACGGTCTGACTGGTAACGAAGAGGTCGGCTCCCTTGACTGGGCGGTGGGGTCCAGCCTGACGATAGGTTCCATGACGGCCGGTGAAGACTTTATTACAAGCGGCGGTGATTGTGGTGCTTCTGGCCCCACCCTGAATGGTACCAATTGCAGCTTCGAAGTCTATAGCCAAGCCGCATTGCAGGGCTATGCCGATGCAGGTGGCAACCCGAGTAGCCCCCTTGGCATCAACAATTTGTGGGAATGGACCTATGTCTTCGGTGGCACAGAATTGGTTACGGATGCCTCATTCAGCAGCACTCTTATTGGGACGGATGGTAGCGGTAACGATATATATGAAATTGGAGGCACTCAGACGTTCTCCCTCGCTTCGGAGGATATCTTCTTCGAGCTCTACTACGACGACCTGGGGGATGCCTCAGGTCAAAAGTCCGACATCCTGAGTGGAACCGGCTTTGACGATGGGCAGTTGATCATGAGCTCCTCGCAGCTGGGTGATATCTCGGGTAATTTTACGAGCACTCAGTACACCTTTGTCGACTTGGACGGGAACGGGTTGTTCACCACCGGCGATCAGATCTTAGACCCAGCCCTGCTGGACTCCTTTGGCGTCGACAACTGGGCAGGCGAGCCAGCGGCCGGTGACATCACTTTCACCGTGACTGGTGAGGGCGCCACCGACCTCGAGGCGGAAGTGGCCTTCCAGGATTTTGCCTTCTTCAAGGATCTGCTTGCTTCGATATTCTTTGATACGACGTTCAGCACCGAGAACGTGATTCCCTTCAACGAGACCAATCCGTCGTTCTGCTATGACAACACGGCGGGCGCAAGCAGTGCCGACCTGGTCTGCCTGCAGGAAGGGGAAATTACCTTCGCCGACCTGGACACCATCGTTCTGACTGATGGCACAGTGCTCACCGCCCAGGACTTTCTTAATGGTGGCGATCCTGCCACCAATCAGGCTTTCAATGATTGCCTAGTTGCTGGCGGAACTGTGGAGGAGTGCTTCTTGCCATTAACTGGCGAAGATGTCATCTTCCAGACCGATGCCAACCAGGCCTTCCGCATCACGCGGGTTCCGGAGCCGGGTACGATCGCCCTGCTGGGCATGGGCATGGGTCTCATGGGCCTGAACGGCGTCCGCCGCCGCCGGACCACCACCCTGAAGGCGTAAGCCCCGGGGATGGTCCAAGGCTCAAGGATTTTGTATCGAGCCAATCCGTAACAAGGGGAGGCTGTATAGCCTCCCCTTTTTTTATCGGAGCAGGCAACCGGCATACCCCGGGTACTGACTTGAAATCCCTGACCCATAGGCTTTACTTGTAGTATCAAAAGAACAGATTTTAAGGAGAAAGAACAATGAAACACCCTACATCGAGAATCTCTCTCATTATCGCCGCAGTGCTCGGAATGGCCTCCGTCACCAGCAATGCAGCACTGCCCCCCCTGCAAACCAGTCCGATCACCTTTGATCCGCAGGGTACGGGGGGCGACAACGGTGTACTGATCAGTACCTTCGACTGGTCGGTCAACACCATCCTGTTCAAGGGCGCGGTTGATCCCGCTAGCGGAGATGTGAACACGGCTGACCAGGTGATGACCTACCGGCACGCTGCCTTGCAGGGCACCCAGGACCCGGACGGCAACCCGTTGGGCCTGTTCGGACTCAACTCGAATTACGAGGTCACCATGGTCATGGGCTGGCCCCTGAAGATCATGCAGAACGGCGCGAGCAGACTCGATCTCAGTTTCAGCAATGCGACGGACAATGAAAACGACGAGAACTTCGTTCGCTTCTACCGTGACAGCAACGTCAATTCCAGTGCTCTCGAGGGTACTGGCTACACGGACGGTGATGTGATCCTGGAGGGTGCGATATTGTGGGACACCCCCTTCGAGACGTACTATTCCGGCTCCTTTGCAGATGAGAACAACAGCGGACTGCTGGATGCCTTCGGCACTGATAACTGGGGTAGCACGACCACACCGTTCGTCGGTGGTGCGGAACAGGCGCGCATACTAGTGAGCGACTTTGATCCGAACTACTTTCCGGACCTGGAGAAGGGTTCGATTATCGACTTCACGACCCAGCTGGAGCTGAATTACAACGAGACCAATCCGTCCCGCAACATGGACACCGATACCGGCACGACAGCCTCGACGCCGGGCAACATCAACTGGACCAGTGGCACGGACGGCATGAACCAGACCGACCCCAACAACGCGTTCCAGCCCGCCGAGATTGTGGATGGCGTCGGCTGCCGGGTCACCGGCGGCGGTAACGACACGTCCGGCTTGTCACCCTTGGGTATTGCCGGCTGGGACGGGACCCCGGCATCGGGCTCGTTTGCCGTCACCGAGACCGTCGTCAAGGTGATGGGCAATAGCGGTAGGGTCTCCGTCACGGAGGAGACCAGCTACGATGTCTACACCTTCGGTGGACAGGCCGGCGCCAACACCGGCCAGCAGCCACAGCCCAAGGGCGAACTTGAGCATGTCAACCATGCAGGTCCGTCCGGACAGTGGGCCTTCCACATGGGGACGGCCAGCGCGCCTCCGGGCACCGAGATCGACATCATCCAGTGCAGTGACCCGGGCTGGTGCCGCCAGGCCCGTCCAGCCCCCGCCAAGCAAATCGACTTTGCCGGCATCGGTACCTTCAGGAACATCATCGATGAAGGTAACCTGAACGGTGGCGGTGACTGCGCATCGGTGACCACGCTTCATGGCAAACCCAGCGAACGGGGACTCGGAACCTACAACTGGGCAGAGATCCACATCGAGGACCACGGCGAATTCGGGCGTGAAGGTCAGCACGTCATCGCCGACCCGGTACAGTGCCCGGCCGAGGGGACGGGGACAGACGCCTTTTCGAGCTACAACGGTGCGGGGAGTCGGGTTGACGCGGTGCTCACCGGCACTTACAACGAGTTCACCTGCAAAACCGACAACGATCCCAGTACTGAATGCCCGGACTTCTACCGCATCCGTATCTACTGCGGTGTCGAGCCGGAATTCGATGCAGACGGTAACCTGGACAACTTCGATGCGATTGCGGCCGAGAAGATAAACGGCCCGATTTACGAGGTGTTCGGCTACATCGATGGCGGCAACTGGCAGATTCATCCGCCCACCGGGTTCGATCTGAGGCAGTAGACCGACCGGGAAACCCGCTAGACAGGGGCAGCCTGCCTGCCCCTTCACCAGACAAAAGCCGCGGCAACTGCCGCGGCTTTTTTTCGGAATACCGACGTGGATAGGGCTCACCCCGACAGCCGGTCAGACTGGTGCAATCACCAGTGCTGATTAATGAATTTCCTGGCTGGCCCACCCGGTGCTGCAGCAATCTGCAGCGGAGACAACACGTGGTGCCCGGACGGGGGACAGCTAAACGTAACGCGGTGCCCGACCCTGTTCATCCGTTATGCCACATCTTCCCTCGCCGCCGCGTTGCGGCCTTCCTGCATCGCGGGCGTTGCAGGGCTATCCATATCCAGCGTTTCCTCCGCATTCTCCAGCAGGTCGCAGACCCGCTTGAAGAACCTGGCGGCGGGCGCCCCCAGCAGCACCCGGCGGTCGAAGCTCATGGTCACGCTCATGACGGGCCGGACAACGACTTCGTCAGCCACCACCACGGGCTGTTTTCTCAGCAGGCCGAAGGAAAAGCCGATCGGCCAGCTCCAGTTCGCGACCAGCCGCTCGACACCGTATTTGCAGGGCGAGGAGATCAGCACGGAGCCGCCCCGGTGCTGCACCCACATGCCCGGGAACCAGCGCGGAATGCTGATCAGCAGCAGGGCCAGCCAGTTGGGCAGCTTCTCCACAATGAAGGCCAGCTGACGCTGACGCGGATTGTTTTCGGGTGTCGCCCGGGCCATCTCGTGCAGCTGGACCATGATGTCGGACAGTGACTTCTGATCGACATGGTATACCGTGTCGGCGAGTACCGTGTCCTTGCTTGCATCTTTCTGCTGCTGCTCGATGGCGATGGTGATATTGATCGCGTCGAACTGCACGATCCGCTTGTAGAACGGCAATGCCAGCACCATCCGGTTGGCCTTGGGATGTTCCCGTATCGCCAGGGCGATGGCCCGTGCCAGCAGGGCAGTATAGGACGGTTTCAGGTCCGTGTATTTCTCTCGCAGCCGGATGGCCGACGTCATGTCGACGTCGTTCATGAAGGCCACCTTGGCATCGCTGGCGTTTTCCCGGTTGGTCCAGCCGAGGGTGGCGAAGTACCGGTCCTTGATCAGCTTGTAACTCATTATTGCTCGCTTCCTGTGTGACAGTAGATCCTGGCAACCGGCATTGCATGTAATGAATATGGGCCTCAGACACCGCCTGTTAATTTCTTCGAACTGCCGTGGCAATCTTGTAACAGTGATCGTGCGGTGGCACAAGGACCAGTGTCACATGGTCGCATACTGTGAGTCTGGATTGCGACATTCCCCGGTAAGCAGAATTCACGCCAGTTCACCCCCGGTTGCCGCCGTGCCGCCCGTGACCGGCAATAGCTGTTCCACAATGGAACTGAAGCGCTGATTTGCGTCGTATACCCGGTAGCGATCCGCCATCCGTTGTGCGGCTTCCTGGCAAGACGGGTCCGCCAGCAGGCGCTCGACCGCGGCGCGGACTGCGCCCACGCTCGCCTTGCCGGCGCGCAACATCATCCCCGCCCCGGTTGTTGCGACGGCCTGCATGTTCAGATACTGGTCGAGATTGCTGCAGATGCCCAGCACGGGGGTCCCGGCCGCCAGCGCCTGCTGCGTGGTTGGACTGCCACCGTTACAGATCACCAGGTCGGCGCGTGCGGCCGCCTGCATGCCCGGGAGATAGTCCGCAGAGTGCACGTTTGCAGGTACCGGTGCAGCGCTGGACTGCCCTGCCGTGGCTACCATGACCTCAACCGGTAACCCGGCCAGCGCCTGGAGTACGTTCGTCAACAGACGACTGTCACCGGAACTGCCTGGTGTGACATAGATAATGGGTCGGTCGTTACGTACCTCGTTCCACCAATCGGGAAAGGCCTGCGGCGGAGACCACAGCACCGGCCCCAGGAAGTGATGATGGTCATCGGGCATTCCCGCTGTTTCAATAAAACCCGGCACATCGGCATAGAGGGTATGGTCGGCATCGGTATAGACCCGTCTCAGGTCAGTGCCAAGCAGAGGCTGACCCCATTCCTTCCTGACCCTGTTCATGGGGATGGTATGGGCAGCAAAGATCAGCGGGCGCACCAGTCGAAACAGTGCTTGTGCCAGATCGACCCCCACAAGTCGGGCCATCACGTGTTCCGGGATGGGATAGCGCTGCCGGGCATACGGGCTCCAGTAGGCATTGGTAATGGTTAGATAGGGGATGCCGGCCGCGCGCGCACTGACCGCCAGCGACAGGCGGAAGTCGCCCACCACCAGATCAGGCGACCAGGCACGGAGCAGTTCCAGGTCATCCCGGACATAGCGCCGCAGCGTCGAGGTTGTGTAGATCGGGCTGCCTTTGGCAAGTGCTGCAAGAAAGCTTTGCGTCGATATCGAATAAATAGACCTGCGTTCAAACGGCAATTCAGTGAACAGTGCATCGAAGCGGGGATCGCAGGCCAGGCAGACCGTATATTGTTCCGGATCGAGCGCCTGCGCCAGCACGGCAGGACGCGCCACATGGGCAAGGGAAACCGCTTCTGCGATAAACAGCACCCGGCGACGCTTGCCGGTCTTGTTGTTGGCGGCTTCCTTGCCCTCCGGCGCCTGGTTCATTACTTGCCGCTGGAGAGTTGTTCCAGCATATCCCGTGCCTCCGATTTACCGGCGAATCGCCTGTCCTCCGCCAGGACGCGGGTGAGTTCCCGTCTTGCCTTCTCCTTCTCGCCGTTGCGGGCCAGGGCCTGCGCCCAGTGGAAACGGATCTGCAGGTCCTGCGGCGATTTTTCCACGGCCGTCTCGAGCAGGCGCAGCGCCTGTGTGCCCTCGTCCCGGTCGAGATGGATCTGCGCCAGGGCGTCCTGAACGAGTGGTGCATCGGGCGCGAGCTCGTGGGCGCGTTTCGCATAATCATAGGCCTTGCCGGGATCCAAATTCCGGCTCAGCAGCGCCAGGTTGGTCAGCGCCAGTACATGCTTCGGTCGTGCTTCAACCACCGTCGTGAAGGCCACGCGCGCCTCCGCGTGCCGCCCGGTCGCCATGTACAGGTTTGCCAGGTTGTAACGTACGACAAGGTCATCGGGGTGCCCGGCGAGCCAGTCCTTCAGGGTCTGTAGGCCGGCCTCCGGCTGTCCGGCCTTCCACTGGGCCAGCGCCAGGTCGCTCACCAGTTCCGTACTTGGTGCGCGCTTCACGGCCTCCTGGTAGGCCGGTACCGCCGCCTGCGGCCGACCCTCGGCCTGCGCGAGCAGCGCCTCCTGGATATAGAGTTCCGGGAGTTCCGGGTAGTCCGCCTTGAGGGCCGCCAGCAGTTCGGCCGCCTCCCCGGCCCGCTTCTGCTGGACGAGCAGCTTCAGCATGCCGAGCCGCGCCAGCAGGTGACCGGGCCGGATGGCCAGCGCCTGGTCGAGGCTGGCCTCGAGCTTGCCCAGGTTGCCCTGCCTGGCGTAGGCCCCGGCAAGCATATCGTGGGCCGGCAGGTAGCCTGGCCGGACCTTGATCAGCCGTTCCAGGCTGCGGATGGCACTGGCGAGCTCACCGGCCGCAAGCTGGCCCTTTCCCAGCACGGCCAGGTAGGCCGGGTGATCAGTGACCGACTCCGGGGCCGCCCGCAGCAGGGCGAGCGCCCTGCCGGGTTGCCCCTGCAGCATATGGATCTCCGCCAGCAGCACCCGCGGATCGACTGCATCTGGATGTGCCTCGACCCTGGCCTCGTAAAGCGCCTGTGCCTCATCGAAGCGTTTCAGCGAGACCAGCAGCCTGCCGAGCTTCACCACGGTGCGCATGTGATCCGGCCGGCGTTCGAGGATCGATTCATACTGTCGGATGGCCTCGCCGGTGTCGCCGTCCAGCAGGGCCAGCGAGGCCAGGTTGTTGGCCGCCCCGGGATCGCCGGAGCTTATCTTCAGTGCGCGCTGGAAACTCGCGCGGGCCGCCTCGACCTGTTTGCCCTGCAACTGGACATAACCCAGCAGGTTCCACGCCATGGGGCTCTCGGGATGGCGGGTGGTGAAGTCCCGGGCGGCCGCCAGGGCCTCGTCCGGCCGTCCCTGCTTCAGGTGGTTCATGATCAGGGCGAAGTCGGCCATTTTGAGATCGGCATCGAGCTCGAGCGCCTGCTCGAGCTGCAGCATGCCCTGCTCGCCCTCGCCCTCGGCGATCAGCCCGAGCCCCAGGTTCAGGCTGGCCTGGGCGGAGCCGGCCTCGAGTTCATCGAACCTGCGCAGGTATTCAACAACCTCGTCGTTCTCCCCCTGCCGCATGGCGATGCTGGTCATCAGCTTGAGGGCGACGGCATTCTCCGGCTGCTGTTCCAGGATCGGCGTAACCCGCTCCCTGGCAGAGGCATAGTCACCCTGGCGCATGTCGAGGATCGCCAGCAGCTGCCGCGCCGGGATGTAGCCGGGATTGGAGGCCGAGTACCTGGCAAGATGGGTGCTGGCCTGCTGATGGTTCTGCGCCAGATAGTGGACCACGCCTAGATAGTAGACCGCCTGCATGTAATCGGGATTGACGGCCAGAGCAGTCTCGAACGACGTCTGTGCCTCGGTGATCCGGTCCTGCTGCAGGTGGATCAGGCCCTGCAGGTAGCTGGCCTGGGCACTGCGCCGCACCTGCGCACGGATCGCCGCGATATCCTGTTTCACCGCATCGTATTTTTTCAGCTGTAAACGGACCTGACCCCGCTTGAAGTGATCCTGGCTGTTGTACACCCGGTTGGCGATCGCCTTGCCGTAATCCGCCTCTGCCCGCGCCGCGTCCCCCTGTCGCCGTGCCAGGTCACCGGACAGGCTCCAGGCATTCGCGAAGCGGGGATCGAGTTCCAGGGCCTTGTCGAGGTTGCTGCGTGCGCCATCCCACTCACGCTTGAATATGTCAACCTGCGCCAGCCCGTACCAGGCCTCGGCTTCCTCCGGATTGAGTGTCCGGGCCTCCTCATAGGTCGCGGCGGCCTGTTTCAGATCACCCAGACCCAGGTGGGCATGGCCGTGGAGTGCTTTCAGTTCTGCCACCTCTTCCTCGGCGAGGCCCGGCACGGGCAGGTACTCGTCCAGCACCGTCTGGTAGCCGCGCATCGCGATAAGCGTGTGCGCCAGCGGCAACAGAATCGCCGAGCGGTCGATGCCGAGCTCTTCGGCCTTGCGTAATTCCTTCGCTGCCCCCACGATATGGCCGATTTCGACATAGGTCTTGCCCAGCAGCCAGCGCGCCTCGACATTCCCTGGATTGACTTTGAGTGCGTTTTTGAGCTCGATCATACCGGCACTGACATCGCCTTCGTCGATATGATCCCTGGCCCGCACCAGGTGCTCGGCATCGGTGAGGGACTCGCTGCAGCCGCCGAGCAACAGGGTAAGCACCATCAGCATGGTGGAAGTAACGACTGTCAGTCTGCTCGATCTTGAAATCATGATGAATCCCTTCTGTTCCTTATAAGAATTGACGCCCCCGGTACTTAACACAAGTTACAGCACCTGCAGGTCGTGCCAGGTTTTAATTCACGGGCGTCTCAGCCGCTCCAGCAGTGACCGGGCCTCGCCGGCGGCAGGGAAATCCTTTCCGCCGAGCAACCGCTCCAGCTCCTTGCGCGCCTCCTCGGTGCGCCCGACCTTCACCAGGGCGGCGGCCATATGGTAACGAATCCCGGCCTCCCGCGGGGCGAGGGTCGCTGCCTCCTGCAGCAGCACCAGGCCGCGCTGGTGCTGACCGTTCTGCACCAGCAGCCAGCCGAGGATGTCGATGACCTCCGCGCGCTGCGGGGCCAGTTCATAGGCCTGTTCGGCATAGGCGATGCCCTTGTCGGAGCCCTGTTTTTGATAGAGCCAGGCAAGGTTGCTCAATGCCGTAATATTATCCGGGTCCTGTCCGAGTATCGCCAGATATTCTGTGGTCGCCTCATCCAGCCGTTTCTGCTGTTGCAGGTGTGTGGCCAGCACCATCCTGGTGGCGTTGTCCCCCGGATGATCCTTCAGCCATTTCTGCAGGGTGTCGCTGGCCTGCTTGCCCTCACCTGCCCGGCGCTGCATGTTGAAAATATTAATCGCAAACCGCGCACTCGGCTTGAGACCATATGCCTTCCTGTAGGCGGCCAGCGCCGGTTTATTTTGACCCTGTGCGGCCAGGATATCGCCTTCGAGTGCATGGCCACCCGCGGCCTGTGGATGGGCCTGCTGCAGGGCCTCGGCTATCTTTTGCGCCACGGCATAGTTTTTTCCCACGATTTCGAACCTGCCAAGGGCAAGCTGCGCGGACGGATAATCAGCCTGTAATGCAATCGCCCGCTCGAGACTCTCCCGGGTCGCCGCTCTGTTCTTCTGTCGCAGGTAGAGCAGCGCAATCTGATAATGCGCCTGCGCAGAAAGCGGCGCGACCTCAGTCAGCGTTCGCAAACTGGTAATGGCCGCATCGATTTCACCGGCGTCGATCTGGGCACGCGCCAGGACCTTTAACACCCCGGGATTACGTGGATGAGCTTTACCCACGCTCCGCGCCAGATCCAGTGCCCGCTTGATATCCTGGTCCTGCCGGTAGAGTTCAACCAGCAACAGCGCGGGTTTGATGGCATCCGGATGGCTGCCGCGCGCCTGCAGCAGGAAATCCTTGGCCGCCGCCTTATCGTCCTGTTCGACCGCCAGTTTCCCCAGTGCCAGCAATGCCTTCAGATTGCCCTCGTCCTGCTTGAGCACCGCCCGGTAGCGCTGCTCCGCCGATGTCCTGTCACCCTGGAGCTGGTCGATACCCGCAAGACTCAGCAGGGCCGGTACCAAGGCGTCATCCAGCGCCAGCGCCTGCTCGAAGGCGGCACGCGCCGCCGGGTAGTCCCTCTTTGCAAGGTAGGCACTGCCCAGCAGGTTCCGGGCAACGGCATTGTCCGGGTGATTGCTGACGAAGTGTTCGGCGCTGCGTAATGCATCCCCCGTATTGCCCCGCTTGAGATGCATCAGCACCAGCAGGGTGTCTGCCTGGATAAACTCATCCCCGAGTTCCACTGCCCCCTGCAGTTCCGTAACGGCCTGGCCGGCATCCCCGGTTGCCAGGTGCCCGATGGCGAGTTCGGTCAGTATTGCGCCGGAATCCGGCGCGGCGGCGGTTGCCCTCTCCAGGTAGTCGAGCCCCTTGTTTGCCTGCCCGGTACGGGTGTACAAACTGCCCAGTATGGCCAGCATCTGGGCGTCATCCGGCTCAATCTCAACACCCTTTTCAAGGACCGTGATGGCATCCTCTGCCTGGCCGGTTTTCACCAGCGAAACTGCCAGCAGCCTGGTGGCCTGGATTTCGCCCGGACGAGCATTCCAATACTTTCGAAGATACTCCTCTGCCTGACGATACTGACCCTTCCGGTAATAGATAGAACCGGCCAGTAACTGGCTCGGCAAGTGGCGTGGCGCTGCACCCAGGGCATTATGGATGGAGGTCAGCGCCCGGTTCATGTCCTGTTTCCGGAAGTGCACCAGCGCCTCCAGGTAATGTGCCATGTAATTATCCGGATAGCGCCCGCGGATTGCCGCGATCTCTGCAAGGGCCGGGGCATACTCACCCAGCGCAATATGCGCCGCGGTCTTCCCGGCACGGGCGGCACTCATTTCCGGGTCAATATCCAGTGCCCGCCGGTAGGCACTGATGGCACCCTTTTGATCGCCCGCACCGCTCAACAGGCCACCTTTCATCATCCAGGCATCCGCATTGCGTGGATCGCGCTGCAATGCCTCTTCAATGAGTTCAGAGGCTTTCTCCCTTTCCTGCCTGTGGTAGGCAATACGCGCCCTCCCCAGCAAGGCCTCGGGGTTGCCGGGCTGTAACACCAGGACAGCAAAAAATTTGTCATCGGCCTCCCGGAACTGCCGCTTGGCGAGATGGGCCTGCCCCTGCAGTTGCAGGATATCGGCGCGCACGGTGTCGGGGAATCGCTCCTCAGGCGTTAGCTCTTTCAGCAGCTCATCATTCCTTCCCAGCAGCAGCCAGGCCCTTCCCAGTGGCGCCATCCACTCGGCCGCATCAAGGTCCAGGTCACGGGCACGGGAGATTTCCCTTTCAGCCGAGGCGGCATCGCCCCTTTCAAGGTGGGCCTTGCCCAGCAACAGGTATGCCCCGGCGTTGTCCGGCTCCAGCAGCAATACATTCTTCAGCTGGATAAGCGCGGCATTGTATTCGCCCTTGTCGAAAAGGGTCAGGGCATCCTCAAGGTAGTCCTGCGCTGTGGCAACAGCACTTAAAACCGCTCCGGGCACAAGCAGTCCGATAATCAGGACCATCCGGTAATACCAGTGATTTGCAAACATCTTCCTGTTCCCCCGGGGCATCGCTTGCTGCGTCCGTGTGCGCTCGTTGTCCGACATCAGGTTCCGGTTTGACCGATATCCAGCTTGTACTTCTTGGCCATCGCATAGAATGTCGGACGAGTAATACCCAGTGACTGTGCTGCCTGAGACACGTTACCCCCGGAATGATTCAAGGCCCGCAGCAAAGCGTTACATTCAGCCTTTTCTCTAACCTCCCGCAGGTTCAGTGGCAGCGACTCCGCCTCTCCGTCTGTTGAGAATTCAAGATCCCGCGCCGTAACCTGCTTGCCTTCCGTCATAATGACAGCGCGCTTGATGCGATTGGCAAGCTCACGCACGTTGCCCGGCCAGGTGTATGCATCAATGGCATCACCCGCGTCTTTACTCAACGCAAGATGGCCCTTGTTCTGCTGCTTTGTCTCTCGGTCAAGGAAGTAATTTGCCAGTATGCTGGCTTCCCCCTCCCGTTCCCTCAGGGCGGGAATACGGATGGAGATTTCGCTAATCCGGTAATACAGATCTTCCCTGAATGCACCTTTGCTGATCAGTTCCTCCAGATTCTGGTGTGTAGCGGATACCACACGCACATCCACCGGTATCTCCTTCCGACCACCGACACGAACGACAATCCTTTCCTGCAGGAACCGCAGCAGCTTCGCCTGCAGTGCCAGCGGCAGATCGCCAACTTCATCCAGAAACAGAGTGCCGCCATCGGCATATTCAATATTGCCCTGGGTCTGCTTGGCAGCGCCCGTGAAGGCCCCTTTCTCATAACCGAACAACTCACTTTCCAGCAGGGTGTCCGGTATGGCGGCACAGTTGATAGCGACAAAACGCTGTTTTGCCCGTGGGCTGAGGTCATGCAGTGCGCGCGCCAGTAATTCCTTGCCAGTCCCGCTTTCTCCCAGCAGCAGCGAGGTTGCATCAGTGGGTGCGACCTTCTCGATGGTCTGGCAAACCTGCAGCATCTGCGGACTCGTCGCGATGATCCCGGACATGGGTTCCTTGATATCCTGGCGGGACAGGTCCCTGTTCTCCTGCTCCAGTTCGTGCAGATTGTAGGCGCGCTCCACGATAACCCCCAGCAGCTCGGGGTCCACGGGTTTCTGGAAGAACAGCCAGGCCCCCAGCCCGATGGCACGCACGGCGTTTTCCCGGTCATTGTTCCCGGTGACCACGATTACCTTGGTACCCGGTGCAAGGCTGAGGAGTTCCTGTAGCGTGGCCAGGCCTTCGCTGGCGCCACCCGGGTCCGGCGGCAGCCCCAGGTCCAGTGTGACGACCTGCGGTTCGTGGCGGCGCAGTTGTGCAATGGCGCTCTTGCGATCCTCGGCCGTCACTACCTCGAAATCATTAAAGGCCCAGCGCAGCGCCTTCTGCAGACCAGGATCGTCCTCGACTATCAGAATCGTTTTGTTTTGAGTGTTCAACCGTGTGACTCCATATTCGGCAAGCCGTCATCTTCTGAAGCCATGGTTGCAACCTCAGGCAGGATAATCCGTACAGATGTCCCTTTCCCCGGCTCGCTTTCTATTTGTAATTCACCGTCAAGGGAATGTACAAACTCACGGCACTCATAGGCACCAATACCCATGCCGGTATCTCCCTTGGTTGTATCAAAGGGACGGAACAGGCGGTCGCGTACAAACGCCGCATCCATGCCGCAACCGTTATCCGAAATAACAACAACAAGCCGGTCATCATCCCGGGTCAGACCGACATTAACAACACCGTCCTCCGGGGTCGCATCCTGTGCATTCTGAATCAGGTTTTCAATTACGGATGTCATCCGGTCACGGTCCAGTGTCAACCAGACTTCATCAAGATCACATTCATAACGTGGGACCGGTCGCCCGGCCGCGCAGTTTTCGACCGCATCACGCACCACCGTGACGAGGTTGGTCCGAACGGACGTGCCACTGGATACCCCCGTACGCAACAACTGCATGAGACGCTGCATCTTCGCCACGGAATGCGCCATGATATCGATGGCGTCATCGATAAACTCGGGCTTGTGCTTGTGACGTGCGGCCGTGCCAACCAGCAGTGACTGCTGGGCTATCAGGTTCTTGATGTCGTGTAGTACAAAAGCCGACAGACGGTGAAAACCCTCGAACTGACGGGCCTCGGCCAGTGCCTCTACGGCCTCCAGTTGCGCCAGGTGACTGGCTGCCTGGGATGCCGCGGTTCTCAACAGGTCGCGCAGTTCCCAGTTAAACGGCACACTTGCGCGCGGTTGCGTGAGGACAACAATACCGAGCAAGCGACCCTGGTCCAGCAATGGCACAAGCAGCCAGGCACGCGGCAGCTCAGCTACCCAGTCCGGCAATTCAAGCGGTGCATACAGTTCCGGGTCTGCCTGGTACTCATCCAGGTTGATCACCCAGGCACGTTCCTCCAGGTACCGGACAAGCACATCGTCACCCTCAATTACCTCGCTTTCTCCACCCGAGACACCCCAGTGTGAGACCTGCTCCAGGCAGCCGTCCTTGCGGTGCAGCCACAACAGGCCACCGGAGCTGTCCACTACGTCCGCTATTGCACGCACCACGCATTCGTGCGGCAGGGCATCCTGCTTGCAGTGCGACAGGGCATTTGTGAAATTCAGCCACTGCTCACGGTAATCATAACGATGACGGAAGAAGTGCTTGCCAAGAAATACCCTCAACCGGGCACGCATTTGCCCGGAAAACAACAGGGCAAGCAGCACCACGGCAGCACCGAACAGGAAGATAACCTGAAGAGCGCCGCCCCACTCCCCTCCGTATGTCTTGATGTAGTAACCGGCGGCGGCCATCAGTAACAGGTAAGCGCCCGCAGCGAGCAGAGTCGCCGTATGAAAGACCAATTTCTGGGAAATGAATACGCTTAACGACCACTGCGGGTTGCGAGCTACGGATATACCAATCAAGGGGGCAACCAGCGCGTATACAGCACCCCGCGCACTCAACAGGGAAATATCGAGTTGTTTGAATAGCAGCGCCTGGGCGTACATGAAAAAGTCATAGGCAAACAGACCGCCGACCCCAAGGCACAGAAACTTGATCCCCCAGCGCTGCTCGGTGCGGGTGTTGCGATACAGGTTCTCCACCAGGAACAGGCCGCAAATGGTCAACAGCACATAACCGAAGAAGCTGATCTCTTTACTCTGGTCTGCCAATAGCAGCCGGCCAGTGATAAACGGCACAATCAACAGCGCCAGCGAGAGGCCATAAATGAACATGGTGAGGTTGCGTATACTGCCCCTGTCGCCCGATTTACCCCCCTGGGCATAACGCATGATTCCCAACATGAAGACAAGCCAGACCAGCAAGTGCAGGGTCTCCACACTCTGCACCAGACCGCTGCCGGGTATCCCCCATCCCGACCAGGCTGCCAGGGTTATCGCCCACAGGGCGGTGAAGCCGGTTGCCATTACCAGCAACCTGCTCTGTAGCCTTCCCCGCCATCCGGTCAGCAGGAGGAGAGTAAAGATAAGATACGCTGTCGCTGCGAGTGCGTAGCCAGTTACGCCGATGTTTGCCACCGACTACACCCGGGATCTTTTAACGGGAGAAGTACCTGACACGAGATTCGGTAGAATCAGAACCATTGCGATTACCGCCCATAACTGCCTGTTGATTACCTGCTGCTCGACTCAGTGAGCGCCCTTGCCCATCAGGACAACTTCTATGGTATGTAGAATAATCAGCAAGTCTAGGAAAATACTACAGTTTTTCGTGTAATACAAATCATACTGGAGTTTCTCGAAGGCATCCTCCGGCCTGCTGCCGTACTCGTAGCGGATCTGGGCCCAGCCGGTCAATCCCGGACGCAACCGGTGCCGCTCACGGTAGTAAGGATACTGGGCCTCCAGTTCCTTGACGAATTTCGGCCGCTCGGGGCGCGGCCCGACGAAACTCATGTCGCCCTTGATAACATTAAACAGTTGCGGCAGCTCATCCAGCCTGACCTTGCGGATGATGGCACCCACCCGGGTAACACGCGCATCGTGCTTCTTGGCCCACTGGGCAACACCATCCTTCTCCGCATCAATATTCATGCTCCTGAACTTATAGATCTGGAATTCCTTGCCACCCTCGCCAACCCGCGTCTGACTGTAGATAACCGGCCCCTTCCCCCCGCTCTCCAGCCAGATCGCGATTACTACAATCAGCATAACCGGCAGGAACACAGGCAGGAACAACAGGCTGATCAGGATATCCAGGCCGCGTTTTAATATCAGCGACACGTTGCTGATACGAAAGCCGTCGGACAGAAACAACCAGCTGGGATTCACCAGTTCCAGTTTGACCTTGCCGGTTTCCCGCTCAAACAAGGTCAGCATATCGATGACTCTCACACCGTCCATCTTGCAATCCAGGATTTCATGTACCGGCAGGGTCTTGCGCCGGTCATCAACGGCGAGCACGATTTCATCGACTTGATTCTCCCTGACGATCTCCTGCAAGGGGCGCTCATGATGAATTACACGTTCGTCCTCAATGGCATCATGGTCTCTGCTCATATGCACATAGCCCACAATATCAATGCCTTTCATTGATGGACTGCCTTCCAGATTTCTGATCTGGCAGGCATTCTTGCCAGTGCCAAGTATCAGGATACGTCGTCTGAATACCACGTGATTAACGAAACTGAAGAAGATCAGGCGCACACTGACGATGCCAACCAGTGAAATTGCAAATGACAGTAAGGCCGGGCCTCGCCACACTGATAATTCAGGGGCTACATAAAAAATGAAACTTAACGGAAAGATGGCAAACAGAAAGGAGGTCAATACGCGCAAGAACATTGCGGTACGCCCTTCCCATGACCAGGAGGTGCGATCATAAAGGCCCAGTCCGATCATGCAGAGCATCATCACCACGGCGAAGGTAATGCCTTTTGGCCAGGGTGAACCAATGTGTTCAGCTATGGCAGCGCTATCGCTGGAAAAACGAATAAGTACCGCGGCATGAAAGGAGAACAGAAACACGGCCGCCTCGACTAAGCCAAGGAGGATAAACGCCGTGGGGAAATAATGGCGGAAGATGCGGAATGTGGCCATTTGACTGCTTTACCTGCGCTGATACCGCCCGGATCTCCGGGTCATCAAAGTAAGATAATAAGCGTGTCGGCCGTTCATCCTGTTACCTTCCGTGTATAAGTTAATTATTATTAATTAATATAACTCCTTTTATCAATTTGACGATACGTATTATCGCTGAAGCAGTCAATATTCCGTCGCCAGTGCACCTGCACACGTGGCCTGCCGGGGGAACAGGCAGAGAGTTTGTATTAACAGCTATAGTACGTGGCGTCCTGATCCTCAAGGCAGCATATAAAAGGGGGTTTGCGTGCCGCAGGACATATGTCAGAATATTTAACATCGATATTTACTGCAGATTGACCGCCCTATACTAGTGACTGTTTTTTAAAGAATAATAACAATCTGGCATTATATTTGCGGTTATAGTCCAAAAGGCCACATCCTGTACTTTCCAGGGACCACTGACGGAGGAACGAGCGTGGAGTCAGGTAACACGACAGCCAGCAGAAGTTCATCTTCCCGCTCACGATCATCCTATCGCTACCGGGCAAAAATCAGGCGCTACAAATATCTGCTTGCCTGCATATCAACACTTTTTCTTCTGAGCTATATATTCACCTGGTTTTACCTCGACAGAAAATCAACAGAATATGAGCAGATGTTGCTGGAGTTTCGTAAACAGGAAATAACCGTTAAAGCCATTAGCAATGAACTGGCAACGGCCAGAAGCGAACTGGATGCACTGGTCCAGGGCCGGATTCCGGCTTTACTGCCACTAACATACGACGAGGCCATTACCGTCGATGACGGTTACATCCGCAACATCATCTTTACCCTGGTAAGAAATGGCAAGAAACGAAACTACGAATATCGCCTGGTAATGCACAATGACTCACTGTCAGTCATCCGACCGGTTGTAGATATACTGCTTTTTAATGACATCGGCATTCAGATTGGTGTGGCACAAATAAAATATATGGATGCATCCAGCGGGACAGAGCGTTCAGTACTTGACCCCGGTGAAGTGCGTTCCTACACATCTTCCATCGACCTGATACGTGACGAGGAGCCCAGCTACTTCCTGCTTGCTGTATCAGAGACAAACCGGGCCCCTGCTGACCGATTGCGGGAACAGCTGGGTGATGTCATCTCGCCCTAGGTGGGGCTAGACATGTAACTGCCGGGAAAACCGGACTGGCGCTGAAACAGAGCAGTATTTGCTATCCATGCTGACGATATCAACACCCGCAGCGTTGATCAGGAACAGACTGTATTATTCCCATGTCACATGAAGCAGACGGACAGTCTGTCACGGGCAGGCAAAGCAGTAGAAATTAATTATTTCCTGGCAAGACTGTTTCCCTTCACTTTAAGCAACTCAATATCCTTGATGATGGCATCTACAGACATTGAAGCCGGGTACATGATTCGTAGCTGCCCTTCCTGATTCAGCAAATAAAGAAATACCGAGTGTTCCAGGGTATAGGCAAATGCAGATTTACCCTGGAATTTACGGGTCAGGATTCCGAACTCGTTCTCCAGCGCCTTGATCGCGCGTGGGTCCCCGGTAAATCCGGTGATTCTCGGGTCGTAGTAGCTGACGAAGTGGTTCAGCTGATCGGTATTGTCGCGCAGTGGATCGATACTGACAAAACAGAACTCCAGCTCGTTTGCCGCCTTGCCCAGCCTGTGCATCAGTGATTTCACTTTCTGCAGGGTCATAGGACAGACATCGGGGCAACTGGAGTACCCGAAAAACACCAGCTTCATGCGCTCGTTGCGCTGTGGAAAATTAACCGCTTTCCCCTTGTGATCCATCATGGTCTGCGGATGAATCGCCTTTGCCGGCTCGACCAGCAGGCCATGGAAGCCGGAACCTGTCTCATGAGCAGCGATGCTGGCTGATGACAGGGCAAGCACCAGCCCCAGTTTCCATATTTTTTCAAAACACATTGACATAATTATTGCCTTGCCACTATTTCGCTGGAGACTGCTTCGTCACTGCTTGATTTTATCAACTCAAGTCGATCTTCCCGATGCAGGGTCGGGTCGAACAATCCCTGCACTCCCTCGCAATCAGGCAACCTGGGGTGGTCGGGAACCAGCTCCAGCATGGCCTGCAGCAGGCTGTTGGCCGGCGTGTATTGATCGGTTAATGCTGCGTAGACATACGCCGGACGACGCGCCGAGAAGTTAATGCCCAGCTTGTACATCACTGGCGCCGGCACCGTCTCCGGAGCACTGGCCACCTGGGTCACCTCGGCTAGCAGTGATAGTTCATCAAGCTGCTCGTCCGAAAGCCTGAATGAACCCTCACGGGCCGGCTCTGAAGCATAGGCCGGAAATGACCAGCTTATTTTCCCGCGCCGTCCCAACGCCACCTGGTTACGTGGCCCACAAGCTGTGGCGATATTGACACCGACGATGGGGTAGACCCTTTCTCCACCACAAAAATTATAATCAAAAGGATCGATGGGCTTTTCATCGAGGGATACGGCCACGCGGCTACAGAGGATGCCCAGCAGCGCGAATACCACGCCAGCGAAGATTTTTCCTTTACCTGCTCTCATTGGCTGGTAAACCCCTGATGTACGAACGACCCCCTTCGGATAAAGGGGGGCCGTGCACAACCTTTCACAAACATCACCCGTCAGAAATCCAGCCGGGTGTATACCGTACCGTTGTTGTAGGTGCTGTTGTTGCGCAAATCCCGGTAGCTCACTTCCGGATACCAGGTGCCGCCACCCGTCGGCAAGGTCACCATGACATCCTTGGTCTGGCCGGGTGACACCTCCACACTGGACACGTTCTGCGGGTTTGGCAGTTCAAAACCATCGACGTTATACACCGTGAAGGACTGGCTGCTACCGCCCGAGTTACGGACACGGAAAGTACTGTTGACTGAATGGATACCAATCAGGCGAATCGCAACACGTGCGCCCGGGGCCGCGGTGAGTGTTTCCGCCGGTGAACCCTGGCTGAGGCCTTCTTCACCGTTAATCAGGAAGTATTGCGGATTGTAATCCGCAAATACCGGCGAATCCTGCACCGCAGTGTGATAATCCGGGTCCACGGCACTTAGCACCATGTTCCACTCAAAGTCATACGACGGCCCATTATTATTGATGAGATTACCGTTCTTGACGATTAGCGCACCGTACATACCCATTTCCAGGTGCTTCACCGTATGCACGTGGCAGTGGTACATGTGACTGCCCACGTAACGGCTGTCGACGCTGAAGGTATAGGTATCACCCAGCACCGCTGCACCTGTCTCCGGCACACCGTCTTCGGACTGCGCCACATCGACACCATGCGGATGAATGGTATGGCCGTGATAGGGCGGCTGCTCCTGGGGCGCCATCATCATGTTCAGGTTGATATTCGCCTGCTGGCCGACACCCAGTTCCAGCACCGGGCTGGGCAGCGTACAGCCACCACCCATGCCGCCGCCATCCGCCATGCCCTGATCGCAGAACACCCAGAAATTGACGTTATTGCCGTCACTCATGGTCTTGTTGAGGTTTCTCACGACCAGCGTGACATTGGTCGCATCAAGCACCGGAATAACAGCACCGGCACCACCGCCCATACCGCCACCGCCCATGCCGCCGCCACCGGATGTTCCACCACTGGTATCGGTGACATTCACCGTGACGTCATTCGGACTCAGGCTGATCTCGGCACGCAGGTTCTCCATCACGTAGCTGCCGCCAGAATCGGACGAGACGTTCACCGTTGCCGAGAAACCGCCATCCCCATCGGTTTCC
>Ga0224514_10000024_pt1 | contig 65890 bp, 115 predicted proteins | sample SF_May12_sed_USG_3_FD_169107 | JGI IMG/M metagenome (GOLD analysis project Ga0224514, IMG submission 169107) | Sediment microbial communities from San Francisco Bay, California, United States - SF_May12_sed_USGS_24 | ecosystem: Environmental > Aquatic > Marine > Sediment | place: USA... | reverse complement strand
GATGCAGCAGCAAGGGCAGCAGCAGAGGCAGCAGCATGGACAGCAAGGGTAGCAGAGGCAGCATGGGCAGCATGGGCAGCAGAGGCAGCAAGGGTAGCAGCAAATGAAATGCTAGAAGAAATGATAGATAATCATTTTAAAAATAGGAAATAATAGATGACTCTTTTAGAAGAAATTAGAAATGATATGATAAAAGCTAGAAAAGAAAATCAGGTTACTAAGGCTACTTTTTTAGCTACTTTATATAGTGAAGCTTCTATGATTGGTAAAAATGATAGTAATAGGGAATCTACAGATATTGAAGTTCTTAATGTAATTAAATCTTTTTTAAAGGGTATCAATGATACTTTAAATATTATAGATAATATAGATTCTAAATATTTTTTAACTAAATCTCGATTACAGTTTATAGTAGAGAAAAAATTATTAGAATATTATATGCCTATTCAATTAACAGGAGATTCACTTAAAGAAGTTATTCACAATATTATTAAAGATAAAACTTTTTGTTCAGTGAAAGATATGGGAAAAGTTATGAAAATTCTTAAAGATTCTTATCCTTGCCAATATGAAGGAAAAGAAGCTAGCGATATTGCTAAAAATATTTTAATAAATAGAGGAAAGTGAGATTATATATTATGGCTATTAATAAATTAAATAAGATTTTAAAGGCTAGAAAATTAATATTGGAAATGGAAAACAATGGAATTAAAAGTTATTGTGATGGCGATGGTGATATAGGTTTTAATGATTGTAAATTATTTTTTGATATAGCTAAAAGATATAATAAAGATATATTTATCACATATGATGATATGTTTACTATACAAGCAACAGATGAAGTTCGAATAATTCTTGAGACAGATAATGTTCGTGACCCATTAAAGTATTTAGAAAGTAAAAAATTAAAATTAAAAATTATTTCTTGACTTTTTAATTTATATTAAATATAATATTATTTAAAAATAATAAACGGAGATTGATAAATGCAAAAATTAGAAAGAAAAGAAACTTATATTCCAGATACAATTTTTAATTTAATGTTAGATAATAAAGAAGAATTTATATTAGATGGAGATTCTATCAAATTATCTTCTATGCGATATAGGACTTTTCTTAATAAAGGTATTAAATGTGTTGTTTGTGGGATAGAAGGTAAATATTTTGCAAAAGAAAGACACTATAAAGTAAATAAAGTAAAAAAGAATAAAAAAATAATTTCTAAGAAAAGAGTAACTAATGATAAGGCTCCTTATCATTTAAATTTATATGCTATAGATGATAAAGGAGAAGAAGTTCTTATGACCAAAGACCATATTATTCCTAAATCTAAAGGTGGAAGTGAAAAATTAGATAATATGCAAACTATGTGTACATTTTGTAATTGTGAGAAAGACAATAAATGATAAATAAAATTTTAGAACTTAGACAAGAAATAGAAGAAAGACAAAAGACAATAGATCGTATACAAGCAGCCTGTTCACATCTGGAAGATTGTGTAATAAAAGACAATAAAGGCAATACAGGTAATTGGGATCCTTCACAAGATTCTTATTGGACAGAATTTCATAGTGAATTATGTGATAAACATTGGATAGAAGAGGGTAGTAAATGAGTGAAATATTTATTTGTGGTGATCACCATTTTAGTCACAAAAATATTATGAAGTATGATAATAGACCGTTTTCATCTGTTGAAGAAATGAATGACATCATGATAGAAAGACATAATGAAATTGTTAATTCTAAGGATATAGTTTATTCTACTGGGGATTTTTGTTTTGGTGGAACTAAAGAATGGGAAAATATTAGAAAAAAACTAAACGGTCAATGGCATTTAATTAGAGGAAATCATGATAGACAAAGCTTTAGTTTCTTAAAGAGTTTATTTTGTTCAATAAGTGAAATTAAAAATATTAAAATTAGAAACCAAACTATTGTACTTTCTCATTATCCAATGTATGCTTGGGAAAAATCTCATTATGGTAGTTTTCATTGTCATGGGCATGAACATGGAAGTTTAAAAGATAGTTATGATATGACTGGTAAAATATTGGATGTTGGAGTAAATACAAATAGTTATTATCCTTATCATATAGATGAAATTATAAAAATAATGGAAAGTAAACCAGATAATTGGAATATGATTGACAATAGGAGATTGAAGTGTTAACATATGATACAGAAATACCAAACTTTTTATTAGATAATGGGTTTATCCATTTACAGGGAGATGTTTTTGATAAAGAAAAAATTAAAGAAATGGGACTAGGGCATACTCCTATACATAGCTGGACTGAAGAAAAAATAAAAAATAATAAGGGAGCTTCTTTTAATAGATATCAAAAGAATAATTTTTGGATAGAAATTAAAGAACATTGGAATAATTTATATGATCATGATTCCGCATATAAATTAAGTATTTTAGATGTAACAAAGGCTTTCTATTGTAATGGTGGATATATTGGTTGGATGGGAATAAATCAACTTTTAAATTTTAAAAAGAAACCATCTATAGAATTTTTAAAATTAGCATTAGAACATCTAGAAATTATTTAGGAGAGTGAAATGGATTTAGAAGAAATTGCTAAAAATAATATGATATTTAAAACTATTACTGGCTCTCATATGTATGGATTAGCTGGGCCTAATTCAGATAGAGATGAAGTGGGAGTTTTTATCCCACCTAAAGATTTTGTATTAGGTATTCACAAAGTAGACCAAGTTGAAATTAGAACTAATTCAACTTCATCTGGACATAGAAATAAACCACAAAGCAATGAAATTTACGACCCAAAAACAGTAATTTCTAAATTAGATTTACAAACAGCTTCTAGAAATGCTATACCTGTAATTTTTGATTTAAAAACTAGAGAAGCCATTTGGGTAGATTTGGCTACAAAGGGAGTTCCTAAAAGTTGGCATTATAGAGGTTGGGGTAGAAGTTGTAATAATGTAGAATCTAATAGAGCTTCTATTAAGCAAATTCTTAAAGCTGTTACATCTTTAAATAATAAACCTATACTTTATGATTTATTTATGACTCATGCTGTTTCTAGAGGTGATATAGTTGAAAATAAAGATGAAGCTGATATAGTATTTGGATTAGATGGAGATATTACACCTAAAGATATCAATATTATAAATTCTGAATATATAACTTAAAGGTAAAAGGTAAATGAAAATTTGGATAATTTTAGCAATAATTGTATTTTTATTGGCTTTTATATTGCCCATGTATTGGTGGGTATCAGAGAAAAAAAGATATAATAATCAGTGTAAAGAAGATAGAGAACAAGTTATGAGGTCAAAAGAAATGGGAGATTTATTTGGTAAATGGTAAATATAAATTAAGAAAGGATATATATGATATTTAAAATGAATATTAATCCTATAATTTAAAGACATAAAACCCTTCCTTACAATAACCTTAATAAATAATTAAAAATTTATTAATGGAGGCGGGGTTTATGTCAACAAATAAACAAAAAGCAATAACACCATGTTTAACTATACATTATGTAGCAGATCATTCAGGATGTGGTGCTATAAGAACAATTTTTCCAAATGATATTCTAAATAGTACATATGGACAATCAAAAAAATATGAAGGTATTGTATCTTCTAGATTTTTTATAGATCAAAATTTATTAGCTAATGCTAAAGTTATAAGATTTCAAAGGCAGATAACTAATGATCAATTAAAATTTATAGAATTAATAAGACAAATTAGAGATAAAAATAATTTACCATATAAAATTATATATGATGTAGATGATCTTTATACTAATGTACCTAATTATAATGCAGCTTCTAAATTCTATAATCAACCATTTATTAAAGAAAATGTATCTAAGGTAGTAAATTTAGTTGATATTTTTACAGTAACTACATATGAATTAAAGAAAGAAATTGAGACTTTTAAAGGAACATGTAAAGTAAAAGTAATACCAAATTATGTTCCTAAATATATATACAGACCTACTAAAGAAATTATAAAAAAGGAAAATAATAAACCTACAGTATTATGGGCAGGATCTGCTACACATTTTAGTCTACATGATCAAGGAGATTTTAGTTTAATATTAGATTTAATAAAAAATACTACTAAGGAATTTGATTGGTTAATTATGGGAATATCTAAAGATCATATTCCATATTGGTTCAAAGATATAGCTCCTAAAGTAAAAATAATAAATTGGATGAGATCTATACAATCATTTCCATCTTTTTTAAAGGAATTAAATGCCGATTTTGGCTTAGCTCCATTATTAAATAATCCTTTTAATAAATGTAAATCAAATATAAAATGTTTAGATTATGCTAGTGCTGATATATTAAGTATTTGTTCTAATATAGTAACATATAAAGATGATTCTAAAGTATTTTTACAAGACGATTGGAAAGAAGATAGAGACCAAATTATTGACATTTTTCAAAATAAACAAAAGAAAGAAGAAATAATAAATAAGCAAAATAAAATGTTAGATAAATATTATTTAGAAACAAAAGGAATTTCAAAATATAAAGAATTGTTCGGATTTTAAATAGGAGGAGTAATTATGTGTCAAAAGAAAGAAATAGATTATTCTACACTAAAAGTACAATTTGAAAATATAGAAACATTTCGTATGGAACCAGATTTTTATGATGGGGATACATGTGATTTAACACGACCAAGATGGATGACAAGTATACCTAAAGAAGGTGATATAGAAGATGGTGAAATATTAAATCTTGAAATACCTGCAAAAAATGGTTCCTCCTGGTACAAAAGTAATAATTCAAACACCTATATGTCCAATATGTTTTGAGCCTGCTGATTATCAAGCCGATTATTTGAGTCCAGACGAAGCCAATAGAGATTGGCCAGATTGTTACTGTGGTTTCTCTTGGAAAAAATGGGCTGAATATAACTGGGCTTAAATACTTTAAAATAAAAAATTTATAGGAGAATATTCATGAAAGAAACACAAACTAGATTTAAATTAAAAGATTTAAATGATAAATATAATTATTTAATGCAAGCCTTAAATCAAGTTCATACTCATAGTGTAAATAATACTAATCAATTGATTATATCTCTTAATGTTTTAAAAAAATTAGTTATAGAAAAGGGATTAATTGATGAAGATGGTTTAGAGAAAATGTTAAAAAATGAAGTTGATATTTTAGAAGCTAAACATAAAAATGAAATATCACCAATGTCTGACGACGAAGAAATTAAATCTTGACATTATTCATATATTATTATATAATAAAATTAAAAATTAAAGAGGGCTTAATAATGAAAGAAATAAGAATTCCAATACATAGTACGATAGATGTAATAACAAATAGTTCAACTGAAATATTTGTTAGTGCTGCAAGTAATTCAGTTGAAGGTATAAGAGATATTTTACAGGAAATTATTACTTTAGGTGGTGGTGATAAAAAAGTTGAAGAGATTTTTGATATTACTCTTCAATATGAAGAGAAAGATTGTTATGTATGTGGAGGGGAATCTGAAGATCTAGTAAGAGAAGAAGGTAAACCATGTCCTAGATGTGGAACTGAAGCAAGTTATGGTACTATTAATCCTACAGAAGAAGAGGCAGATAGATACTACAGTTATTATAACTGTGAATATGGGCTTGAAAGAGAACTTATTATTAAACCAAAGAATCTAACTGAAAAAGAAGAGAAAGAATATAGTAACATAATTAGTCGTATTTTTAATCTTTTTGAAATGGAAGGCATAAACAATTATTAACAAAATAAATAGGAGATTGTTAAAATGAAAAATTTATTTTTATTAGAAACGCATAGTTTTATTGATGTAATTACCAATAGTTCTACTGAATTATTTGTAAGTGATACTGATAAATCAGAGAAAATGGTATTTGATATTTTGAAAGAAACCTTAAAAGATTTAAAGAGTATATACAATAGATCTGAAAATAACCATTATCATGGCCTAGATGATCATGTTAAAATACAAAATATTTTAACTATAAGAACAATGTTAGGAAAAGACATTTTAAAAGAATATAAGGGGTGGGGATTAAACATTCCTAATAAAAAGAAAAATTATATACTAATTGAAGGTACAGATGATAATTCTATACCTTATGAATTACAAGAGGCTATAGCAGATCTTTTTACAAATTGTCGAAGATATCATTTAGGTTAAAAGGAGAAAAATGAAAGAAATAAGAATTCCGTTCCATTCATATATAGATGTTATTACTAATTCAAGTACAGAGATATTTGCAAGTGTAAGTAATAATGCTAAAGATATTATGACTGAAATACTGACTAGTGTGTTAAAAGCAGCCGGTTCTAATAAAACGGTAGATGAAATATTTGATATAGAATTTATATATAATGAAGAAGAAACTGCTTGGTGTCCTTGTTGTGAATATGATATCACTAAAACAGAAGAAGATGAACTAGGAAATTGTGGTAGATGTCATGGAAATTATGAAATACCTATTAAAGATCTTACTGAAGAAGAATTTAATTATATAAATGAAAGTGTTAATGATGGGTTAGGATTTCAAAAGGATATATCTATCAAAATTAAGTCTGATGGACTTGAAGGAAAGAATATAATAAGTAGATTAAATGATGTTTTTGTGAATACAGAAATTAGTTGTTAAAATTTAAAACATAAAGGATTGAAAATGATTAAAACTAGAAGTTTTCCAGAAGAAAATTATAGAAGTGTTTATCATAATTTTAAGACAATCAGAATGTACTATGATAGTTCTAAACCAATTGTTGAATTAAAATATCCAGAATTTTATGACGTCAAAATTACTAATTATTGTTCCGGGGCTTGTAATTATTGTTTAAATGAAAATAGTCTAATTTCTACTATAGATGGTAAAAAGAAAATAAAGGATATAGTAGTAGGTGATACAGTTTTAAATGTAAATGCGAAAAATTTGGAAGTTATGACTAATGAGGTAGAACAAATACATAAAAGAGAGTATTCAGGAGAATTGATAATTATAGAATTAGAAAATGGCGAAATTTTAGAAATAACTCCTAATCATAAGATATTTACATTTAATAGAGGATGGATTAGAGCAGACAAAATAAAAGAAATAGATGATATTTATTTCTTAGATATATAAAATAATAAAATTTTTTTATATAAAGGAGTAAATTAAAATTTAACATATACAAAGTAAAAATCATAATATATAAATACTTATATAAAGGAACTCAAAGGATTATATATTATGATAAAGAAATGTGTTATATGTCAAGAAGAATATGAAAACAGAGATAAAAGATCGCGATGTTGTTCTAATAAAGAATGCCATAAAACATTAGGTAAACAGCGTTATAAAAAGAAAATAAATGAAAAAATCTGTATAAATTGTAAAGAAACATTTATAGGAACTCAAAATAGGACTCATTGTAACTTATGTAAGAGAAAAAATGTAAAACTAGAAAAAATAGAAATTACAGTTCTTTGTCGGAATTGCAAGAAACCCACTGGAAAAGTAGAAAAAAATATCACCCATATATCTCCTACTGGAACATTAGAAGGAAATATATGTGAAGATTGTAAATCAAAAAGTAGTGATTTGCGATCTAAGAGTAAAATAGGAGATAAAAACCCAAATTGGAAAGGAGGACCTAATTTAACAAAAGTTCCTATGACTAAAGAGGAACTTTCTCATTTACAATCTATTCGAATGACCGGGGATAAAAATCCTATGAAAAATCCCGAAACTGTTAAAAAAATGAGTGAAACTATTAAAAGAGGTTATGTTACTGGTACTATAAAGAAAAGATTTGGTAAAGATAATCCTAGATGGAAAGGTGGAGGGAGAGCAGGAGGCATTGTAAGATATAGATTAGCTGGCTGGAATATAGAAATTTTAAAAAGGGATGATTATACTTGTCAATTATGTAGTATTAGAGGAGGTAGGCTAGAAGTACATCATATAGAACCTTTAAGAGATATTATTAAAAATTTCTTACAAAAATTAAATATATGGAAATCTATAAAGGATATAGATATTGAAAGTAAAGAATTTGAATTAATATGTCACAGAATAAGAAATTATCATTTTGATAATTTACAAATAGGAATCACTTACTGTGCATCATGTCATGGTAAAATTGATAAACACCGTCACTATAAAGAGGGAGTATGTTATGAAAATAAAAAAAATATCAAAAAGAAAACATAAAGGATTTGTATATAATTTAGGTATTAAAAACTATCATAATTATTTTGCTAACAATATTTTAGTACATAACTGCTACCAAAACTCTATTCAAGAAGAGCATTATCCTAATGTAATAGAAAAGATAAACAATTTCTATGGCCCAATGACAGAAAATCAGCGACCATTTCAAGTAGCTATTGGTGGTGGTAATCCAAATGAACATCCAGATTTTATTGAAATTTTAAAAACTTTTTATGATCTTGGAATTACTCCAAATTATACTACTAACGGTATAGGTATGACAAAAGAAATTATTGAAGCTACTAAAAAATATTGTGGTGGAGTAGCTATTACTTGTCATAATCATTTAATAAATGAATGGACAAATGCTACTAAAGATTGTATAGAAAATGGAGTAAGAACAAATTTTCATATATTACTAAGTTTTAAACAAGATGTTGAGAGGTTTAAGGCTTTATATCAATTATATCATAAAGATATAGAATATTTTGTTCTTTTACCTTTATTGCCCCAAGGTAGAGCTAAAGGACTAATGTATGATTTAGATTCAGTAGCGCTACATATAATATCTGAAGTTGAAAAATTAGATACTAAACAAGTAGCTTTTGGCGCCAATTTTCATCCATATTTAAAAGGAAATAAAAAATTAGATATTTCTCTTTATGAACCAGAAATTCTTTCCGCTTATTTAGACCTTAAAGATATGAAAGTATATAAGTCTAGTTTTAGTGATGAAGAAAGGATTATAGGTTAATATGCCTGAAAATCTTCTATGTGGTAAAAAATTAGAATTTGGCAATAGTGAACAAATTATAGAATTAAAAAGACTTCGAAATATTGAAGAAGAAAAAGCAATAAGAGAAGAGGCTGGATTAAATGGTGAATTAGTTAAATATAAAGTTAATGTGATTACTATGAATAATCATTATTTTTATGTAGATGCATATAATGAAAATGATGCCTGGGATGTCGCAGATAATGTTATTGAAAAAAGAGTAGATATACCTGACATATGTTGTGCAGATGATATAGAAATAGATTCTATAGAAGAAGTTAAGGATGTATGGTGAATGAAAAATTTAGATAAATATCGTAGAAAAGATGGAACTATTAATTTAGAAGAAGCATTTGAATATATATACAATATGACATCTCAATGTGTTTCAGATACATATCATTTTGAAGAGGCTATAAAATATTTAAATGATGTTGAAGATATGCAACCAATTAAAAGTAGACAAGCGGCAGCGATTATTTTAGTAAATGCAAAAAGAATATATTTGACAAAATGATATGGAGGTAATATGAATACAATAGCAGCTCTTTCAATTTTTTGGAATGATTTTAGGATTTGGAGTATTTCTTTTAGGAATAATAGGGATTATATCTATTATGAAGTGGGGAACTTTTCAAGAAAAAGTAAAATTAGAAATGGTAGGGTATCTACCAGCTTTAAGATGGGGATATCTAATTTTAGGTATAGTTAGTTTAATAGTTAACCAGACTATTTGAGGAAAAATGGATAGAATATATAAAATTCCATTATTAGAAAGATTTATGTCTATATGTGGAGCAGGTGATTGGTTTTCATGTTATAAAATAATGGAAGTTGATAATATTGGACTATATGTATATTATCAAAAAGAAGAGGATATAACAATTAAAAATATTAGAAGTCATTTAATAGGAGTAAAGGATCAATATATTATAGTATTAGCTAATAATATAGGAGAAGCTATTACTAAATTTTATTCTGAGTGGAAGGGTGCTACGACTGGCGGAAGACAACATAAAGCTATATGGATAAATCCAGATAAAAATATAATAGAATATCCTGGATGTAAATTATTAAATATTAATAAAAATGAAGAATTCATATGTGGAAAAGAAGTAATAGATGATGAATATGCTAATAATTGTGGTGAATTTGGATGGTGTACTTTAGGAGGATACGATCCTATTGATGGGTGCCCAGTAGAAATATATAATGATTTTAATAGAACTTTTGGAGATCAAATTAAAACATTTACTCATCCTCGCGGATTATTTACTTATGAATCATGTGATAAATTTATAGAATGGTATAATGAATTTATGAAAATTACTGGTAGGTGTTAATTTACATATTTATAAAATCTTTCTTTTATATGAGCACCATTATCACATTCAACATTTTCTATATCTGACCAACATTTTCTTTGAGAACCTATAAGAGGGTAAGTACAATAACTATTATTAAGTCGTCTATGTAGTTGAGAATAATAGACATCAATAGGAGGTTTACCTTCATTAATAATGATATCATACATATTAGGAAATACACAATATGCATGAGTAGTATAACCAGCTATAATTTTTGCTAAATTCTTAGTAACTTTGGGAAAATTAGTGAGAGGATTAATTCCTAGGTAAAACATCCCAACTTTTTCTATTTGAAAAAGTTGCTCTAATGATTTTTCTAAAATTTCTATGCAATTATCTTCAAATTCAATATCATCTTCTAAAATTAAAACATTATTTAATCCTCTTTCTTTAGCTATTTTAATACATTCTATATTAGATTTTGCACATCCTATTGCCCCAGGATTAGTTTTATATGCCGCAAATCTTTCTGTTCTATCTAGAATTCCTACTTTTTCTAATTCTACTTGAGAATCTTCCCATTTTTCTGGTCGATCATCAAGATTAATTAAAAATATAGCTTCAAAAAAATTAAATGGATTTTTCATTTATTAATTCCATAAATCATGAAAATACTCTCTAAATAAATCTAGTCCCTCTTCAACTTTTTTAAAGTCAGGATTATTAGCAGTCCATAAGCAAGGATCATCATCTGCAATATTTTTAAAAGCAAATATCATTTTATCTAAAATTTCTTCCCATTTTTCATAAGTTATATTAGAAGGATGCCCACATAAATTATTTCTAAAATGTACTAATCTAGGATGCAACCATTTAGATAAAGAATAATCTAAACTCCAACAATCACTTGGATTAAATCCATATCTTAATTCATATATTTTATATTTAATCCATCTATAAAATCTTTTAAATCTATTTAATCTAAACATATCTTTCCTTAATGATAAGTATTAAGTATTTTTTCTTTCTTCATATTAGCCATTTCTATAATATTTTCATCTACCCAAAGAATTTCTCCATCATAATATTTTATTAAAGTTTCAAATTCTTTATTATTAGTAATATTATTCATGTAGATATTTCCTAAATATTTATATATTAAATACCATAAATTATTTTCTTCAATTATTATACCTTTTCTTTCTTCTAATAAAAATTCTAGAGTTCTACCTAAAACTAAAATTTGAGTATCTAAATTTTCTATCGTATTTTCATTATTCATAATATTTCATCCAGTGATTAACCATTTCTTTCATCATAGATTCAAATGTATATTCAGGCTTCCAATGAGGAATAGCTTTTTTAAGTTTAGAACAATCTCCTTTAAGTACATTTAATTCTTCGGGTCTTAAATATTTTTCTTCTATAGTAACATAATCTTTATAATCTAAATCTAATAAATTAAATGTATATTTTAATAAATCTTCAACAGTATGTGAAATACCTGATGCACATACAAAATCATCAGCTTCATTTAACTGTAAAATTTCCCACATTACTTTAACGAAATCTTTAGAGCTACTCCAATCTCTAGCAGCATTTAAATTACCCATAGGAAGACTTTCAATAATTCCTTTCTTAATTCTAACAGCATCTCTAGCGACTTTACCTGTTACAAAATTAATTCCTCTCCTAACTCCCTCGTGATTAAATAAAATTCCTGTAGAAATAAATAAACCATAGCTATTTCTATAGTTTCTACATATGTTATAGGCAAAGGTCTTAGCACAACCATATGGACTAACAGGGTGCATTGGGGTAGTTTCTCTTTGAAATCCATCAGAATCAATTGAATTCCCAAACATTTCACTGGAACCAGCGTTGTACATTTTAGTATCTGGGCAGGCTATTCGAATAGCTTCTAATAAATTCACGGTTCCTATAGCTACTACATTGCTAGTATAAATTGGTGTTTTGAATGATATACCAACATGCGATTGTGCCCCTAAGTGATATATTTCATTTGGTTGATATGTATTTAAAATACGTATAATAGAGGTAATATCTTCCAAATCACCATATTCTAAAATCAAATTAGAATTATTCATTACATGATTTATTCTATATGTTTGATTTTCAGGAACAGAATTTCTCCTAACCATACCAATTACTTTATAATTTTTTTCTAGTAATAGATCAGTTAAATGACTACCATCCTGTCCAGTGATCCCTGTGATAAATGCAACTTTTTGATTCATTTCTATTATCCTTAATTTTTAATTATTTATAATGATAGTAAAAATAATTATTTACTTGACATTTAGGTTGTGATATAATATAATTATAGTATAAATTAAATAAAGGCTAAAAGGAGATTGAAAATGGAGTGTATGGTATTTATATATAGAAAAAAATATACATTTAAAGTATTAAGTCTGAACAAAGCAACCGAGAGTGACAAGCGGTTAAAAGCTGATGGGTGGGAACATAATGAATAAAGATGAATGGAAAATTAAATTAGAAAAAGAATATGGATGGCCTAATGATTTTAAATTTAATTTCGATGTAAATGAGTGGGGTAGTTGCCAATATTCTTCTGCATTAGCTATTTTTGAATTATTTTTTGAAATAAGAAAGGATTTAGATCAACAAGAAACATTAGAAATATTGGGATGTAATTATAATTTTAATTATTTGAGAAAGTTTTTTGAAATTCAATTAAAATTTTTAAGTGATATGATGATTGATTATTCAAATCCTCCTTATAATAAAACCTTAGAAGAATTGAATAATATGAAATTGCAGATTGAACATTTTTATTCTATTGATGATATGTTTGTTTTTCTTAAAAATAAATCCTGGGATTTATGGGGATCTGCTCCTTATATAGCAGAAACAATTTACGATGGTTTTGAGTTAGTAGGTGTAATTGATAGCCCTGGAATAGGACCAAGTGGAAATGTTATAGTTCAATCTGAAAATTTTAGAACAGGTATTATTTGTGCCATTCTATTTGATAATGATTTGATAAAAAGTTTTTATTCTTTTGCTAATTTTGACACTTAAAAAGATTGCAATTAAAAGGAGAAATAAATATGAATCCAATTGATTTAACATTTGAAGGTGAACCTACCATCAAAGAGATTAAAAGAAAAATAAAAGCATATAAAGATCTTTTTGATATAACTCCTAATTTATATGTAAGAGGATATATAAAAGATATAAAGGGAGAAACTGCATTTTTGGATTATGAACATAAAGTGCAGAAAATAGGAAGTAAAACTTTAACTATTGTTGTAGATAACAGCAGCGATAAATATTATCTCGATGGAATTAAATGGTGGTCATTAACGAAAGGAAAAATATAATGATTTCTTATTTTTATAATAAATTTATTTCAATATTTAAACAACGTAATTGGGTTGAAGAAATTTTTGAAAAAGAACCAAATAAAATGGTTAAAGTGTTGCTAGAATTTGATGATGGAATTAGTAGAGAATTAACAGGAAATGCCGCACATGAATGGTGGCATGATTTACATCGTAGAAATTGTGGATTACAAGTAGATTGGACAAGACATAAATGGAAATTTTTTAAAAAGGCTAGCAGATAGAGAGATTTGGGTTCGAATCCTAAATTGAAACGTAGTGCAGGTTGCCCTCTCTATCATAAAAATAAAAAAAGAGATTGCAAATGAAAATAAAATTGACAAAAAAAGAGCAACAATTTTTAATAGAATGTTTAGGTGAATGTTGGCACAAATGGGTATTTGATTATGATTCATCTGATTTCACTTTACCTGGATTAGTTCCTGAAATGGGAGAATACTCACTATTTTTTAAATGTAATAAATGTAAAGATTTTAAAGAAATAACTCAAGATGCCATTGATGGAAAAGAACCTAAAATCTATCCAAATAGAAGTGACATAGATTTAACGCAATGGGAAGGATTTGGGATATTAAAGACTTGGGCACAAAAACAATTATTTTGGCAAATGTTTATTGAAAAATATGGATGTTGCTTTAATTCTAAATGGTTACTCGAAGATGAATTAATTCAACCGGTTCCATTTGCAAAAGCTATTTATGAATTTTTACACTCTAATACAATAAAAAGATACATTAAAGAATTCCTAGAAATAAAGAAAGAAGAAGGAAATACTAAAGAGGTTGCATCATGGATAATAAAAATAAATAGATTAAAAGGATAATTATTATGGGTAGCCCTAATGCAATATTAAATGATATGAAAAAGTTAAAATTAGCCACATATGAAATAAGATTTGATCAACGAAGAGAAAATCTAGAAGTGCCTATTCATTTTACTAAAGAACAATTATTAAGACTATTTTCTAAAAGATGTTTAGAACTTTTTGAATTATATCCTAAAGTAGAAAGAGTAAAATTATATGCTATAGGTCATTTAATAACAAGTAAGCCACGGTGCATATTATGGCAGCTTAAAGCAAGATTTGATGATCGTCTTATACCTTGTAAAAAATGTGGTCAATATGATTATCATCTACAATCATGTGAAGATAGAAATGAGTATTATGTGGGAAACTTTGAATCCATATTAGAAGAATATAGACAAAAATTTAAAGATAAATAAAGTTTTGCTCATTTATTTTCCTTATCTATATTTTCTAATTCTTTATTAATTTCGTCCATTTTATTAGATATTTCTTTTATAGTTAAAGGAGGAATTAGTTTATTGGAAGGTATAAATCCTATATGTTCAACTATGTTATATAACCCATGTGATTTATCTTCTCTAAATTCTTGTCTTAATTGCTTATAAGTTTCCTTATTTGGTTTATTATGATATCCTATAGCGTGTATTATTTTACCTTCAAAATATACTAATACTACATATTCACATTTTTCTTCTAATATTAGAATATCATTTATTTTATCTAATATGTCCATTTTTCTTATACCATTTAATCGTTTCTTCTAACCCTTTTTTAAATGGCAATAATTCTCTAGTATGTAAATGCTCATGAATTAAATTCATAAACATAGAATTATCTCCATCTTTTCTATATTGCCCATCTAAAGAGTTATTAAAAAAATATTTAACATTTTTTCCTATAAGATCTTTACATATTTCTACCATCTTTCGTATGCTTAAATTTTCATCGGGAACTACAATCATTGGAATATTACTATTATGATGCTTTAATAAAGTTGGTATAAAAAATGCTAAATCTTCAACATATAATTGTTGTCTTAAAGGTTCCCCAGTTCCCCAAAATTCTATAGTATCTCCATCTTTAGCTTCTATAAATTTTCTAATCATTGCTGGAACAAAGTGACTACTTTCTAAATCAAAATTATCATTTGGGCCATATATATTGCTAGGACAAAAACAAGAATAATTTCGACCATATTGTCTTCTATACGCATTAGACATTGCATAAAGACTACGCTTAGTAAATCCATAAGATAAATTAGTAAAAGCAGGAGGACCATTTAAAATGTCTTTTTCAGTAAATGGATATTTATTAACAACATCAGGAAAAGCACATGTACTTAAAGCAGATAATATTCTATTTATTCCCATTATATGTGCACAATGAATAACATTAGTATTCACTGATATATTATCATAATAAAAGTCAGCTTGGTTTTTAGAATTTTCTTTAATTCCACCAACTCTACCTGCTAAATGTACGATTGCATCAGGAGCTATTTCAGATAAAGTGCTAAATACCCAACTTTTTTCTCTAAGATCACAATCTTTAGATGATAAATATATCCACTCTGGCCTAATTTTTTGTAAAGCTTTTCCTAAAAATCCTGACCCTCCCGTTACTAATACTTTCATTAGTCTATAACCCTTTCTTAAAATTCAAATTAACAGCAACTGACTCTAAATTAGATAGCCAAATTCCTCCATTTCTTTGTACCATTTTACCTATATTTTCTAAAGATTTGATTTGGTTAGGAGCAAAAATCAAATCATCATCTTGGTTTAGAAAACAAAATATTGTTTTATTAGGTCTCTTATTACTATCATCAATAACTTCAGCGATAGAATACACTCCTGTCATTTTAGGAGTAATAACATACAAACAATAATCACATTCTCCTCTTTGTTTAATTTCTTCTGCCTGACATTCTTCTGTCCAATTGTCTACTACTGGATTAAAATAATCTATTTCTAATTTAGAAATTAATTTTTCTCTCCATTTACTATCATTACATGTGCCACCTAAAAATACTTTCATTATTAATCTCCTTTTATTATTCTATAACTATCTGAATCATGATGTTTTGTAGAAAATTCTATTATTTCTGAATTAGGATCTAAAGCTTTCATTTGATGTCTTAATCCAACGGGAACATGAAATTTTTGTCCAATACTTAATATAATCTTATCTGCTTTTTCTATATCATCTTCATATGAGTATTTAATAGAAAAGCTACCATGAGAAATATAGAAAGTTTCATCCTTTAATTTATGATAATGCCATGAACATTTTTTACCTATACTAAAAGAAAGAACTTTTCCACAATATAATTCATTGTTAACTATCCAAAGCTCACTACCCCATCCTTTCTTAACAAAAGTATTTGGTGTAAATTTATCCATTTTAATCTCCTCCTCTAGGAACGCCCCAAAACTCACATTCTTTACATAATGGAATTTCGTTACGCTTTCCTCTAATATGTTTGTCTAAATAATTCATTCTTATTTCTCCATTCCATATTTCACTTAAAGATTGTATATTAATATCACCTATAATACCAGCTCTATTAGAATCGAATCTGACACATTGTGATACTTCACCTTTTGTATTAATAGCTACTCTATTTAAAAAATCTAAACAAATACCAGCTTCGGGAATAGTTGGTTCATTAGTATACTTAAAGCTTCCCATAGGAGAGTGTAATATACGTTTAGCTATAATAGAACCAGTACTTTTATATAACTCCATTCTTTCTTCAGATATATTTCCTAAACATCTGATAATAGTATTAGGCTTTTTATTACCTTTTTTATATAAGAACTTTTGAAATACTTTGAATTGACTTTCCCATTCAGGATCATCTTCAAAAGTAGAAAGTACTAATGTATCTAAATTATTTATAATGTCATCCGATTTAGCTAAAAGTAATTTTCCATTTGTATTAAAAGTAGTAATTTGATTATTGAACAATCTTAAAGATGATCTTAGTCTAGGATACAAGGTTGGCTCTCCGTTCCAATGTAGAATAACTAAAATATTATGTGGTAATTGCCTAGATATTTTTTTTAGAAGGTTAAGTGTTATATCGCTAGAATAGTCAGCTAAATCTGGTAGAGTTTTTTCTACTTTTCTTCTACCACACATGTGACAGTTTTTGTTACAACGAGAAGTGAGTTCGATGTGGATGGCACTAAGTCCTGATAAGTTATTATTCATAATTCCTATATATTTAAATGTTAATATTATGTCATAATTATTTATAAACTAATTATTTACTTGACTTTAGTTTTATGATATTATATAATTATATTATAAATTAAATAAAGGAGATTAAAAATGGAACCTTATTGTGTACAGAGAGCAAAATTTTCAGTAAATGAATGTAAAAATGGAATAGATTCTATATTATCATTCGATTATATGGGATCTGCAGAATTTGAATTTGGTGCATTACCAAATTCTTTAAAAGTGTTAAGGCAACATATCGATATATACGTCATTCATCATTGTAAAATTTTTGATAAGAAAATTACAATTTTCTGTAAAAAAGAAGAAATTAAAAAGGTCAAAGAGGCGGTGGAAGGTTTAGCTCAATCTAAATATTATTTAAAGGAATATTGTGATTTTGAATATTGGGTAGGAATAAGAAATAATACTTTAAATCTTACTTGTAGAAATGATTTTTGGTGGGACATTGACAATCATTTCATGTTCTGGAAACGTAATAAAAAATTTACTAAGAAGTTTGAAAAATTAATTGTAGGAAAATGATAATAAAATATTATGACTAAATATGAAAAAGTAATACTACCATGGATATGTACACTAGGTAAGAAATCTCATATGAATTTGGCTGGGAAAATTATTTTATTTCCATTAATTATTTTATTTGCAGGAATTGTTAGTATTCTAGAGTTATTATTTAGTAAGAATAATTAACGATAGATATGTCTATATTGAGAAAATTACAAAAATGTTTAAAATAGACGGAGATTAGTATGACTAACTTTCAAAAATGGTTGTTAAGGAAAATTGCAAGTAGGATAGTAATTCAAGGTAATCATCGTCGACGAATTATAGAGTTTTATGGGATATTGATAGATGAAGCTAGAAAAGAATTCATCGAGGACAACAAACCAACACTTGATAATTTTCTTAGAGAATGTCATCAGGAGTCATTAGACAGATAATAAATAAATCAGCAGCAAGTCCACTAGAAAATATGGAAAGATGAAAACAACATAGAAAAGAGTTGTAAAAGTTTTAGAGAGAATGATTGAAATGTCATAATATAAATAAAGTTAATTAAGAATGAATATTATGAATATACAAATTATTACTGAAGAACAATGGTGGGATATTAGTGATTATGCCTCTATGCCAATTCCACTTAGAGAATTTGATATGTCTTATCCTTTTGTATATGATAGAAGATATGGAATTTTTAGATGTAATTTTTCTTGCCATCAAATTCTAATGGCAACTATTTATGAATGGGAACACGGCGAACAAGCAAGAACTTATAATTTTCCATTTGACATTGCAGATAGATATATTATTGAAACACCTGGAACTAGTTTTATGTCATCTGTAGGTGGTAGAGGCGTTGTTGTTGGTAGATTAAAAAATCTTAATTTAAGCGAAAGAAGATTTTTTGGGGAAGAAATAATAACTGAAATTATAAGTGGTGATTGAAAAATGATTGAAGAATATAGAAATACTCCAGAAATATGTGGTATATGTGAACGATTTTTTGAGGGATATTGTATACCAATTAAAGAAAAATATGGATATGAATCAGTAACAATAGATCAAAAACCAAGTATAAATTGCCCATATGAAAACAGTCATTGTAGTTGTGGAGCTCCAATAATAAATGGTAATTGTTATGATGAGAATTGTAAGTTATGATTAGAAATCAAAATATTGAAAATAATTATAAAAATATTGATAAAATTACAAAAATTATTAATATTTTAGATGATAATATTTTTATGCAAAGATGCATAGAGTGTCATTTAAAGAAAAAATGTCATAATATTGATCAAAAATGTTTAAAATAGACGGAGATTAAAATGAATAAATTTTATAAAATAATAAAATATTCAGCATTACCTCTGTGGTTAGGTATGAGTACAATTTTACTCTTTAATATTACTATTTTTCAATGGGAATTTTATGCCTTTATGATTCCGACAGTAATTTTAATAATTTTGAGAGATTAATACCATTCAATGCCATTGAATAAACTATTATATTGACTAACATCTATACCAATATCTTCATTATAAAATATTTTACAAAATAATGCATACCTATCTATGGCATAATCTCTATAACTACTTGGAACATTTCTTATTTTTTCTGAATTATGAAAAAAATTCATTCCAGATCCAACAGCACTAAAGTGAGACATTTTCTCGCCAAATTCAATTTTAAAGGCAGCATTCATATTGTTGAGTTCAGAATATTTATTATTTCTAGAACCTTGATTATTACATCCACCTACATCATCAAAATCTAAGAATGATATTTTGCCACCATTCTTTAGAATATCGAACATAACAGGATCAAAGAAATCCATAACAGGGTGACCTAAAGGATTATGTATTCCTTGACACATACTAGTTAATGTATTATAATCAAAATTAGAAATTAATTCTCTATTAAAAGCAAAACATCCAGTAGCACAAACATCTTGTAAATGTCTAACATCATCATTATGGCATAAATTATTTTTATAATTACGAACTGCTCCTATTAAATCATATCCTTCTTCAATTCTAGTTATAATATCTTGAACTACATCACCTCTAAATATAATATCACTATCAAAATGAATCATATATTTTTCAGGTCTTTCTTGAATTAATTTAGCCCATAATTTAGCTGTCCCCTCATGACCTTTATTAAATGATTGAACTATATCATTATCAGAACCTAAAGCTACATATGTTGCATTATCTAATTCTAGAGGATCTATCCATTCAAAGTCATCCCATTTTCCATAAATAAAAACATGTAAATTTGGATGATATTTTCTAAATGATTCTAATGCAATTTTACCAATTTTACCTACATTAATTATTTCTGTCCAGATGAATATATTTTTATTCATTTTCTAAATACCTTTGTAAATATTTTTTAAAAAGATCAGGATATTCATGTTGTAAAAAATTATCTAATTTTTTTCTATCTTCAATATTTATTTTTTTAGAATGATAAAAAAGTTTATCTTTATCACCTCTAGTTATAGATGCACTAAAATTATTTCTATAATATTGAATGCTTTTTTCTTTATGAGAATTAAAATTTATTAAGAAATCATTTAAAGATATTTTTATATGAGCATTAAGATTCAATAAAAATTTTAATATTTTTTCTAATTCTTTTTTAGGATTTAAAATAAAATCTTCATAATAGATTAATATTTTTGGTCCTTTAGATTTATCATACAAATCTAATAACATTATAAAATCAGTATCATCAATTCCACTTTGAATAGGAGTTTTATTTTGAAATTCTTTTTTTAATTCATCATAATTAGTAATATCAATATGTCTTGTAATGCATTCTTTATAATTTCTAACTATCAATATTATTGTATCAAATTCACTATAATTATTCCAAAAATTTGATACGTGGCCATGATCTTTAAGAATAATGTCTTCAGTAATTTTTTTACAATCTATTAAAGTTGAAACTTCAAAGTTTGTTAAGGCTTCAATGCAATATTTTAGCCAATTACTTCCAGATCTAGGATAACTTAATAGCCATTTTTTATTCATTTTTTATTATTCCTATTCCTCCCATAATTTTATTAGAATTTTTTACCCAAGTAGTTTTATCATTAAATTCAATTTTTTCACCTTTTAATTCTTTCCATAATTTATCTACGCCACAATCATCAATATTATTAATATCATGAAAAGCTATATATCCTCCAGATTTTATTAAAAATCTATACATCTCATAATCTTGTTTAACACCATCATAAGTATGATCTCCATCTATAAATAAAAAGTCAAATCCTTCTTCACCTTGCATTTTTTCAAACAATACATCAAAGGTTTCTTGCTTATGAGAATTTGCACTAATAAAAGTTATATTTTTATTAGGAAACCAATCATTTAGAAATTTATTATTTCTATTAAAAATTGATTGTTGATCTATACCACCATGAATTCCATTAGGTAAATCAAGTGAAATACATTTATTTGAAGCTAATTTACACCACAAATAAAAAGTTCCACCAAATTGAGTACCTATTTCTAAAATATTTTTAGGATTAATAGATTGAACAAATTTAGCTAAATTTGTTATTTCAGATTTATTTTGACCAATATTAGGAATTTTTTCGTAGACTTCATCTATAAGTTGCAATATACTATATCCTTAAAATTTTTTAATTATTTATATTAATTTCATATTTACTTTTTAATAAATATTTGATATAATATAATTATAAATAAAAAATAATTAATTATTTACTTGACTTTAGGTTTATGATATTATATAATTATATTAAATAAAGAATAAAAGGAGATCGAAAAATGAAAAAACTTGGGTTCTATAATTATACTATGATAAGTGAAGGTGTAAAAACTATTGGAACTTTTAATCCAGAAAAGATTTTCTTTATTTTTGAAGAAGATCTTTATGTCAATGAATCCGATACTATATATGCTTTCTTAAATTGGTGTCATCAAAATAATAGAACTTTTGGTAGTGGTAACTACGAAGAAATGTTTCAAAAATTTTTAAATGTCAATAAATAATAAATAATAATAAATAAAAAGGAGATTAAAAATGATTAGAACTTCTAGTAAAAAAAATGATTTAATTGTAAAAATTGGGTTAATTTATATGGATGAAGGACTATCACTCGATGATGCTAGAGAAAAAGCTAAAAAATTAAGAGAGGGTAATTCTATTTCAGATCTTGAAGATATATATAATAAATTAATAAATACATATTTTAAAGTAAAAATATTATCTTGCAGTTGCTTAAATTTATGGTATTCTAATAAAATAGGAGAGGTTATTTTAGTTAAAAAAGACTTCAATAACAAAAATAAATATATAGCTAAAAATGGGTCAATGATAATTAGTAGTGATGTTAAATTAATTTAAAAAGGAGATTGAAAATGATAGATAGAAAAGAAATTATATCTGCTTATATATTTTTAAGAACCCATAATAATACTATTTCGGATCAAACTTTAGATTTTATAAAAGATGCAGCATTATCAACATATGATTCTTTACATGGAAATTTATGTTCAAAATGTATTCATAATGGTAATCAAATGATATATTCTTCTAGTTGCACAGGATGTGGTTGTAATAGTGAAGGAATAAACTTTAAACTTAAAAAATAATTAGTGGGGAAGTATATTATTAATAATCTACTTCCTCTAATATTTTATCTATAAGTTTAGCAGTATCTTTATGAACTCTAGATTTAACTTTTTCTAAATTAGCTTCTAACCATGGCCAATTATCTTTAGTTGGCCATCTTTTTTCATATGCTCTACTGGCTCCTAACCAATCAGCTATCATTTCCCTTACTGCCCATTCTGGCATTGGAATAGGTTCGTTATCAGGATATGGAGGATCACAACGATTATGCCCAGTTCTTGGTTGCCAGTACTCCCAGTGATGTGGATGTCTATTTTGATGTCTTACCCAACATCTAATAAATCCTTCAGGATCATCCGCTTTACCAAAGAATTGTCTATCATAATGAGGTAACTCATCGAGCATAAATTTAGACTAATCATGAATAATTAAACGCCATAAGGGAGCTTTAGTTTTAAGACCAGCTAAAAACACAAACCATTTATGTTTTAAAGTTAAAATAAAATATTTCATTCTAATTCCTCATTAATAAATTCATCTAATATAGTTATAGCATTATCTATACGATCACATTCTGATATTTCTATTCCGCAATCAGGATCAGGCCCACACCCTTCACAAATATCATCACCTATTCTCTGTACCAATTCTATTTTAGTCATATATTTTTGGTATCCATAAATTTATTTTTATACCATTCAATTGTCTCATTTAAACCGTCTTCTAAATTTATTTCAGGTTCCCAATTTAAAATATCTTTGGCTTTAGTATTACTCATATATCCAGATTCTGCTTTTTCTTCACCACATCTAGGATTCATTTGTTTAATAATTCCACTTCCAATTTTTTCACCTATCATTTCAGCCACATCATAAACTGTGAATTGTTCACCAGATCCAATAAAAATATCCTCAATACCATTTATTTTTTCTATTTTTTCAACAGCATTAGCAAAAGCTTTTGCTACATCCTTAACATGAATTAAATCAGCATTTTTATTACCCCAAACTTGTAATTCACTATCTTTTAAAGCCATTTCAATAAATTTAGGAACAATTTTAATTATTTTAGTACTTTGTCTAGGGCCATATACATTAAAAATTCTTAAAATTCCTACATTAATATCATACTTATTACCATATCCTTTAGCAAATTCTGCCCCCGTAGTTTTAGTAATAGTATAAGGGGAGAGCCATCTAGATCCAACATCTACTGTCACTATATCACAATTATATTTAGCACACGCATCATAAATATTAATAGCGCCATGAATATTAGAATCTATAGTTTCATGAATATGATTCCATGTTTCTGATGTTCCAAGAATACCCGCCAAATGAATAACAAGATTAGGTTGTAATTTTTTTATTAATCTATCAACTCTAACTTTATTTGTTATGTCTAATTCAAAATATTCTGCTTTATCATTTTGCCAATTCATAGATCTATCAGCGCTTATTACTTGATGCCCTCTATTTACTAATTCATCGATTACATGACTGCCAATAAATCCCGATCCACCTGTAACTAATATTTTCTTTTTTATCATATAATTTAATTCCTTTAAAAATATTTATATAATTTTACATTCTTCTATTAATTCATTTATAACTCGTTTATTTATTTTCCATATATGCTCTTGATTAAATTTGATTTGTTTTAATGTGTGTCTCATATCATCAAATGGTTTAATAATGAATTCATTATAATATTTAGTATTAATGCTATTTTTACAGTATGCATTAACTCCACACATTAAAGCTTCAATAGCTTTAGCTTTATTATAATGTTCTAATTTAATTCCATCTTCACCGATCCCACTATCAAAAATTACTAGTCCATTAAATTCTTGTATTTTTTTATATATGTCGCTATAATTTTTATGATTATATAATCCTCTATCTACTTTTTCTAAATCTACACTATTATATAATTGCATAAAATCATTTTGTCTATCATGGACTAAATGTCCAATTATGCAATATTTTTTTTCTTGACATAAAGTTTTATTTTTAGAAAAAATAGATTCATTAAAAAAATAATCACTTATAAAAGTAGGGATAGGAAATCTGTCTTTAAATTTTTGATCAAATAAAATAATTTTAGACAATGCTTCTTTTTCAATAAATATATCTATTTTAGGAAATGATATAGGATCAAAAACCATAAGAATGACAATTCCACCATTTTTTTTAAATTCTATGATATGATCTAAATTTTCTTCAACACTATTACTTAAATCCATTATAATATAATGAGTAGTATCTGGTTGTAAAATAGTTTTTCCTAAATAGCACTCAATATATTTATTTATTGAATTATACATATGTACATGAGAAAAACATAAATTTAAATTAGAATTTGTTTGTAGTACATTACAACAAGCCTTCAAATTTTAAAGTCCTTTCTATGTCGTCTTTTAATGTAAATGTTGTAGACCATCCTAAAAAATTCTGAGCATAAGAATAATCTCCTCGTTGTTTATATATATCAAATTCTCTTTTTTCAATAAAGTGAATTTTATTAGTAATATATCTAGCTAGTGTTAAAATATTAGTTTCTTTACCAGAACAAATATTTATAGTTGTTGATATTCCAATATTCATACTCATAATAAAAGCCCTAACTACCTCACTAACATAGACAAAATCTCTACTTTGTGTTCCATCCCCAGTAACTTCAACATATCCATTTTCTTTATAACATTTAATCATTGAAGCTATTACATTAGGATATGAGCCTAGTTGTGATTGCCCTTTTCCATATGTATTAAATAATCTTAAACAAATGCTAGGTTTATTTATTTTTTGATGATACATATTTATTAAATTCTCAGAATATAATTTTTGAGCTGCATATATGCTAGGTGGGTTTGGTAAATTACTTTCTTTTATTGGTAACTCAATTTGATTTCCATATATAGCACAACTAGAAGCATATATAAATTTATCATAGCTAAAATGTTTTAATAAAATATTAGTTAATTCTATATTTGATTTGAAAGATTGCCCAAATGGATCTTCAGTACAATCTACGGTTCTTGCTATAGAAGCTAAGTGAAATATAACATCATAATGTTCATATTTAAAATCTAACGGATTATCATTTATTTCAAATCCTATTATTTTAGATTTTGGATATTTATATTTTAAAGATTCTATTAAATGAGTAGCAATGAAACCTTTATTACCCGTTACTAATATTTTATGTATTTTCATATTATTTCTTCTTTTTTAAATAATTCATAAATTAAATTTTCGTTAACTTCATATCTTTTAGCTAATTCTATATTTTCTTCTATAAAAGGTAACATGGAATTATATAAATCTATAGATAGAATAGATAATATATTTTCTAGTTCTTTAATTGTAGTAAATGTTATAATTCCATGTTTATTAAAAAATTCACCTATATTTGGACATCCCCAATAAATTGGAATTGTAGCAGTTGCTAAAGAATCAACTAATTTTTCAGTAAAATAATTATAAGTATTAGAATTTTCTATTACAATAGAAAATCTATAATCTTTTAATCCTTCTTCTTTTGTTTGAATTTTTCTACATGATCCATTTCCTAAAAAATCTATATTTATTTTTTTCTCTTTTAATTTTTTAACTATTTCATGTCTTAATTTATGACCAGTAAATTGAGTTTTATATGAATAAATCATAGAAAGCATTTTAGGCTTGTCATGTAATTTAAAATTTTTATTTTGTATCCAACAACCCCCAAATGGTAAAAATTTAAACTTATCTGGATAAGTTTTCAGTAAAAGTTTATCATGGGTCATTATAAACTTAAATTTATCTTTAACTCTTATAATAGTTTCATATTTTTTAGGATTAACCTCTCTAGTTTCAATTAACCATCCTATTTTATTAGTAGATTTATCTTTATCTACATCCTCTGAAAAAATACATTCTTCAGTAAAAATACTTATTTTATTATCTTTATTATAAGATCTATCTTTTATATAATGTATATTGTTTGATTTTTTACCATGTACTACAGAATATTTTCCATCTTGTGTTTCTAAATGTGCAAATGCAGTATCATATAAATTTACAGTTACTTCATTGGGAATTTTTCTAATAATAGAGTATGTAGTATTTTCATTTATTTCAAATTTATTAAATATTTCTTTACATTTTTCTAAAAATTTTTTCTTTTCTTCAGCAGTTATTATAGCTAAATTATGCAAGCAATCAGACATATTTAATTTGTCATGTCTAGAATAATTTGGAATATGATTTAAATGATATAGATAAATAGGAGGATTATCGCAATATATGGCACCATTTTTATGAATATTCATAGCATTGCCTATAACATTAGGAATAGATTGAATACTATTAGTATAAGATTCTAATTTCATCCAAATAAAAGCATCTTCTGGAGCATATCCATGAAATAATTCAGGATCATAGCCACCTATATTTTCAAATACATCATTTCTTATAACAATCGACCCACCTGGAGCACCTGCTTTATGTTTATATGAAAATTCATTTTTATTATTTTTCCAATTTAATTCAATATTATTTCCAATAGAAGGATCATTTAATATTTTATTAGTTAAATTTTCATTTATATGTATAACTCGTTTTGTAGCAAAAGGTTGTATCCAATTAGGATTATTACTCATATATTGTTCTAAATGATTAAAAAAATAATTAGGTACAATTATATCTGAATCATGAAAAATATTCCATTTAGATCTATTGGATAATTTATATCCAATATTAAATAATAAAGATTTTGCTATATTTTCCTGAGATTGTGAAATATTCAAAGGAATAAAAAGATAATTAATATTATTATCTTCTTCAGCATATTTTTTTAAATGTGGATGATTATCATTTTCTAAGATATAAATTTTTATTTTTAAAGCTTTATTTCTACAAAAATCAATAGCTCTTTTTAAAAAATATATAGTAGATTTTATATGTGGAATTCTATTTTTAATAGGTAAAAAAATATTAATATCTGATATAGAATTATCTACAAAATTAATAATAGTATTCTCATTAGATATAATATTTTTATAATTTATTGAATATTCTTCTTTTTGTTGTATTAAAGTATTTAATGACATATAGTAATTCTTTCTTTACCGCACCAAGGACAAAATTTAAAAATACCTTCTTTAGGATATGAAGTAACATAACTTTTAATTTGTGCAATACATTGTTGTTCTTCTATGATTGGCATATACTTTTTCCATTCTTGACAATCACATTCTTGATTATTAAAAAGTAAAATTTTCATATTAACTTTTTTATTTTAAATCTTTTATTAATAAGTATTTATGTTTAGATCTAACTTCTTTTTCAATCCTATCTATTTCAGATTGATTAATTTTTCTTTCATTAAATGGTGTTTCTACATTATAGACATATAATAAATCATTCATATATTTAGCTTTATACCCTGCCATTTCCAACATCGGAAACATAAAGCCCAGATCAGGTGCCATTGAATAAAAATCATTTGTAGTAGAATCTTTTAAATCATTTTCATCTATTTTTAAAAATAATTCTTTTTTCCAAGTTCTTAGATGGGAAGCTAACCATCTATATTCTCTATAACTATTATTATTTATTACATCATGAGGATATGCAGAATATATATTTCTAACGTCTCTTCCATCTGATTGAATATATCCACCTCCATATGTAAGCCATATATCATTTTGGTACACTTCATTTAATTTATTTAAAACTTGATCATCATAAAGGTAATCATCTGAATCTAAATTTATAATTATTGAATTATCAATAGCAAATTTTGCTCCCTGTAATAAATTTTGCCCTTGATATTGTCTTTCACTATTTCTTATAAGGGATATATATTTAGAAAAATTATTTTCATAATCTAAAGCTATTTCATATGACCCATCATTAGAACAAGCATCAAATATGATAATTTCATAATTATCATATTTTTGACTTAAAGCAGATTGAATACATTTAGAAATATAAGATGCAGCATTTCTACCAGTTATAACAATAGTAAAATGATTATTTTTCATCTATAATCATATCCGCATTTTTAGATTTTTTTATGTAATCTTTTACTAATTTAATAGCACTTTGTATATTAGTTTCTAATGGTCTACCTGAAGGAGTCATAATTATTAAATCTTTATTTATTTCAATATTAATAGCATTATCTCTATAAACTTTTAATTTTGGTGTTATACCTTCAATATTATTTATTATATTCTGTAATCTTTTCATTATCCTCCCAAAAATTTATGAATTCTTTTTCTAGTGACATTATTAAAATATCTCCTCCAGATATAACTTCTAATAATTGACATAAAAGTAAATAATAAAGTTATTCCAAAACCCTGAGATAAATTAGATTTTACATTAAATAGAATAGGCACAATATACATCCAAACTAATAAAGCTATAATAAATCCACTAATAATATTTAAAAAACTTTCTATAAAAGATTCTAATTTAGATTGAGTTAATTTTTTCATCCAATTCCCCAATTAACTGTTTGCATAATACTTTCATCTATTTTCTTTAAATCTTCTTTTTTCACAAGAATATATTTCCCATTTTCCCAATCTCCTTGCCATTGATACCACCATTCCCTATTATTTCCAACATTTTTGCCACCATATAATCCCTCAGTCATTTCTTCTATAACTACATGTTTATATGAAACTTCAGATATATGACCCCAATTCTCTTCTACACATTGTTGTGCTTCTTCTAAATTAAAATAAAAACCTGGAGTTCTTGTATATTGTTTATTTCTAAAATATTCTTTTAAATTAGCAATTTCGTAAGGGCTAATATAACTCCCTAAATTTTCTATTGTACATATTGTATAAATTACTTTATCTTTCATACTGTTATCCATTCCTTAGGTATTAAATCTTTAGTATTTATATGAGAATATGCATTACCAAACCAATGTTTAGGTGCTACTACTTTTTTATCAGGATTTTGATTTAACCAAGTACCCCACCAGGAAAATGAACTATTGGCAATCACTTGATGTTGACATTTAGACATTAAATATAAATCTATTATATCAGATTCTTCTTCAATTATAGTAAAATTATCAGATTTAAAATTATTTCTACACCATTCCGGATCATCTGAAAAAACTAATATATTATGTGGATGACATCTAACATCTCCACATATTTCAAATAAAGCTTTATTATAATAAAAAATATTACAAATAGGATGATGATCTTGATATTGTAAATAATCACCACGTCTAACATGCAATCCTATTGTATCTTTTTCAAATAAATGACCATATTTATAATGAATGTAATTGTTTATTTGAGTTGTTGGTTCAAATAATTCTAATATTTCTTTTCTATATTTTTTAAAATATTTTTCAGATTGAAAATATCCCTCTAGACAAATTCCATTCTTAAAATCAACGTAAGGAATTTCATCATAATAAAAATTTGGTTCTTGATAGATGTTAGGATTTGTAATATTTCCTAATTCTAATTTTCTAAATATAGTATCAGCATAATATGATGGTGGATGATGAGGGAAAGTTCCCTCATCTAAATTAAAAATGGCTTTATTATTATTTTCTAAAGCTAAAGCATACGCAGCTGAAATTTGAAACATTTGATTTCCTAAACCGCCACATAAATTACTTGTTATCATAGTTTTATTATTTATTTTATAGATTCACAAAGTAATTGATTATTAGTAGTATATGTAATCTTAAATTTATCATCTATTACAGGATTAATACCTGTATCAGTATACCACCAAATATATGGTCTTTTCCAAGGATATGTAATAGGTTCTTTATATGGCACAGGAATATATGTTGGTGACGCTGTACCAAAAATTTTATCTAATTCTAAATATAACTGTTTAGCTTCTTCAGGTGTTATGTCAATTTCTTTTTTCCCAAGTTTAATTGTTAACTTTTTAATTATTTCACTCATTTTAAATTCTCCTTATTTCTGACACTTTCTATAATTTTTATAGCATTATCGTGCCATTGTTTAATTCTTTCATCATATGAATGCTTAGGTTTACCATTATAAGTATCTCCAATTACTTCTATATGAAAATTTTCCCGTAATTTATTATATTGATTATATTGTCTTTCAACATGACAAAAAACTGCCTCTTCTAAATCTAAAACTCGTATTTGTATTTTATTACCAGATCTTCTAATAATTCCTCCTGATATATGACCATTAGAATTTGTTTTTAATATTTGTAAAGATCCATCATAATAAGCTGCTTCTTTATATACTTCAAAAATAGACATATTATCTACACATACTTCTTCATTACCATCAGGGTCAGCTTCTTGTAATAATTTTATTAATTCTTTAGTTTTCATTTTATATAACTTAATATTTGAATTTTGTCTTTATAATTTTCTATAATCGTAGGTATATCTTTTATAATATTTCCTTTTTTATATTCATTTAATATTTTCCAGAAATTAGAATCTTTCTTTAAATTTTCATTTCTTTCTTCATCTTTAAATTTTCTATAATCATCTTGTTTATCTGGAAGATGTATCATACATTTTTCATCTTCCATATAACAATTAGCTAATCCGGAATATGCAATTTGAGCTCCCTTTAAAGCATCTTCTTCTCCATATTTTCCTAAATTTTCACACCAATAACCTAATTTCTCGATAACATCTTTTCTCATCATAAAGCTAGCGCCACCTATATTACCACCTTTAGGTCTAATTTTAAAGGGTCCAACTTCTCGTATAGCATAACTAGTTTCTTCACAATTATAACCTAATGCCCCAATTTGTCTAACATTCATAATAATTGGTATCATGTCATCAATCCAATTCTTTTTAGTCATTACTACGTCGGAGTCATATTTCATAGTCAAATCAGTTTTAAATAATTGCCATCCTATATTTTGTGATTTAGCAATTCCTATATTTTCATCTATAAGAACTAATGTATGTATTTTTTTATTTTTATATAATTTTTGTAAATATTCTTTAGTTCCATCAGTACTACCATTATCTATACAAGTAATCATATATGGATACGTTTTAGATGTCATTTCGATTAAACTTTTAATTGATTGTTTAACATATTCTAATCTATTAAATGTAGTCATAACTATATTAGTAATTGGTAAATCTAGTGATGATTTAATCTTATTAATTTGTATATATTTCAACCATTTATGATGAAAATATCTAGATTCTTTTAAAAATCTTTTTTGTTTTTCTGGGGTATCCTCATATCCTCTAGTTTGTGATTCATAATGTATCAAAGTCACATCTGAAGTTAATACAGAACTATAACCTTTAGATCTTAATTTCATACAATAATCTATATCACTTAAAGCTAAAGGATATTTTTCATCAAATCCTTTTACTTTAACAAATAATTCTTTTTTAGTCATTAAACATGCACCAGTTATAGCAACTACTGTTTCAGTGGGAGATACTTTAAAATAATAATCATATAAATTTTTATCTAATTTTAAATTTTTATGATATGGATGATATCCATGATTAATATTAACTCCTGCATGTTGAATAGTATTATCTGGATAAAGAAGAATAGGTCCTACTACTCCTATTTTATCTTTATCCAAAGCATTTACCATTTTTTCAAGCCAATTATTAGAAGAGATTAATTTAGTATCATTATTTAAAATAAGTATATATTCTCCAGAACTATGTTTAACACCATAATTTATAATTTTTGAAAAATTAAATGGTTTATTCCATGTTATTATCTTATATTTAAAATTAGAATATTCTGTACATAGGTTAAGAGTTAAATAATATTTAAAAATTTCAGAATCTGTTGAGTTATTTTCAACAATAATGATTTCGGTATAATATTCAGTAGAAAAGCATATTGATTCTAAACATTTTTTAAGATCTAAGTAATGATCTTGGTTGGGAATAATGATGGAAATTTTTTTCAAAGAATCACCTCCATGATTTTTTATATCTATATATTATAAATTATTTTCAATTAAAAAGTCAAGTTTTATTATTTGGATATATCAGTACCCTTTAGTAAACTTAATATATATTGAAAAAATTCTAATATTTCATTATATGTATTAGCAATAGCAATAGCTACAAAAACCCATAATACTTTTTTTGCGCCTTTTTTTGCACTTACCATATTTTTATGTAATGTAATTAAATCAGGTATTGCTTCTATAAATTCTTTTTTTTCATCTAAAGTTAGTTTTAATAAACATTCTTTAAATGGATTTTTTAACAATATTTTTTTGACAGCGGCTTCTATAATATCTTCATTATTTTTATTTAATTCAAATATAGTTTTTTCAATAGTTTTACTAATTAATTTATTTATTTCTTCATTTTTCATAATACTTTTTATTTTTATATTTTAAAAAATAGAATTTAATAATTTTAATTTAAATTCTGAAGGAGTTAAAATTATATTATTATTACGTAATTGAATTTCTCCTATATAATCACCTGGTTCAATATTAGTATCTTCTATACTTAGTGGAATAGTACCAATACCAATAGTAGCATCTGAAACATAATTCGTTATTTCTCTAGAGCTTATTGCTATAGTAGTAGTATCATAAGTTTCTTTAGCCATAAACCATACTGAATAACTAGAAATATCACTATTAAGATTATAAGAAATAGAAGGAGAATCTCCTAGTTTAATTTCTACTTCTTGTTTTTTTATTCGAGCATAATTAAAATTACCTTGAACTGGTTGTACAATTACTTTAGAAATAGATCCTCCTTCACTAAAAAGACCATCATCTATTTTTGCAATATCTCCACTTATTGATAATAGAGTTGCTTCTTTAGATAATATTGCTGAATTTTCTATTTCTTCTAATGTTAATGAACTAATACCTATATCGACAATAGCTTCTAAAGAATCTGTAGATTGATCAAATGTTCTGTTACCATCTTTATTTTTTATCTGGTCTAAATTACCAAGAACAGTATCTGAATCATATGTTGAAGTATCTGGAACATAAACTGCTCCGGTGAAGATATGATTTTCGAAATCATTGCCAGTATTTATTCCAGTATTCTTAAAATAACAATTATAAGTTTCTGATGTATTATCAATATGTGTAATATCTAAATGATATATTCCTGGTAAATTTCCCGATGTTGTTTCTGTTAAAGATATTTCATTATATGTAATTTGCCAGGTATCTTTACTATCATTTAACCATTCAGATGTAGATTGTTTTTGAATAGCTACTGTTGGAAATTCTCCTATTTGACCGATATTATTTTTAAAAATTTCAAAATATAATCTAATAGTATCTCCCATACCATGTTTAAAATAAGTTTGCATGCAAATCCTTAATTATTTCCTATTAATATGCCTGACCAACTAGCAGATACATCAGCACCTGCTTGATCTGGGGCTATAACTGATATTTTTATTATAGATAACTCAGGTATAGGTATCCATTCTTCAATTGCCCAACTTTTAGAAAAAGAAGAATTTTCTAATGCTGCTGTATCTTTTATTATAAATATTGGATTATTTGAATTAAATAATTCATTATGATGATCTGTAGATTTTAAATAAAAGGTAGCTCCAGTTTTTCCAGAAGCAGTAGCATTCCATTGAGTTAAATAAAGAGTTTTACCAGCTGGAACCATTTTATTTATAGTCATAGATGTTGTATAATTAGCTAAAATTATATTATATACATCTAATGTATTTAAACTTCGTATTTCAATATTACCTACAGCTGCATTATTATTTCCTACTTTGCTAGCATGTAATTCTTGAATAAATTTCATGTCCATTATAGGTATATCTTTTGTTCCACCATTTGTGGAAATACTAGTTATTTGAGAATTTCCACTGCCATCTAAATAATGAATATCTAATTCTTGAATACCTGTTCCATTAAAAGTATCATTAGAATCAGCACAAACAATTTGCATTTGCTCTCCAGCAGATGGAGGAATTACTAAACTAGTAGCTGTTCCAGGCCAAATATCAGATCCTTGTGCAATTATGGCTATAGAATTTCTTTCACCATTAGATGATATATAGTTACGATTTCTCATTTTATACCTCTAAAAAGAATAATTTAATATTTAAATCTGCAGCAATTCCTGAATTATTTTTATACCGAAATATATAATTACTATTTTGCTTTAAAATCCATTCAAATGATATTTCTGACGTAATACCACCGGAAACCTTTGAACCTATTATAAAATCACAATCTAATTCATAACCTATATCATTAATATTAGGATTTTCATAGATTGTTGCATTAGGTATATTAGATGATAATCTATTAGAATTTTTTATAGTTAATGAAGATCCATTATCATTAATTATAGCATCTTCATATATGCTAAATTCTCCAGGAGAAAAAGCAGCAGTAGCATTATGATTCATTAAATGTAAATTATTATTAGTAGGATTAATCAATAATATATCATAATTATTATTTGCATCTACGATAGTTGAATGTGATAAAAAAAATCCTAAACCTTTATGAATATATCCATGTTCTACAGGTATGATATAAGCGCTATTTGTAATTGAATCAATTTGTAATAAATCATTTGTATCATTTTGAATTTTTACACTATCTACTATATTAATTGCCGCCATACTTATCCTATTCTATTTTTAATTTTTGTTAAACTATGTTGGTTAGTATCAAAACCTGATCCTTTAATACTTAAAAAATCTCCACTTAGTGGTTGAACTGTACTATATGTATCAGATTCTATATTTTCTACAATAGATAATACTCTTTCTGCTGGATCCGCATCAATTCCCGTTCCTCTAATTATTAAATCTCCTAAAGTATCAGTATGATTGTTAGAATTATATAATGGTATTTGATACCATCCATATCCTATTTCTAAATTATTGGCGGCAGAAATAATATTAGTAAATGTACTTTCATTATCTTTAGAAATTTCTATATCTATTGATAATCCTGTTTTACCTGTTATATGATCTGCGTCTGATGCAAAAAACAATTTAATATTTGCATCAGAATTTTGTTTTATTTCTCTCATAATTATATTCCACCTAAATTATTTAAAGTCGAACGAGATAATCCTCCTAGATTTCCACCAGCATTAATTAATTTAGCTTTTGAAAAGGACGAAACTCCTATTTCTACTCCTATTCCATCATTATATAAAATTGAAATTTCTTCACTAGTTAAGGCATCATCAAAAAAATGAGCTGCATCAATATCACCATTAAAATATGCCCCTGTTAAATATGAGCGTGCTCCTATTGTAAAATCATCTACTCCAACAGTATTTAAATTACCTCCTGGAGGATTACTAGATGTTAATAATTGCCCATCTAAATAAACATCCATTTCACTAAAAATTCCACCATCATATATAACCATAACAACATGATGCCAATTATTATCAACTATGGGTGGTGTAGGCCATTGAACTACACCACCTATAGTCCTTACAAAAAGATTATTTTCAGGTCCAAGTACTAATCTTAAATGTTGAAATGCCCCACCGGCCCATCCATATGAAAATATAGTTTGTGTATCATTACTAGAAGTTCGTATCCATGCTGTAAAGGATCTAGGAGCAGTACCTAATACACCTTTATATCCAGTAGCTACAATATAATCATTCAACCCATCAAAAGTTCTACACGCAGTACCAAGCTTAGGATCTGTACTATTTATTATGGTTCCATATGATATTGCATTATTAGAACCCCAAACATCTTCTATGTTTTCCCCTGATAACTCATTTATAGGCCATGAAGAAACTAATTTATTTTTTATAGAAATAATAGACATTATTAAACTATTACCTCTATATTTTCAATTTCATCAAGTTTATTCATTTCTATATTATGATGATAACATTTTGATGTTTTTATATAACTACCAGATAAACATGAATTAAAATTAATAGTACTATTTACACTATTAAGAAAAGTAGTTCTATCGGTATTATTTAAAAAAAATAATGACATAAAAGTATACTCTATTCCATCTTCATCAAAATCTTGTATTAATTTATATTGATTTGTATTCCATAATTTTGGATCAGTCATTGTTGGAGCTAAATTATATACATTAGTTAAAGAAATAGAATCATGTAATTTTACATATATTCCTACCCATGATAAATACAACATTTTTAATAATTTATTCCCACCATATAAATATAATATTTTTTAATTATTTATATAAAAAATATTTTACTTGACTTTAGGTTTGTGATATAATATAATTAATTTATAAATTAAATAATTAAAAGGAGATTGAAAATGAAAAATAGAAAAATAGTTATTTTATATTTATTGGGGGTATTAATTGGATTTAATTCTGAGTCTTATGCTACAGAATTAAAAATTTTTTCTAATATGTCAATTTTAGAAGAATATTATGAATCTAAAAAATTATTAAAAAATAATTTTCAATATGATGAAAATAAAGATATAAAAAGTATTAAAAAATTTAGTTTTTTTGGTTGGGATAAAAAAAGTGTTACTTTAGGTACAATTGTTGTTATTACTACCGGTATAGATTGGGGACAAACTAGATATATAGTTAAAAGAAATAAAGATAGATGTATAATATATAAAGATGGTTCATGGTGGTGTGATTATAAATATTATGAAAAAACTAATATTTATTTAGGAAAAAATCCTTCGATAGGAGAAGTAGATACATATATGCCTTTAGCCATTATAGGTACATTAACTATAGCTCATCTTCTACCAGAAGAACATTGGTTTTTAGATAGAGATAAATTCTTATATGGAGTTTCATTTATAGAAATAGGAACTATATATAATAACTATAAAATAGGATTAAAAGTAGATTTTTAAAAGTTTAAAAATTAGTATCATTTTTCATAGGACTCAATATTTTCATAATACCATATTCTGGTAAATTTCCAGCAGTTTGATAAACTATTATATATGGAGATGAAAAAGAAGCAACTGCTAAAAATTCTCCATTTGGTGACCAATTATTTCCATAAGATGTAGTTGGTAAAATAAAAAAATCATCTAATTTAGTAAATGTAGTTCCAGATCTTTGATAAGTTATTAAATAAGGATAAGCTTCATAGCCAATTAATAAAAATTCTCCATTTGGTGACCAAGAGCAACTCCTAACTATTGCAGTAGGTAAAGTAGAAGGATTAGCTACTTTAGTAAATGTAGTTCCAGATCTTTGATATATAGTTATATATGGAGATGAAGAAGTTACAACTGCTAAAAATTCTCCATTTGGTGACCATTTACAATAAGTTCCTATAGATCCTGGTAAAGTAGCAGGATCATCTAATTTAGTAAATAATGTAGTTCCAGATCTTTGATATATAGTTATATATGGAGAATTATTATGAGCAACAGCTAAAAATTCTCCATTTGGTGACCAATCACATCCATTACTTTGCGATCCTGGTAAAGTAGAAGGGTTAGCTAATTTAGTAAATGTAGTTCCAGATCTTTGATATATAGTTATATATGGAGAATTATTATGAGCAACAGCTAAAAATTCTCCATTTGGTGACCATTTGCAACAAGTAGGTTGTCCAGTAGGAGCAACAGCAGGATCAGCTAATTTAGTAAATGTAGTTCCAGATCTTTGATAATTTATTAAATAAGGAGAAAATGTTCTATAAATAACTGTCAAGAATTCTCCATTCGGTGACCAGTCAGTATCATCAGCAATATCACCAGGTAAATTTGAAGGATTAGCTAATTTAGTAAATTTATTTCCAGATCTTTTATAAATTGTGATATATGGAGAAATATCATGAGCAGTTGATAAAAATTCCCCATTTGGTGACCAAGATGAATCAAACGTAGGACCTGTGGGTAAAGTATCAAATGCCGAAGAAGGAATAGAAGATGCATTACTCCATGGAAATAATTGAGTAACTCTAGAATTTATATCTCCAGAATAATCTCCATACCATGTTATAGCACATTCTATTACATTTTCTATTTCTAAATCTTTTATTAATGCTGTTTCTGCAGTTAAAGCAGGAGTTTGTATATCACCACCACTAATTATAAGACTATTAGAATGAATTAAATTCTGATTATGATGAATATTTATTTCATTCATCATAGACTGTAATTGATAATGTGGTGCATTAGCTACGGAAGCAGTTACGTCGTCAGAACTAGTTATTTCAGTTATACTTGTATCAGCTATAATATCCATTATTTACCCATAATATTTTTAATTATTTATATATATTTTTTAATTAGCAGAAATCGTAATTTGAAAAAATCCTTCTATTTTAACCCCTTTATTTAATATCAAATCTGCTCCAGTCCAAATTAATCTATTAAATAAAGTATCATTAGTTGAATATAATCCAAATTCTTTTATAGTAAAAGCTGTATTTGCTGGCCATACCCCTCCTATTGCTCCCTCAAATGTTTGTCCAGCAATATCATTATTAAATATTACTTCCCAATAAATCCTTGCAATATTATTACCAAATACTCCTGTTAGAGTAGTATCTATTCCAATTTTACGAAAGTAGTCACCCCCTAAATTTGTATCTGCACTAGTTGCAGCAGTAGTACCATCTCCAAATGCAAATTGTGTAATAGCATAATCAGTAAAATCTGAAGCTAATAAACTAGCAGTAACTAGCAATCCATTATCTACTATTAAATTATTTTGATGTCCTTCTAGAATTATTGATCCATCACTATTAATTACTTTAAGAAATACTTCTCCTTTTAATCTATTATCTATTTTTTCTTTTAATTCTAACATTTTTATATTATTTTCTCCTGTTGAGATTATTTCTATTAAGGTTCAGGTGTATTTGTATATATAAAATTATCTAATTCATCATTTGTTGTATCAATATCAAAATTAAATGGGGTTTCTCCATATTTTAAATTAGGTCTACCATCTATTCCATCGCATTGATATTTAAATGATTGATTATTTGTTCTTTTCCAAGGATGTTGAGCATCATAGCTACCAATTAAAGCAATTGTATATTGTGTTCCTCCTGCAGAAATTGGTAAAACCGTAGCATTATCATCATTAAATACATCTTCAGATAATATGGCAGAAAGATCAGTTAATATTGATATTACTGTTTGAAGTTCAGTATGTATAGGTTTTACTATGGGTAATAATACGTCAATAGTATTAGTTATTTCATTTATTGGATCGGAATCTTCATCTATATTTATTTCAATATCAAAATAATGGGATTTATATAATGCTTCTAAAAAAGAATTCCAACCTATAATTTTTGCAAAATCAATAATATCGCCAATGCGACGTTCAAAATAAAATTTATCAAGATAAAATACTTTTAAATAATTATAACCTATAGTAACATAATCATAATATATATTAATATCTCTATCTGATAAATTATATATTCCAAAATTACTATTTGCTAATATTAAAACTTGATTAGAATAACCATATATATCATTTACTTCTGAAAATGCTCCCGCTGAAGTAACAGATGAAGTTGCCAGCCCCATAACATAGTTTTCATCAAAAAATATAAAAGTAGATTTTAAATCATTAGTTGTAATATTATATTTTAATATTATAAATTCATCATTTTCTATACTAAAAATATCATGTTTAGCTTCATCTAAATCAATAGAAAGATTATATGTTGTTGGACTACCATATAAATCATAAGCATTTTCTGAAATTATTAAAATATATCCAATTGAATTAGTATTAATTATTAGATACTCACCAACTTTTTTTAAGATTATTTTTTCTATAGTTTGTAAATTTCCTATTGGTTTTGCTACAGAGGATGAAATTTTTTGATATGTCGAAATATTTCTTACTTCAATATTATTACCTCTATCTAAGAAAATTTTAGTACCATTTTCTATAATATTAAAAAAATAACAATTATTATCATCAATTTTAAAATCTTCAATAAGACTAGCTGAATCTAAATCATAATCAAAAACTACGAGATTATTAATATTAGTTCTTATATAAATTTTGCTATTTATTAATTTGAACTCTTCTATATCACCTGAAACTGGTAATGAAGATGTATCGTATTGATACCATGTTTCACTATTTGCACTTGTAGGGGTAGTTGAAGTTTTATAATATAAATTATTATAAGTATCTAAAACATATTGATAGTTGTAATTATTAGTTTCCCATAAAGATACTGCACTAATTCCTGCTGTAACTACATCTCCTTGAATTTCAGATATTAAATCAAATGTTTCTTCTGAATATATATCTCCTGTAGTAGCACCAGTAATACTATCACCATAACTAGTTATTAATGCATTATTATATTCAAAATATGGACCATTTATAACATCTTCAGCCCATAATTCTCTGATATTTACGGTATATCCATTAGCATAAAGAAGTTGTTTTATACTTTCTGTAGTACCTTTAAGCAAATATCTAACAATTGTATTAGTTACATAATTTCTTTGCCGTATTAATTTTTCATCCCATTCTACTTGAGTTACACCTTCTGTATTTAATACACCATCATCATCTAAATATGTACTTAAATCTTCAATATTATCTATTCCTATTAATTGTCCTAATTGATATAAATATTTAGCTTGTGCTAAATTAACATCTAATTCATCTGGAAAATTTTTTAATTTTTGATATATATTATCAAAAATAATATCTAAATTAGAATATAAGGCTTCTATTCTTTGAAAATCTGTTCCAGTAAATTTATCAAATAGAAAACTAGGTAAATGATCTTTGAAGAATCCTTCAAATGGAGAACCTGAAGTTATAATAGGATTTAAACTCATTTATATATTAATCTCCAGTACCACAAGGCGATATAGTTATTGTATTAATTAATGGAAATTGAATAGATCCTAAATTAATATTCTCGTATTTTATTCCAACATCTAAATCAGAACTTAAAGACATAGTTAAACTAGATATTCCAGACACTGCCTGCAATTGACTTATTATATCAGAATATTTAATTTCATCTCCAATTGATCTAACACTTCTTAAAAAATAATTGTTAATTATAGTTTCTATATCAGTACTTACTTCAGAATTTGTTCGTAATGTATTAGTTAAAATTTTAAATTCGACATTTACATCAAAATATCTATAGTCTAAATTTTTTAATATATAATTAATAGTAGTCATTTTATAATCTTCCAAAAAATTCTGTATTTCTAATTGAAGGTTACCACTAATAGTATTTCCATTTTTGGGAAGAATATATAAATATACATTGTTATAATATAATCCGCTTGTAGCTGGAGAATCTCCAGTAAGAGTAAAATAATTATCACTATTTAAAGTAACTGCTTGTAATATAAATTCATTAAATTCTGATATTAATAAATCCTCATGATCAAGTGATGTAACTGCTCTATCTTGAGTTCTAAAAGATTTAGGGCCATAATTGCTAATTTCTTCTGCCGTTAATGGTATTCTACCTCCATCAGATATATTAGATTGTGTGATTGTAAATGTAATCACACCTTTATTATTTCCAGTATCTTTATCTTTTATTTGAATTTCTTCATCTAAACCGGTCATAACATTAGCACTAATTACTCCAGTATCTCCTAAAGTTTTTACATAAGTGACTATTATAGAAGAATTATTATTAGGTTTTACTCCAAATATACCATCACCAAATTGTATTTCAACTTTTTCATTTTTATTGTATCTAGTTGTAAAAACATTAGAGATATCATCTATATTTCTATATAAATTATCTACTTTTGTCCATATTTCACCGTCTATGGTAATTTCCACATACTCTTCAGTTGCCTTTGGTTCAGTTATTTCAAATTTTTGAAATTCTTCGCCAGTTCCTATAAAATTTTGAGTTTCAGAAGTACCTTGAACTAAATAAATATCCTCAGTAAAATTATTTACACCAGCAAATCCTATGTAAGTTAATTTAGAAGGGTTAACATATTTAATAGTATCTCCATCGGGAGAAGTTTCACTTACAGAAAATTCTGACCATTTTGGTATTTCAAAGTAGTCATCATCTTGTACAAAAGTAATTGTAGAAGCTAAAGTAATTGTAGTTGTAGAAGATACATAACCATTAGGGTTGTATCCTATAAGTTCGACTAATTTATTAACATTTTGATATAAATCTGCTGAAGATATATATGACTCATCGGCTAAAGCATTAATATAAAAATTAAATAAATCTGCTACTCCAGATATTAATTCAATTATTGTATTTATATTTGACCCTGAAAAATTATAATCTTTAAATACATTATCATTACTTAATAAAGTAATGATATCTGTTTTGATTGTGGCAAAATCAAAATTTGTATAATTTAATGTACTCATTTATAATATATTCCTTTTATAATATTCTTATAATTTTTTTAATAATAAATCTAAATTCCCAGTTTCTGTGGTATTTTTAATTTCATAAACTAATCTAATTAAATATCTAGTATTTTGATAATCTAATTGCACTTCTAAATCTTTTATTCTTATTCTTGCACTTTCCCAAATTCTTATTGAATCTTGAATTTCTTCTGTTATAGTTTTAGCTGTTAATGCATCAAAAGGTTCAAATAATAAAAATGGTAAATTACTTCCATATGTTAAATTAAAAAATCTTTCTCCAGGAATAGTATGAAATAAAGAAGTTAAAGATTGATTAATTGCTTTTTCATCATATACTTTATTAATATCTCCAGTTGATAATTTACGAAATTTATGATCAATATCACTATATCTTTTAACTTCTGCCATTGTTTAATCCTCTCTGATAAAAAATGACTCTACTGCAAAAGTTACTGTATTTTCAAGATCTTCTATATCATCAATTTTTTTATCAAAATTAATTGGTTCAATTGCAATAGGAAATATATTTTTAAATGTTACTTGTACTTTTGGATTATTATTATTACTATAAATCATTAAAGTAGCATCTACTTTTTGATTTTTTACTTCGTATCTTTCGGGATTTTTTATATATTGTAACCAATTTAATATTAATGTATAATTGGTAAATAGTTCATCTATTGAATATGTTAAAATTAAATCATCAAAATTAATTTTATTGCTTGGTTCTTTTAAATCAAAATATGGAGTTTCAATAGGAATAACATCCAAAGTTATTCCTGGCAATTGAGCTTCACTGCAATATAAAATTAAATCTTCACCTTTTTCAGTAGGTGATAAAAAATCTAAAAATGGAAATACTAATCTAAATCTACTAGGATGAGAAGTTGATATGTTTCTAGTTTCTGTCATATTTTCCTATGATATATTTCCAGCGGGATGTGTATGATTACCATCTCCAGCCTCAGCATGTGCGCCACTGGAACCAATTTCAGCATTTGTTTGTATGTGATTAACAATAGCAATTGCAAGAGCAGTAGCCATTTCATCATATTTTGAAAAAGTTCCTGATACAAATCCTTGAGCTTCTAATTGTGTTACAATTTCAGAAGCTAAATTAGTAGAATTCATTGCCATTATTATAAGTCTCCTTTTAAGTTTTTGTAGCTTTTACTGTTGTAGATTTATCTGTAATAGGAGTTCCTGTAAAATGACAAATAGATTTGCCAGTAATTACTCCATCTAAAGAAGCAGTAGTTCCTCCATCTAGTTCTATCACATTTGCTTTAACAGTACATTTACCAGTAACTGTAATATTTAATGTTCCACCTATTGTAGAAGTTTTATTACCATCTACTTGTTCATCTAAAGTAGTTTTTACAAATAATTTTTTTAGTCCCGATATTATTTCATAATTATCTTTTACACTTTTAAATATTGTGGTACCATCTTCTTTGATTTCCATATATGATTTAGAAGCTTTATGATAAATATGCCACCTTTCTTTTCCTGGTGTACTATCATGTTCGACTATTATTCCACTTCCTGGAGCTTCAAAAACATTATTATGTGGATATTCGGGAGAAGCATCTGCCGTCGGTTCAAAAGTATCTAAATTACCATTTTTTAAACTATTTAAAGTACTACCTCTAGCATATTTATTCCAATCTGGTTCATTTAATATATTAGGATATATGCCATCCGGATCATTAAATCCTTTAGTACTATCTGGGGCTGTTTTTGGATATCCCCCTATAGAACCAAAATATAAAGGATCTGAATGATCACCATTCAGAAAAAATAAAACAACATAACTACCTTTAACTGGAATTTTCCAATCTCCTAAACCAGATACTGACCCATTAGAAATAGGATTAACTGGTAATGCCCAAGGTAATTCATTAGTTGGAATTCCAGTAATGGCACTTTTATTTTTATTAGAAGTATGTAATCCTAATACTCTAATTCTACAACGACCCATTTTTAAAGGATCTAAATTATCTTCTACGACCCCTATGAAATGTCCATTGAAATTAGTATTAGTTAATGTATGTGAATTAGTATCAAACATTTTTAATTATTTATAAAAAATTATATAGTAATATGCCCATCAACATCACTAACTGACCAAGCATCTTTAATTATTGTTATTCTCTGCTCAAAATTATTTATTGTAAAATAATTAGTTACTCCTTTTATTAACCATTCTCCAGAATCTTTCTCATTTTCAACTTCTCCTGCACTATTAGACATTTCTTCTAAATATATTTTTCTACCAGAATATCTATCTAATAATCCTTCTATTACAATTTCTCGTTTATTATAATTTTCTAAACTCATTCGAAATCTTGTATCTTGAGATCTTTTAATGTCATTTTCATTATCTAATCCACTAAATTTAACATCAGAGTCTACATCATTTAAATATAATGATAAATAAGATTTAGTGCCTAATATAGGTGAATTAGAAATAAAATCATCATATATTTTAGTAGTTTCTTTAACTACTTTATCATTAATTAAATCTATATAATAATTTTTTTTACCACCAATACCTTCATTAATAATAGATCTATTATTGTAATTAATATTCCTAAGTTCTTTAATATTATTTATAAATGAAGAATTTATATCTTGTTTTTTAAAATAAAATTTTTCAAAAATAGTATCATTTACTTCTTGTTCTAATAAAGTAGCAAAGGATACTAATCTTTTTAAAGGAGTTTTTCTATCTATATCTCCAATTGTACTAAAAAATAAATAACTACCCTCACTTGGAGTTTTTTTCCTTCTAGATCTATATCTTAGATCTTGTATGGTAATAGAAGGTTTCCAATAAGGAATAATATAATCTATTTTATCAGCTGTTTCTTCGATATCATAATTAGCCTCATCTATTCCTAATTGATTATTACAGATATCTTTTATAATATCTGTAATAAATTTTTCTGAATATGATTTACTATATTGTTTTCTAAAAAATTCAAAAAATCCTTTTTCTGCTAATCTAAATTCATATACCATTAATCTATTTTTATTTATATCTTTAATAGGAGTTTTATATAATTCAAATTCTATAATTTTTTGAAAATTTTTAGAATCCCCCGTATTATCGGATTCATCTTTTTCTAAATCTTGAGTAATAGTTACTTTTAATATTTCTTCACCTGTTAATGGTAATCTTTCAAAAAACCCACCAGTATCCTCTATTTCTAAACTTCCAGTTATGTACATGTTTTCAATATTTTCACAAAACCAAAAATAAGTAATGAAAGATGGATCTAAAGGAATTTCTCCACCTTTGAATGGTTCTTGAATATTTGTTAATAAATATTGGATTTCAAAATTATTAGCCATAATTTTTAAATTTGTAATTTAAGTAATATACCAGGAACTAATTCATTTTTAATTAATTTTAAAGTATTTCCACTTATTAAAGAATTAAATGGGTCTTTAATTTCATTAAATGTTAAAATTAACCAATATAAATATGGCGTACCATATATTTTATTAGAAATAACATCCCATCTATCTTTATCTTCTATAATATATTCTTCATATAAATCAGCATCTTGTAATCCTGGTTGTTCAATTTTAAGTTTATGAAATATATTAGTCATTTCTTGATTATTTAATGTAATTTTTCCCAAAACTCTTATAATTGATTTAGTATTACTTCTTCTAGCAATAGCCATATATATATTTAACCTCTAATTTTTCTCAATATATTATCAACTTCTTCTTTATGATTAGTTTTAATATCTGTAATATTTAAAATCTTTTTAAATAAAGGACTATTATTTGTAATTTTTTCAACTTCAAGTCTTTGTCTAGGATCAATATCAGTAATACTAGTAACCTGTTTATATAATGGATTTTCTTTAACCATTTCAGTTACTTTTCTTTTCACTTCTTGCTCTATTATAGTAGGTGCATTTTTAGCAGCTCTAACAATTGGACTATTTTTAATAGTATTTTGTATATTTTCTTTTACAACATCACTTAAAGATTGTGATACTACTTCTTGATCTTCTAATTTTACATTAATTTTAGCTTCTACTGCTCTAAATTTATCAGCATACATTTGAACTAATTCAGTAAAATCTAAAGTTAACATAGCTTGCATTGGGTATCCTTCTTTAAGGAATTTTATATCCGTATTATAATCTACATTTATATTATTAAGAATATAAAAACTATCATTTACTTGATTAGTATTGAATAATCCTCCACTAATTCTAAATATATTTGGATTTTGAATTCTACCTAATCTTTGCCCTCCTGCAATATTAGTAGTAATCCCTGTTCCTGTTAATCTTGTAGGATATGAATTATTTCTGAAAAATTTAATAGGTCCATAAATATCTTCTTCTAAATCGCTATATGCAATTAACATTAAATTTATAGAAAAAGATCTTCTTTCAGTTTTACTATATAGAAAAGGTTCTTCATGTAAGACTCCTTGTCTACCTGCTGTACTTATTTGTACTGCTGCCCCTAATTTACCACCTATTGCCTGTCTAGTTCTAGTTAATGATTCTATAACAGCTGAATTGTTTTCACTATATACGTGATCTATTTTTTCAGAAATATTATCTTTAGGATAAAAGAAATTATATTGCTCTAAAGCATTTGCCTTATCTGGGAAGGAATACATATTATCTCTTCCTATATTTTCAACTGCTAAAACTGGAGCGGGATATGTTCTAAAAATTAAAAACATATTATCAATATTTTCTTCTTTATCAATATTAAACATTTTAGCCCAATTTTTTGGAATTGTTACTGGTTGTATAGGCATTTTAACTAATTCCTCCTTTTGCCATCAATGCAAATTGAAGATCATCTGAATTAGCTGGTATTTTATCTAATCTAGTACCATTATTTTGATTTATATTTATATTAGCTGCTAATGATTCATTTCTTTCAGTTAATATTTTTTCTTGAAAAATTCTATCTTCTTCTCTTCTATTTTTTCTTTCTTCTGTCAATTTCTTTTTGTTAATTTTTTCTATTTGATTTATTTCTTGTGTTCTAGTTTTTTGTTTTTCAGCTCTTAATTGCTTATTATATTCTAAGAGGAAATCATCTAGTTCTTTTCTAGTAGTAGTTGCAGTTACTTTAAATCCTTTTTCTTTGGCAGTTTTTAAAATTTTTTGTCCTTCTCTAGTAGCAAAAAATTTATCTTGAGCTATTTTTCTACTTTCAACACTAGGATGTAGAAAATCAAATAATAATCCCCCTAAAGTTTCTCCTTTAGTACCAGTAAAAAATTCAACGACTTTATTAATTCCTTTATTAATAAATCCACCTACTTTATATGCTATAAACGCAGTAGCAGCTACTGCTACCACAGGAGCTAACATTGTTATTAATCCTCCTATTTTAGTAACAATTCCTCCTAACATACCAAACCCTTTCTTTAATCCAGTGAAGCTACCCAATAGAGAACTGAAGAATCCTCCAGATTCTTCAGAAACTTCCTTCCTAGAATCCATTAATTCAGTATGTCTAAGTGCTTCATTTTGTTCAATTTGTTTTTCTAATTCTAACCTTTTTTCAGCAGTAACTCTTTGTAATTGTAATTCTTTAGTAGTTTCTTCTTGCTCAAATAATAATAAATTAAGAGCTTCATCTATTATATCACTAGCTTTAATAGAAGCTTCTATAGATTCTTTTTGAATTTCAATGACTGCGTCATCTTTATCTTCTTCTATATCTCCTTGTTTAACTTGTTCTACTATTTGTTTATCTAAGGAATCTCTATATGCTTCAAAAGTTAAATTAGCTTCTCTAGCTTTTAATCCATCTTTTTTTAATTGATTAATTACTTCTTCTTGAGTTTTACCATCTTTCATTAATTGATCAATGATACCAATAGCAGCTTCTCTTTGATTATCTTCAGATTCTTTTCTAAATTCTTGAAATTGTTCAGTTAAATCAATAATTTTAGCTGCCCCTATTGCTCCTCCTACTCCAAATTTCATTAATCCTAAAGATAATCCTTTAATTAAGGTAGGCCCTAATGTTTTTAAATTGAAAATGCTTCTTAATTTACCAGCTTCTTTCCCTTCTTTCCTAGCTTTTAAAAACTGAAATGTTTTAGCCATTAAAGGAGATTGTTTAGCAACAAATTGTTTTAAAGTACTACCCTGTTTGACTATTTGGGATTGTCCCTTTATTATTTCTATTTGTTGCTTCTTAACAAGATTTGTCAATTGATTAGAAGCTTCTGTAGATTTCTTATACTGCTCGATAGCAGCTTTAAAATCTTTATTATTGGTCATTAAAGCTTTTAATCTATCTTGATTTATTTGTTCTTCTTTAGTAGGCATTTTTACTCTTCTTTAATTCTCTTCTTGTTCTTTTTTTAATTTATTAATTAATGAATATATATGAAATTCTCTTTCCCACAAAGGCATATTTTCTATGTATTCAGGTGTTAAATTTGTATAATAAGTTAAATAAAATATTTCTGATAAAATATCTTCAAGTTCATAATTGCAAACAATATTTAAAAAAAACTTATTATTTCAAATCCATTTAATTCTACTTCATTACTTCTTCCACAACCATTATTTTCTTTACCTTCTATTATTTTACCGCCGCAATTGAATGAAGTTTTTATATTAAGTCCAAATTCATTATTTTCTAAAAATGTCATAAATTTTTCTAAATCAGTTTCTGATAATTCTTCTAAAAATAACATTTTTTCTTCTAGCAAATTAATATCTAAAATTTCTTCATTCAATTCAATTTGTTTTATCATTGTAGCAAATGTAGCAATAGTTTTATCTTCTTCTAATTCAAATTTTAAAATTTCTAGAGCTTCATTTACAGTTATAAACCCTAAAGAAAGTGTTATAGATGGAGTTAATTGAATAGGTTTATTTTGTAAATTTTCTAAATAATTTATAATAATATCTTTTTCTAAATTTATAGTGACTGTATTATTATCATATGTACAATGTTTACAATTTGATTTTAATGTAATTTCTTCCCCAAATGATTTAGATCTAAGTTTTATTAATAACCATAGAAAATCTTCAAATAACATATCCCCCAATGGTTTAGAATTTTTTACTATACATTTATCTAAAAGTTTTAAAAGCAAGACTAGCTTGTCTATGTCATTTTTAACTTCTTGTGATTCTACAGTTAAACTCTTTTGATCTTTTGTTTTAATTGTTCTTATTTCTACTTCTTGATTTTTATCACTCAATAAAGGTATTTTGAACGTATAAGTTTCTTCTTGAACTTGTTTTAATAGTTTGTCTATATCAGACATTAGACAATCCTCCTGAATTTTAGTTTGATAATTTAATTTATGGTATGATTATTTTACAAGGAGTATTCAATCTAGGGTGTTACATGCGGAAGGAGCTGTGAGGGTAATTTAATTACCCTCCCTTTTATTTTATTTGTATTACTTCTATTTTAGCTTTATATTTACTTGGTGTATCTTTAGGATAAGTATCTTTAAACTCTTCTATATCAGTTTCAAAATTATCAAATATAACTGTTTCTAGATCATTTGATATAAAATCTAAAACTTTTTTGGGATTGTTACCAGCATAAAATTCTATTTCTAGTTTAGCTGATCTAGCTTCTTCAATCACATCATCATTCAATTATATTCTTTTTTTATCCTTTATATTATTCTACTGAGAAAATATTCGAATCCATTTCGAAAGTAACGTCGAAATTTTGGATGTCAGAAGTTGTAGTATCGACTGCTATTTCAGCAACTACACTTGGCCATGCTCCAATCAATGTAATTTTATTAAGTCTATTACCAGAATTATCTAGCTGAAAAATTGCCGGACGGGCCTTATATTGCGCTGGGAATGCTGCAATATTAGATTCTGTTCCTTTTATTAATTCTGACCATGCTCTAAATTTTTTATAGATATCATAATTATCATCTACTCTAAATGTCACTGTCCATGGATCATATGTAATTCCACCTGCCAATTTATATTGTTGTGACATGAATGGTGCATCTATCGCTTCTGCAGTTCTACCTGGAATACTAGTAGATTGTGCTAGTATGTTAACTAGATCGGATGAACCTATAGCTACGGGGAACACGATTTCCACCTCGAACATATAATTCTTGGCCAAATCTCTAACTTTTGATCTAAAATCATTTACTGAAAATGCCATTATATTTTAAACTCCTATTTTATTTAATAAATCTTGGGCCTTTTTAATAGACTCATTAGCTTTTATTAATATGCCCATTTCTTTTAATTTATCGCCTTCTTTATGAAATTGATTATATAGTACACCCGTACTTCTTGAAATTTTTTCTGCTCTACGCACTAACTCCACAAGACCTGCAAAATTTTTACCAATGGATGCTTCTTCTATTACTTCCTCATTCAACTTATCATTAATTTTATCTATAATATTCATATTTCTCTTATTTAAATTTTACTAATGCTTTATTAATTAATGTTACGGCCTCATCTATCTTTTTAGCGGCTTTGTCCATATCTTTACTCACTTCGCCACCTATAGCATCCCCGCCTCTCATCAACCCAATTATGATAGCTTGAAGTATAGGTTTATATTCATAAAAAGTAGCATCATTTTTTAAAAATTCCGCAAACTTCAAAGTCTTACTTTCTTCAATTACTTCATCATTTAATTTTTCATTAATTTTATCTATTATATCCATCTATTTTCCTTCCTTATATATAAATTCATAGCCTCTTTTACTAATCATAATATCAAATGTAATATTATCAGGATCAATAGTAGCACCACATATTTTAAATTTTAAATTACATTTATCTAATTTATGAGGTTTATTCTTTTTTAATTTTTTCTTTTTTATTTTTCCTGGTACATTCATTTTTTTTATATGTGACGGGTAAGGGAGGAGGCATTCCCAACCTAGTGGCTGTCCCCGCCAAAGTTTATTTTTTATTACTAACTTAATCTTACTTTAATTTTTCTTTCTTTTACTTGTTTTTTAATTTCAGCCTTTAAATCTTTAGGAACTAAACGGTGAAACCCCGCATAATCTAAATACATATCTTTAAAATCTATTGATTTAGGATCCCCCTTTGCTGCCATTTTTTCATATATATCTAATATAGCATTGGCATGATCTGTCATAGTTTTTAATTTTTCATTTAAAATATTATCTATTTTCTTTAATATATCAATATTAATTCTTCTTTTAATTATTTTTTATTTAAAATTAAATCATCTCTAGGGACTTCTGTTATTTTACTACCATCATCCATTTTAAGAGTATAATTACCAGTAGTTTCTTTACTAACAACTATTCCACTTTCACCTTCATATTTAGTTCCAGATCTATAAGTAACATAGTTTCCTTTTTTAATTCTGGTCTTTTAGATTTTTCATTTAAAATATTATCTATTTTATTTAATATATCCATCAAATCCTCTTTTTTAATTATTTATAATAATTTAATAACGAGTAAGGAATTAAACGAAGTAATTCCAACGGGATCAATCGCTGTCCTCGTTATTAAATTATAAGTTAAAGTTTATCCTATTTCACTAAAATTTGCATCCTGTCGCGAACTGATAAATATTAGCTGAATAAATTCAGCAGCCTTTGTTGGCTTTATAAAATGCCTAACAACAAATCGATTATTCTCGATAAGTTCGGGATCTCTATCAAATTCTAAGACATATTCTACAATTCCTCTACGACCAACTACGTCATCTAAGAATGGTTCAACCATATTTCTATACATTGCAACTGTTAAATCATCATTCGGTTCGAATGTAACATATTTCGCACTCACTTTTATAGAAGATTCCAAATAATTAAACAAGTTCACCACGTTCACTCGATCAAAGCTAGAAGGTTTTGATAATAAAGTCTTTTGCCCCCACACTACTGTACCTTGTCCAGGGAATTTAACTATACTATTTATTTGATTTTTATATAAAGTATCTCTTTGTGCTAAATTAGGATTAATTGCTACTCTAACAATATTATTAAGTATTCCTCTATTTAACCCAGCAGGTGCCCTCCAAGCATCTGTTACATTAGCACTATGGGCATAAATACCAGCTACATATCCAGAGCAAGGTACCCATCTATATACATCCGAATATTTGTCGTAAATGTTCAGCCAATTGGCGTACAGAGCAGCTCTTTTGGCATTAGCATTTAGTTCGTTCTTTCTAAAATCAACTACATTACTAATAGCTGTGCTTTGATTAGCTATATTAACTACATCGGTTTTTGGAACATCTAAGATTGCTATACAATCTGCTCTTGTTACATCGGCTAGAGTGATTAAACTACTTTGAGTAGCTACCACTGTATGACTACCACCGATAACATAATTAATTGATATATCTTCAGGATTATCATATAATGCATACCCATCTACAATATCACTTTCATTTTCTGTTCCATCTACACCACCTGCTGGTAATAATTGACCAAATGACTCAGGTTCGCCTGAGGTACTAGTATTATTAAAGGCTAATATATACTTTGACCCTCTATTAATTCTTTCATTGATGTAAATATTGTTACCAAAATTATCTTTAGTTCCCGCAGTATCTGATACTAACCATTGTTCTTGGTATTCATAATCACCATCTACATTTTTAACATAGACTAAAATAACTGATTCATCTGTAGTGCTTGGTCCAGTATCAACATCTGATTCATACGCAGAAACAGCTGCAACTGTAGAAATATTAGCCCAATCGGTATTATTAATCAGTACTAATTTAAATTCTGTATTTCCATATGCACCTGGATATTTAGCAAAGAATTGAAATTTATCAGTTCCGCCAAAACTTGGTGTATAATCTTCCCAATCTGCAATATAATCTCCAGTACCCGCAGATGCAGATGTTGTAGTAACATCAATTTGAGCATTTTGTGCAGTTGCAGCATCTACAACTCTTGTGTAATATAATGTATTACCATAAGTTAAAAATCCAGCAGCTGTGAAAAAATCTTCATAATTATCATCAGTTGGATCACCGAACAATTCTGCAAATTCCCTTTCATTTGTAACAAGTGTCTGACTCCAAACTGGACCTTTAATGCTACGACCTACATATACACCAATTGAAACAGCAGCTGGCGATATTCTAGTACTTTGATCTTCCTCAGTGATTTTTACACCTGGGCTAAGTTGAACACCTGGCATTTTATTTATCTCCTTTAAATCTTCTTTTTAATTATTTATATTTATCTTTTTAATCTTTTATTTATCCACCCTTCTGGGTGTTCTCCTTCATGGTATAATTTCTTTATTTTACTAGGATTATAATGATATTCATCTAACCATTCACAAGTAGCTCCTAATTCATTTAGATCTTGGGCTTCATTTAAATGCGATAAATATCTATCTTTTTCTCTAAATAGAATTATATAATTCTATTGCTTTATTAGAATCTTTTTCCTTAAATCTTCCAATTTCTTTCTTATTTTTTTCTACTGTAATAAATGAACCATCTTTAAAATTATAATTAAAAAATAATGCTTTACTAAGTTTTTCTCCACTGATAGATCTGGCTATAATTTGTTTCAATTTATAATTAATCAAATCCTTTGATTCTATTTGATGACTGGGCTTGCCTTCTCTAATTACTTCCTTATTTAGTTTTTCATTAATTTTATCTAATATATCCATTCTATAAAAAATTCTCCTTATATTTATTTTAATTATTTATATAAATTAATTTTTACTTTTTCAATTTTTTATATTGCTGTCCAATTTAAACTCATTATTTCTTTATCTTGTGCTTCATCTCCTAATACCGGATCTACTGGTTCTTCCTCTTCTCTTTCTTCAACCTTTTCAATTATTAACATTTCATCTTTATCGACCCATTCTGTTTTAAAAACGAACAATACCCATAATAAAGCCATAACTAAATCATCATGTTCTCCATCTGCCGCTTTAAAAATTCCTTCCCTAAATTCTGTAAAATTTGATAACTCATATATAGTGTCAGCATCTATAATTTCTACTTTATTTTCTTCAATCATTTCTTTTAATAGATCACACCCTACGGATTTAGATTTTTTAGTAGAACGTATACCTATTTCAGCTTTATTCTTTTTGTCATAACTAAAATTTACAAGATTTTCGTATTCTATATCTCGCCAAACTAAGTCAACTACACCATGTCCGATATCGTTGTTTTCTAACATGAGATATGAGTCGTTATACATTTCACAAATATCTACTATCAAATTAGCAAATGCTCTAGTTCCAATTGTATTATTTCTATATACAGCGACTTGTTTAACTGGAAATGTAGTTATATCTAAAACTTGTGCAGTAGAGTAATCGCCACCTGTGCCTTTAGCGATATCTCCACCTACTACATATTGGTGATTCTTAATAGGTTTCTTATATATTTTAAAATAACCATCATATTTAGTTTCTATAGGGTCTAATGAGGTAAATGCTTCTAAAGATTCTGGCTGTATTAAAGTTTTAGATGACCCTAAAAACTCACACGAAAATTCTTGACGCCATCTACGCTCCCCAATATTTTTTATAGTTTCTTCTTTCCACTCTTCATCTCTACCAGGTATTTGACTCCATAACATTAAAAAATGAGCAAATGTACTAATTTTATTAATAGCAGCTTTCCACATATGATGGAAATGATTCAGTCCCTTGGGCGTACTTACAATTACAAGCTTAGAAGATTTACTAGAAGTGATGACAGGATACATACTAGTATAGAATTCATCGGCAATATTTTTTTTGATAAACGCATATTCATCTAGAATTATCAAGGATCCTGTAATTCCACGCATACCATCTTCTGTAGTAGCTTCACATGAACAAGAACTACCATTTTCTAAAACACAAGATGTTTTAGCCCATTCTTTTACTCCTATTTGTAACCATATTGGAAGTTGCTCATAGGCAATTCTTACCTTTTGGAAGATGTCCTTGGCTATTTTTTCCTTATTAGCTATAATGACAGCTTTTTGTTGACTTTTAAATAAAATATACCACAATACATATATAGCACAACATGTAGATTTTCCTACTTGTCTACTTGCCATGACAATACTAAATCGATTATCATCTAAATGTCTTAAATAATCATATTGTATATCATATAATTCAATTAAATGTTTTCCTTTATCTGGAGAAATTATATATACAAAATTTTCAACAAAATAAGTTACATCATTTACACATTTAGCTATCTCCTCAATTTGCCATTCTTCAAATTGAATTTTTACATTTGACTTCTTGATCAGTTTATTTCCCTGATAAGTCGCCCACCTAGGTAATTCTTTTAAACTTCCAGGTAGAGGAGTATTGAATGGTATTGAATGTGGATCTATTTGAGAGGTATTTGGTATATTCATATAATATTTTTTTAGTTACATTGACTTACTTTTTAATTATTTATATTTTATTATTTACTTGACTTTTGTTTTATGATATTATATAATATAAATTAAAAATTAATAAGGAGATTGAAAAATGTATAAAGTAATCGCAATATTTATATTAGTTATTATATATGGTATATTAGGTTCTACATTAGAAAGTTATAAGATAATAACTAACCCCCATGGTGGGCATATTATGGTTTTGGATTAGATATTGCTATGATAATGTTTGTCTTCTAGATAATATTCATAATCATTTAATATTCGAAAAGGCCTCGTTAAAATGAATTAACGAGGCCTTTCTATTTGTTTAAAAATTACTTTATATAAATAATTAAAATAGAGGTAAGATTATATGTGGGTGCATATAATCATAGGCGGAGTTAGTTGCCTACTGTCCCTCTATAAAAATATTTATATAAGGAGTTAGAACAAATGAATAGGAAAGAATTAAGTGAATGTATTAAAATTTATCTAGATGGAAGACCTTGGGATAGAAATAGTTCAGCTATTTTTAAACGTAGATTTAAAAAAGAATACGAGGATTTAAATATTATAACTTTTTATTTAGATAGAAAACATACTATAGCTGAAAGAATTTATCATATAGTACATAATTTAAATTCTATTCAATTATGTAAATATTGTGATAGTTTAGTAAACTTTTATGGATTTAAAACAGGATATTCTACTGTTTGTGGCAATGCTGAATGTATAACAAAATATAAAAGAGACGATGTAGATGAAATGGGTTAAATTCTTATGAAAGAATGGGTGCTTATAATAGTAAATTATGGTCTCAAGTAGATCCAATTACAGGTAAAAGTAAAAGTAAAATACGTGGTGAAAAAAGCAGAGAAGGTAATCTAAATAATATAGATGAAAATGGTAATAATGGATTTCAAAGAGGTGCGCTAAAATCTAGTAAAACTAAAAAGAATATAGATCCTGTTACCGGAATGACAATAAGTAAAACTATAGCATATAAAGTAGTAGCATCTAAAAAGAATAATATAGATGAAAATGGCCTTGATAGTATTCAAATAGGTACTATAAAAATGGTAAAAACCAGAAAAATTAAAGATGAAAATGGATTAACAAGTTATACTAAGGGAGGTTATCTATCTGCTGAAACTAGAGCATTAAATGGTAATTATATGACTGGTAAATCTAAAGAAGCTACTAATATGATTAAAGAAATAATTAGTCATTTTTATTTAGATCAAAATATGAATTATGAATTATATTATGGTGACGATAATGATAAAAATAAAAGAGAATGGACTCAATATATTAATAAACCTGAAATAAAGGCAGGTGCATATGATTTCGTAATTAGACTAAAAGATACTAAAAATATTATTTTAGTTATAGAATATCATGGTTCATGTTGGCATATTAATAAAGAGAAATATGATCAGCTAGTTGAAAATAATATAGATGAAACTTGTCCATTTGGTGGTAGCTTAAAGGACACTTATATACGAGATCAAATTAAGAAGCAACATATGATAGAAAAGTATGGATGCGAATATATAGAAATATTCGATTATGAATGGAAAGACAATAAGGAAGAAATATTAAAAAGGATAGGTAACATATTATAATGGCAGTATCTGGTAATGTAACAACTAAGCTTCAATTAGTAAATTGGATATATCGTGAAATAGGCGGGAATACCGTTAATGTGGAGCTTAGCGATTCAGCGATAGAGCAACACATTGACACCGCCATACAAAAGTTTTCAGAATATAGTGAGGATGTTATCTATTCTAGTGCTTATGTATTAACTTTATCAGCTGGAATTGATACTTATAATTTACCATCGGGAACTAAATGTGTTAGTAATTTTGAATCTGATACTGCTTCTGGAGGAATTAATACTCCATTTTCTAGTATGAATATTTTATATAATCAGGGTGCTTTTGATAATTTACTTTGGGATACAGGTGGTTATTCTGGGTTAACAACATATGAATTAGGTATGCAATATGTAGAAATGTCTAGAAATTTATTAACAGTTTCATTTTTTCTTCAATATAATAAATATGGTAATACTTTAACTGTTACTCCTATACCTGCAGAAAATCACTCTGGAGTTTTAGAAATATATACTGAATATGATCCTGGAACAGGTTCTTCTCCTTTATATAATGAAATATGGATTAAACAATATGTTTTAGCATTATCTAAAATTTCATTAGGATTAATATATGGTAAATATGAAGGAACTCCGTTACCTGACGGTTCTACTTTAAATGCTAGCATGTATTTAGAAGAAGGGAAATTAGATAAAGAAAAATTAGATGAAGAATTAATAGAAAAATATGCTAGCCCATTGGGATTTATGGTAGGATAAAAAATATATGAGATTTAAAGAATATTTAGAAGAAGCATCAGGAGCACTTAAAAAATATAACCATGTTGGATGGTGGGAAGATAAGCCTATATATTTATTTCATGGTACTAGAGAAAAAATATTTGATAGCATAAAACAAGATAAAGCTCTAAAACCAACTGTCGCATTTGATCATTTAGGAGTACATGGTAAGGTATTTTTAACACCTGATCCATATACAGCCAAAGGATATTCCTTTATGGGAGGAGAGTATAATTTTGAAAAACAAAAAAGACCAAATCCAGATAAATTAGGAAAAAGAGTGGTATTAGTTTTTAAATTTAGTTCTACTAAAAATTTTATTCCTAGCGGCCAAAGAAAAGAAAATTTATTAAATAAAGAAAGAACTTTATATGATAATTGGGTAGCTATTAATGGAAATAAAAATGATTTTCAATATTATGCTTTAACAGAAGTACATACTAAAAGTCCTGTTAAATTAAAAAATTTAGTTGAGGTAATATACGTTTGAGATTTAAAAAATATTTATTAGAAAATAAATTCACTGCTAAAGAAATTATAGATAAATGGAATGTAGTTTATAAGAATTATGGATCGTATCCTATACCTAAAAATTTTCAATTATTTGATAAAATAAAGGGATCAGTAAAGGGAACTATAGATCAATTATGTTATCTTAATTCTTTAAAAAAAGCTAAAGAAAACCCTAATATAAAATTATCTGTTGGAGTAGTTTTTGATAAGAAAGTAGTAGAAAGATTGCTTATAGGGGAGAAATTTATAAATTTCTCCCTACATGCTTGGAATATTGAAAATAATAAAGTTATTGATTGTACATTAGGATCATCAAGAAATCAAATTTATTTGGGAGTTATAGTTCCTGAAACTATAGTTAATAAATTAGAAGATGGCACGGACGTTAGAAAGTATCTATTCAAATTAATGGGAATTAAATGAGTTTTGATATCACAAATACTAAAGATAGAAATTTATTTGCTAAAGTATTAGATGAAAGAATAAATTTATATGGATTATCGATTTCTTACATGCGAGTAGATAGAGATGCTGAGAAGGATTCATTATATTTGGATGACACCAAGCCGCTCATATCAGCTAGATATGATATGAAAGTCCATGGTACTACAATGGATGAGATTTCTATTCTAACACGTTTTGGAATAGAAGATGTCGACGAAACAGAAGTAATTTTATCTAAGAATTATTTCGAAGAAACTGTCGGTGATGATGAAAGACCTAACGAAGGTGATTTTATTAAATTTAATTATTCAGGTAGACTATTTCAGATAGCTGATGTTAAAGATGATGAAGGGGTTTTTTTAGAATATAAATTTGCTTATAAATTATTACTTCAACCAGCTGATATTTCAGGAGAAGAAGTTACCCCAAATATTGGAATTGAAGATTATGAAGATGAAGATCCACTATTTAATGATGGAACTAGTCATATAGTTTCAGCTGCCGATTTTATAATAGAAAAACCAGGTGATATTGATCCATTTGGTGACTGGGAATAAAATATGAAATTTAAACAATTTTTAATAGAATCAAAAAAAAATTTATTACAGAAAGCTATAAATTTTTATGGTCTTAGTTCTAAAAGAATATTCTCTACTCCAAATTTTTTATTATCAAATGGTAAATTTTTAAATTTTAAAGGATTAGATCATAGAGATATAAATAGTGACTTAAATATTGATAAAGATAAAGATAAAGGATTATATAAATTTTTAAAAGAAACAAATAGCATAAGATATAAAAAATACGGCAATTCGTTAAATTTTGAATTTTATAGCCCACTATCGACTTCTCAAAAACACTATATTATAAAAAATAGTAAAAATTTTGGTATTATTTTAGAAACTACTATAGGATATAAATTTAATGGCAACTATATTTATAGAGAAATAAATAGTTTTAATCCTATTGATACTAGAAAAGCTCTAGATAAAATAGAAAATGAGATTTAAACTGTTTTTCTATTATACAATATGTAAATAATTTAAAATAAAGAGATAATATGGGATTCAAAAATTATATACGTACATCAACAATTATTAAAAAAAAGATGGAAAAATCCTTTGAGGATAAACTTAAGAAAAAATGGTCACTTATTGAGTCCTTAAATAATCTTAATTCTATACCAGATCATTCAAAAACAAATATGGCTATTAAATTAGAAGAAGCAATTAGATTAAAAATACAAAAGGAAAAATAATATGAGTCGTCAATTTTTCTTTCCTCAAATATTACGTAAAATTAATATAGCAGTTATATCTATATTTAATGAATTGCAAGTAGCTAAATTAAATTCAGATGGTACTGTTATTAATTATAGACAAGTACCAATTGTATTTGGTCATAAAGGTAAATTTTTATCTAGTATTTCAAAAGTATCTAAATCAGATTTTAACAAATTTTTACCTATGATGTCAATTATAATTACTGCCATCTCTAAAAATTCTACTAAAAGTAGAGGTGGTCATTTGCAACCATTAATGAAATATTTTAATGGTACTTCTGAAAGTATACAAAAAATAATTGGACATGTTCCATATACAATATCATACTCTTTATCTATTATTTCTAAGAGTTTATCTGAAATGGAAAATATATTAGAACAAATTTTACCACAATTTACACCATATGAAACAATTACTATTCAAGAATTTAGTTTTCTACCAGAATTTACAAGAGATATAAAAGTAAATTTGGTTTCAATAGAACCAAATTTTATAGATGAAGTTGAAGAGGGAGAAATAAAAAGAATAGAATGTGAATTAGCATTTGATGTAGATTGTTGGTTTTATCGTCCTATTTTAGCTAGTTCTATAATTAAAAATGTTAAAGCTGAATTTTATGATAGTAGTTTAGTTCCAGAAACTAGTGCTGTACATTTAACAACTTATTCATATGTTGTTAGTGGTTCTGATCCTAGTAATTTTAATGTGTTAGAAGACACTTGGATTTCGGAAATACCATAAGATTTTATAAATAATTTAAAAAAGGAATAATAATGAACATATTAACAAAGATAGAAAATATATTAAATGAAAATTCAATAGATAAAGCAAAAGGAACTTTAGAAGCTATTATAGGTACTTTAAAAAAATCATCTAATGATGAAAGTAAAGAAATGCTAAAAATGGCCAATGGAATTATGAATTATTATAAAAAAGAAAAATCATTTGCTCCTAAACAAGCTGAATGGATTTATAATACATCAAAAGCTTTATTTAATAAATAAGGAGATAAGGAGTGGCAGAAAATAATACTAATAATAATTTAGGAAAATTAGATTCTATATTTAATGCTATATCGGAACAAGATCAACAAAAAACAGCATTTGATGAATTGCTAGTAGCTGAAACTGTTCCTAGAGTTCAATTACAATTTCCATATAATATAAATCTTGATTTGGTAACAATTTCAACTTCTGGTACAGGTATAGTAACTCAAGCTAATACTAAAGCTATTTTACAAACTAGTGCTAATAGTAATAGTTATGCTAAATTAGAATCTAAAAGAACTTTAAAATATAATCCTGGACAAGGTGCATTAGCCAGATTTACTGCTGTATTTACTCCTGGGATATCCGGATCTTCTCAATTAATTGGAATAGGAGATGATTTAGATGGATTTTTCGTAGGATGTATAGATGAAACATTTGGAGTTTTGAGGAGACATGATGGAGCTGAATTTTGGGTTCCTCAAACTAATTGGAACGGTGATTTAGCTAATGGAAATAATGTATTACCATTAATAGATTTTACTAAAGGTAATGTATTTCAAATTAGATATCAATGGTTAGGGTATGGAGCAATAAAATACTATATTGAAAATCCTATCAATGGTAAATTAATATTAATTCATACTATACGATATGCTAATACGTATATTGATACATCTATTCATAATCCTACTTTACCATTATATGCTAAAGTAGAAAATACTACTAATACTACTAATATTCAACTGAACACTTCATCAATGGGGGCATTTATAGAAGGCAGAGATGAGCATACTGCATCATCTCTTATAAAATCTAAAAGTAATACTAAATCTGGAATTACTACTGAAAATAATATTTTAACAGTTAGAAATAAAAGTATATATCATTCAATAATAAATAGAGTTAGAATTAAACCAAAATTTTTATCAGTAACAAATGAAGGAAATAAAGATGTTGAATTTAGAGTTTTATTAAATGCTGAGGTATTCGGGCCAGTTAATTATAATAATATTAATTTAAATACCTCTACTACTGAATATGATATTGATGGTACTACAGTATCTACAAGTGCAGGTGGTACTGAATTATTTATTTTTGAATTATCCAAAAATTCTTCTGATAATTTTACAATACCATTTGATGTTAATATTAATCCTGGTGAAAATTTAGTAATAACAGCAAGTTCAGATCAATCAACTGAAGTCAAAGTTGCTTTAACATGGCTAGAATTATTTTAAATTATATAATAATATTTAAAACTTAAAATTATTAAAAAATAGGAGAAATATATGCATGCGGAAATTTGCCCTGTTTGTCAAGGAAGTGGAAATCAAACAATTAAGGAATTAGAAAGAAATATTGAAGTTATTTGCAATGGTTGTACTGGAAAGGGTTGGATAGAAGTATCTGATGATAACACTCAAGAAAATAATAAAAATGTAGACAGTCTACTGTGTGAAGTCCCTCCTAATCAAAGAGAATTAATGTTAAATGAATAAAAAAGAATTATGAAAGCATCAGGATTAGAAGAAATATTTAATGTAGATCCTATAGAAAAGAATGAAGATAAAGAATTAGTGATAATTGAGGAAGATTCTAATAATCTTCCTGAAACTGCAATTGAAAACTTACCAGATTCTAATTTTATTCGATCTAATTTGAAAACTCTAGTAGATAAAGCTAATACTGCCTTAGATAAAGCTATTGTAGCACAACAAGAAGAAACTATTCCTAGGAATAGTGAAGCAGTTAGTACGTTGATTTCTGGAGTAGATAAAGCTCTAAATACATTGATGATGTTAAATAAAGCTGAAAAAGAATCTAAGCCTAGAAGTGATTCTGGAACTAATCCACATATAAATAATAGTCAAGTAGTGATAGCAACTTCAGAAGAAATTATAAGTAAAATAATAAATAGCGTTAATGAAGATGGTGAAGATTAACTATAATTAATTAATAATTTTTTATTTTACGATTTAAATTGGATATGATATTATTTGCTTCTTTGTGAGTAACATTATAATATATAGGTTCATATGCTAAAAGCCATTGATTATATTTTTCTAATGTATAGGTGCCTTTATCATTTGCTATCAATCTATGGTTATTAATTACGACTTTATTATTTTTATTCATTGTATTTATAAAAATAATAAATATCAATACAGCCATAGCTACTATAATTTCCATTTTAAATCTCCTTTCAATAGTTTCTTTATCTTTTAGTTTATTACTCATACATATTATTTATAATTTCATTTCGTAATCCCTATTCTCCATGACCATCCTTTCTCAGACATTCTAGCCATAAAGTGTGAATCGTCTTTATGAGGAATTTCACCATGTTCAAATTCAATCATACCTTTATTAAATAGAGCAATCGCAGTTCTATACTCATTTCTAAAGCATTCCCAATAAGATTCACGCCCACTATCAATATAATAGATACTATTTAAAAATTCAAGTTGTTTAGGTGAAATACGTAAAGCATTTTTCCTAAAATTTGATTCTATTGTAAGAGGTATTACTTTGTCACAATGACTAATAGTTGATGTTCTTGAACAATGATTATCCTCAATTGGTTCGTAATCTTCGCACTCTTTGTTATTACACCATTTCATTTTCAATCTCCTTTAAATTTCAATTTGAATATAAGTAGGTTTACCATAATCAGATCCAATTGTTTCTAATGTTAAGCCATCAATTTCATATTTTATTCCACGATGAGTGTGACCAGAAACAACATGCTTTACTTTATCAAATTTTAAAACTTCTTTACCTAAAGTAAAATGACCAAAATATGCATTTCCCCTTGGATCATCATATATAGATGACACCATTTGTTGAGAAAAAATAGGAACATGTGTTACTACAATTACTGTATCAATATTTGGGTCATCCTCACATATTTGTAATCTTTTAATCAGATTTTCTCTACATTCTTTAGCGAATTCAATATCAGTTTTTCCCCATGTTATAAATCTTCCATCATTATTATATTTTTTCTTTTGAGAATAATAAAAATTATCACTTAACATTGTAAAACTTTCAGCATTAGAATAATCATACCAAGCTATAGATCCTATTATGGCTATATTATCAAAATATATAATTTCATCTTCCATCCAAATAAAATCTTTTTCTTTAGCTAAATTAGGATATATACATTCCCATAGGTCATTTGTAGATGGATGATCTGAATAAATTTTCCACAAATCATGATTTCCGAGAATCAATCCTTTAATTGCTGAAGATTTATTAAAAATATCTAAACAATTAGCCATATTATTATTTCCAGGTTCAGCATTATCTCCAGCCAATATAATAATATCTGGTTTAGATTGTATAATATTATGAACTAGATGTTCAACTCTTTTTTTAGAAGTGTGCCCGTAATGAACATCTGATGTAATGCAAATTTTCATCTTTTTTCATCCTTTAAAATATAAGTAACTTTTATTATATATCCTTCTTCAGTTTTTTGAGGAGTTTCGTATTTTATAAAAATTTCCAAATTATCCTGCATCCATTGAGCTGCTAATGAACGTACTATTTCTTCACTAGACGCATATAAATATTTACTTGTAGTTTTTCTTTATTTTTCAATCTCCTTTTTTATTATTTAATATAATATCATAAAATTGAAGTCAAGTAAATAATTAATTTTTAATTTTAAAATGATTATCTATCATTTCTTCTAACATTTCATTTGCTACCCTTGCTGCTGCCTCTGCTGCCCATGCTGCCTCTGCTGCTGCCCA
>Ga0224514_10000023_pt1 | contig 67125 bp, 63 predicted proteins | sample SF_May12_sed_USG_3_FD_169107 | JGI IMG/M metagenome (GOLD analysis project Ga0224514, IMG submission 169107) | Sediment microbial communities from San Francisco Bay, California, United States - SF_May12_sed_USGS_24 | ecosystem: Environmental > Aquatic > Marine > Sediment | place: USA... | reverse complement strand
CTGTTTAACAGCGCTTTGCGCGTCAGCCATTGACTTTTCCAGTTCACCCATCATTACTTCCGTACCTTTTGAAATCGATTCTCCCACTTCTCCGACTTTTGCGGCGTTTGCGCTAACTTCCGAGGCCGTTATTCCCATTTCCTTAATGAGTCCCAGTGAAGCTGTGGAAGCGCTGGACTGATCTTCAGCGGTTTTTGATACTTCATCAATGGTGGCTGCCATTTCGGCAATAGTAGATGAAATATCTTGCGCCTGTTTTGTTACCTCACCGGCATTTTCATTAACTTCTCCGGCTGTCTTTCCCATTTCACTTATAATTTCGAGGGCTTTTGCGGCATGCTCAGCGTTTGTGGCCGCTGTTTTACGAATAGTGGCCGTATTTTCATTAACCTGATTCGACATTTCAAAAACGCTTTTTGTTGTTTCAAGAACCTTTGCTATGGCTTCCCGAAGGGCGGAAATAGATTGGTTAACAGAAGTTCTCATCTTTCCATAATCACCGGGATACTCCCTTTCAATATGGGCGGTAAGATCTCCCTGAGATAATTTTTCAAGCGTACGGGCAATGTCTGCGAGAGGCGCAACGATGCCGTCAAGAATGCCGTTAACCCCTTTGATGATATTTGCAAATGATCCGGCGAATTTACTTGCGTCACCCCTTGCATCGAGTTTACCTTCTGCGGCTGCGTCAATGAGTGTCGTAATATCTTTATCCATACCCTGCATAACGTCAATCATGGAGTTCATATTTTCACCGAGCTCTCCCATTTCGTCATGGGTTTTAATTTCAATCCTTTTTGAGAAGTCTCCGGCGGAAATTGCCTTAACTCCCGTAACAGCAGAGTTGATACTGCGGATTATGCCTGCCCCCACATAAAAAGCAAAGGCCAGGGTGACGGCAATTACGATCACTGTAGCAATGAGGTAGAGAATAAGGTCCCGAGTCGCTTTCCCCCTGACACTTTCTTCAACGTGAAGCATGTCCTTGACGAGGCTGTCTTCAAGTTCTTTCATAAGGTCGATCTTGGCGGTAATCGATTTAAACCAGTACTCGGGGTCAATGCCGAAGTTACCCATAACGGCAATTTTTTTCAATGCGTTGATGGCGGGCAGGTCATTGATCTTAACGAAATTGTCAATTTCCCTGGTGGAAGCCCCTCGCTTCACCATTTCGGCGACGGCCAGCATGTTGGCTTTGTACGCGTTTATTGTTTTTTCAATATCATCCATGGACTTCAACTCGGTCGTGGTAACGCCTTTTGTATTTCTGAACTTTTTTACAAGCTCAAGGACCTCATCAAAACCCTTGTTCAACCGGTCAAGGTATTTTTTCTGTCCTCTCAAAACGTAGTTTTTGAAATCATGGATAACGCCTCCGTAACCGATTTTCACCTGCAGATTCGTAACCAGTTCGAATCGTTCTGAAGCGGTAAATATAAGCTCCCTCATCCTTTCAACTTCATCAATTACCGGCCCCGACATTTTTTGATTAAAAAGAGCAAGCTGGTTTTCCGTGGCAAATGCCTTGAAGGCGTCAAAAAAGGCCTCCTGCTGGGCCACAAGTGAAGCAAATCTTACATAGTTGCCCTCTGCGAACCTGTCGGCGGCAAAGGTTGCGCTTCCTATGGCTCGCTCGATACCGGCCCGTTCCTTACCTTTGGAAAGGTTAAGCATGGCCGATATAGCATCGGATATTTCGATATTGGGGCTATACTTTACGATATTTGCAATGACCTCAAAAAGGGCCGTGTTGATGCCCGTATAGTAGGCGACTTCTTCCCTGACGGTAATGCCCAGCTTGTCAACGGAACCTCTTACTGAAGACAAGCGGTTCAGGTGATTCATAACGTCCTGGGTGAGTCCTTCCAGTTTTTCGTCCTTTTTTTCAAAGGTGAAGGCTTTAAGTGAAGCCTTAAGCTGACCGATGGCCTTGTCTGAACTTAATCTCTGACCGGGAATGGCGCTGCTGAATTTTTCACCCTTACTTGAAATGAAACCGGCGGACATTCCCCTTTCTTTCTGGATTTCATGGACAAGCGCATTGGCACGCTCTGCCATTCCTGTCAGTCTTTCCATTTTCTCCATTTCACCTGCAAGCTTATATCTCTCAAATAGGCCCGACATTGAAAAATAGGTGAGAGCTATAAGCGGGACCAGTGATAGCAAAATTATCTTGTTTCTAAGGTTTAGTCGCATCTTGATTTCCTTCCTTCCTTAAATAGAGTTAAATTGCCTATTTGCTCTGATACTGCCGTCACGCTTCAGGCGTATCCTCCTTATCTCCCAGATTCTTTTTGATATGGTCGAGGCTTGTCATCTCCTCTTTATTGAAGAGGCGCTTAAAGTCGAGGAGAATGATCATTCGATCATCCAGTTTGCTTATGCCCGTAATGTATTGGGTCTCAATGCCTATGGTAACTATTTCAGGCGCCGCCTCAATGGAATCGGCAGGGACGCTCATTACGGCTTCTACGGAGTCAACGAGAAAGCCTGTAATCTTATCCTCTATCTGGATAACCAGAATGCGGGTTTTGCGGTCAAAAAACTCTTTGCCCACATACAAACGCTTTCTAAGGTCAACGACGGGAAGCAACCTTCCGCGGAGGTTGATCATACCCTCGATAAAGGAGGGAGAGTTTGGAATACGGGTGATTTCAGGTACGGTAATAATTTCCTGCACCAGCAGGATATTGACACCGAAAAACTCCTCACCAAGCACAAAGCTGACAAGCTGCACATTTTCGCGCTTTTCAGCATCGGAGTCGGGATTTACATCCGATAATGTCTTGTTTGTTACATCGGTCACTGATAACACCTCCTGCTTTTTTCTTTAAGTAGATAACCTTTGGTTATGCAATCACTATCTTTGACATTATTAATAAATCCGGGCCCAAAAAGCAAACAAGCTTTCAGCGCCGTCAAAATAAATCATCAGGCCCCTTTCCGGCGTTTTCCTCTTCTTCAAGGGGGGAATGAACGAAGCCTTCACTGACCAGGTTTTTTAATATTTCAAATCCCCGGTATGGTTCAACACAACTCTTCCCAATAATTATTTCAAACGTTTGCTTGCCATCTATGTGAGAAAAAAAAGTTTCCTCTTCCTTGTCTATATCTTTTGGTTTTTTTTCGGTTGCTATGATCGCCTGTCCCAGTATCCGTCCCATGTCGTCCAGCAATTTGGCCCCTTCCATGAGCAAGCCCTGGAAGCCCTCTTTTATAACGATATCTTTTTCACATTCAGTCGGTATAAAATGAAAGCTGCCATGGGAAGCAAGTGTAATAAGGCTAAAAAAAGCAGATTCACCTTTCGATTTTGCCGTGGCTGCGTCTGTAATATTCCCATCACAAAAATGGATGTGCCCTTCAAGGTCAGGCCCTATAAGCGATAATATGCCCGTTTTTTTATTTATACCAATGGTTTGAATCAGTTCTAAAGAGCTCATATCGGTTAAATGACCCTCCAGACCGCCTTGAAAATCTTTGGAGAAATCATGCTGCCTGGCGACAGCTTTGACCTTTGCTACCAGCCCCTCGGGACTTACCGTTTTCTCCCAAAAATCATTGACGCCTGCAGCCACTCCTTTTTCAAGGAGTTCATTACTGATTTTGCCTGTAAAGAGCACAAAGGGCGTTTCTTTGAAGACACTCCCTTTAAGGTGTTTGCAAAAATGCAATCCATCCATCCCCTTTAGCTCTACACCTGAGATAATAAGGTTATAAATACGTGTATGAATACACTCAATGGCGTCATCTGCCCTGTTTGCCGTTGTCACAAAAAAACCGGCCTCCAGGAGCTTGCGCTTCGTTACGTTTAAAAGTACAGGGCTTGAGTCTACGAGAAGAACGGAAAAGAGGGTGGCAGTTGTATTTACCTGCTTCAATATAGCGGCTATTTTGGGCAAAAAGACTTTGAAATTTATCGGTTTAACAAGATAATCAGTGGCGCCTGCATCGAGCCCGGAAATTAAAAACTTTTTATCATTGAAGGCGGTGAGAATAATAAAAGGCGTATTGGCAACCCGCTTGTCGGCTTTGCACATTTTACAAAACTCAATGCCGCTTATTCCCGGCATCATCAGGTCGGAGATAATAAGATCAGGTATACTCTCATCGAGGCTCTTGAAGGCGCTTTTTGCGCTTTCAAAGGTGGAAACATTGTAGTTGGCTAATTCCAATGCTTTGTTGAGCAGCTTCAGGAGACGCTTGTCGTCATCAACTACCATGATGTTGTGTTTGTACATTTATTCTGCCGACTTAACGTTGAGAGTAATAAAACTGATTTTTCAACTATATAATCATACTTTTATATAGCATACATAAAATAGAAGTTGCAAGCTTAATAGCCTGAAATAAAAAGCTTTATCAGGATTCCTGTGGAGGGCGGCGATGAATTGCCCGGGGAAGATATCTATTTTATTACGCCGCTGCCACAATGCATCAGGATTAAGATGCAAAATCTATGCAAAAGATTCTGAAGCGACACAATGGGCGTAGTGATGCTCAGGTTCTTGAGCCGGATTATGCTGAATATGGACACTGCGTCACCATGGACATCTTTCAGTAAAGGCTGATAACCTGTCTTGTTCTTAGGATCCCGTGACCAAATTTTGCTATCTAACGCACGTCATACTTGCATTCCCATTTTCTGTGGTTTAAACTTTATGTGACTTCCATATGGAGATACCTTTTTTGTGGATTTGAGCGGTTCATGTCATGGGAATTCCGCTATTTCCCTGTGTCGGTCTAACAAAAAGTCACTGCAAATCAATGCTCTGAGGAAAGAGAAAAATGACGTCGGAAGAACTGGCAGCCCGTATCGATCAAACGCTTTTAAAGCCTGATGCGTTGCAGTCTGATTATGAAAATTTTCTGGAAATGTCATCAAAATACAGTTTTTCATCGGTCTGTATTCCCCCTCATTATGTAAAACTTGCATCGAAAGTCCTTGATGCAGGGCCTGTAAAGGTTTCTACCGTTGTCGGATTCCCGCTGGGATATTCAGGGGCTGAAACGAAAGTCTTTGAGGCAAAGAAGGCTTATGATGACGGCGCTGAAGAAATAGATGTGGTTGCCAACATTTCATTAATCAAATCGAATAATATGTTCTTTGTTGCGGAAGAAATAGGCAGGATAACTTCAGCCGTTCCGTATGCTACAGTTAAGGTCATTGTCGAGTGCTGTCACTTAAATGATGCGGAGAAAGTTGCCGCCTGTAAGGCCGTTATCAATGGTGGCGCCCATTTTGTTAAAACGTCGACAGGTTTTGGGCCATGGGGCGCTAGGGTGGTGGATGTAAAGTTGCTTGCAAAGACCAGTGAAGGCACGATAAAGGTCAAGGCGGCAAGTGGAATAAAAACGGTTTCAGATGCCCTGGCAATGATTAAAGCCGGAGCTGACAGGATAGGGACCCCTTCGGGAGTCGAGATTGTGGAAGAATTTAGGAAGAATTTTCAAAATAAAAGTGCTGAACGATGAAAGTAAATAAATTTTTATCTAAAAAAATTATTTAATCCTTGCATTAAATCGTTAAAAAATCATAATAAATCAGTAAAGATCAGTATCAAGATCTCTTCAAAAAATCATCCCGGAGCCTGTCGGACTTAGGCCGGCAGGTTCCGGGAAGAAAGCAGATCCCAATGCCCGAACCATGGACAATACTCAAGCTTATCAAATGGACTGCCGATTACCTTGGTGAAAAGGGGATAGATACGCCGCGTCTCGACGGGGAGCTGCTTCTGGCCCATTCCTTAAAAATGGACAGGACACATCTCTACATGAATTTCGACAAACCCCTTAATGAGGATGAACTGGCAGCTTTCAGGGGCCTGGTCAAAAGAAGGGCAGCGAGAGAGCCCCTTCAATACATTACGGGCCACCAGGAATTCTGGTCTATGGAATTTAAAGTATCACCTTCCGTGCTGATCCCCCGGCCTGAAACGGAACTTCTTGTCGAGGAGGGAGCAAAAGCTGTTAAGGCTAGCTTTCCCGAGTGCAGTGCACCGGAGATACTCGATGTTGGCAGCGGCAGCGGGGCCTTAACGGCAGCGCTGGCAAAAGCGGTGAATGGCGCTCATGTTACCGGTGTGGACATATCACCGGAGGCTGTCTCTCTTGCCAGGGAAAACGTGGAAAGTAATGGCCTGTCATCGTCTGTTACCATACTGGAGGGTGACCTCTTTGCTCCCGTGGCTGATAAACTTTTTCATCTCATCGTCTCCAATCCTCCCTACATTCCAAGGGGAGATCTGCAAGGTCTGCAAGCGGAAGTGAGTGACTTTGAGCCGCTCTCCGCCCTTGACGGCGGTAATGACGGCCTCGATTTTTACCGGGCTATCGTTCATGAGGCGCCTCAACATCTTCATCCCGGTGGCTCGTTTATGGTGGAACATGGCGAAGGCCAGCGGGAGGCCATTGCCGAGTTGTTCAGAAATACAGGCCGATTTGAAGCGGTGGAGTCCCTTAAGGACCTTGCCGGCATTGACCGGGTGGTGAAGGGCAGGCGGACAAGGTAAAAAGGGCATTACGGTTTTACGGGCAAAGCAACAGTAACTGTTGTTCCTTTTCCCACCTCACTTTCAACAATCACCTCGCCGCCATGAAGGTCCACGAAATGTTTCAAAATGGCCATACCGAGGCCCGTCCCATTTTTTCTCGTCGTAAAGAAAGGGGCAAATATCTTGTCCAGGTCTTTCTTTTTGATGCCTGCGCCCGTATCACAAACGGCTATGATTAATCTGCCATCTCTTTCTTCTGCGGATATGGAAAGCCTTCCACCCCCGGCCATGGATTGTATGGCATTGTTTAAAATATTAAGGAGGGCCTGATGTATCTTTACCCTGTCGGCTTTTAGGGGGCTGGATTTTTGCGGCAGTTTTTTAATAACTTCAATATTGGCATGGCCTGTCTTCTCATCAAGCTCGGTAAGTAATTCGTTGATAAGGGCCAAACAGTCAAAGTTCTCCTTAATCAGTTTATCGCTTCTGCCATAATCGAGAAGGTCCTTTGAAATTGAAATAAGGTTTTCTATTCCCTTACCCATAAGCAGGAGAGCTTCCCTGTCATTTCCCTTTATGGCTGGAGAGTCTTTAAGCAATTCATAACTCAGGCCCAGATTATTGAGAGGGTTTCTGATGTCATGCGCTATGTAGGCAGACATCTCTCCCATTGCGGCAAGGCGCCTTTTTTGTTCCAGTTCCTTTTCAGCCCGCTTGCCTTCGGTAATATCCAGCACGGTGCCCATCATCCTGATGGGCTTAGGGGCGTCGTCATAAAAGACCTTGCCTACCTCGTTAACAATCCGCTCGGTACCATCAGGTAAAACAATGCGGTGCTCTTTGTTGTAGGCCTTTCCCTCTTTAAGCGCTTTATTCACCGCTTTTTCCAGTGCTTCCCTGTCATCGGGGTGAACAGAACGTAAGAATGCCTCGTAAGTGGGTTCAAATTCCCGGGGCCTGAACCCCAAAATCCGGTAGACCTCGTCTGACCAATGGAGCTTGTCCCTATTGAGATCCCACTCCCAGTGTCCCACATGGGCGATCTGTTGCGCCTCAGCCAGCCTTGCTTCGCTTTTGCGAAGAAATTCCTCAGTCCGCTTGCGCTCCTCCACTTCCCGGTTGAGCAGATCCCGTGAGGCAAGGGTTTCTTTTAGTTGCTTTGTCATTTCATCAAGGGACAGGCCGAGACTGCCCAGTTCATCATTGGCCAGGCGGCCGATACGGTGTGTCAGATCACCTGAGCCGATGATCTCTGCGCTCTTTTCGAGCATGGAAAGGGGTTTGGTTATTCTCTTCCCCATTATAAATGCCAACAAACCCAAAATGACAACCAGGGCAAGGGTAATGAAGAGAATAATTTTTCCTTCCAGATTACGGAGCTTTAATAGCTTTGCCGTGCTCTTCTGCCTCAACTGTAACGTATCGGAGATCATATTCTGGGACAGGAGCAGCATGCGGTCCACCTTTCTCTCCTGCCGCTCACTCAAATGAGGTGTCGGTACTGCTGCTTCCTCCCTCTGTTGAAGAAGGCTATGGTGAAGTTCTCCTAATAGTTTGATTGATTTTTTCAACTGGGCAAGCGTCGCCTGACTATCCTTCCCGTCTTTGCCGGTCTGGAGTACTAACTCTCTTAAAGAGCCGTAAACTGCCAGCCATTGTTTTTTTACGCGACGTTCATCGGGATAGCGTGCCAGTTCACCTGAAAGGTGATGAAGGGCAGTGGTTTTCTGGGTGATATTTACGATGAGGTTGTCATAGTCCAGGGCCCGGCCGACACGCTCTGCCATCTCCTGCTGAATAATGATGACGCAAATTCCAAAGATGATGGGAATCAGTATGATAACTCGTACTCTGCTGCTGATTTTCATTTTATGCCTTTATCAAGCCCTCATCAGTGGTTGATTTCCCTTGCCGCGATTCCCTAAGTCCGGCAGGCTCATAGGAACCTGCCGGACTTAGGCTGAATCTGCTGCGGAAAAGTCCTTTTGGCCGGATTTTCCGATTAAATTCGTTAAATATATCCAATATTTGCCTCATTTAATCAAAAAATCCGACTCAAAAAAACTTTCCCTCGCTACGATTCCCCAAGTCCGACAGGCTCCTAGTGAAAAATCTTGATACTTTGCGGATTTATCTCCTTAAGTGCATCCAGGTAGATATAATCGAGATAGTTGGGAACTTCTTTTTTGCCGGTGAGGCGCTCATTGATGGCCCATCTTGCCTCAACTTCCAATGTGACGACCAATTCCTGGTTTAAAGAAAGTTCGAATACAAAATCATCCCACAGTGCAGTAACAATAGCTTTATCGAGCTTTAATCGTTCAGCTACGATAGCCTGTGCTTTTTGCCTGTGCTTATTTATAAACAAGGTTGCTCTGGAAATAGCGCGAAGAAATTTCCTTATGGCCCGGGGCCTGTTTTTTGCGAAATCATTCATTACCATAAAATTGAAGGTTTCCCAATAAATTTCTGAACTGGGTACTCTTGCGGCATTTTCACGCAATAATTGCCGGGCCTTATAGGCGTGTGGTTCCCAGATCACAATGGCATCCACGTCATTGTTTGCCAGCGCAGCAGGTAAATGGGAAGGACTGATATCGACTATGCTGACTTGTGAGAGAGGGATGCCATGAAAGGTGAGGAAAGAATTCACGAAAAATTGTCCCGTTGTTCCTGAGGGGGTCCCTATCTTCCTGCCTCTTAAATCTTTTGCTGTGATAACACCTTTATCTTTACGGGCGATTATCTTGACGTCATCAACGGAATGGACAAAAGTTGCAAAAATGGAGAAATCCTTCCGTTTAAAACTGTTGAACATGATGGGAGTGGGGGCTACAGTTGAAATATGGATGCCCTCATTATTGAGCATTGCATTAAAGCTTGCCTTGCCGGAATCAAATTCCTTAATGGAGATATCAATGCCCTCCTTTTTAAAATAACCATTGTGCCGGGCTACCCACACGGCAGAGGGAAGCAGGCTCTTTTCCACACCCAATGTGAGCTTTTCCGGTTCGGCAATTTGTGGTTGCTCTGCTGGCCTTAAGTAAAGTATGCCTGTGACTGTCACTATGACAGTGATAATCAGGATGGCAACGGCGACTGTTTTTTTATCCATTGTTGGTCTCCCGGGAGATAGTGTGTACACAACTCGTTGATTAGGGCAGAGAGCTTGTTCATATGAACTTGTGTAAGAGATATCAATTAAGATTTTATCATAAAATTTATCTTTTGCATGATTCCCTGGTATTCGTATGTGCAAGAGATGTTAATGTTAAGTCTTCATAGGAGTCTGCCGGACGTAGAGGATGGTGAAGGGGAAAAGGTTAAAAGGGGCATTACCCTTTAAGTGGCAAGGCAAGCGTGACCGTTGACCCTTCCCCTGCCTTGCTTTCAACAAAAATATCTCCACCATGAAGGACTGCAAAAGTTTTTTATGATGGCCATGCCCGTCCCGTTCCTTCTCAAAAGGTTTTGTAATGTAATCGACTCCACCCAGGGGGGGCTTCGGCGCCGGGTAAATAAATCTGAAAAAAAATTTGCATTCCCCAATTTAGGTAGTAGACTTTTTCCTGAATTACTTTAAAAGCCGGAACTAATAAAACTAAAAAAAAACTTAAGGGGGAAAAATGGATAAAAAAATGTTGCAGCAGATTTTCGGGCCTTCCGTGAAAGTTCGAGTCGAGGGAAATGAATATCTTCTCTACAACCGCAATACGGATGGCCTCTACATTGTTGGTATGAAAAATGTGGAAAAGCTGGGCGCTCTGCTTACAGAGAGTTCTCCTTCCGCAATGGAAGAAGCAAAGAGTGGAGAGTTGGGGGATTTTGCCGCAGCACTTCATTCTCAGGGGATGCTGAGCAAGGAACTGGTTCAAATTACCGGCGCTGAGCAGACGCTTGAGCGATTGGGAGCGGTTCCGGAAGTTCAATCACTCAAAGCAATAGGTGACCTGACTGTTGCCGCCTGGCCCATTTCAGCCAATACGCAAGTATTGGCTTACAAGTAAGGAGGGGAAAATGCCTGATAAAAAAAACAAGAAAGAATCCATATCAAATAATAATAACGTAACGAGGAGAACTTTTCTCGATGTAGCGGGACGCTCTGCCATGGCCGCAGGTTTTTTCCTGACAGCTCCCGGCCTGCTTGTTGCCTGCAAAAAGAAGGGCAGTGGCATAGGGCTTGCTCCTGTCATGAGTTCATTGGCAAGTTCTGCCGTTATGTCCGGAGGCATTGAGTTTTATAATCGTATCAGAGAGAGCAAGGCGTCATCACCGCTTTACGTAACCTTTGATCTGCAGCCCTTTGAAATGCTCAATTCCCTGGCTGGGGACAATAGCGCAGATCTTACTTCTTCGCAAATTGCCGATGTAATCAGGCAGCTTGGAGAGGCTGATGTGTTGAATCTTACACTTCTCGGCCCGGCGCCTTTCAAGGATGCTGGTATCATGAATTATATCAAGCTGGCAAAAGATAATGACATTTCCCTATCCGTCGTTTCTTCCGGTGATGATATTAATGAACAGCAAATGGATGCCCTCGCAAAAATAAAATTCTTTTCCCTTAAATTCAATTTGGACGGCATATCGGCTGCAACGCACGATAAACTCCACAAGGCGGGGAATTTTGACAAGACCCTGGCTGCCATTCGCGCCGGTATAAAGAGAGGTATCAATACAACCGTTATCACCTATGCAAATGCACTGAATGTGGGAGAAGTAGAGCAGATCATGGATCTTTCTATCAGAGAAAAGGCAGACAACTTTGTGCTCAGACGACTGGTACCGATGGATACCTCTGATAAAACAAAGGCCCTTGTTATTTCACCGGCCGATGGCGAAAAGCTTATCAGCATACTGTCAAAAAAGATCGAAAAATCTCAGGGCGGCACCAATATGATCGGCGCAGATCCTTTTGGAGGAGATACGGAGTACTTTATCAAATCGGGCGTAATGGATCAAAGAGCCAATCAATATGCATGGAATACCATGTGTCAGTCAGGGGCGACCTATTGTCATATCACCTCTAAAGGGGCGGTGCTCCCATGCACATGGCTGCCTGTTCCCGCCGGAAACCTGAAGGAGAAATCCTTTGCAGAGATATGGGAAAAGGGCGAAACTTTCAGACAGCTGCGCGGCAGGCAGTCTTTTGACGAGTGTATAGCGCATTCCTTTACTGAAACGGGAAATATGCTGGAAAGAGATCCCCTGGCCTGGACATAATATGAATCCTGTTACAAATAGCCGGCCCCGGGGATTTCTTTTGAAAAACCTGAGCTGTGTCGAAGTAAATGACAAGATCATCGCCTTTTCTCCCTATTCAGGCAAGATGTGGGCAGCTCCGGCAGGCAGTGAAAAAGATATCCTCGCAGCCGGTGAGATGTTCCGGCCATTGATAGCACGACAGGGAAAACGGCAGGTGTCTTTTATCTGTACAACAGATTGTCTTCAGCGCTGTGTCTATTGTTTTAACCGGGGAGGGCAGGGTAATGCGTTGCTTCCCACAGAGACTGCCATAGGCGTTTTGCGTGAGGTGACAAAGATTGATAATTCGCCCCTTTCTCTCCGGTTTTTCGGGGGTGAACCGACGATGCATATGAAGCTTGTCCGCGAGTGCGCGGGGTGGGTAAAAGACAGGGGCATTGAGCCCTCCTTCTCTATTACAACCGGCGGATATGCGGCTTTGAAGGATATGGAGTGGATGGCTTCTGAAGGATTTTTTTTCACCCTTTCCGTCGATGGCCCTCCGGAGATACAGGCAAGACAGCGCCCCTTGTTTGCAGAGCAGGGCAGCGGCCTTATTGAACCTGAGGAAACGCTTAAGCTTCTCTCTGCCTGGGGCGCTGATTTCAAGGTCCGCGTTACCGTTACATCGCAAAATGTCCACATGCTGCCCGACCTGGTCAGTTATTTTCATGGGTTCGGAACAAAGGTAATTCACATGGAACCTGTTACTTTATCAGGACGCGCTACTGCCCTGGAAAGCCTCCGGCCGGAGGAGGACCTCTTTATTGAAAAGCTGCTTGCCGCAATAGACAGAGCGGCAAGCCTTGGTGTGATCATTATCAATTCCTCATATATGAAGCTCCTTGATTCCGACAGTGGATACTGCGAATGCGGCATAAATAACTTTGTCGTGGGAACCGATGGACGGATCAGTTTTTGTTACGAAAGCGCAGGCGATTGTGGAACCTTGTCGGAAGAGATGAAGGGCGGAAGATATAATGAGGCAACAGGAAAACTGGAGTTGTCCGGACCGGGCCGCTGCGGGGGAGATTCCTTGCCGGCAGAGTGTGCCGGGTGCTATGCAAAGTTTGTATGCAACGGCGGATGCCCTTCCAGGAACATTGCAGACAGGGGCGATGCTTTAAAAAGCAGCGGCTATTTCTGTCGTCTCACACGGGCCATTTACCCGGAAATTGTTGCCAGGCTTGCCAGGGAAGCCGGTTTGACGCAATAAAACCATTAATTATGAAGGAGGATAAAATGGATAAAAAAGTCAAAGTTGAAAAAGAGGTAAAGAGTAAATCGACAGTAGTTACAGACTTGTCGAAAGTGGCTGAAAAAGCCGGCATTGGTGTTAAAAGTAAAAAATCGGCGCAAAGAGGTCTCAGAGAAATCGAGTGCCAGAACTAGATCATGGGAGGGACAGGTTTCTGCCTTCCCTTCCCTATCATGTGATTTGGGGGATTACCTCGGCATGCAACGCCTCCTGCAGCCGCTGTTATGCCGGGGCGGGCAGCAGAAGCGCCGGTGAAATATCTACAAAAAGAGCATTTGAAATCCTGGAAGAGCTTTCACGTATAGGTATTTTTGATATCGCTTTTACAGGTGGTGAGCCTCTCATGAGGAAAGACCTTTTCAAACTCATAGAAAAGGCTGCTTCTCTGGATATGGAACCGGGTTTAAGCACAAATGGAAGTTTGCTCGACAGGAAAATGGCGGCAAAGCTCCGCGATTCCGGTATAAGCAGGGTGCAGGTAAGTATTGACGGCATAGGAAAAAAGCATGATTCTCTTCGGGGAATGAAGGGGCTTTTTGATATGGCCGTAAATGCCCTGGAAAATTGTGCTGCGGAAGAGGTGCCCACAGTCATATGTTTTACCGTTTCCCGCGAAAACATGGACCAACTGAAAGACGTGATGGACCTGGGTCTCTCCAGGGGAGTGGCTGACTTCAATATATCGATCTTTGTCCCCACGGGGAGAGGTGACCGGCGCATGGCGCTATTACCGGAAGACACAGAGCGGCTGTACAGCTTCTGGAATGAACACCGCATGTCGGGCAAAAAACCATGGCTCAAGTTTCATACCGCCAAAATGGACATTGTGGCTCATAAACCTCTCCCGCCGTCCCATATCGGTTGTCAGGCAGGGTGCGGCACATCCTATATCGACCCCCTTGGGAATGTCGCGCCCTGCGTTCTTCTTCCTCTGCCCATAGGCAACTTGCAGAAGAACAGTTTTTTCAATGTCTGGACAACTTCCGGGCTTAATCAAAGGCTGCGTGAAAGGAACCTGGAAGGAAAGTGCTCTTCCTGTACTTACAAAAATACCTGTGGAGGGTGCAGGGCCATGGCTTATGCCCAAACGGGCAATCTCTTTGGTGAGGATCAATCATGCTGGATGAAGGAGAATTAAGGAAGGGCAGTGACTTTCCTCTGCAAAATTCGAATGTGCTCACAAGCCCTCTCTATGCCGTATGGGAGATAAACAGGTTATGTAATGCCGAGTGCATCCACTGTTATACCGGTTCCGGGCCCAATGTGATAGAAAAGGACCTGCTTACTGAAAAAGAGGCCATCCGTGTCGCCCGGGAACTGGGCGATGCCGGTGTTTTCCAGGTGGGGCTTTCCGGCGGCGAGCCGCTGCTCAGGGATGATTGCTGTCATATTGTTGCCGAACTAAGCCGGTCAGGTGTTTCTGTGGCACTGGCAACCAATGGTTACCTTTTTGATAAAGCCGGAGGCAAAGAGCTAAAAAAAGCGGGACTGGAGAGCCTTTGCATCAGCATTGACAGTCACAGAGCTGAAGTTCATGACCGTATAAGGAATCGTCCCGGCCTTTTTGATAAAGCTGTCAATGCCATAGAAGCTGCTTTATCAGAAAATATTGCCGTCGTTGCAGGATTCAGTGTTCTTAAGTATAACTGGAGAGAGATTAGAGAATACGTGGAGTTTATGAAATCCCTGGGAATAAGGGACGTAAACCTTACCAGTTACGTCGCCGTGGGACGGGGAAGCCTGGAGCATGATCTTTCACGGGAGGAAGAGCGGGAGTTCCTCTATATGGTGAACAGGCTATCGGAAGAGTATGCAGGCTCGATGGCAGTTATGTGGCATGACTGCCGCTTTGCCCTTATCAATGAAAAGTATTCCTTTTACCGCTTCAAAGGGTGCGGCGCTGCCAACACGACCTGCCGTATTGCTGCAAACGGCGATGTCATGCCATGCAGCACGCTCCCCATTCCCGGCGGGAATCTGAAGAAACGTTCATTTAAAGAAATATGGCAAAATTCCGAATTCTTTTCAAAAATCAGGGATAGAAATAATATAAAAGATGATTCCAATTGCGGGCAATGCGTTCACAAGGAAGATTGCGGCGGTTGCCGGTCCATCGCTTACGCCTATTACAATGACCCCTTTGCCGGGAACTACCATTGCTGGCTTGATGATGTAGAGCCTGAAAATCTGTTTAAAGGGAATGATTAAGGGGGTAATGAAAAATAGCGCTATTTATACAGACAGACCCTCCTGAAATCTACCCTCAAGGGGCCATAAACCCTTGCCGGGGGAGGAATCATTGCATCCCCTTCTTGCCCCCGGGGAGCGCCCTGAAAGCCATAAAGGGACAAAGGAGGGCAACGCCCGGCGCTGCTGCCTGGCAATTGAATGGATATTCATTGCCGGATAAATAATCTTTCCCCTCCATTCGCCCGGAATTAGCAGGCAGTTTCCCCATCGTGCCGCCTGTATGGATGTGAGTATCGATTCGGGGTTTCTCAATAAGGGAACCGCTTTGGGGCGCACAGGAAAGGTGGTCAGCTTGCAAAGCTAAAGTGAACTTAAGGTAATCAGGTAAAGGAGGTTCTCTTATGTTGATCCGTTGCTGGGGAGCCAGAGGCTCCATTCCCGTATCGGGGAGAGAATACATACGTTATGGCGGCAACACAACTTGTCTTGAAATCAGAAGCGAGAATAATGATGTTATCATCATTGATGCAGGTTCGGGTATCAGGAAAGCGGGGAAGGCACTTCTCAAAGAGGGTGTTAAGGATATTAACATTATTTTTACCCATGCGCACTGGGACCATCTCCTGGGATTCCCCTTTTTTAATCCCATCTATTTTAGCGGTGCCGATATCAATCTTTTTGGCTGCCCCTTTGCGCAGGAATCGATAGAACGGATCATCGCCCCAACCATGACGGCCCCTTATTTCCCCGTTAACTTCAGCGATGTTGCCGCAAACTTTCATTTTCATAAGGTCTGTCATGCTCCCTTTATGGTCGGCGCTATCGAAGTGACTCCCATCATGCTAAGTCATCCCAACCAGGGGATTGGCTTCAGGTTTCATGAGAATGGAAAGCGCTTTGTCTTTCTCACCGACAATGAGTTGACCTATGTTCATGAGGGAGGATTGAATTATAAGGATTATGTCGAGTTTTCGGCAGGAGCCGACCTTCTCGTTCATGATTCGGAATACCTGGAGGAAGAATACAAAACGACGAAAATGTGGGGCCACTCTGTTTATAAAGATGCGCTTAACCTTGCCCTCGATGCGGGCGTCATGACTTTCGGGCTCTTTCATCATAATCAGGAAAGGTCTGATGACGCCATCGATGATATGGTGATCGCTTGCAAAAAGATAATTGCACAGAAGGATTCCTACCTCGAATGTTTTGCCATGTACGAGGGCCAGGAAATCGTTTTGTAAGGCAAGGGCACAAAAGAAACTTACTTATATCCCACCATTAGCGAAGGTCTTTCAAAGCAGTCAATAAATTCGATATTTTTAAAGCCCGCTTCTTCGAGCCAGCCTTTCATTTCATGGAAGGTATAGCAATTGCCCCGCTCTGTATGAACGAGCATGTTGACGGCGAATATGGCCCTGTCGGGAGGGTTGACTCTATCTTCCTCGATAATCGATTCGTGGATGATGATGATGCCCGGTGATTGCATTGCCTTATAGACATTCTTTAACAGGGCCCTGTTTTCAGCGTCTCCTTCGATGTGGAGGACGTTGGAGATAATAGCTGCATCGCAGTCATTTCCAAGGTCGCAATGGGGATTATTAAAGAAATCCCCTTCTTTGAGTTCAATTCTTTCCTGCATTCCCTCTGCTTGTATGACTTCTTTTGCGACTTCTAATGTAAGCGGCAAATCGACGATAATGGCCGACATAGATGGATTCTTTTTGAGCAGTTCCATCGAATAGCTTCCCGGCCCGCCGCCGAGGTCGAGCAGTTTTTTGTAAGGTGAGAGGTCCAGGTTGTCGGCAATGATCTTTGCATTGGGAGTGCCAATTTCCTTCATGGCAAGAATGAAGGAGCGGTTGCGCTCTCTGTTGGTCACGAGACATTCCTCTTTTTTCCTTGGCGTCGTTCCTCTTTTGACTGCCTCCGGGAGCCTCATCCACATGTCCCGCATCCCTAGCATGTGATCCAGTGTTGACCCTTTGCAGTCAACGCCCTTTTTGCAGAGGTACCTCATGGTTTCATCGGTATTGCCGTAGCAGTCTCCCCATTTGTTGAGGATTGCCGATGAAACAAGGGCGTCAAGGAGGATGGTAAGGCCTCTTTTGCTTGCACCGGTTTTTTCAGAAAGTTTTGAGGCGCTTATCTTGCCTTTGCCGATATGATCAAAGAGCTTGAGTTGGTGAGCCGTAAAGATAAGCTGGGATTCCATGAATCCCCTGGCCTTGTTCAGAATGTCATCGATTGTAAGATGCTTGTCCATTTTATAAAAATGTAAGGGAATCCTTTGTCATGCGCAACTGATGCCGCCATCGACGGGCAGCACGGCGCCCGTTATCCAGCTCGCTTCATCTGAAGCCAGGAACAGGGCGGCATAGGCTATGTCTTCCGGCGCTCCCACACGGCCAAGGGGGTGGAAAGAAGCCATTTCATTGAGAAAATCGGCCGTGCCTTCTCCATGCATTTCCTCGTGAATGGGTGTTTCAACGACACCGGGACAGATGCAGTTGACCCTTATTCTGTCTCCGGCGAGCTCAAGGGCCATTGATTTTGTAAGCGAAACAACCCCCGCTTTTGCTGCTGAATAAGCGGCTGTATTGGGCACCGGTTTGAGGCCAAGCGTTGAAGCGTTGTTAATGATGGTTCCCCCCCGGATTTTCATGACCTCAATAGCATGTTTTGAAATGAGGTAAGTCCCTTTCATGTTTATATCGATGAGAGAATTCCATTGTTCTTCGTCCGTATCTTCAACACTGCCATGGCTATAGAGACCTGCATTGTTGAAGAGGATATCCATTCCCCCCATTTTGTCTGCGGCTTCTTTTACAATTAATTCGGCGCTTTCCCTATTTGCAATATCGCCGCTGATTGCATGGCATGGCGCAAGGGATTTGTCGGTCATGGAGGCGGTAATTAGAAGATTTTCTTCTCTTCTTCCAACGATCGATACTTCTGAGCCGTGACGGTTAAATATGATGGCCGCTGCTCTCCCTATCCCCGAACCTCCGCCGGTAATTAATGTCTTTTTTCCCTTTAGCCTCATCATCAAGAGATATTCCCCCCTCTCATAATTTTTTTGAGCGAATATAATCAGCAGTCCTGCCTGTTAATTCAGTTCCGAAAGGACTGTTAAAGCCACTGAAGACCCATAGGGCAAGATCCTTCGTCAATACCTGATGCCCATACAATCCCGGCTTTCCGATCAAATATTTTTATTTAGCGCTTCATTGCCATTGTAAGAAAAGTTGATAGCCGGATTCCTGAAATAGCGGGTAAGGAGAAACCTGCAGAGGTTCCTCATGGATTTGTCCTCGTCAACGACAAGAATTTTTTTCACTTTTCCCCAACAGGAATTTTTTACAGAAGAATTAAAAGCAAAATAAAGGTAATAAATATGAGGACGGCTTTCTCATGGTTATTACCTTTTATCTTCACCTTTCTTACGGGCAGGCATCATCTTTATACCTGCAATTTCGTTATAAAGTTCGGGACGTCTCAGTTTAAGATAGGGATAATCTTTCCGGACTTTTTTTACTTGTGAAAGGTCTATTTCTACTTCATAGACCCCTTCACCCTGGCCACTGGCTTCATGTTCAAGTTCTCCGTAAGGGTTAATGCAAAAACTTTGCCCGTAAAAGTCATGACAGGCTTCTTTCCCTACGCGGTTTACCCTGAACATAAATACATTGTTGGTTATTGCATTGGCTGAGAGGATGGTGCGCCATCTCTCCTGTGATGCAAAAGCGGCGGCCGTGGGCGCGAAGATTATCTGTGCGCCTTTAAGGGCAAGAATCCTTGCTCCTTCGGGATAGAAATTGTCCCAGCAAATCTGAACACCGATTTTTCCAAAGTTCGTATCGAAAACAGGAAAACCGAGATCACCGGCAGAAAAATAATAACTCTCTTCGTAGAGCGGAATCCGGGGAATATGGATTTTACGGTAAAAACCTTTTAGTGAGCCGTCACTTTCGATGACGGCAGCGCTGTTATAAAATACACCTTCAATGCCTTCTTCAAAGAAGGGCGCTATAATAACGGCGCCCTTTCTTTTGGCCAGTTCCCGCATTGTGGAGACTGTTTCCCCATCGGCTTTCTCGGCAAGTCCGTAATGCGTCGAATTAATTTCTTTAGGAAACCACAGGGTATTGAAAAGCTCCTGAAGGCAGATAATGTTTGCGCCACGCTCTGCCGCCATTTCAACAAGTGTTACCGCTTTTTCAATATTTTTTTTCTTCTCTTCCGAGCAGTTCAGCTGTATACCGGCAACCTTTATTTTTGGCACCTAAGGACTCTCCTTTTTGTCTGAAAACAAGGCATTGAAATTTATTAATAGCATATTTGATAATGCCAAACAAGCATAATATGGCAGGAATAACAGGGTAGATTAGAGCGACCCTTTGTTAACTTGAGGAGAACTTTTTGCAGGCCCGGATAAAGGGTGTTTTTTAGCGGCACAGTAAAGAAATATTTCTTCAACCCTCTGTCATATTCCCCGTTTATTATGTTAATATAATGAGCCGTCAATAATATGGAGAGAAGGCTTTTGAAAATTCTTGCAATCGATACGTCGACAAAATCGGGAAGTATTGCCTTGTCTCAGGGAAGCGAACTTCTTGCCGAGACATTTCTGAATATTAATGTTACCCATTCGGAAACGCTGCTTTTGTCATTACGGGATATGTTAAGGCAATGTTCTATGTCTATGGATGATATAGAACTTTTTGCATTAACGATTGGTCCCGGCTCATTTACAGGTGTCAGGATTGGCGTCAGTACGGTCAAGGGCTTTGCGCTTTCAACAAAAAAGCCGGTAGTGGGTGTCTCCACGCTGGAGGCAATGGCCTGGAACTTTCCTTTCTCCGCTTTTCCGGTAGTGCCTTTCCTCGATGCCAGAAGGGGGGAGGTTTATAGTGCGCCTTTTACATGGAATAAGGGCAGCTTTGAAAGGTTGGCTCAAGATAGTGCAAGGGCGCCTGAAGAGGTCCTTGATTCAATTGATGGTGAGGCTATATTGGTAGGGGATGGTGTTGAAAAATATAGTGAGCTTATTCAGAACAAGCTCGGCTCCAGAGCCCTTATGGCTCCTTCAAGCCACGCTTCCGTCAGGGCTTCAATTATTGCCTCCCTGGCCTGTGAGAAATATTTAAAGGGAGATCTCCTTGATCTTAATTCATTTGTGCCGCTTTACCTGAGAAAATCAGAAGCGGAGATTAACAGGGAAAAGGGATTGTTAAAAAAAGGATAGCTGTTGACAAATTAATTTGATTGTATTAATTTCTGAAACCTTTTGAATGTTTGAAAAATAATGATAAACCGGTTTTATTTGAGCCGGAAGGGCGAAATGAACAATGGAGGGACCGATGATAGCGGACATAAAAAGTAATATTATCGAACTTGAAAAGAGGCTTGATGAATTAAGAGGTTATCTTTGACCTCGCCGAGAAATCAAAAAGGCTTTCAGAACTTGAACATATCATAGCGGAACCCGATTTCTGGGACGATAATGAAAGGGCCCGGAAACTTCTCAAGGAGAGGACCTCCGTCAATAATGTTGTTGAAGGCTGGTCCCGGCTGAAAGCTTCCATCGAGGAGGGCGCTCTTCTTCTGGAAATGGCGGAAGAAGAGGGTGACGGCGATCTCCTTAAGGAAGTTGAGGAAGAAGTTGCCCGTCTGGGGAGTGATCTTGATAACATGGAGTTTCGGCGAATGCTCTCCGGGGACCACGACGCCGGTAATGCTATTGTCACTGTTCATTCAGGGGCCGGCGGGACGGAGTCACAGGATTGGGCCGACATGCTTCTTCGCATGTATCTGAGGTGGTGTGAAAAAAAGGGCTACAAGACGGATATTGTTGATTACCAGGAAGGGGAAGAGGCGGGAATAAAAAGCGTCACCTTTACTGCAGGCGGTGATTATTCCTATGGTTATCTGAAGGCCGAAATAGGTATACACAGGCTTGTCAGGATTTCACCCTTTGATTCGAACAAGAGAAGGCATACCTCCTTCGCTTCCGTTTTTGTTCTTCCCGAGCTTGAAGAAGATGTTGATATCGATATCGATGAAGCGGACTTGAGGATTGATACCTACAGGGCAAGTGGCGCCGGTGGGCAGCACGTTAACAAAACGGACTCTGCCATAAGGATAACGCACATGCCGACAGGAATTGTTGTCCAGTGCCAGAATCAGCGGTCCCAGCACAAAAACAAGGCAACGGCAATGAAGCTCCTCAAATCCCGCCTTTATGATATGAAGCGGCAGGAACAGGAAGAAAAAATGGATGAACTCCATGCCGGAAAAAAAGAGATTGGCTGGGGCAACCAGATTCGTTCCTACGTGCTTCACCCCTACAGGATGGCAAAAGATTTAAGGACAGGTATAGAAACAGGAAATGTGGATGCCGTTCTTGATGGCGATCTCGATGATTTTATTCTCGGTTATTTGAAAGGAAATTGAAAAAAGCAGGGAAGGGCCGCCTTGTTATTTAAAGGCGCTTACTCTATGGGATAGGCTTCCGCAATGGGTCCTTCTGCTGTTGCCATAATTTTTATGTAAAAGGGCTGCGGTGGCCTGCCTTTTTTCTTTGCTTCGAAGACGACCATTCCTTTTTCATTGAGATGCTTGAGAAGGTATTCTTTTGAATAGTCGAATTCATAGTTTCTTTCAAGGCCCAGCGCTGAAAACTGACGAATTGTAATCGGTTTTTCGGGAGGTGTGGTACAGCAAAAGAGGGAAAGAAAAAGAAGTAAAAGAATAGAAAATTTAATCAAGTATATCTTGCTCATTGATCGGATGCAGAAAATTCATTTCTGTGATAATGTCTGATTTGAATGCCGTCTGATGTGGCAAATATCTTCAGGTAGACGGGCTCCTTGAAAAACTCAGACTTGAGGGTGACTTCTCCATCACGGTTTAAAACTTTAAGTACGCCATCCATGTCATCTTCTATAATATAATAGGCTATGTTCCTGGTGCTCCTCAGTTCTGCCAGCGAGACCTCTCTTTCAGGTGTTAATGAGCAGGAAGATAAGGTCAGGGGAATGAACAAAAGAACAAATAATGTGGATAAATATGTCTTCATAACTAGTATTAATAATAATACCTTGGCTTCATCCAAGTCAATTAAAATTCTTGACAAATCAATTTATACATATTACCATTTCGTAAAATTTATTTGTAAGGAGAATGTGTAATGAAAAAAGTATTGGCTTCAATTACGACAGTAGCAATCATAAGCGCAAGCGCCGGCATCGCCTTTGCCGGAGACTCAAAGAGTGGTCAGACACTTTACAAGAAAAAGTGTAAAGCTTGCCACACACTGACAGACAAGAAAAAGGTTGGTCCTGGAATGAAAGGTGTATTTGGCCGTGAAAGCAAGATGGCCGGCAAGCTTGATGAGGCGGGTCTTACTGCATGGCTCAAGGATCCAAAAGCGGTTAATCCGAAATCCAAGATGGCCAAGCTTTTCAAAACCAAGCTTAAGGACAATGAGATTGCCGATCTTGTTGCATACATGAAGACGCTTTAATTTATACATTTTTATTTATGAAAAAGCCGGGAGATGATCCCGGCTTTTTTTTTGCGTAAATGTTATTGGTCCCGGTCATTAATAAACAAAGATTACCTTTATTTTAGTTCGATCCCTTTATTGTTGTGAGACCTTAAAGCGGCCTTTTCTCTTGATACACATAGAATAATGTTATAATATCTCCTATTTCGAAAAAAACAATAAGCGCTGTTTGGAGGGTAGAATGGCCGGTTTGATTGATAAGGCTCTTCTGGCAGGTCTTGGCATAGAGAAAAGAGCAAAAAAAAGATTCAATACCCTTGCGAGGGAAGGAAATAAGGAGATTGAGGAGGGTCTTGATATGAAAGAAGATTTTGAAAATAAACTGGTGGAAAATATTGTAAATGTTGTCGGCGCCGGTTTAAAAAAAGTGGGTGTTGCAAAAAAAGAGATAGATCATGTTGCCGCATCTATTGCTGAAGATCTGGCGGAACGGTTGAAAATTGTTACCCTGGATGATCTCGATGTCGTTGAAAAGCTGGTCATGAAAAACAGGGAAAAGGTGGGCAAGCTGGAAAAACAGATCAAAAAGCTGGAAGACAAACTTTCAAAACTTTCAGAAGAAAAAAGTAAAGGATAAGAGCAGACAATATGTTTTTTGCCCGCACCAAAGCCATCAAAAATATAGTAAGGATGAGGAAGATAGTCAATGTCCTCATTAAACACGGTTTTGGCGATTTTGTAGAGCAGCTTAATATTGGCAAGGTTTTTACCCTGGGAAGGCTCTTTCGCAGAGAGGAGCCTCACTCTTTCAGCAGGGCTGAGAGAGCCCGCATGGCCATAGAAGAGCTGGGTTCTACTTTTATCAAGTTTGGCCAGATTCTCAGTACGAGAGTTGATCTTCTCCCCTCTGACTGGGCTGTGGAGTTTAAAAAACTTCAGGACGAAGTTCCTCTTTTTCCCTATGAGGAAGTTGTTAAAGTTACAGAAAGCGAACTCAAAGCTTCCATTGGTGAACTTTTTGAATCTTTTGAAGAAACTCCCTGTGCTTCGGCTTCCATTGCCCAGGTTCATTACGCCAGACTGAAAGACGGCAAGGAAGTGGCTGTCAAGGTCCAGAGGCCGGGCATTGAGAAAACCATATCAGCGGACCTGGCTATTTTATATACCCTCGCCGGGTTAGTTGAAAAGTATATTCCTTCCATGGGCAGGTATGAGCCTCTTGTCGTTGTCAACCAGTTTGAGCAGACTATAACGAAGGAACTCGACTTTACGACAGAGGGTGCTCATGCCGGCAGAATCCTGCGCATGTTCAAAAAAGATGATCGTGTCATTATTCCAAAAGTCTTCTGGCCCCAGACGGGTAAACGTGTTCTTACCATGGAGAGGGTATACGGCACGGTCATCGATGAAGTGGAAACACTGAGGGAAAAGGGAATAGATTTTAAAAAGGTTGCTGAAAATTCAATCAAGGCCTTTTTTGTGCAGGTCTTTGATTACGGTTATTTTCATGCAGACCTCCATCCGGGCAATCTTCTAGTCAGTGATGATGGAAAGATTATCTACCTCGACTTCGGCATTATGGGACGGATCGATGACGATACGAGGAAGTACCTTGCAAAGATGCTTTTTGCTCTTATCAAGAGAGATTTCAGTCAGATGGCCAAGGTCCACCTCGATATGGGGCTTATCCCTCCGGAGACCGATCTCAAGGCCTTTGAAGATGAACTCATTGAAATTACGGAACCCATATTTGGAAAGCAGCTCAATGAAATAAACATTTCCGAGCTTATAATGAAACTTCTCAGTACGGCCATTAACTTTGATATGAAGCTTCAGCCGAGCCTGCTGCTTCTCCAGAAATCAATGATCATAATGGAGGGTGTTGGTAGGGAGTTTTACCCTGATCTCAATATCTGGAAGGTAGCTCAGCCTTTCATGATGGGCTGGATGAAAAAAGAGATCAGCCCCCAGAAGAAGCTGGAAGAGAGCAAGCTTGCTGCCAAGGAACTGATCAAGACGGGCATGGAGCTTCCCCATCAGGCAAACCGGGTGCTGGGGCAACTCAACAGGGGTGATCTCAAGATAGACTTCGCCCATATGAACCTTGAGGTACTCATCGAAAAAATTGAGTCTCATGGTAATGATCTCTATTATGGTATAATTGTGGCGGCCTTATTACTGGGTTCCTTTTATGTTATCGGTTCGACGAGAGGGCCGCAGATTTATGACATGTCAGCTGTCGGGCTGGCAGGTTTTGCCGTGGCATTAATGATGGTCGCCACAAGGATAATAAAAAAATGAGCTTATTTCCTCCTTTAAAAAAGGGGGATTAAGGGGATTTCATTCAAAATGACTCAAATCCCCCCTCACCCCCCTTTACTAAAGTGGGGAATTAAAGATGAGCTGAATAGTTTAAGAAATTAGAACCATTAATTAAGGAGAGTGGTTAAATTGCCTGAAAATAAGGAAGAAAAGAAAGACAAAAAGGAAAACCAGGAAAAAGAATCGATCAGTTTCGGTTTTAAAGAGGTTCCTGTCGAAGAGAGGCAAAAGCTTGTAGGCAATGTCTTCTCCAGTGTAGCCGATAACTATGACGTCATGAATGATGCCATGAGTTTAGGCGTTCACAGACTCTGGAAGAGGGACTTTGTGAGAAAGGCAAAGCTGAGGCCCGGTATGCATTGTCTCGATGTAGCAGGCGGTACCGGAGATATTGCCATGCTTATGGCCAAAGAGGTGGAAGATAAGGGTAGGGTCACAATATTCGACATTAACAAGGAAATGCTTGATGTGGGTGTTGAAAGGGTGATAGACAAAGGATTTATCGGCCCTATCAAGTTCGTACAGGGAAATGCCGAAGACCTCCCTTTTCCTGATGAGAGTTTTGATGTAGCTACCGTCAGTTTTGGAATCAGGAATGTAACGAGGCTCGATAAAGCCTTTAAGGAAATGACGAGGGTCGTCAAGCCCGGTGGCAAAGTCATGTGCCTTGAATTTTCACACCCCACGAATAAGCTTTTTTCAAAGGTCTACGATTTCTTTTCATTCAACATTATTCCTGAGATCGGTGACAAGATTGCCAGGGATAGAGAGTCTTACGAATACCTTGTTGAATCGATCCGAAAGTTTCCCGACCAGGAGAAACTCAAGAAAATCCTGGAAGATTGCGGGCTTTATCAGGTCAAGTATTTCAACCTGACTAACGGTATTGCCGCCATTCATGTGGGGCATAAAATCTGATTATTTTCTGATTAATTTAATGCAAACATATGCTATTAAACCGGCCTCGCAAGGGGCCTTTTTTATTTTTATCTCGGCCATTCTTTTCAGCATCAATATTCTGCTTGTCAAGATACTGAGAACGGCCACGTCTATTCCTGTCGTTGAGATTACCTTTGCCCGTTTTTTTATAGGCCTTATAATTGTCGTTCTTTATCTTAAGGTGAGCGGCGCCGCTTTTAAACCTGTAAACAAAAAGGTGCTTTATCTGCGAGGTTTGCTCAATGCCGCCGCTGTATTGATCCTCTTCTTTGCCGTAGAATACACAACCATCACCAATGCCAATGTACTCAATATGACGTACCCCATCTTTGTTGCGCTCTTTTCTCATGCCCTCATTGGCGAAAGATTCCACCCATCCGTATTTATTCCTCTCTTTCTCACTGCCGCCGGGGTTTATATGGTTATTCAACCTGATTTCAGCCAAATTAATGGAGGTGATTTTATCGGTCTTATTTCAGGGATTGTTGCCGCTCTTGCTATTATATATCTGAGAGTCTTAAGGCGAACCGATGAAACCCATGTTATTCTCTTTTATCTTTTTGCCGTCGGTTCCATTCTTCTCCTCATTCCCACTATTCCTCTATTTGTAATGCCTGATAAAATGGAATTCCTTTTACTGGCTCTTTGCTCACTTTGCGGTGTGGCGGCACAATACTTTCTAACCCATGGTTACAAGTTCATCTCGGCAGTGGGGGGGAGTATCGTTTCGGCATCGAGGGTCTATATCGCTTCCCTCCTGGGAGTCGTTTTTTTCAATGATCCCGTTAATGCCGTGCTTTTTATGGGTACCCTGCTCATCGTAGGCAGTAATGTCTTGACAGCCGGGATCGAATCGTCTAATGGTAATGAGAAAAGGTAATTTTCTGTCTCCCCATTGTAGGGGCAGGTCTTGTGCCTGCCCTGAATACAGGAATTTCGACAACAAGGGTACCCGCAAGGGATACCCCTACAGAAGAGGAAATTAATAATGCCTGAACCTTCATTCAATTTAAATCTCCCTTCATGGATCAAAGACTACATGCCTCCAAAAGAGAAGGTTTTTCCCACCATGCAGGAAAGAATGAAATTCGTCATCGAGCTTTCGAGACTGAATATTGAGCAGGGTACGGGCGGGCCTTTTGGCGCCGCTGTTTTCGATATTGAAAATGACAGACTTGTTTCCCCTGGTGTTAATCTTGTTTCAAGCCTCAATTGTTCCGTTTTTCATGCTGAAATTGTGGCTATTATGGGGGCCCAGAAGATCATCGGCAGTTATGATCTTGGCGGGGATGATGTTCCGGCTATGGAACTTGTTGCCAGCACGGAACCTTGTGCCATGTGTTTTGGTGCAGTCCCCTGGTCAGGTGTCAGGCGCCTTGTTTGCGGGGCGAGAGACGGTGATGCCAGAGTAATTGGTTTTGATGAGGGACCCAAGATGAGTTCATGGATTAGCGCCCTCGAGAGCCGGGGCATTGAAGTTTTTCATGATATATGCAGGGATGAAGCGGTTCAGGTGTTAAAAAAGTATGATCAAATGGGGGGCGTGATTTATAACAGTCGGCAGGGGGGCTGATAATTACGGCCCTGCGGCAAACATTGAAAGAGTGTATCGAAGGCAGATGACACGGATTTGATGGATGAACGCCGATTTTAAACTTTGAACTTTCCTCCGCGCCTCGGCGTCCCTGCGTGAGACCATCTTTTCAAATTGCAAGCCGCGACAGATTTTCTATCCATAAATCGTTAATTATTTCCCCATACTTATTAATCCCAAACCAGATCGTAACTTACGCTTCGGCCCTTAGCCGGATTAGCTTTGATAATCCCCAGGTCTTGTAAATGCTGTAATTCACGGGTAGCCGTAGCCCGGCTGACTTTTACCATGGATACATATTTGCGGTTAGTCAATCCACCCACAAAACCCTTTCTGCCGGAATCTAACAGCTTGTTTATGACCTTCCTTTGACGGTCGGTAAGTTCTGTTTGAGAATGCCTGTGCCAGAAGGATGCTTTATCCAGGACAAGGGCCATCGTTTTTTCCGATGATGTGATGCTCCTGCCGAAGCACCCTGAAAACCACTGCAGCCAGGTTGTTATGTCCATGGTCCCTTTTTGAGACCGCTCTAATACCTCATAGTAGACATCTCTTTCCGCATTAATTTGTGAAGAGAGGCTGTAATATCGCATCGATTGCTTGTCATCCTGGGCCAAAGCCATGTCGGTAAGGGCACGGGCGATGCGGCCGTTACCATCTTCAAAGGGGTGGATAGTGACAAACCAGAAGTGGGCAACTGCCGCCCGGATAATTCCGTCTATTTCCCCTAAACTCTCCTGCCACCATCTGAAAAAACAGTCCATTTCGGCCTCTACCCTGTCGTAAGGCATTGCTTCGTAGTGAACTTTTTCATGGCCTGCTTTCCCTGAAACAACCTGCATGGGTGCAGGGCCGCGCCAGTTGCCGGTGATAATCTTGTGCAATCCTGAGTATCCTGTCGGGAAAAGAGCAGCGTGCCAGCCGAAGAGACGCTCACTTGTTAAGGGTTTGCAGTGGTTTTGAGTCGCATCTAAAAGCAGGTCGATTAAGCCGTCAGCGTTGCGGTCAATGGGCAATCCGGATGAAGGAAGGCCCAGTTTGCGGGCAATAGAAGAACGCACCGATTCCCGGCTCAGTTTCTCCCCTTCTATGGCAGTGGTAGTAATCGCTTCCTCAATGAGGATATCCCTTTGTGCCTGCTGCTCACAGTCAAAACCCAATGAAGACATTTTTGCCAGAATTTTACCCTGCTGAAAACGGCATTCACTGACAGGTTTCAGCAAAAGAGCGTCATTCCATCTAAATTCAGGCCATTCCCGGTGCTGCCAAATATAGTGAGTCATTTAAACCCCATAATTGCCTCAAATAATGATTCAATTATGGAGCCTAATCGACTCATATGCAAGCTTTTTTTATAGCCACAGAAATCACAGGAAAAGCTGATAGAACGCCGATGACGGATTACACTTTGCACTGAATCACCCTCTGCGCGGGACAGGTCATTTCGATCAAAGGGAGAAATCGTAAATCTTTTTGACAGGATCAACAGGATAAAAATCCGATCTGTAATTATCCATTGTTATTCTCTTAAAGGACTTACTTTACCCCTAAAAAAGTACTTTTAAGGCCGGGAAGTGGGTTTTTAAAAAGGTTCTTTCTTTGTTGTCAAGTAGTTAACCCGGTCCGACCCCCATCTCAATAACCAAAGGGAGAAATCTTGGAATTTTTTTCTGACATGATTAACAGGATTTTGGGGATTAAAAAGTATAAATTTAAGTACGAAGTTATATTTTCTCTGTGCCTTTGCACCCAAAGGGCATAAACGTCTCCGCAGGAAACCATCTTTTCACCTGCAACCAGTAACAAGCAACCCGCAACAGATTTTCCAATCCGCAATCTGCATTCCGAAATCGGCAATCGAATCCCCCCCCCAAAAAAAAGTGATGAAAGGTCAAGAATGTCCCCAAAAGATCAGACTTTTCCCCTATAAAATTGCTAATCAATTTGTTACATTGCTTTCGCATTGAAATAGATTACTTACCTGCGGTGGTAAGGTTTTTTTATTTTGAAATTGAATAAAAATTTTTTGGGGGAAGAAAGATGGGGAAGAACCGTAAAATGGCAATAGAGAGCAATCCTCTGTTGTTTTTTAAATCCGGCCATAAAAGGATAATTACAGGTCAAGACATACAGGAACCTGTTGTTTGTCGTTCCGGAAACTTTATTTACTTTCCTGTCCATAACTTGTCTCCCCCCTAATCCCAATTCTATCGATAGCTGATATGATGGGTACAGCCCATTGCCAGAATGGTGATTGCAAAAATTATTGTTTGCGGTGACTAGCGTACAAAAATGAATGGATGACTCATTTATTCATGATAACCGGCTAAATAAAATTCATTAAAGTTATTTATAAATCATAAGGCCTTGATATGACTGCATTAAAAAAAATAACCACCATATTTACCTACAGAGCTGAGAAAAAGCCTGCTACGGATTTTTTTAAGGATCTGGAACGGAAGTTTGGAGAAGAAACTGCACAACAGATTCTGGAAGGTTTTGAGAAAATTAACCTTCCGGCGCCTGCAGGAAGTCATCAGTATTTGAACAGCAATGAAGGTTGTCTTGTGTTTCTGAATAAATACGGCCTCGTTATTCGTGTGGAGCCTCAAATCCCTGAAAAAAATTACTATGCAAGAGTAAATAATACGGGTTGTATCTTACAGCCGCTTGTTTCTCTCGATGCCGGTAAGGCCATATTAGAAATTTGTCCCGCATGTTATGTTGAAAAAGATGAAGCTTCAATTGAATTCCTGAAAGCGCTGCTAAAAGATGAAGGCCTTGTTTTTAGTGATCCCCAGTTAGAGAATGTAGGACGCCTGTATAGCGATAATCCCAAATTCCCGGGAGGGATACTTCTCATTATTGACCGGCTTGCCGTAAGCAGAATGACAGAGAATGCTAATATCGTTAAAAACCCCTTCATTGAAGAAGCTAAAAAAGAGCAGGAAAAACTTGCCGGGCCTTTTTGTAAAGCCTTTAATGAAGGGCTTCTGGATAATTCCAAAATGGATATATTCTGGGAGCTAGCCGAGAGCTATACTGCCGAAGGAAGATTCATGGCAGGCTGGAATGATAATAGTGAATTTTTTGATAAAATCGGCTTTTTTTCAAAAACCTCAAGAGCAAAAGAAGTGGCTAAAACTTATTCCCGCCTGCTTGAAAAGTTTGAGAAGAAGAAAGCGAAATCACAAGCTAAATTAAAGCTCGGCTAATTTTATTGCCATGGAATTCAAAGAAAGAACCGATAGAACGCTGATGACCCCGAATGAAAGTATCTCTGACGGGGCAGTCGCGGATTTAACGGATGTACACATATTTTCTCTGAACTCTCTCCATTAATCCACAGCTAACGGCTCCACTTGGCTACATTGTATGGGTTTAAAAATATTTATTTTGAAGTCGAAGTTATATTTTCTCTGCGCAAAATTGACCTGCTTCGTGAATCTTCGTGACCTTAGTGGATAAAAAAAGGTTCTATCTTTTCTCTGTGCCCCCGGCAGCCCATATTTTTCTACAGGAATTTGATCTTTAATTTTCCGGCTTTTTCCGGCCCTGTCCGCACCCTCAGGGCATAAGTTCCACTAATCTTCGCTATCTCTTGGAAAGTGGAGCTTTATGCTAAAAAATGCCTTTACCCTTTCTCTCCGCCCTCTGCCTTTTATACAGATAAACTTGCATCAAGATGAATGATGTTATATTATTCGCTTTGAAAAAGGAAAGAGGCCCCGTCTCAACCAAATTTCGCGCCAACGGTCATTAGTTTTTAACGGGGCCTCTTTGTCTTGATGGGGTCTTCATGGTGTATCGTCCTGGTTGTGGTCCCCTTTCAAGTTTTCAGACTGTTGCAGTAATAAAAAGAAGTCGAGAAGAACGCCGATTGCCTTCTTTGCTTCCAGACGGTGGGTGGTTTTGGGTAAAGGACTGATTTCCCTGTCGAGGTCTCTCAAAAAAGGAAGATATTTCTTAACCAAGGTGACCACCCCACTGTTTTAGTGAATTAAGTTTAATTGAATACAAATATAGCTGTTAATGCGTAACGTGTCAACAAAAAAGTTACTAATATGATGACATTAATTGAGATAGCGAAAGCCCTTAAAAAGGAATTTAAATGTAAGAATTTTATTGGAGTTGCTAACCTGATAGGCATCACTCCTGAATCGCTAAGGTCTGCAAAGACCAGAAACCTGATTCCTTTCGAAAAACTGTTGAAATTATGTGAAAAAGAGAACAAATCAGCAGACTGGGTTTTCTTCGGCAGAGGTGAACCCGATGAACCCGGTTTCGGAAGCGCCACCCCGGAAGAAAAAGAACTCCTTAATAAAATCCTAAAAATCCACAGAAACCCCGCCACAAAAGCCGCCATTGAGACAACAGCCAACGCCATGGTTAAAGTCCCCGCGCCTGACGCTGAAACAGAGTAGTTTAACGTTTGACAGGATTTACGGGATTAACTGGATTTTAAAACCTGCAACAAGCAACCTGTAACTGCTTTTTGAATCTATAACTGTCTTTCACCACCCGCAACAATCCTAATCATCCCAACACTTTTTTTCCTTTCACTGCATCTTGGCGTCTCTGCGCGAAACTTTCCTTCATAGGATAAATATAGAATATCCAGTTCAAATGTTTTACCTTTGAAATCGAGGTTTAAAAGGTATTGGTGGGGGAGGGGAGGGTGTGGTATAAAATGGAGTTCCGAGGATAGATTTAAAGGGGAATCAATGAAAACACAAAAATATGATGTTAATCAGCAAAGAATAGAAACAGTACTGGCCTGGGTGAATTCGGGGGAAATAGCTATTCCTGAAATTCAACGCCCCTTTGTATGGGATTCAACCAAGGTTAGGGATTTGATGGACTCGCTCTATCAGGGCTATCCTATCGGTTATCTCATTGCATGGCGAAATCCTAATGTTAAGCTGAAAGATGGTTCTACGTCGGAAGGTAAGAAAGTTCTAATTGACGGCCAGCAACGTGTAACAGCCTTAACAGCAGCCATTCTGAACAAATATGTCATTGACAAACACTACAAGCGCATAAAGATTCAAATCGCCTTTAATCCTTTGCAGGAAAGGTTTGAGGTCTTTAATCCGGCCATTGCAAAAGATCATAACTGGTTACCCGATATATCAAAGGTTATTTCAGGGGATGTTGATGTTTTTGAACTCGTGGAAGAGTATTGCGGAAAAAACAAAGATACGGACAGGAAGCTCATATTTCAAAAGATCGAAGCCTTAAGAAAGATAACTCAAAAACAAATTGGTCTGATTGAGTTGGATTCCGACCTCGACATTGAGACAGTGACGGAAGTTTTTATCCGTATCAATTCAAAGGGAGTTGTTCTCAGTCAGGCTGACTTTGCTATGTCAAAGATAGCCGCAAATGAAGAATACAATGGGCCTACACTCAGGAAATGTATTGACTACTTCTGCCATCTTGCCATAGCACCGGAGTTCTATCCCACCATCATTGATGTAGATAAGGAATTTGCCAAAACAGACTATTTTCAGAAAATGTCATGGCTAAAGAATGAAAATGATGACTTGTATGATCCGAACTACAACGACCTTTTAAGGGTTTCCTTTACCTCTGAATTTAACAGGGGCAAACTTGCCGATTTGGTGAGCCTCCTTTCGGGTAGAAACTTTGAATCAAGGACCTTTGAAGAAGAGATTGCCAGGGAATCTTTTGAAAAACTTGAAAAAGGAGTGCTCAACTTTATTAATGAGACAAATTTTAAACGATTTATCATGATTGTTAAATCGGCTGGTTTCATTGTTTCTCACCTTGTCAGGTCGCAAAACGTGCTTAACTTCGCATATGTGGTCTACCTTAAACTTCGCTCCATGAAATACAATCCTGCTGATATTGAAACCTATGTGCGTCGCTGGATTGTAATGTCAATCTTGACAAGCCGTTATTCCAGTTCACCTGAATCGGCTTTTGATTACGATATAAAACAAATCTCCAATATGGACTTTAAGGAGTATCTTGCCAATATTGAAAGCGCCGAACTTTCGGATGCTTTCTGGGATGCGGCATTGGTGCAGCATCTTAATACTTCCGTAGCCAGCAGTCCTTATTTTCATGTTTTCCTTGCGTCCCAGGTCAAGATGAATGATAAGGGCTTTTTATCCAAAGATATTACAGTGAAAGACCTTATTTCACACAGGGGAGATATACACCATATCTTCCCAAGAGACTATATGAAGAAGAATGGCTTGAAGAGAGGCCAGTACAACCAGATTTCCAATTACGTCTATATGCAGTCGGAGATTAATATCAAGATTGGAAACAAGGCGCCTATTGAATATTTCAGCGAACTAAGTGAACAGTGCAACGGGGGTGAACTCAAATATGGCGGACTAACTTCAATGGATGAACTAAAATCTAATATGGATATTAATGCCATACCTGAAGAAGTTATGGAAATGGATGTTAAGGGATATGATGATTTCCTGGAAAAACGAAGGAAGTTGATTGCCGGAAAAATCAAAGATTACTATTTATCTCTTTAAAACTTCAGAATTTCTCTATAATATTACAACCCTATGCCTACACTCGATTGGTTAAATAAAGACGCGGCTGTAAAAGCGGCGGCAAATGTTTCCTACAGATTGCTGGAGCCCGTGCAGGAGCTTGGTTGTGGTGATGTTGATAATGAGAATATGCTTATTCAGGGCGATAACCTGGAAGCACTCAAGGCGCTTATTCCTCTTTATGCCGGACGGGTAAAATGCATCTATATCGATCCCCCTTACAATACAAAAAGTGCTTTTGAGCATTATGATGACAATCTGGAACACAGCCAGTGGCTTTCCATGATTTACCCACGCCTCGAACTGCTGCGAGAACTTCTGGCACCGGATGGAAGCATCTGGGTATCTATTGATGATAATGAAGTGCATTACCTTAAAACCATAATGGACGAGATTTTTGGACGTAAAAATTTTATTACTACACTAATTTGGCAACAAAGAACCACAAGGGAAAATCGGAAGGTATTTTCTAATAATCACGAATATTTACTTTTATATGCTAAAGATCCTGTTCTTTTTGGTAAAGTACGAAATGATTTAGAGCTTAATGATGAAGTTCTCAAAAGATATAAGAATCCAGATAATGATCCTAGAGGCCCTTGGCAGTCTGTTTCAGCTAATGCTCAAGCAGGTCATGGCACATCAGATCAATTTTATACTTTTGTAGCACCGAATGGTAAAGCACATGAATTGCCAAAAGGGCGGTGTTGGTTATACACAGAAGCAAAAATGCAAGAAGAAATAGCTAAAAACAACATATGGTTTGGTAAGGATGGCAATGGGGTTCCAAGAATAAAGAAGCTTTTGTCAGAGGCAAAATCAGGATTAACACCAGAAACCCTTTGGTTGGCAACTGAAGTTGGTACAAATGATCATGCTAAAAAAAACCTAGTAAAGTTATTTGAAGAAGGAGAACTTTTCGAAACACCAAAACCAGAACAACTAATTCAGCAGGTAATTGAAATAGCAACCAATAAAAATGAAATTGTTTTAGATTCTTTTCTTGGTTCAGGTACTACAGCTGCTGTAGCCCATAAAATAGAGAGAAAATACATAGGTGTTGAAATGGGTGGACATGCAGTTACTCATTGTCAACCTCGACTTAAAAAGGTAGTTGATGGAGAGCAGGGGGGGATATCTGAAGCAGTAAACTGGAGCGGAGGCGGCGGCTTTCGGTTTTTTCGTCTTGGTGAAACGGTTTTTGATGAAATGGGGAATATCAATCCTTCAATTCGTTTTCCAGCACTGGCTTCGCATGTCTGGTATATGGCGACAAGAACGCCATTAGAGAAAACACCTGATTCGCCCCTTCTGGGCGTTTATAAAGGCAAGGCCTATTACCTCCTCTATAACGGCATACTGGGAGACCGTAAACCCAATGGCGGCAATGTATTAACGGGGCCTGTACTGGAGAGTTTACCTCCTTATGACGGCCCAAAGGTTGTTTTTGGTGAAGCCTCACGGTTTGGCCCGGCCCGCTTGGCCGCTGAAGAGATCGAATTCAAGCAGATACCTTATGAAGTGAGGGCTTTGTAATGTTCAAATTAAAGGACTACCAGAGAAAGGCGCTGGACACACTTGAAAGTTTTTTGGTACTTGCCAGAACAGGGGATGTGAAAGATGCTTTCAAAGAGGTATTGAAAAATGGGGGCGAAAATGAGGTTCCCTATAGGGAATACAGTTTTGGGCAGGTGCCTTATGTTTGCCTCCGGCTTCCTACGGGAGGCGGTAAGACGGTGCTTGCCTCTCACACCGTAAAGGTTGCTGCCCGTAGTTATCTTGAACAGGATTATCCCATTGTTCTATGGCTTGTGCCTACCAACACTATCCGAGAACAAACCCTGAAAGCGCTTGCCCAGCCGGGTCATCCCTACCGTGCAGAACTTGATCGCTACTTTGACTATCAGGTAAGAATCCTTAATATTGATGATGTAACACAGATTCAGGCCCAGGATGTTGGTAACAAAGCGATTGTTATTGTCAGCACTATTGCCAACTTAAGAGTGAATGATACGAGCGGGCGTAAGGTATATGCCTATAACGAACACTTTGAGTCACACTTTGCCAGCGTTAATCCCAATGACAAACGCCTTGAGCGGGTAACAGAAGAAGATCTCAAGGAAAATGGCCTCGATAGAAGCGCCCTTGGAAAGATTAAGAAATCCTTTGCCAACATCCTTGCCCTTAACGAACCTCTGGTAATTATTGATGAAGCACATAATGCCAGAACCCGTTTGACCCATAAAACACTGCACCGCATCCATCCCAAATGTATAGTTGAATTTACGGCAACACCCGACACGAGTGTTACTTCAGCCAGCAATGTTATCTATCATGTGTCTGCCCTGGAACTGAAGGCACAGCAGATGATAAAGCTGCCAATTATGCTGACAGAACATGCAGAGTGGCAGGCAAGTGTACGTGATGCTGTTTTGACACGCACCAAACTTGCGCAAGAAGCACAAAAGGAAGAGGACTATATCCGCCCTATTGTTTTGTTTCAGGCAGAAGCTAAAAACGGTGAAATTACCGTTGAGGTGTTGAAGGAGTTTCTTATTGAAAACCTCAAAATTGACGCTCATACAATTGCTGTTGCAACAGGTACGCAAAGAGAGCTTGATAATATGGATATCTTTGCACCGGAATGCCCCATTGAACATATCATTACCATAGAAGCGCTTAAGGAAGGGTGGGATTGCTCTTTTGCCTATGTCTTCTGCTCTGTTAAAGAGGTTCGTTCTATGAAGGATGCAGAGCAGCTTCTTGGTCGCGTACTCAGAATGCCCTTTGCAAAAAGGCGTAAAACAGAAGCCCTCAATCGTGCCTATGCTCACCTTTGTTCCTCCAGTTTTGCACAGGCTGCACATCAACTGACAGACCGTCTTGTCAATATGGGCTTTGAAGAACTGGAGATAGCGGCAAATCTACAGGCTGCATATGGGCAATCAGATCTATTCGGCGGCGACCCCGCTGAATACCCTGCTGCCAAAGAGCCACCACTTGAGATACGTCTACCCCAAGCGCCTGATTTGGAGGGGCTAAATGCAGAAGACAGAACACGTATTGAGGTGAGCCAGGTTGAAAGGGGTGACTTCAGGGTCAAGGTGGCTGGTTCTGTTGATGAAGCGCTCTCAAAGGTTCTTCTTGCAAATGTAGATAATAAAGTCACAAAAGAATATAAGGTAGAAATTGCCCTCCATAATGCACGCCTTGACGCCAACCGTGCTCCAGCCCAACGGGGTGAACATTTTATGCCGCTGCCTCAACTCTGCTTTGGTGAACAGGGACAACTGAGTCTTTTGGAACCGGAGGCCTTCAGGTATATAAGCGGAGACTGGTCTCTACTCGATTTTACCGTTGAACTGCCCGGTTTTACAATTAGCGAAAAGGAGACGACTTTTGAGGTAGATATTGATGGTAAAAAAATGAGCTACCATGTTGCTGAAGAGAGTGAGACTTATGACTTGAATCTCGTTGAAAGCGGGCTTTCGGAGTCAGACCTTGCACTTGTCCTCAGCAGGGAGGTTTGTGAGCAGAATATAGCTCACAGTGAAATAATGGCCTATCTTACCCGGCTTATCGCTCATCTTGTGAAAGAACGCGGTTTTACATTGACTGCACTTATCCGTGTAAAATACCCTCTAATCCGCGCAATCAGAGCTCAAATTTCAGTAATTCAGGATAAGGCCGCGTCAAAAGGTTTTCAACAGGTTCTTTTTGAAAATAAGGTTCCACTGGAGGCGAGCCTCAATTATGAATACCGCTTTGAACCTGGTTTGTATCCTGCCAGATTCCCCTATTACCGGGGCCGCTACAAATTCCAAAAACATTATTACCCTATTATTGAAGATCTTAAAGAATCTGACGCAAGTGATACAGAGTTTGCCTGTGCAAGAGCGATAGACAATCACCCAAAAGTTAAATTCTGGGTACGTAACCTCGTTCAACGTGATCATGCCTCCTTCCGTCTACCTCTGGCAAATAACTGGTTCTATCCTGATTTTGTTGCAGAGCTAAATGATGAAAGATTGCTTGTCGTCGAATACAAAGGGGAAGGTTATAAAACCACGGACGATTCAAGAGAGAAAAAAGCTGTTGGTGAATATTGGGCAAAGTCAAGTGGGGGTAAATGTTTTTTTCTCTTTGCTGTTGAGAAGGACGACAAGGGACGGGATGTTTATGGGCAGTTGGGTGGATTACTTGGGTAAGGAATAGAACTATGAGTGAAGTTTATAATATTTACTGTGACGAGTCCTGTCATTTAGAGCATGACAATCAAAAAGCTATGGTGCTTGGAGGCATCTGGTGCCCCCTTGACAAACGACGGGAAATTGCCGTCCGTATCCGTGAAATAAAAGAGAAGCATGGCTTTAGACCTGACTTTGAGATTAAATGGACAAAGGTTTCTCCTGCAAAAGAGAGGTTCTATCTTGATCTGCTTGACTATTTCTTTGATGACGATGATCTACACTTTAGAGCTCTTATTGTACCTGATAAATCAATACTACATCATAATCAGTTTGGGCAGGATCATGATGAGTGGTATTACAAGATGTACTTCAATATGTTGAAAGTAATCTTTGACCCTACAGCAAGATACAATATATATCTGGACATCAAAGACACAAGAGGAGGCAAGAAAGTTGAAAAGCTGCATGAGGTTATCTGCAACAGCCTTTACGATTTTTCAAGGCAGGTTGTAGAGAGGGTGCAGATTCTTGAATCAAAACACGTAGAGCAATTGCAACTGGCAGACCTCCTTATAGGGGCTTTATCCTATTTACATAGAGGTTTGTCTGGAAATCAGGCAAAGGAAACGCTTATAAGCAGGATGAAAGAGCGCTCAAACTATTCACTGATGCGAAACACCCTTTATCAGGAAAAAAAGGTCAATATCTTTGTCTGGCATGGACAAGAGGGGCCGTGATGGATAAAAAAGAAGCATGGCTGCCTGACCTTGTATCGTTTAGTGATTATGGAGGTGACTGGCATAAATATCTCGATGCACTTTATAAGTATTTTAAGGCAGACTTTATCGACCGTAAGCCTGTTTATGAAGGAAGGCGTTTAGGCCTGAAAAGGCGTCCCATGTCACAAGGAAAAGAGGCAACCTTCTGGCATATGATACAGGAAGGGGCAGTGGAAGAAGATAGAGTCCCGGACTTCAGGCGGTGTGAAAGAATAAGGTGGCCACACCCCATTATTGAAAATTCGTCTAATACGGTTATCAAGGTTTGGAAGAATGAGAGAAAGGGGGAAGACCGTATCTGCTTATGGCTTGAGTCTGAAGAGTATATTGTGATTCTAGCCGATAGGGGGGACTACATATTGCCCTGGACTGCATATATGGTAGATAGACCACATAATAAGCGGAAACTTCAAAAGGAGTATGAAAGATACTGGAAAAATAGGTCCTAAAAAGGCTGAAGCCGTTCTCTTTCAAGAACGACCTCGTTACTCCTTCCACGCATGGTAGATGAGCTACTTATTAGTATCACCTAAGATAAATATTTTGTCAAATTTATTTGATGCAGGTTGTTTGTCGGGGATGGTGTCAGCAAGTGTAGGATGGGATAAAAATTAATCTTAGAATATCTTATCCAAGACTAATTTGGGTCGGACTAAGTCAACCAATTGGTGCTATGGTCGGGCCACGCTAACCATTTGAAAAAAAAGCCTTTACCCTAAAAAAGGCCTCTATTTCGGCCTATAACGCCCATTTCAGGGTCAAAAACGCAAATATGAAACCTTGAGTATTGATGGGTCACAATGCGTCATTGAATAAATGATTTAGCCGAGAGATCGAACAAATTAAAGGCTCATGTGAAAGGCATTAACATGGAAGACAAAAGAGTAATGGAGTCAAGTCTTCAAGCTTGAGCATTTTCGGCACCTTCAGCGTTTGGCTGATTGTTGAAAAATAAATCGGGAACGGGTTCACAGTTCATTAGCGTTTTTAATAAACCCATTGTTCATTTTGGCGAAAAAATTAATTTAGAGGCGGTAAATGAGAATGAGACTAATATTTATGAAATTTTGCGCCATTCTTCTATGCCTGTTTCCTGCAACGGCACCGGCACAAGATTATAAATGGGTCGACGAAAATGGAGTCATCCATTTCAGCGATCGTCCGCGCCCCCAGTCCTCGAAAGATTTCAAGGCCATCAATATTGAGATTGAGAAAGATGAAAAGTTAAGTTCGAGAAAGCTGGAGGTTAATATTGAAGCTTTGAGAGGGCTTAAAAATGCAGATTTAGATCCGAAATTATTTTTAGAGGAATTCAGGGAAGTCATCCCGAAGCCGGAATGGTGGGAGCAAGTGAGCTATCCTGGCGATGGCGTTCATAGCGAAGGGGAGGTTCTCAGCTACTGGCAGTCTAAAAAGCGGTGTTGCGTTGATAAAGAAATACTGACCCGGAATAACAGGGAATTTTTCAAGGCGGCCTACGAAGGGATAGAAAAATACCCCGGTAAGGATCATCTGGTCACAAAGGCTCTCTGGCTCATGACCAGTATTGCCGATGAAAGGGAAGTACGTGTCAATTTAAGGAAGCTGCTTCTTAATCATTTTTTTTATCATGGCCAATCGCTCGACCGATGTGCTAATTGCGAACCGGCAAACACGATTGTAAGGTGTACAAGAGACCTTGCCCGCGACTACTACGCCGATGGCGACAAGGAAAAAGCCATAACGCTTCTGGAGTTTGTTCTCGATGAGCGTGAAAAAGAAACCAGCTTATGGGTGTTGACAGAAACATACACTTTCCTTGCCGATCTTTATTTCAAGACCTCGGTTAATAAAGAACGGGTAGAAAGATTGAAAAATGCATTAAAAAAACTGGAAGCCTATAAAGATATTGATCAAAACAATAAAAGGTTTCCCAAATTTGATTTATCCTATCAGCGAGTCATTAAAATGTTTGAAAATAATAAATGAACCGGTTCTCTTAAATCCACAGATTTAAATTGATATTACTCTTTCCCAAGCTCCGGCTTAAAAATAATTCACATGAGAACAAGATATAAAGCTCTGGAAAAAGAAGCCTATTATTTCATAATCCTGTGTGTTGGGGGTATGTGAGCGGGCTTTTACCACCCCCAACCCCTCCTAAAATAGGAGGGGAGTTTAAAGTTCCCCGCCTTGATAAGGAGGGGCTAGGGGTGGTTGAACAATAGGCAGCTCTTCAAATGGTCTTTTTATGAGGTAGAGATTTTTACCACCCCCGGCCCCTCCTAAAATAGGAGGGGAGTTTAAAAGGTTCCCCGCCTTGATAAGGAGGGGTTAGGGGTGGTTGAACAATAGCAGAGCTAATTTGGGTCGGACCAAGTCAACCAATTGATATTAAGAATAAAGGCCTGGAAAAGGTGCCTCTGAATGCTTTGGAGTCATCTTTTTGGGGGTGAAATAGGTGGTTTAAGGACGTAATGTTTCGATTTGGGAAACAACAAATTAAAATCCAGGAAATATACCCCCTAATCCATTCATCAAATTCTCCTTCCTTTAGCTTTGCTTCGGTCATGGTTTGCCCCGCAGCCCTTCAATTCCTTTATTGTCGTAACGATCGATATAATGCCTGAAGGTTCGGTCACTTACGCCCAGTATTTGTGTCGCCTCCTCCAGAGTGATACTCTTCTCAGTCCACATCCTGTAAATCTCTTCAAAGCGCACCTTTCTGAGCTCCTGCAACAATTCTGTTCGTCTCATAGTCGCTCCTTTCAGGAGATAGCCATAATCCGGAGAATTCGCATGCTACAACTCCGGACAGTTTACTTGTTACCAACATAGAGGTAAAAAAAATTGACACGCAATCAATTATGTTTTACACTTTAGTCAACATGTTAGTTGCTTGAAGGCGAAACTACATAGACAAGTTTCGCAGTTTAAAGTCTTAAACCTCTGCTCAGAGCAAACTCCGGGAAATCGGAAGACGCAGAGCATCGGGGCTAAGGAAATATCAAGCGCCATAGGAATGATAAGTTTTGCAGCATGGCTTATTATTAATTTACAAATGCGCACGATTTCTATGCCGGCCGGGCCGCCAGAGTTACACTTTGGTGGCTTTTTTGTATTTGGCTTATGCTCACTCGCCAAAAACAGCGGGATACGAGCATGGAAGTTAGACTCCCTTCTTATACGGGAAATAGAAGAGGACCTTATTATTCACCGGGGCTTCAAATATGTGCGATGAAAAGATTAGCTATTTATGTTGTAAATCCCTGGCGGGCGCTTTCTCAGTGGCTTGCCGAAGGGTGGTTGATTAGGTTCCTCATTAAAATGTAAACATATTGCCAAGATAGGGAATATCATTATAATTTTAATAAATCATTTCAGAATCTCATACCAATCTATTTGCAGGGAGGGTTAAAAGATGGGAACTACATTTTCAGTAACTGACACTTCTTTTAAAACATTATTGTGGGCCCTGTCATTTCTGGCAATATTGACCGTCATATCTTGTGGTGAGTCGGGAGATACAAGTTATACCACAATATCAACGCTAAATGAACCTCTTGAAGTCAAGGAAAGGTATGGCCTTAATAGAGTCAATGAACCTGTTACCTACGGCATTCCTATATCGGAAAAAGAAAACATAACAAATACATCTGAATTGAGCATTACAGGAACGGATGCGCAGTTTAGAGTTCTATCCAGGTATAACGGCCTTCCATCAGACACATCAAAGCCGATTCGCATGGTTCTTGCGGACTTTAAAGCAAATGTCAATGCTAATGCAACAGCCACTTACTATTTTACAAATACAAATTCCGGAACAGTTAGCGCCCCTGACCTGGCTTTAAAGCAAACAGGATACGTAGAAATTAATACGGGAAAGCTAAAGCTTTTTGTTAAAGAAGTGGATACATCAATTTTCGATGAAGTATGGGTCGATATAAATTCAAATGGGGCCTATGAAGCAGGTGAAAAAATTATTGATCAACCGGCAGGTGATGGATTATTAATTAATGCAGGCGCAACAACTTATGTATCGGGATCAACTCGCACAGTCACTATTGAAGAGAATGGGCCATTAAGGTGTACCGTCAAGATTACAGGTGAATTTGGCTTGACGCCTGCCGGCGCTGATAATTCACTCTCCTATACGATCCGTATTATAGCTTTCAGAGATAAATCTTATGTCAAAGTCCAGGCAACATTGGAGAATGAAAACCGAGGATGGTCAAAAGATTCTGGCTCATCTCCCGACTTATCTCCCGTTGAAAGCATTTACATTAATTCAAGCCGGATAAAAACAACACTTAATAATCTTGGACTGAAGACGGTACAATTCGGCCAGGACCATACCCAAGCTAACTATACAAGCGGCTTCCTAAAGTTATTTCAGGATGAAACTTCAGACGGCACAACGACTTCTTACTCCTGGCAATACAATATTTCAGGTATTTCCGGGGGTACTAAAACAGGAATAAAGTTTGATAATGCCGTCGACATCAGGAACAGCCAGTTAGGTCTAATGGTGGCATCAAGGTGGTTTTGGCAAAACTATCCCAAGGGAATCTCCGTTTCAGGAAATGAAGTTAATTTTGAACTATGGCCCGATGTAGCCACAGACCATAGAATTCTTGGTGGAATATGGAAGACTCATGAACTTATGTTTTACTTCCACGGAACTGACACCAATTTTAATGATGAGCTGGCAACATTAAAAAGCAGGCTCATTGCCAAAGCAACAGATAAATATTATTCAGAAACAAACTTTTTCCCATGGATTGTCCCGGGCAATGTGAAGTCAAGTTATCAATTTCCTGCCGGAGAAAATCTTCAATACGCCATTGATGCTCAGGCCGGCATGCATCAGGCAAGATACAATAGCAGTTATGCAGGAAGTACTATCCGTGAGCTTCAGCAGGCAAGGACAATCAAGTTTGATGCAAGTCATTACGCCTCATGGTATGGATGGCTCCGCTTTGGAAATACACCCAGAGGTCCAGGCTGGGGGTATAGCTCACAGCATTATGGCTGGTCGTATATCCCTCTTATGGGATTTCTTCGTTTTGGCAACTATGAGATGCTGGATGTAGGTGAAGAATTTGTTTCACACCGTGCGGACATAATTGTAATCCACGATATGAATACCACTCCCGGTGATGGTGAGGACTATAAATATGCAGGGGGTCAAAGATATGAATCTAGTGGGCTATTACTTCCTGATATGACAAGTCATTCTAACTCTGCGCCCCGCAAAGCATCCCATACATGGACAAAAGGGTTAGCTTTACAATATCTATTAACAGGAGAAGAACGTTATAGAGAGTCACTTCTTCACAATGCGGACCACCTGTTGAGGGTAAAGGATCTTCTAATTATGACTGACCAGGAAACAAGAAATCAGGGTCGGGGAATATTAAGTCTGTTAAACGGATATTTAATAACAGGTGAATCAAAGTATCTCATGGGCGCTTACTCTTTATTTGATCCTAATTTGCTCAAATATGAAGGAGGAACTGGTGATGGAACCTCCGGGTGGATACTGTCATTAGCTTCCCCTGACAAGCTTTGGTTTTTGTATGATGCAATTTTAGTAGAGCCTTTAGTAAAATTGCACTACACTCTTAAATCTGCAGGAGAAAATGCCAAAGCAACCAAGGTAAGAAACTTTCTTTTCAGGTGGGGGAACTGGATGAGAAATGAAATCCTCCCCGGTATGTTTGTTGATGGTGAAATGGGAACATACAGGAATGAATATGCTGAATATTACCCATACACATTGAAGGTGGGCTACCTTTGGGAAATAAAAGAATGGGCGGCAAACGACCCAAATCAATCAGTTCTTCCGCTATATTCGGACTTATTTGCTTCTCTTTACAAGGAGTCACATGATATAGCGTGGTTAAACCTGGCAAGAAATATATTTAAGGATTATTACATCTACCAAATGACAACCGGCAGTGGTTGGAAAGCAACTTTTAATGGGAAAGTAACGCCTGTAGGGATAGAGAATGCTCCTTCAGCGAACGCCTATTTAAAGCATGGAAAGTCAATAACAAAGCCCATGTTTTATCTATTAACGGAATACAATCATATGCGCCAGAGATAATCTCCATCGGAGAAATAAATCCAATTATCCAGGCAATATACACAGAGTAAAGCTGATTATAGAGCTTTTACCACCCCCGACCCCTCCTAAAACAGGAGGGGAGCTTTGATGTTCCCCGCCTTGATAAGGAGGGGTTAGGGGTGGTTGAACAATAGGCGGCTCTTCAAATGGTTTTTTTATGAGGTGGAGATTTTTACCACCCCCGACCCCTCCTAAAACAGGAGGGGAGCTTTGATGTTCCCCGCCTTGATAAGGAGGGGGCTAGGGGTGGTTGAACAATAGGCGGCTCTTCAAATGGTTTTTTTATGAGGTAGAGATTTTTACCACCCCCGACCCCTCCTAAAACAGGAGGGGAGCTTTGATGTTCCCCGCCTTGATAAGGAGGGGTTAGGGGTGGTTGAACAAAAGGCAGCTCTTCAAATGGTTTTTTTATGAGGTGGAGATTTTTACCACCCCCGACCCCTCCTAAAATAGGAGGGGAGCTTAATGTCGAAATTTGAGGCATTGATTTTAGGATTTAGCGCTATTTACATATTGAAGCTTATTACTTCAGCAATTTCTGAAATTATTGATATTCGTCGTTCACAATCTGATAGTGATGAATTGCAAGATAAAGGGGATGATTCACTTTGAAATAAAAGGTGAGATTGCCACGTCGTTGCACTCCTTGCAAAGACAGCAAGCGTAGGATGGGATGAAAATTAATCGGGAAATCCAGCCGAAATCCCCTTACCTCTCCCCGATCAGGGGCTGTTTATCCAGGTTCGGAGTGAAAGAGCAAATCAGACTTTTTTCTCCTTGCTGCATTTCTCTTTGATGAAGTCTCCGTATTGCATATCTTCCTTCATTATATGATCGAGAAGCCAGCTTTTTAAGATACTCATTACCTGCGTGCGAAGAACGACTTCACCGGAAAGGATGCTGCTTCTTACCCTGATAATTTCCTGCCTGAAACTGAAATGAATTCTTGAATGTCTGGAAAGGTCAGGATATCCCACATTTCCCATCAGTTTTTCTTCTTCGGCAAAATGAAAGAAGGTATATTCTTCAACTTCATTTATCGTTTTTTCCAGTGTATCCAGCGAAGTTTCTTCCATAAGGGAGGTATGCAGGTCATTAATAATGGAGATCCATTTTTTGTGCTGTTCGTCGATTTCATCGATTCCTACACTTAATTCGTCATTCCATTCAATTAAAGGCATGAAATCTTTACCTCCGCTTTTTGGGAAATATTACACCATTAAATTGCGTAAATCAAATCCGGTTTGTAAGAGCCATCCGGTGTGATTCTTTCCTTCTCCGTTCTTTCTTAACGACATTATAGACAGTTCCCTTGTCGTTTGTATACCCGAAATAGTATAATCAGTTCTGATGATCTTTGGTTTATACTATAAAGAGTATAAAAAAATTGACATTATACTTTTTAAGGTATAGTTTATTGATAATAACTCAATATTATACTTGATTTGGTATATTTTAATGGATCTTATATCATTCGTAAAAAAGCAGCGAAAGTTGAACAGGATGACACAACGGGACCTTGCCCATAGGGCGGGGGTAGGCATCCACTTTATCCGCGACCTGGAGCAGGGGAAGAAGACGCTCCGCATGGACAAGGTCAACCAGGTGCTTGCGCTCTTCGGGAGGGAGTTGGGTCCGGTAGATAAACGGACCGGCAGGGGTGAAGATGAAAAATGACCCTCCTCCTTCAAGGCGTGGGATTATCTGCCACCGGGGTGTAGAGGCGGGCATCCTGGAGAAAGGGGGCGAGGGCTACCGCTTTATCTACCTCCCGGAGTACCTGGCGCGGAAAGACGCCGAGGCGATCAGCCTCACCCTTCCCTTGAGAGAAGAAACCTTTGAGAGCGAAAAGATGTTTCCCTATTTCCTGGGCCTCATTCCTGAGGGATGGCTCCTCGATCTTACGAGACGGACTCTCAAGGTCGATCCTGAGAATGTCTTCGAGATCCTCCTTCGCTGCTGCAAGGACTGCATCGGGGCAACGAGTATCTACCCCGAAGGAGAGGAGGAGGTAAGATGACAGAGCGATGCCTTTCCTGCCATAAACCCGAGTTGGAGATGGACGGTGGCTATCATCTGAGGTGTGCCCGGAAGTTATTCGGCACGAAATGGGTGCCCATCATTCCCTTCTCCTCATCGGAGATAGTAAGCCGGGCGCAGAAGATGGTAGGAAAAATATCCATCTCCGGTGTTCAGCCCAAGCTCTCCGTCCACCTGGACAGAAAGAGGAAAATACTTGATGTCGTCGAGGAGGGTGGCAACTATATCCTGAAGCCCCAGGTGGAGCGATTTAAAAGTTTGCCCGAGAATGAAAACCTCTGCATGAATATTGCAGAAGCGCTCGCCATTGAGACCCCGCCCCACGGGCTATTGATGTTCTCTGAAGGAGACTTCTGCTATATGGTGAAGCGCTTCGACCGCCTGCCCGACGGTGGCAGGCTGCCCCAGGAGGACTTCCAGCAGTTGACTGGTATTGAGGATAAATATGCAGGTTCAATGGAGAAGGCAGGGAAGGCCCTTCTCAGGTACTCCGAGGCACCCGGCCTCGATATGATTCTCCTCTTTGAGAGGCTCCTCCTCTTCTTTCTTCTCGGCAACGGTGACGCCCATCTCAAGAACTTCTCCCTCCTCAAGAAACCGGATCTGGGATATAGGCTCTCCCCTATTTACGATATTGTCAACTCCAGGCTTGTTATCCCCGCTGAACAGGAGGAGATGAGCCTTAGTATAAACGGTAAGAGGAATAGACTGGCAAGGGAAGATTTCCTCACCTTTGCCGCATATATGGATATGCCGGGAAAGACGGTTGACAGGACCTTTGAGAAGCTGAAGGAGAGCAGAGACCTGATTATTGAGCAGATAGACTCGTCTTTTCTCCCTGATGATTTGAAGATAGGATTCGGGGCGATCTTTGGGGAAAGGTGGGGGAGGTTGTTCGATTAAAGTGAAATATAGCCGGTAATAAAAAGAAATGAATTTTCCCTAAGAGGAAATCATGTCGATAGCTTTTCGGAGAGTCTATTCCAGCCTAATTATTAAAGCTTCATATAAACCATTATTCTTATTGGTGCCGAGGGCCGGAATCGAACCGGCACGGGAGAAACTCCCGAGGGATTTTAAGTCCCTTGCGTCTACCAATTCCGCCACCCCGGCAGAGTACGTGAATGGATGAATAATCTATTATTATTGACAGCTTATGTCAAGTGATAAATGCCTGCCCTGCTTATTCTTTCACTGTGCGAACTTTGGAAAGTCGTACGCTTTGACTATACTTTATGCTATAATTCACAGCTTTCATTTTAATAGAGCCTCAATCCTGAATCATCTTCGGGCCTGAATCATCTTCGGGCCTGAATCATCTTCGGGCTCGGGGTAATAGACTTTTTTTGTGATGCTATGGCTTTGTCAGGGTTTATAAGGTTAACCGCTGATCGTGAAATGACATTTTCCAATTACATTGCCGGTAACAGTAACAGTATGGCCAGGGCAATGGCCCTCTATGTAAGCGAGAATCCGGCAGGCAGTTATAATCCCTGTTATATTTACGGAGGGAGGGGGACGGGAAAGAGCCACCTTATAAATGCCATTGCAAATGAGCTTGCTCAAAAAGATCTGGACCTGTTTATTGGCCGTTTGTCGACAAAAGAAGAGGAAACAGAGCCGATGGGGAGTTGCAAGGTTGTCATCATCGATGATTTCCCTTTTGCTGTGGATGAGAGGGAAAGGACCCTTGCAGATTTTGTAAAAGGCGGAGGCCAACTCATATTGACGGGCGCCTTGTCGCCTGATTCCTTTCCCGCTTCTCCCCTTGCGGAGTTAATCAAAAAGGAAGGAAAGTCTGCCGATATTCCTCCCCCTGAAGAGGAGTTGAAGGTTGCTATTTTAAAGGCCAGGGCCGATGAGGAAAATATAAAACTTCCTGATGATGTTGCGCATTTTATTGCAGGCCATATGGGGGGGAATATTAATTCACTTCTCGGTGCGCTAAAGAGAGTGAGGGCCCATGCATCGCTGGAAGGAAAGGGGATCAACAGGTTTACAGCCATCGAATCCCTTAAGGATTACATCTGGATTGAGGAAGGGCAGCTTTGAAAAAGAGCAATAAGTATAATGATGGAGAAAAAATCACCTGGATCGGCATTTTTGCCAATCTTGTGCTTGCCCTTGTCAAGCTGGTTGCCGGTATTTTCGGGAAGAGTGAAGCTCTTATTGCCGATGCCGCCCATTCACTTTCCGACCTGCTTTCCGATTTTGTTGTCCTTGCAAGTCTGAAAATAGCCAGAAGGCCCATCGATGAAGATCGGCCCTATGGTTATGGCAGGGTTGAAACGGTCGGTACCGGTGTGCTCGGTATTATTCTCATCGTTGCCGGCATCGGTATCTTCTGGGATGCCCTTATTACCATCAGGGAGGGAATCGATTATTTACCGACCTATATTGCACTTGCCGGGGCCTTTCTTTCTATTCTGGTCAAGGAAATTTTATACCGGTATACGGTCAGGGTCGGTGAGAGGACGGGAAGCCCCTCTGTCATTGCCAATGCCTGGCACCACAGATCGGATGCTTTCTCGTCGGTTGCTACTTTTGTCGGTATTGGCGCCGCCATGATGGGGTGGCCGATTTTTGATCCTCTGGCTGCCATCATAGTAACCGTGCTCATTGTAAAAGCGGGATGGAATATATCGAGAGACTCCTTCAGGGATATCATTGATACGGCCGTTGAAAAGGATGTGAGAAATAATATTATCAGGGCCGCTTTAAGTGTATCGGGGGCTTTAAGTTATCACGATCTTAAAACGCGAAAGACAGGGAGTGAAATACTCGTTGATATTCATATCGAAGTGGATTCAAAAATGAATGTCATGGACGCTCACAATATAGCCGACGGCGTTAGAGATTCCATTATAGAGCATGTGCGGAATGTGGCCGATGTGCTTGTCCACATCGATCCCGAAGGTGAAAATGACGGCATCATTTATTCCGTCCCTGACAGAGACCTGCTTGAAAAGGTAAGAAATGCCGCTCTTGGAACGGATGGAATTAAAAACTGCCGTGATATCAGGCTTCACTATGTTGAAAATAATATTATTGTAAATCTCAGCGTGGAAATTTCACCTGAGCTGACTATTAAAGAGGGTTATGCCCGGGTTGCCGGAGTTAAAAGAAAAATAATGGAAGAGGATAGGGTGGTTGATACCTTAATAAGTGTAGAGCTGCCCGGAGAGGTAAAGTTATGAAATTAAGCAGTAAACAAAAGAGTTGTCTCAAGGGATTGGGGCATCATTTAAAGCCCATTATCCAGATCGGAAAAGATGGCCTGTCTGAAAAATTTATCGCCAATCTTGAAGATGCCCTTGAACATCATGAGCTTCTTAAAATAAGGGTTCTCGATAATGCACCGACCGAAAAAAAGGAGCTTGCCGCGTCCATTGAAAAGGCTTCCCGGGGAGCGGTTGTCCAGATTATTGGGCATACCCTTCTTTATTACCGCCCTTTTGCAGAAGAGCCGCTTATTATGCTGCCGAAAAAATAGGGGAGAAGATGGCTGTTAATTTCATAAAAACTTCTTTATTTGTTTAATTTGAAAAACAGCACCCGGTAATCTATCTTGTCACTCCTGTAAATCCCTGCCGGTTCAAGGCGCCTGAATTTCATTACCTGAATCAGTTCTCTTTCCCATTTATCAGATGGTCCTTCAAAGACAAGGTAGTCAACATTCTTATTCCTGGCATATTCAATCATCCTGGAAAAGCTGGTAACGGGCATGGCAGTCCATCGTCCATCAAGATAATAAGTGAGTTTTAGCCATTGGACCATATAGTTGGGAGAACCTTTGAATTGTTTTTGAGCGTATTTCCCCGCACTTTTGGCAGCTTCAGCAAAGCTGGCTTTTGATTGCGCATAATCCGATTTTCTTTCAGCAGAAGGGAGCGCTCTTGTGACAGATATGGCGAACAGAATTATTAAGGCTGTATAAAGGGGTAAGGCATAGTTGATTTTTAAATCTTCGAAAATATTTGAGAGGCCTGCAACAGCCATGACTATAATTAAGGGAGAGTAAGGGGCGAGATATTTCCACCAGCCATGGGTATAAACGGGCAGGATTAGCAAAAGCAGAAAAGGGGAAAGGATAAAAAGCAACTTTTCTCCTTCTTTTTTCTTCCTTATAACGTAAAGTATCCAGATGAGGGCAGGTATGAAAAAATAAAAAGGATAAACCTGGGGGTAGTTCTCCTGCCCGCTGGCCCCGCCGATTCTGCCCGGAATTTCACTGCTTAAATTTGTCAGATAAACCTTTACACTTTTCTTTGGATGGGAAGCAAGATAACTTAAAAGGTCCCCAATGCCCTTTGGTTCCTGCCATTTTAACTTTCCCTGCTCATTAAGCCCCCAGAGTTCTTCATTTCCTATTTCACCATAGTTATTGTCTCTGTAAATCCTCCATTTCATCCATATCTGAACGTAGGACGCTTTGGGTGAAAAAACAAGCTTCCCGTAAGTGTTTTTAAGGAAAACGAGGTAAGGTGATGAAAGGATAAAAAAGCTTAAAAGCAAGGTTATTAGTAAAAAAACTTTTTTGATTTTGATACTTTTTTCCAGTAAGGCCCTCTTCCTGAAAAGGAGAAAGGAGAAAGATAAAATAATAAAGAGCAGTATGAGAAAGCCCTCAGAACGGCTCAGCCATGCAAGTGAAAAGAAAATACCCGCCGGTATTGCACTTAAGATGTTTGACCTTGAATAGGCCCGCCATGAAAAAAAAAGCGCAAAAGTAAGTAAGGTCGTATAGGTTACTGTCGGCTCCATTGTTTGGGATGCGTAGAAAAAGTGCGGGTGAAAAAAAGAAAGGGCCATGGAAAAAAAGGCTATTTTTTTGCTAAAGAGTTCCTTTGCCAGAAGGTAGACGGCTAAAGGCAAAAGAAGAAACATAAATTTGGAAATGATTATGCCTGAAATTAATATGTTTTTTTTGAAAGGGTAGATGAGGGTTGCAAGAATAGCCTGCAGTGGCGGTTGCAGAGTGGCAGGCCAGCCGAGTTCCCCGTCCAGGAGGATATTCCGGGCAATTTGTGCATCGAAAACAGCATCAGCAGAGATATAAGGTTCTTCCACAGGGAAGGGGTGAAATGAATAAAGCGCTGCAAAAGTGAAGAAAAAAAGAAAGAGAAAGGGAATAGGTCGTCTCATTTTAATCAATCTTTGAAATTCCCGTCCTTTGGGCGGGGTTAGAGTTAAAAGGCTATGCCATAATAATTTTTACTTTTCTTTTGCGGACAAAGAAAAGTAACAAAAGAAAGGCCGCCCAAAAACTTGGTCCCGCCAAGGCGGGACTCCCCTCCTTCCACCGTTGCCTTCGGCGGGCACAAAAACTCGCTTCGCTCAGACAGTTTGTGCCCTTCATCCTCAGTCAACGGCTGCACTCGGCTGCCTTTTAACGGGAAGGAAAAGCAAGCCCTTTTAGGGCTCAAGCAAGGCCACGTCCTCTGAGACTGTGTCGCAATAAACTTGAGACATTTTGTTGCATCACCAATGAAACACCTTGAGTCAATAGGGGTACGCAGAGCAATGCCTTGTGTGCCGGTATTGACATCTTCTGTTATTTAAAAGAGTGCGTATATGAAAGGCGCCAGAGCCGAACTTTCAGTGAATACGATGAGAGCGCCAAGTAAAATGAGCAGCATGATAATAGGGCCGAGCCACCACTTTTTGCGAACTTTCATGAAATCCCAAAGTTCTCTGAATATTGCCAGTTTATTCATGTTCTATCCATTTAGATTGTTTTTTCTTATTTTAATCAAGTTCAAACTTTTCTTGCCAATGGTCGTCATCTTTATAGACGGGCTGCTCTTTTTTATGAAGAATGATGTTTCCCATAACAAGGTTATCCATATTTGTTCTCATAAAGCAGCGATAGGCGTCTTCCGGAGTACATACAATAGGTTCTCCTCTCACGTTAAAAGAGGTGTTTACAATGACGGCACATCCCGTCAGTTCTTTAAAGCGCTTTATTATATCATAATAGGGTTTGTTTGTAATCCCCTCTACTGTCTGGATCCGGGCCGAATAATCAACATGGGTAACTGCCGGAATCTCCGACTTGGGGATATTTAAAAGCGCTATACCAAAGAGATCCTCCTCCTCTTTTTTTAAGGCGACTCTTTTACTCTCTTTAACAGGCGCCACGAGAAGCATATAAGGGCTCTCGGCATCCATTTCAAACCACTTGTTTACATCTTCCCGTAATACGGCAGGAGCAAAAGGCCTGAAGGATTCTCTGAACTTTATTTTGAGGTTCATAATAGACTGCATCTCCCCGTTTCTTGCATCACCAATGATGCTTCTGCCGCCAAGGGCTCTTGGCCCAAATTCCATGCGGCCCTGAAACCAGCCGATAGTTTTTCCTTCAGAAAGGAGCTTTGCCGTTTTCTGCACCAGCGTTGATGAATCAAGCTTTTCATAGGGTGCGCCTGTCTTTGTCAGGAAGGCTTCCACTTCATCATCAGTAAAGGAAGGTCCGAGATAGGAGCCTTTCATGGAATCCTTTTTTCCGTCAGCCTTCCTTTCCTTATCCATATATCTGTGCCACCCGAAAAGCGCAGCACCAAGGGCGCCGCCTGCATCGCCCGCCGCCGGCTGTATCCATATATTTTCAAAAGGACCTTCCCTTAATACCTTTCCATTTCCCACACAATTTAGCGCAACACCTCCGGCGAGGCAGAGATTTTTCATGCCTGTTACCTTATGGGCATGACGGGCCAGTTTAAGCATAATCTCTTCCGTCACGTCCTGAAGGGACCTTGCAATATCCATTTCTCTTTGGGTAAGTTTTGTTTCGGGCTTTCTGGCAGGAGCGCCAAAGAGCCGGCCAAAGCCGGAATTTGTCATTCTTAGTGAATCCAGATAGCCGAAATACTTCATGTTCAGTTTGAAGGAACCGTCCTCCTTGAGGTCGATCAGTTCCTTGAAGATGAGGTCTTTGTATTTGGGCTTGCCGTAAGGCGCCAGTCCCATTACCTTATATTCCCCGCTATTGACCTTGAATCCCAGATAATAGGTAAAGGCCGAGTAAAGAAGCCCCAGAGAATGAGGAAAGTTGATTTCATGCTTGATATCAAGCTTATTCCCCCGGCCTGTGCCGATGCTTGTCGTTGTCCATTCCCCGACGCCATCCATTGTCAGGATTGCCGCTTCCTGAAAAGGGGAGGGGAAAAATGCCGATGCAGCATGCGATTCGTGATGCTCGCAAAAAATGATTTCACCACTGTAGCCGAGCTTTTTATGAATTTCCTGGGGAACCCATATTTTTTGTTTTAGAAGGCCCGGCATGGCTTTAATGAATGACCTCCAGCCTTTGGGCGCAACAGAAAGGTACGTTTCCAGTATTCTCTCAATTTTTATGAAAGGTTTATCGTAAAATGCGACGAGGCTAATGTCCGAAATATCAACATTACCTTCCTTCAGGCAGTATTCGATGGCTTTTAAGGGAAAGTCCTGATCATGTTTTTTTCGTGTAAAGCGCTCTTCCTGAGCTGCGGCAATTATTTCACCCTCTTTTAGCAGGCAGGCGGCCGAGTCATGATAAAAGGCTGATATGCCGAGAATATTGCCCTTCAAAACTGTCTCCTGTAATCCTCTTTTTTAAATTCCCCGGCTTCTCTTTTTTTCCAGTAGCTATCGCTTTGGCCGATTTTTCTCTCCATTGGATCTTTCCCTATAAGCTTAAAAACCAAAGCCAAAGGTGAGATGATTAAAAAATAAACAAGGGTCAGGATAATCCTTGTATTTATCCAGCCAAGGACATGGGCAAATTTCATCCATAATTTATATAATTGTTTGAAAAAAGACATTATGCTGAACTTTGATAGAGAGCTTAGAAGTTATTGGAATATAAAGTTGATTAAGCTTTAATGTATATAAAAATAATGAAGAAATGTCAAAGCAAATGCTTCTGATGAGGAGTTTTTTTAAAGAAACTCCTATTCATTTTTAAGAGACCAATGGCTCCTGCTTTTCTTCTCATTCAAAGCGTTTAAGCTCTTTAACCCTTGTTTTCTTCTTCTGCGGCTGTTAATGCCCAAAGCCGTTCTGCTGCCATGCAGCCTTAGCTTAACATGAGCGCCTTTCAAAGCGCTAAATCAAAAAAAGCCGGGTATTTTTTTCTCCTCCCGTCGTCTTTATTGACAACGGGTTATAGGTTATACTTCCAAAACCTGCAAGGGTTCAGCAATACCCAGTTCCCCATTCACCATTGCAATATGCCCTACATGTCTCCAGTCAATATTAAGGGTTTTACAGCCGAAGGCATCGACGGCCAGGGGATCATAACCGGCGATGAGCAGGCCCGGCGGCGGATCACAGGTATGGCCCCAAAGGTGAGATTCGCTCATGCCTATGGTAGCGTCGATGATACTGAAATCGGCATGCCTGTAGCGGTTGAGGTCGGCAAGGGCTTCGTCTATCCCGTGATGAAAAGATGATTTTTTCCAGTGTCCTCCCTGACAATAGTGCGACGGGGGACAGATGCCGACCATATTCTTCATGGTAAGCGTCACTCCGGCCAGAGTATGGGCCTTAAGGACGGGTACGGAGATGAGATAGCTCTCCATGACGATCTGCGGGATATGCATTTGAGGCCATCTTTTCAGTTCCCTTTTTTCAAGCCTTACGGCAGGTTCGAGGTTGAGGTCAACGAGTCTCACATCCTTTTCTATGGCCATGCCCCTATAACCGAGTTCTTTAAAAACATGGTCCGTATCGTAGTCGAGCGATCCCGTACCATCACCGACGAGAATTTCCGCATGAGGAGCAAGAGACCTTAGGCAATCGACGATGGCTCCAACGAGTTGAACGGGAGTTGTAACGGGTGGTTTTGATGTATTGACCAGGTTTGGCTTGATGAGGATTTTCTTCTGTTTTTTAAGAGCGCTTTCAAGATGAGAGCTTTGAAGAAGTTTTTTTACCGGAGTCTCAAAGCCCTCATCCGCTTTGGAGAGCCAGACCCTGCCCTTATTATTGTCTGATTTGTTAGAAGTTCCCATTGCCATCATTGAGTGTACCTTTATACCGGAATTATCATAATAATAACATAAACTTTTAAAATATCCCTTAACGATGTATAATCAAAGTTCAATAATAATCAGCAATGTCCACTTAGGAAATTGCACTGACCTGTCATTTCGAGTACGCCTGAACAAAGTGACAAGTGCCCCCGGGGTGAAAGGAAAAGGCCTTAAGATCTCTCCTCGTGCCTTTCAGAGATCTCCGAGTCGAAATGACAATTCTTCTTCGTTATTCTAAGCAAAAACAGTTGATGCAAATTTCTAACGGAACATCACTGAATAATAATGAAAGTATAAATAGTTTTCATCGGTCAAGGGTGCTTTTTTGCAATCTCTGCGTCAATCTTCGGTTTTGCTTGTGCGATGTACAGTAGTACAACTCGGCGAAACCCTCAATTTCCTTGACCTTGCAAAAAATCCCTCCTTTCCGAATTGAAAACAAAGTTTAATTTATTACAGTTTCTGGATGGATACTAAATACATATAATGGAAAGGTCTTACCATGAATAATAATCACAGGCGCAAGATCGATCTTACCGACAGGGAGCTTAGAGAAGCCCAGTTTCTCATCGATGAATTCAAGGTGGGAGATACGTGGCGAATATTCAAGATCATTTCTGAATTTGTGGAGGGATTTGAAAAACTTGCCGAAATAGGGCCGGCCATTTCCATTTTTGGATCGTCACGTGCAAAAGAGGGGGAGCCATACTACGAAAGGGCGCAGGAACTAGGCGCGCTTATGGCGGAGAATGATATTGCCGTCATTACAGGAGGCGGGCCGGGAATCATGGAAGCAGCCAACCGGGGGGCCTACGGAAAGGGCGGACAATCTATCGGAATCAATATAGAACTTCCCTTCGAACAAAGACCGAATAAATATACGACCGACATTATTACCATGAAGTACTTCTTCATCCGGAAGGTGATGCTTGTTAAATATGCCCAGGCCTTCGTTATTTTTCCCGGTGGCTTCGGTACCATGGATGAGTGTTTTGAGGCCTTGACGCTCATCCAGACAATGAAGATCAAACCCTTTCCTATCATTCTTGCAGGCAGGGAATACTGGGAAGGCCTTTTAAAGTGGATAAGAGAAGAAATGATTGAATCAGGCCTCATCAGGGAGGATGATTACAAGCTTATCCAGGTTATTGACGATATTGGGGAAATTAAGAAGATTATTCTTGATTTCATAGAAAAAGACTCAAGCATGAATTCACTCATTGCTTGAGTCTTTTGTTTTCTTAAAGGTATAAAAATGAGGACTGAGGCAGAAACAGTTCTACCTTGATCCCCAGAACTTATCGAACCAGCTTTTGGCACTCTCTGAACTGGTAAGGGCATCCAGCTCACCGTCGTCGAGCCATATTCCCTTGCATGAAGGGCATTTGTCGATGTTTACTTCATGAAACTCTACTTCAACCAGCTTTTCACCACATTTGGGACAGTGGTTTTTGAAATGTTTTTTAAACTCTTCAATTTCAATTTCATGGTGCTTCTTATCGAGAAGTTCCTTGTCCTTCTTCATAAAATACTGGTCTTCTTTAGCCCTTTTCATATCGTCCCAGGCGTTACTCATGAGATTCCTCCATTAAATTATTAAATGAGCCTTGCGTGCTCAAAATTGCTTTATTTATAAAGTTATTCTACAAAAAGAACCTTTGATAATCAACTTAATTCAGGTACAAAAAATTATACCAGATGGCAGGCTGTTTTGTGACCCCTCTCTATTTCCCTTAATTGCGGCTCTTCACGGCGGCATCGCTCTTCGGCAATGGGGCAGCGCGTATTAAATGAACATCCTGCAGGGGGGGCGATGGGGCTTGGAATATCGCCCTTCAAAAGGGTTCTTTTTTTTGATCTGCCCGGATCGGGCTCGGGAACGGCGGAAAGAAGCGCTTTTGTATAGGGGTGAAGGGGAGCCTTGTAGAGAGACTCGCTGTCACTGGTTTCAACAATCTTACCAAGATACATGACAGCCACCCTGTCGCTGATGTATTCGACAACCCTCAGATCATGGGCGATGAAAAGATAGGTAAGGTTGAGCTCTTCCTGCAGGTCTTTTAGCAGGTTGATGATCTGGGCCTGAATTGATACGTCCAGCGCCGATATGGGTTCGTCGGCAACGATAAAGCGGGGTTCAACGGCCAGCGCCCTGGCTATTCCGATACGCTGACGCTGACCTCCGCTGAATTCATGGGGAAAACGGCCGAGAACCTCTTTGGTGAGCCCGACGGAATGGAGAAGTTCCTCGATTCTCTCTTTTCTTTTTCCTCCTCCAAGGTTATGAATTTTAAGGGGCTCCTCTATGATCTCCCTTACTCTCATTCTTGGGTTAAGCGATGAGAAGGGATCCTGAAAGATGATCTGCATCTCTTTTCTCTTTTGGCGAAGTTCTTTTTCGGAAAGAGAAAGCATGTCTTCTCCTTTGAAAATAACACTCCCTTCCGTCGGTTCAACAAGGCGGAGGATGCTTTTTCCCAGCGTCGACTTGCCGCAGCCTGATTCACCGACAAGGCCCAGCGTTTCACCTTCTTTAATAGCAATGTCCACACCGTCGACGGCCCTGACGAAGCTGGCTTTTTTGCGTAAAAAACCGGACTTTACGGGAAACCAGGTTTTGAGGTTCTTAATGTTGAGCATTTCCATTGTTTTACTTTAATCTCTTTTTCAGGTCTCTTACGATATCATCGTATTGTGAACCGGCATATTTGATAAAAGTCCTGTAACTTTGCCTTGCTTCTTCTTTTTGTCCCATAGCGTCAAAACAGAGGCCCAGGTTGTAATAAGCGATAGCGTAGTCTTTTTTTGTATTTACTGCCTTTTTATAATAAAGGGCTGCTTTATTATAGTCTCTTTTTTCAAGAAAAACATTGCCTATATTACTGAATATATCAGCATTGGGTGAAAGCTTCCCCGTCGCTTCCCACACCATGACGGCCTCATCCTTTTTACCCAGTTCATAATAGATCATACCGAGCCAGTGGGAGGCCTTTACATTGCCTGCATTGGATTCCAGGTCCCCTTTAAGTTCTCTCATCAGCTGCTCTCCCTGGCCGCGACTTAAGGCATCCATCATAAAACTGTTATCAATAGTCCAGGGATTTATTGAAACCCTGTGACCGAAACGTTCAATGAGCGCTCCGTTTGGGGGGCTGTTTTTTACATAGACCCTGACGGCATGGTCCCAATAGACAAGTATCCAGCCCGGGCTTTCGCTAATCCATTCTCCTATAATGTCGAGACCCTTACCGGAATAAGTGATGACGGCATAATTTATATTATACTTTCTGACTGCTTCAAACCACTTGCGGGGAGAGGCCTTTGCTGTAAAATCTTCGACAAATTTGTGGTCATATATTTCCGCTCTTCCGTCGAGGAAGACTTTTTTTTCAGGGTAAAGACTCCAGATGAGGAATCCCCCCAGGTGATAGGTATTATACATATTCCCTTCTATGGGGTGCTTCCTTAAAAATTCCATTCCTTTTTCCGAGTAAGCCGCTTCCCGGCCTATGCCGAAGGAAAACATTCTTTCTCTGGATATTTCACGATAACCGAGAGAAATGAATAAGGTAAGTGCTAATAATAAGAGTGTTGCCTTGACCGGTATTTTTAGCTCTTTTATGCGGCGGGTGTTTGAAAAAAAACTTTCCAGGTTAGAGGCTATGACGGGGGTGACTGCCAGGGAGAAAAGCGCTGTAAAACGGATCGCTTTTATAGACAAACAGGCGAAAAAGAGAAAGAGCAGTATGTCTGCCGCCCTTATATTTCGGCCTCTTAAAATGAAAGAAAGAATTCCGCAGGTAAAGAGCAGTCCGAAGGCGCTGTAAAAGTGATGAATTCTTGTTGGGCGCCATTCTGTGATGGAGGAAAGAACCGATTCTTTGCCGAAGCCCAAGGTGAAAAGAATAAGCTTGAAGCCGTAGGGGTTGATGAGACAGACAGCGGAAGTTAAGAGAAAAAAAATGCCCAGCCCTTTTCCCTTGTTTTTGTTGCCTGAAATTATGACGTCAAGAGCGTAAATGGCAATAATGGCGGGACCGATAATGAAGCTTCCATGCACATTGACCCATAAGAGTTCCAAAAGAGGAAGGAGCCAGAGATAGTTTTTTTGCTTAACACAGTAAAGATCGATAATGTAAATAAAGAGGGGCGTCAGGAGAAACATGAAAATTTGGGGCCTTGCCGTAAACCTGAACCTGGCAGCAAAGACGGCAAGCAGAAGCAGGAGAAGGGCCAGCCACGGATTTGTCCCTCGAAGCCTTGAATCTTTATAAATGAAGAGGAAAGCAAGGGTCAGGAGGAGCGATTTCCCCAGTACAAGACCGCTTGGTCCAAAGAGTGAGTAAACCTTGAAAGCAATAATGCCGAAGAGCCACTCATGGTAGAGCCAGGGTCTTCCCTGAGCGGTAAAGGTAAAAATATCCTCATAGAGGAAGTGCCCTGTATCCAGGATCACCTCTCCCGATTTCATGTGAAACCAGAGGTCCATATCGATGAGCTTGATCAGTGTTAAGGCAAAAAGGACGGCAAATACAGCTATTGGCAAGAGTAAGGTTTCAAATCTTTTTGTTTTACTTTCCAACATTGGGCGATCATAAGACAGGGAAGGATTATAGTCAATTAATTTTGAGAATCAATGATAGCGCTTTTCCCAAGGAAAGGGATTAGCAGCTTTAAAAATTCTTCCGGTTTTTCAATGAAGGGAACGTGCCCCGTCCTTTCAATCGTTTCGAGCCTTGAATCAGGCAAAAGAGGTCCTTTTTTCTCTGCATTGCCCGGAGGGATAATTCTGTCATGACTTCCCCATATGAGGAGCGCCGGTTGTCTGATCTTTTTAAGGCTTTCGTCGGAAAAAGGTCCTGCCGCCTTTCCCTTTCCCATGTTGAAGGCACGCTTTCCTCCCGGTGATCTTATCACTTCAAGGAAGTAAGCTCTCTGATCCACGCCGGGCATAAGGTTCTTATTGAAAATAAGGTAATGAAGAAGTCCTTTTACCGTCTTTGCCGAAGGGAAGATATTGCTCAACATCATGCTGAAAAAAGCTTTTTTCGACATACCTTCCAGGCCGAACCCGCAGCTTCCTGCAAGAACAAGCTTTTCTACCCTGTTAGGGTGGTCCAGGGCGAACTGCATTGCAACGGCCCCTCCCATGGAGTTTGCTGCAATAGAAGCCGATTCGATCCCTGCAGCGTCAACGAAATCGAGAAGCCACCTGGAAAAGAAAACTTTGTCATAGGCCGCCTTCGGTTTGTCTGACTCCCCGTAGCCCGGCATGTCGGGAATGAAAACTTCGAATTCCTTTGCCATTGCCCCCAAAAGGGGAAGCCAGACGAGCCCACCTCCACCTGCGCCATGAAGAAATATGACCGCTTTGCCCTTCCCTGCATGGAGATAGAAGGTTTTGATACTGCCGGTCTCTATGGTCAACTGGTCGATAGAGGCGCTGTGTCTTGAAATAATCCTGCTGCGAATTTCAGATAATGTCAATTTTTTAAAGCCCTAAGCCGGGCAGGCTTGCGGGGTAATTTTTTTAGCGAGATTTACCCCGTTCATAACGCAGTCGGCTACGGAAACCCCTTTGAGGTAATTTCCGAGCAGGTGGAGACCTTTAAAGTCGCAGAGGGCATTTTCTATTCGCTCAAGCCTTTTTCCGTGACCAATGTTGTATTGGGGAATCGCTTTTTTATGCCTAATAATTTTTGAAAAAGAGGGATTGCCTGATATGTGGAGCATGGGTTTTAAATCGGTAAGCACATCTTCCCGTATTTCATCATCCTTTTTGTCCAGAAGAGACCTGTTTTTTGCTCCCCCCATAAAGCAGGTAAGTGAAGCCATACCTTCCGGCGCCCTTCCGGGAAAAAGGGAGGAACTCCAGAGAGAGCCCAGCAGCTTTTTGTTCTCCTTGCTCGGGATGAGGCAACCAAAACCGTCGAGCGGGTGAGATATCTTTTCTCTTTCAAAACCTAAATAGACGACGGCAATGGGCGCATAGTCTATTTGGGCAAGTTCCTGAGCTGCATCAGGAATAAGGGCTGAAAGAATTTCTGCATTGACGTAGGCCGGTGAAGAGAGAACCACCTGATTCGCTTCGATAAGCTTGCCTTCGCCGGTTTTTACAAGGTAGGAATCATCCTTTTTTTCAATGGCTTCCACGCTGACGCCTCCCTGAAACCGTTCGCCAAGGGCTTTCACTATAGCCTCAGGAAGGGCCGACATGCCGCTTTTGAATGAGAATATGCCTTTCCTGCGGCTGCTCTTTTTCCCACCCTTAAGGCCCTTTTTGATCGCCCCAAGGATAAGGCTGCCATATTCCGACTCAAGATCATTCATTTTGGGAAAGGTGCTTCTTAGTTCCAGCTTTCCCGGATCCCCGGCATAGACACCTGAAACAAAAGGATCCAAAGCGTAATCGAGCATCTCTTTTCCAATCCTCCTGGCCACAAAAGAGGCCACACTCTCCTCGGCATCAATACTTTTACCTGCAAAAGGCTCTTTTAGAAGCCTCATTTTTCCGCCAAAACTCCAGAGAGGTGTTCCCAGGAAGTCGGCAAGCCCCATGGGGAGATGAATGAGCCTGCCTCCTTTCATGACGTAGCGTTTTTTCGATATTTCACTGCCGAATACCCTCTCTTCCTCAAGGCCCAGCTCCCTGCAAAGAGAATCTATTTCGTCGTTGGAATTCATCGTCGAATTGGGACCGCATTCAAAGAGGTATCCCTCCTCCTGCCCCGTTTTTATGGCCCCGCCACAACGGGTGTTTTTTTCAAGACAGGTGACATCCATGCCTGCCTTCATGAGGCTGTATGAGGCAGAAAGGCCGGATATGCCGCCACCGATGACGACGATTTTCTTTGACATGACAGAAAAAATCTCCTTTAGCGTTTTAGCTTATTTTTTGAACCGCAGAACAGGCTCCTGGATAAGCAGTATAAACGAAGAACTTTACCACATATATCTCTATGCAACAACAGGATATAGAGCGAAATAAAAAGCCCGCCCTGTTAACAACAGTGGCGGGCTCAATTATAAATTGGGATATCTATGGGAAAAATATCTCTTATACGATAATGGAAGACTGGCTTTCAATATGGAGAATCTTGACGTGGAAGTTAAGTTCCTTCCCTGCCAGCGGATGATTAAAGTCAAGAATGACCGTTTCATCCTTAAGCTCTTTTACAATGGGATAAACCATCTCTCCCTGGGGATTTTCAGCCTGAAGCTGGGCGCCTTCAACTCTTGCCTCTTCCGGTATTTCCTCTTTGGTGACCTCAACAAAAGCCGAGTCGTTAAGAGGACCATAACCCTCTTCCGGTGATACCTTTACATTCTTTTCATCACCGACATTGAGACCTTCAAGCTCCTTTTCAAGTCCCGGAATAATATGATTGCTGCCCTGAACATAAACAAGAGGTTCTCCCCCCACATTGGTATCAACAACGCTGTCATCATCGAGTTTGAGAGTATACTCTATGGAAACCTTGCTTCCTTCTGAAATTGCCATATTTATCCTCCTTATCTGTTTTTTAGTAAAGTTTTCTAACCAACAAAAAGTAATAAAGAGATAAGGGCAACTGCCAAAGATGATCACTCTTCACATTGAAAAACAGCGCTTTATGCTGCAAATAATAAATTACCGGTTGTCAGCTTGTTAGTTTTATGTAAAAGAACTTTTAACTCTATCGTGCTGCCTGTTTATATGCAAGGGAATAATATTTATTCCCCGGCACTCTCTAGAACTCAAAATTTACGTCGGAAAGTCTCTTCTTTATTTCCTCAATGACCCGCTTTTCCTCTTCTGCGCCTTCTGCAATAAAACAGGCAGCAAAGCGGACAAAGTTTCCTGCATCATCCCATGGAACGGTGGAAATAAGCTTTTCCTTGATAAGGTATTGTGAAAAATCTTCCCCTGAGTCAAAGCGGGGACCGCCTTTGACACCTTTAGGGGCCTTGACGTAAAGGTAAAAGGTTCCCCCCGGCATGGATGCCTTGAAGCCGACGGAATTGAGGGCATCTACAAGCATTTTGAGCCTTCTTTCATACTTTGCCGCAATAGCCTCGGTAATTTCCGGATGTTCAAGGCAGTAAATACCGGCTTTCTGAATAGGGATAAACTGTCCCGAATCGTAATTGTCCTTCACGTTGGCAAAAGCGCTTACGACCAGGGGATTTCCGCAAACAAAGGCGAGTCTCCAGCCGGTCATGTTATAGGCCTTTGAGAAGGAGTGAATCTCTACGGCAACCTCTTTTGCACCCTCAATAGAGAGAATGGAAAGAGGCTCATTCTTTTCATAAACAAGGGCCCCGTAAGCGGCATCCTGGATAATGACGACACTGTTTTCCTTTGCCCAGGCAATGGCTTCTTCATAAAATTCCTTTGTTGCCTGAGCCCCTGTGGGATTGTTGGGATAGTTGAGGTAAAGGAGTTTTGCTTTTTTCGCAATATCTGCGGGAATTCCCTTGAGGTCAGGGAGAAAACCATTTTCTTCAAGCAAGGGAAGGTTGTGAACTTCACCGCCATACCAGGATGTATGAGTGGCTGTTACAGGATAGCCCGGTGCCGTCATAAGCATAACATCGCCGGGATTTATAAAGGCTGAAGCCATCATGGCAAGAGCAGGCTTTGATCCGATGGAGTGGACAACTTCCCTTTTCGCATCGAGCCCCTTGACGCCGAAGACCTTATCCATATATAGGGTGGCCGCTTTCTTAAGCTCATCAATACCGTTATCGGCATAGCCCCTGTTTTCAGGTTTTTCAGCTTCCAGTTGAAGCATCTTTACCACACCGGGAAAGGCCATTTCATCAGGCTCACCGACGCCCATATCAATGAGTTCCACACCGGGATGGGCCTCTTTGGCCGCAGCCTTTGCTCTCTTTATTTTTTCAAACTTGTAAATCTTGGTGTCTTTACCAAACATATTGCCGCCGATTCTCCCGGCAATCAGGTTTTGAATATAGCTCTCGTTGGCCATTTTTTTCCTCCGATTAATCTAAAATAAAGTGGGCTATCTTAACAGAAAAGGATTTAATTGTAAACCTGATGCAGTGAAAATACTAAGGCTGGTGATATTATATATAAATAAAAAAGGGCAGCCTTTTGCTGCCCTTCTATTCTAAAGAATTGTATTTACTTAATGTAAATTTGCTGAAACGGAAAAAGAGATTAAAGCTGTTTCTGCATTGGTTGAAGTTATAGATATATCACCCGAATAATTAAGTCCTCCACCATATAGGAAATCCACACGGAGATGGTAGTTTCCGCTCTCATCAGTAGCCACATGTAATGGAGCGTTGACCGGTGTATTGTTGTCATATAGCTGAATGATATTTTGCTGGTCCCGAGACAGAGCTGAATCAATTATAATATCTGTGTTATTTACTGGTTCTCCACTGTCGTTAATCAAGGAAATTGTAAAATAGGTATAAGATACAGTTAATGCCACAGTACTCCTATTTTGAAAAGTATAACTGATAGGGTTAGCCAATATGGTTACCAGGGAATTGGCAGTTATGGTGACAGAATCTTTTGTGCTCCATTCCTGTCCATCAAAAACATCCAGTTCGATGACATAATCACCAGTGATATCTGCTGTAAAGATTGGGTTTGATAGCGATGAATCATCCAGTGTGGCTGTGCTTCCTTCCGGTGAAGAAATGATTACCCAGCGATAGCTTAGATTATTGCCATCGTCATCATTGCTCCCGCTTCCATCCAGGGTAACTACTGTGCCTAACGATACATTCTGATCAGGGCCGGCATTGGCAATGGGAGCAGTGTTCGGAAAATCTCCATAAGGAGTGTTGTCATTTTCATCCAAAGTTCCATCATTATCGTCGTCATCATCAAGCCAGTTCACTGTACCATCATCGTCGGTATCGATGAAGAGGTTCATATCGGGAACCTCCATGATACTGCCTGAGACATTGAGGGACCACCGCTCCAGGTTGTCTCTGATCTCATCAGGGTTAATCTGTCCCTCGGCAAGGAGCAAACCGTCAATCAGTGATTGGTTCTCAATTGTACCATCGGTGGAAAAATCGCTGGAAAATGTATTAAGCAGAAATGTAAGTTCGGAATCGAGAGAGCTTCCATTTGATGAGTCACGATTTGATAAGAAACGATTGGCCGCATCCTTATAAACGATGGAAGACAAGGCAAGCAGGTAGGCATTTCCACTATTTGTGTCAGCGTTTTCCAGGATGTTGAGGTCAGTAAAACGGGTAATGCCTGCTGATGGCAGAAGTGTATTTAATACTGAAAGCAGTTCTGACTCTGCTGTCCCGATGGCTTCTGTCACCTCTAATCCATCATTTGACATGAGATATAATACTCTTCCACTTATCAAATGAGTCATAATATTGACAAAGGCTTTTTGTTTGTTGTTTTGGCTAACTTCATATATGGCTCTTAGTGTTAGTGTTCCTCCCGAAAGGTTACCTGTCAGTTCATTGAGATGACGGCCTGTTGCTTCAATTTGAACAGGACCCGTTTTTTTACTCTGGAAATTAAAATTACCCAGATTGTCGAGGGTATGTATCAGGAAAGTACTTCCTGTAGATTGGCCATCATTGGTAAGTTCATTAATATATATTGAAGAACCGACGACATAAGGCCCTTTTTGGACTGCACCGGCAATATCGATTGTTTCTGGAGTCTGGTTTACGCCTCCACCTTCGTTGCCACAGGAAGTGGATAATAATAAAATAAGGATATAAAGAATAGAAATATTAATAATGTGAAATTTTCTCAAGTTAGCTTGCTCCCTGTTATCAATCTTAAGTTTGTTATAATTGTATAGCATAAAAAAACATTGATTGCAACATGTCTCACGAAAATAGGGTGGAATGTGGAATGATTTAATTGTGTTTTTCCATGTAATTTATTGAATCATTTTTTTTTCAT
>Ga0224514_10000022_pt1 | contig 67543 bp, 130 predicted proteins | sample SF_May12_sed_USG_3_FD_169107 | JGI IMG/M metagenome (GOLD analysis project Ga0224514, IMG submission 169107) | Sediment microbial communities from San Francisco Bay, California, United States - SF_May12_sed_USGS_24 | ecosystem: Environmental > Aquatic > Marine > Sediment | place: USA... | reverse complement strand
TACATTTTTGGTCCTTTTTTATCAACGGATAAACGATTTTTCATTTTCTTTATTTTATTAGTTGACTTATTTATCTTTACTGCTATTATTATCATTATTGATATTATCGATATTTCTATTATCATTGCTATTATTGTTTCCATTTAAAAAATCTTTATGTCCTTCGGAAATCCACTTAAAAAATTCTGGGCCAAACATCTCTAATATTATTTCATCGGCATTTAAATTAGCTTCTTCTTTAGTAAAATTTATCTTTCGATAAACAATCTCTATTATTCTTCCGGTTTGTATACCATAAAGAATCAAATTTTTTCTAATAAATTTTGGAATAATATTTTTATATTCATATACTTTATTTATATGGAGTAAATTTTTTATTAATTCAAATCTATGTTTTATATTACGCTCTTCCTTTTTGGTGAACTTCATGTTGTATTCCTATAATGAACATTTAATGCAAAATTTGTGCCTGATTGAATTTTATTTTATCATAATATATAATTTTAATATGAATGATACTTTGGAAATTTGCAATCAAACAGTTAATGATTTTATCCCAAAAAAACATCCTTGGTATAAAGTAAAAATTGAATACATAGAAGGTCATCTTGATAAAGATAATAATCAAGTATGGCCTACTATGAAACAACTTAGTCTTAAACATGCGATTCCCTTCGCTTATTTACGTAAGATAGCCTCTGCTCAAAAATGGACTATCGAAAAAAATAATTACATTACTCATTATGAGCATGTAAGACAACAAGAAAAAATAAAATTTTTAGCTAAAAAATCTGCTAAATTTGATGAAAAATGTATCAAAATAGCCGAAAAAGGTATAGAAAAAATAGAACAATATCTTTGTAATCCGATAATAGAAGGAGAAGAAGATAAAGCCCATATTTTTTTTAATATTGACAATTTAGAGTTAATAGCTAAAACACTTGAGAAATTCCAAAAAATAGGTAGATTAGCTCTCGGTAATTCTACTGATAATATTACTAAGAATATAAAAACTTCCTCCGGGGCAATATCTTTTCCAGAGGGTTTAAATTTAGTAGCAAGACAAATAAAAGGTAATCCCGAACTTGCCAAAAAAATTGAGCTTGAAATTCTTGATGAATAATTTATAGAATAATGCATAGTTAAGCCCTTGTTTATTATACTTTGTTTGTAGGGTTTATTGCTTTACTTACGCTTACGTTTTTTTTGGAGTTAGAAGTTGATTTTTTAATTGTAGCCTTAATTAAAGGCTTAGTTACTGGCCTTTTAATTGTTTTAATTGGAATTTTCGGTTTGTGGCTAGTTTTAACGGGAGTTTTAAGTTTAGCTGATTTGTCCGTTGATTTATTAACTGGTTTGGTTTTAGTGATAGATTGGGAAGTAGTATCTTCTTTATTCTCGGACAATATTTTACTCATTTTTTCTATTTCATTGGGTGGAATTCTACGATGTCCACCTATAGTACGATTACATTTAATTTTACCATCTTTTATCCAAGTTATAATAGTTGTAAAGGATACATTAAGTATATCTGCTGCTTCATGCGTAGTAATTCCAAAAGGAACTTGATTTTTTTCTCTTAATTCCTTAAGAACTTTTTCTCTATTTTTCAAATTTAATACCTCCTTTCTATTAATATTTTATTGTTGCAATTCTTCCAAGGGCTTAACCATGAACTTTGTTTATAATAATTAACAGGTTGACTCTTCGTTTTTACAAAAAAGGCTAACTTGTTTCTCAACCCCGGCAGTTTATTTAAAGCCAGGAAATTAAATTTTAATTTTATCAAAAAGGTCAATTAATCCATATGTGGATATGTGTATTATTCATCATATTTCATGATTAACCTTTCGATAATATCAAAATTTATAATAATTAAACTTAATTTAATTCTTCCAATATATTTTTTATCGTTGTTACAAGAAATTCAATATACATATCAGCCGTGCGTAAATCTAGTTTATCGGCTGGTGATATATTCTCGGTATCTATTTCATCTAATATCTTTCGCATTCTTTTTAGAGATCCCGGTATGCTACTTAAGCCTTTTCTATTTTTAATAGGTTGTTCCGGTGAATTTATTTCTTCTTTATTTATCTCCTCTTTTTTCATTAGTTCTTCTCCCTCTTCATTTTCTTCGGTGGAATCATTGGGTTGTTCTAATTCATCCATAAAATTTTTCTTCTTTGGATTATTCTTTCCCTTAGCCATTACTTTTATTCCTTTCAGTTACATGTTAATAAAAAATATTTTATATTATTGATTGCTATTTTATTAATGCAATTCGTATGCCAACATTAAATTCCTTTAAAATAATGATTTTTATTTTATCTTTTTTTAAGGGTGTATAAAATTTTATACCTGTTGTCATATTTTTTATCATTTATCTATTACATTTACATATATAAGAAGATGGTTTTATTCTATTAATTCTACTTTTATCTCTTACAAGCGGATTACCTATTATTTTATTTTCCACAGGATCTTTTTTTATTATCCAATCTTCACTAGTCATTATTATGGCTTTAGGGTTTATCTCTATAAGTTTATTAAAGAAGTCATAATGAGCATGAAAGCAAGCATAAGGGTTTATCCTATAAGTATAACATACTCGGCCACCGGGCTTATTTAAATCATCAACTAATAAATTGACTTTAAAATTTAATATATCTTCATATATACTAAGATTTATTATAGTGCTAGGTACTAAATTATTTTCATAGTTTATATTTATTTCTTTTATCGCTTTTTCAATATCATTTATTGTAGCATATGTAATTATCATATTATTTATCTTTATCTAAATCTAAATATGCACTATCAAACCAAAGCTTATGTTTTTTGCAAAGTTTTATTATATTATCCATAAAATTATTAATATTTTCATCTTCTATTATTTCATCATTATTATAATTTTCTCTTAACATTTTTTATCCTTTTTTTAATTATTTATTATTTTATTAATTTCTGTCTCTGTTAATATTTTATTTAATTTAATTTTTCCACCTGATTTTATTCTAAATTTACCGTTTGAATTAAATGGTATAATTAAATCTTTAGGATTAATTTCACATTCAATAAATACAAAATTATTCATATTATTATTAGTATTCTGTAAACACCATTCCAATGTTGCAATATTAATACCTGGTCCACATAACTTTTTATCGCTTTCATCCGCATTTATAGATATATATTCTTTTCCTATTTTATATTGAAAATTTTGATATGGTGAAGTTAAATTTTTATTAAGATATTTATATATAATTAAATTATTTTTTTGAGATTTTAAAATATTTAAATTTGTTCTAAAAAAATTATCAATTTTAGCTCCACTTAAATTAGCTTCACGTAAATTAGCTCCATATAAACTAGCTTCACTTAAATCAGCTTCACTTAAATTAGCTCCACTTAAATTAGCTCCACTTAAATTAGCTCCACTTAAATTAGCTCCACTTAAATTAGCTTCACGTAAATTAGCTCCATATAAACTAGCTTCACTTAAATTAGCTCCACTTAAATCAGCTTCACTTAAATTAGCTTCACTTAAATTAGCTTCACGTAAATTAGCTCCACTTAAATTAGCTCCACTTAAATTAGCTTCACGTAAATTAGCTCCATATAAACTAGCTTCACTTAAATTAGCTTCACTTAAATTAGCTTCACGTAAATTAGCTCCACTTAAATTAGCTCCACTTAAATTAGCTTCACGTAAATTAGCTCCATATAAACTAGCTTCACTTAAATTAGCTCCATATAAACTAGCTTCACTTAAATTAGCTTCACTTAAATTAGCTTCACTTAAATCAGCTTCACTTAAATTAGCTCCACTTAAATTAGCTCCATATAAATCAGCTTCACTTAAATTAGCTTCACTTAAATTAGCTTCACTTAAATTGGCTTTTTCAATTGTTATTTTAATAGTATTGTTTTTTTGTTCATGATAAAATATTTCTTTTCTAAAAATATTAGTTATAATTATTTTATTCATTATTATTTTCCTTTTTATGGTTTATTTTTTTTGTTGATAATCCAATATTGATTTATTAAATTTAAATAGATAACTATTTTTTTTACATTTTATACATTTATCTCCTTTACTTTGAGTAGTGCCACAATAACGGCATTTCATTTTATTATATCTTTCATCGTCTATAATATATTCTACAAAGCTTATCATTATCCTTATGCCTTTTTCGCTTATATCAGTTATTGGAATGGTATTAAATTGGTCTATAAATAAATGATCTGTTTCAACTTCTACTTCTTTCCCGGCAATTTCTTCTAATAAATCGTACCATTTTTTATTGAATGTCATACCCAATTTTATATTAATTCTTGCTCTATATCTTATATGAGCATTATTATATATTTTAATTTTCATTATTATTTATTCCTCTATTATAATTGAATTTTTAAAAGCAGTAATAGTATTATCATTAAATGATGAAGAAAATTTTTTTTCTTCATCATTTATAAATTTCATTATGGCATAATATTTACTTATTGCTTTTATTTTTTGAAAATTATTCTCACAATTTAATTTAATTTTATATATTTTTTTAGATAAAGAGATTATGCTATTACAATAATAACAATCAATATAATGATTTTTATCATTATCTAAGTAAATATCTTTACTGGTAATTTCTTTATAAAATTCACTTTTACAATTTTTACATTTTATTTTATCTGTAAAATTTTTCATAATATTTTATCCTTTTACATTATTGTTAATTCCTTGTTTTTATTTATTATCAAAAAATCTGTTATTTCTTCGCCTATAGCTCTTCTAAAATTATTAGAATGACTTAGAGATTTTTCTAAATATAAAGTTTTTTTATCTCTTTTATATCTACTAGATAAATTATATTCGGTATATAAAAGGTTTTGAAATTGATATATTGTCATATTTTTTATAAACCTTTATTCAGGATATACCCCTAATTCATTTTCCATCATTAAATTAAATAATTCACTATCTATAGTACCTATTGTAATTTCACCGATATATTCATCATAAAAAATATGACCGTCATATATTGGAAATATATCAATATATGCTCTATCTATAGATTGACTACCAAAATCACTATCATTAATTTTATTTTTTATTTTATCTAAATTCTTTACTTTAAAGTTATCCATTTTTATATAACTTTTATTACAATACCAATTTATTATAAAAGCGAAACCTTCACATTGAAATCCAGTTAATTTTAAATGCTTTTTTTCAGGTATAACTATTTTAAATTTTTTTAAATACATTTTGTTTATCCTTCTAATAATGAATAAGGTTTTTTTATTTATTTTTTATCTATTATTTTTAAATACCAATTTTTAGTTAAAATATCTAAATACCAAACTGTTTGATACAAATAATCGTTTAAATCATATGCATAATAATCACAATTAGGAGCATACCATTTATAATCAAGTTTATCTTTTAATTTTATTATTTGACATTTAGTTTTATCGGCAAAAAAATTATATTCATTCTTTTTATGCCTAAAGAATTTAATAGAAATAGGGATATATTTTACATAATATCCATTGTTATTCATAGCATGAAAGAAATTTTTACATTTAATTGAACCATTATTAAAAAATTCAAATTCCCAATTACAGTCTATACCTGAACCATGTGGCAATATTTTTAATAATATTTCTTCAATATCAGTTTGAATATTTACAGGAATATCATCGATAAATTTATTAGTTTTAAGTATGCCGATAGATTCATGATATTCATTCATCAAATTTTTAAATTTATATATTTGTTTTTTTCTTTCATTTTCGATTTTTTTTAAATGTTCTTCGGTATTTTTATGTAATTCTGTCCCGATAATTATATGTTCTTTATCATTCATTTTTCTTATTCCTTTGTTATTATATGATTAATTAATTATTATTTCTTTTTTATATTCTTTATATGCCTTAGTATGCCGAGCATTATATTTATTTCCTTCTATTGTTTTATCAAATATTTTTATATATTTTATAAATTTTTCTTTATTACCTTTTATGGTAACTATATTTTTTTTATTGCTATATAACGAATATTGATTATCTTTTAAATTGTATAAAAAATACATCTTATTTTATCCTTTTAATAAATTATTTTTAAAATAATCCCTTACAGCTTTTATTATTTGATTTCTTTTATTCTGTCTATCTTTATCCAAATCATAAACAATATTAGGATAAGAATAATACTTTTCTTTCAAAACTCTAAGAATTAAACTTTTCATTACATATTTTTCTTTTAAATGCAATTCTAAGTCATCTTTATTCGTATTATTTAACTCATTAAATTGACAGTAAATACAATCGCCTTTCATGTTATCATCGTTAGGTAATGTTTTCATTTTATTAATTTTATCAGTATAAGCTTTAATCTGTTTTAATATTCTTTTTTTTCTTTTATCTGTATTTTTAACTTTAGGAGCCTTACTTTCATTTAGTACTTTTCCTGTTTTATTTTGAATTTTAATTCCATTAAAAAACCTTGTATCTCGATAGTACCATATCCCTTTTTTACGATAAATATAAGAATGAAGTATATTATCATTTATTCTATTTATAGTTAAAGTTTGAATCAAAGCCGCCGTTATTTAAAATATAATGGCTATTTTTGAATATAATTATATCAGTTTCATATAGTCTTATTCTCTTTTCACCATTTATGATATATTTAAACGTACCTTTGTTTATTTTTTTATACTTGATATATTATCATTATTATTAAATTGAGATTTAAAATCACTTATTTTTAAATCTTTTCTATAATTCCATTTCATTTTTATTTATCCTTTTTATTTATATTATTTATAATTTGGTTATTATATAAAAACTAAATATAATAAATCCAATTGTTATTAGTAATACTGCTAAACCTAATAAATTAGACATAATTTTTATTCCTTTTTTTTTATTAATTTATATAAACCAAAAGAGATAAAGTTATATTTTAACCTTAATAAATTATCGGTTTGTATTTTATCCGATTTATTTAAAAATTTTAATTTTAACATTAATTGATATATATTTGGATAAATACTAGTATCTTTTTTATAATTTTTTATAGAAATATATTTTATTGTAATATTCTTATTTTCTTTTAATATTTTTTTAATATCATTTGCAATTTTTTTACTATTACAATAATATATATATTTTACTTCAGTATTACTAGATTTTATCATTATTATTCTTTTTTTATCCTTTTTATTTTTATTTACTTGTTATCATTTTACCATAACCTAAATCTATAAAAACATACTTTTCTCTTAAAAACTTTTCGGCTTGAATTCTATCGGCATAGCTCCAATAATGAATAATGAGATTATAAGGAATTCCATTTTTATTTTGTTTTATGATCATTTTAATAATTCTTATATCTCTATCATGCTTAAGTAATTTTTTAATATTTGAAGCTATTAACTTATTTTTACATTTATAAGTTTTTTCTTCTTTCCCACTTATTGAATTATTGCTAAATTTTATTACATCTTTTTCTACTATCATAATATTTATTCCTTTTTATCTTTTTTCGGTGTCAATATTTCATCTATTCTTTTAAATACCATAGGAAGTATTCTTTTATTAATATCATTGTAATACTCTGTATTTTGTATATCACTTGAAATAGATTCGGTTATCCCGGCCGATCCTTTATAAAATAAATTTGCTGCTTCTTTTAATATATAAAATTTTTTCATTAATTCTGATAATTCCCAGCTTTCATCATCTGTTAATACCGTAGCTTTAAAAATAGGATTATTATTAATATGATGAACATATTCTCTATTTATCCAACATTGCTTTTCAAAATTATATATTTCTTGTTTACCGACAATACTATAATTCCAATGACCGTGACTTGATATATCTTTTGCAACAGAAGGGCGTATTTTATTTGTATATCGTTCTATATACCCAAATCCCCAGTACCAATTACAATCCCAGTTAGGGGCTTCTAGATATACATTGTAACCGTCTTTATCGTTACCGAGTAAATAAATTTTTTTATTAAAAGCATAATCTATTTTTTTATTAATTTTATTCATAATATTTACTCCTTTTCTTTATTTAAAGTATATATAATTCTTAAAATATCATTACCAGGGTCAACCAAATTAAAATGATCATATAATCTATCACAATATTGAAATATATCTCGGATACAATGACTTTTATTATTACATGTATTAAACCATTGGATATATTCTTCTTTTTCAATACCTAACCAATCAAAAAATCCTTGCTCTATATCATTTATTATTTCTAATAACTCTTCATTTTCTATAAAATTATAATCATAAACATCATTTTGATATCTTATTGATAGACCGTCTTTTTTTCTATAAACTATTCCATATTCAAATAAAGAAATTTCTAAAGATGCATCAACGCCAATAAAATCTTTCTTTTCTAATATTTCTATTAACTCTTCTTTTATTGCTTCTAGCATATATTCTGATATTTCATTTTGTTTATTTATACTAAGGTTTTCATAAAGTTTTTTGATGTAATCGCTTTCATAGTTCATTTTTTTTATAATCCTTTAGAGTATAATTGTTTACTTTTTAAATACATTTTAGATACATTTATATCTTTATAATACATAGTCTATCCCTTTAATAGTTATTCCTAATTCCGGTATATTTAACGGGTATGTATAAGAGATTAAATCAGTATATCCATATTCTTTTAGAAGGTATACTAAATTTCTTCCTACTTCACTATAAATTGATGTAAAAAAGATAGTTGTTTTTTTATAAATCGGCGAAGTATGTATAAAATATTTTATTATCATGATATTTTATCCTTTATTTATTGATATTACCCGAATCTATAAAGTTTACTATATCGGTCAAAGAGTTATATAAAGCTGTACTTTCTTTTTGAATTCTCTTTATATACTTTTTATTAATATTTCTCATATATGGTTCATTTAAAAGGGTTATAATATTTCTTAAATTTTCTTCTCTAAGATTGTATAATTCCTTTAGACCGCTTTCTTGATTTAATCTTACATAATAATAATTATCATCGCGAACCTCGTTAACAGGTATCTTTAAATTAATTTTATTCATTTTATTTATTCCTTTTATTTTTATTAATATATTGCTTCTATATACCTTATTACATCGGTCAGCATATTATATACAATAAAGTTTTTTTGTTTAATCTTTGTTATGTATTTTTTATTAATATCCTTTAAATATAATGGATTAAGAAAGTTTACAATATAATCTAAGCTTTTTGATCTAAGAGTATATATTTCTTCTAAGCCTTTTATTTTAGTCATTGTATCTAACTCCTTTCTTTTTAGTATATTTGACGTATAAATTAATTTTATTGATATAATTTCTATGTTCAGTTATGTCTATTTGATTCGTAAGAAGTAAACAATCTATAAAACCCTTTAAGGTATGGGATATATATTTTCGTACTCTTGCAATATGATGTAAATGACATGAATATAATGATAAGATGTATAAAAAATAATCGTCCGGGGTAAAATTTTGACCTGCTATTTTATATTGATAGTATATTTTATAACAATTATTCTTACATTTCATTATTATAATCCTTATCTTTTAAAGTGTTTAAGCTTTATCAAGGTAAATGAAATTTTAATCGATCTATAATATTTAATTAGATATATAGTGCATATAATGTACCGGTTTATTTAAATTTTTTAATTACTTTTAAGGGTACAATAGAATTAAAAGCTATAGTACCGTTAGGGAAAAGATTATACGCATTGTTTTTTTGTACGGTCATAGCATGTAAATGTTTGTATTAAAATACAATTTTTATAGTGATTGTAAAATTGATTAAAACCTGTTTCGGATAGTTTCCCTGCTATTAATGTTAGTTTTTTTTCATTTTTACCGTTTATTTCTAATAATATACCCTTTATAAATTTATAATCTGACGTCATACCAAAATAAAATTTTGTAGCTTGCTCTATAGTTTTAAAACATAATATTCCAATGGAGTTTTCTACACATTTTGTTTCTTCGTTTAAAGTATATTTAAGATTATAATTAATCGGTTTTGATATTGATATGAAATTATTATCTAATATAAATGACTTCCAATTTTTTGACACTAATTTATAAGCTATCATAATATATTTCCTTTATTTAATTGTTATGTTTTACAATAGGTATATAGTGATATTTACATATATTACTTGTAAATGGTTTATATTGCTTGCCCTTGTATCTATATACTACTACGGCGAAATTTCCAAAAGCTTCAAAACAATCTGCAAGTCTGATTTTTAGTATTTGACCTTTTATTTGTAGGCATATTCTCATATCTTGTCTTACCCACCTTGATCCGGTATTATTGAGATATAAACAACCATAAGGCATTGGTATGTTTTGGTATCGACCTTTGTATTGTTGATTCATTGTTAAGTTTTCCTTATTAGTTATGGATATTACCTTTTTTATACCATTGTTTAAATTCTTTATCCCAATTATCTATTTTCTTTTTAAGTCTATCTATCTTTTTTGATCTAAATATTACTTGACCGTGATAATAAGCTCTATATAATTGTTTTTTGCTATCATAACAGATATTAACTGATGGATTATTTGATTTATAAACTAAATTATTTTTGTTCATAAAAATCTTATACTCCTATTTATTTTTTTTAAAAATGTGTTAAAATGTATCCTCAAAATGATTTTTAACGATATGATATCATTTTAAGGATACATTGTATTAAAATGTATAACCGTCTTTAAATACCTTTTAAATGTTTTTTAAAGATATCTTGTTTAAAATCAACATAGTTATATCGAGAGATAGCTATTATATTATGAGTGATATCTATCATTATATGGGTGCTAATTCTTAATATATTTTGTTTTGATTATGTTATAATTCATAGTTAATATGTTATAATTTATAATATTTTTTTTTATTGATGGTTGATTATCAAAGCTATCTCTCGAAGTATTTTAATTACATAAGCATGTAATTACATAACCATGTAATTAAAATTTCATACTATAAAAACATACTATAAAAACATACTATAATATATGGCAAAAAACATACTATAAAAACTATCAATAAAATATCATTAAATTTCATTATTTTTGATCGTTATAGAGTCTGAATTTACCCATTTTCTACCCGAACCTTCTAGAGGCATTATTTGATATCTTAAAACACCATAACTTATTTTAAAATTATGAATAATAACAATAAAAATTAAACCATCTATATTGTACTTAGCTCTCCTACCGATATTAGTTAAACCTTCTTTTAAAAAATTCATTTTAAAGCCCTTTCATGTTCAATAATTGTTTAATTCTATTATAATCTTTTTTACTCTTAAGGTTTATTTTAATAATTGATACATAAGCTAATAAAATTATATATCCGATTGATAAAAATAAGCCTGTGAGCATTTTAAAATACTCCTTATATCAAAGGATTAATCAAATATATATTTCACGTAAAACATTCTATTAAATATTAAATTAAATATCTCTTAATAATATCGATTTTAACCTTATTAAGACGATTAAAGATAAGTGGTAACTTTAATCGTCTCTTAAGACTCCTAGAATCAATGACGGTTTGATTCTAAGGCCGATATTTTGATTTAAAAAGATTATGATTCATCAACGATAACAATAACTCCACAAATACAATGCATTTCCTTATCTATTTGTCTCCAAAAGAAATGACGCTTACAATTTGGACATATAACCTCCGGATAATTAGTCAATGGATGCTTACCAATTGGCTTTACAGAAAATGTTTCTTTTTTAACATTAGCGATTTTTCCTGAGTTCATTATTTACTCCCTTTTTAAATGGTTAATAATAATCTTTCAAAAACTTACTCTCTGTAACCTATTTTTTGACTCTAAGTAAGCTATTCTTCTAAAAATACTATTCTATCGGGATTTAAAGCAGTTATTTTACTTAAAACAAAATTAGCACTATTGTTTAAATTGTATGGAGTAGGTAATGTATTTGTCCCAAATAATTCCATTACTTCGGGATCATTGGTTTCTATAACCCATGATCTTTCTTTTTGGCTATTGTAGCCTTTTTTAATTTTCATAGTATACATTTTTAAAGCCCCTTTTTAAATGATATATTGTTAACTCAAAACGATCTTATAAACTGCTACGATGATAAAAGGTATTGCGATAATTGCTACGGTTAAATATTGAATTGCATTTGCTGTCATTGTTGCGTCCATTTTGTTCCCCTTTTTAATGGTTGTTATAATCAGTAACTATAGTATATAATAGCATATTGTATGCCAACTTCTTATAGTGAATAAAATCAGTAACTTACACAAATAGACCAAAATTCATTTTGACAATAATTGTTAGTAGAATAGAAAAACGATAATAAAATCAATAACTTACGATATGACATAAAGTGATAGCCGAAGAATACTATTAATACTAGTATTCCGGGAAAATATGACAGTAATTGGCAATACGTTCCATATCAGCGATTTAAGGACGTCTAATTCTATAGGTCATATTGTATTACTGATACGATATAATAGGCTAGAATGAGCTAATTGAATAAAGAGTATACCAATATTGCATTACAAGGGTATAAAATGACATATATGATAGATTAAGGTAGGTATTACAAAAAATCCCGATATATGTAATATATACCGGGATTTTAAGACTAAATATAAGCTATATAGACTAAGACTTGTATTCTTTAAATAGAATAGAACAAAATAGCTCTATAGCGACCGCCGAGTTGAATACATCATTCAGATCTATTATAGCACTCGATTCAATTTCAAGTGGTGTATTCTGGCTTATTCTCCTTAATTTCATAGCTAATTCTTTAAGTACGTCTTTAGTGTTAGGATTAATAAAATCCTTGCTTTTAAGTTTCTCAATAGTATCATTATTTTTACTGTCCATTTCCTTACTCCATTGTGTTAAATTGTTTACAATAAACTTATGGTTTTAAGAACAATTTCCATACTAAATACATTATTACTGGTATCGCTGTAATACCCGCTGTCAAGTACGCAATAGCATAAAAATTAGTTACCCCTGCCCCGGCTCCGGTCGATATTAATTTACTATATACATTTAATATAATATCACTCACTTTTAATCACCACCTTTCTTTAATTATATTCCATTAATTTAACATGATTTAATAATACCAATTTGACAATATAATGTCAAGCTTTTTTTGAAAGAAATTTAAATTAAATTTGAATTAATTTAACATGATTTTAATGGCATATTAATTGCTTATTTGCATAGCTTATGCCATGAATTCAATTGGCATGAATGTTGCGTAAGGGACCCAATTCTCTATATTTGGATCGCCATAGGTGCTTGTTAGACTACCAGATATACATATTATATTTTAAAAAATTAAAAAAAAATCCTACTAAAATTTAAAAAAAATTCTATAATAAATTATAACAAAAATACATATCAAACTATTTGAAAAATTATAAAAAAAATTTTAAAAAAAATATTTTAAAAAATTTTATCATATTTTAAAAAATAAATACGAATATGTAGAATTTTTAAAGCAATATTTTTATGTAAAAAAATCTATAAAAAATCTTCATTCATATTATGAATAAAAAAAATTAAAAAAAATTTAAAAAAATTTACTAAAAAATTTAAATTTTTAATAACATATTTCTTACTATATTATAATCATCTTTTAATATAGTTTTTCGTAACCCACATATTTCGCATTCAAGTTCTATTTTTATAATCATTTTAAATTCTTTTTACTCCTCTTTGTCAATAAAAAAATAATTATTTTTTGTAATAAAAATCATCTAATACATTATAATAAAATTTATCATCATCTTTATACTTTTTAAATTCTTTTAATGATATAAAATAATTCATTAATTTTTCAATAAAAAATCCTAATAAAATACTTAATAAAATACATATAGAAAATAATCCAATATTATTAATAATTAATTTCATTTTTATTCTCCTTTTAAATTTATTAAAAAAACTTCATTTTTCTTTAAAATTTTTTAGCAAAAAAATTAGAGTAAAGATTAAACTGTTTAGATCTAATATCAATAAAAATATATTTTTTAATTCCAATTTTATAATAATGTAATATTAATTTTTTTTTAAAAAATCCTAATGCAATATGATGAATATGTCCTACTTTTTCATTGTAACAACTAAATATTTTATAATTCATTATTTATTTTCCTTAAACATTTTTTTCCTTATATTTTAAAAATTATTCATTTCTATTCATTATTCACAATTATATCCTACACTGTGAACATCATCGTCACTCGATTTAAAATGTGCATTATTATGTCTTGAATAAGTAAATTCGAGCATAGTATAATTAGCGGCATCAACTAAATATTCTAAATTTCCGGTCTCAAGATATAAATCTAACCGTAATTTTATATCTTCCACGGATGTACATGATTTACTACTTTCTGTAGAAAATTCTCCATATCTATAACCACCTAATATTAGACGATTACGACATAATTTTTCAAATTTATTATTCCATTGAGTTTTTCTTAATTTATATAACGGTTTATGAGAAGCCGGTAAAAATAATCCTTTTTGTTTATAAATAGACTCTCTGAGATGATTAAATATTGTTTTCATTTTTTCATTCTCTTATATTAAATTGTCATAATATTTATTACCAATTAAAAAATAATAAATAAAAAAAATTACTCTCAAAATCCGGTAGGATTTTCAACTATCCGATAGGATAGTTATAACCCCACCAAAGGTAATCTAAAACTTATTTATTTACATTTAACATAGAATTAATTAATATTTAAATTTTCTAAACTCGGTTAATTTACGTGATAAATCCATACTAGCTCTTTTAGCCGCTGCTGTTTCTTTACATCCGGCTAAACCTAAATATTCACCTTCTGTTTGCATTCTTTTTCTTGCTTTTTCAGCTATTTTAATAAAATTTCTACATTGTTGTGTTATATTATTAATATCTTTAATAGTTATCGGCATAATATCATCCTTTATTTTTTTATTATATATTATTTATTCTATATTCATCATTTCGTTATAAAGTTCTTCTGTTCTTTCTCCTTTATTATACCGTTTAAGTAACGGCTCAAGAATATACTTTATCGTGTATTCTACACATACTCCAGGACGTCCGATTAATGTTTTATAAGATTGTAATATATCATCAAAATATACTTTTACTTGTTCCCATTGTTCTTCGGTTATTTTCATTTTATCCTCCTATTTCATCATCAAGTTTTTTTAATAATTCATTTTTACAACGGAAATCAGAAACATAAAGAGTATAAAATTTATTAAATATTGTATTTCTAATTTCTTGTAAAAATTCTTTAACATATTAAATTTAACATATTCTCCAAATTTAGATTCGCTTATTTCGGGATTATTATATTTATAAAATAAATCATATTTTTTCATCATTATTCTTCTGTTGGTTCTGTTATTTTATTACTAAAAATAAAATTTGGTTTACCTGTATTTTCTATTATTTTATTTTTACATCTATCCCAATATCTAAATTGTAAATATGGTATTTCTCCGTATATTTCAACTATTAAATTACACCAATTAAAAGCGGAACTACTTTTTGCCCAATAAATTCCTGGTTTAGTCGGGGTATTTTTATAATCATTGTCTTTTTTATTATTCATTATTTCTCCTTGTTTAAGATTTTAAACATTACTATTACGGAAATTCAATTATTTACAGTATTTCATATGTTGATTTTAAACATTATTATTTCTAAAATTCGTAATCAACATCAGGGTAACGAAAAAACAATTAGTTACAGTATATTTATGTTCAAAATCAACACCTTGAATATTTTAAAAATTAATTTTGGTTGATTATAAACAATATTGAAATTTTAATCATTTATATTTCAAATACTTAAAAATTCTTTTTGTTTAAAATCATCATTTATTACATTTTTTGGTTGTTATATTATATATATGGTTATACCTTACTTTAAATGCTTTAGGTTGTTGCTCGCTCCGCTCGCTTGCTATAAGTTTAGCATATTATTTAATATATTTCAATAACTATTTTCTGATCTTTTTCCACCTTAATTGCGCACATATTTATTTTCGCTCTTTATAGAGGGTGTTTATTGTACTATTATTTTCTATATCATTATTCAAAGGTTTATCAGGAGCCTTACCATTGGATTATGATAATATAGAAGATCTGTATTAAGAACTCCCTTAAATGATGCTTCTGCTGTTTCATATTCGGGTGAACCAGGAAGAGGCCCTTTGTAAATTAACCATTCTTTTTTATTTAATTTTTCTTTATCCAAACAAACCATACTTACCGGATCTCTACCATTGCATTCTTTATTAAAAGGAGAAAATAAATGTATCCAAGGTCCAGGTTTATTATCAACAATATCAATTTTAATATGATCTTCTATCATTTCCCATTCTGGTTTTTTAATCGTTCAATATTTTTTTCTGCTGCTTCTATTATTGAAATTAATTTTTCTTCATTCACTATATTATTCTCCTTTATTCTACCGAGGGTAAATTTTTCTTTAATTCATCCACAATATTAGAAAAAAGACATTTCCCGACTTTATTAATTGTTATACATTTTTGATTGCATATATATCGACCATTGTGTTCTATTATATTTACACAATTTGTTTTTTCACAATATATTTCTGATAATTTTTTATTATTGGATAACACTGCTTTAATTACACTTTTTTCAATTTTAGATAAGAAATCTTCGGTAAATTCTTCTACTAATTCCATTATTTTACAAAATGTATTTTCCATAATTATTCTCCTTTATTTATTTTTTACCCAAAAGTTGCAATCATCTATTAATTTTTTTAAAATGCTTCTGTGACACTCCTGAGCATTCCATTCCCAACATAAGAGTGTGATTACCTCACCCATGTCAGATCGTCGTCTTAAACGAGCGATTTCGATTATTCTAATGGACATTTCAGATATATATCGTTCTCTAAATTTCTTCCACGGAATTTTTTGACCTTGATATTGACTTAATAATGACTTTGATGGAGCTAGATTTGGAATCCATTCATCATAGTCATAGAAAGGTTTAATATAACGCATGATACATATTCTCGTACCGTCTTCTTGATATCCTGTGCGGTTTAATATGCTCTTAATTTTGATCATCATAATTTATATGTTCTTCAAATTCAGCTTTACGGATAGTTCCCGGTAAAATTACATTCATAATATCGGAAATAAATTCTATTTTAACATTGTATGTGTTGATATTATTTTTAATGCATAATTCCACTAATTCATCCACGTCCTTTTTAAGTTGTTCTAATATCATATTAAATTTCCATCCATTCTTTTATTTTTTTATAATCATTATCATTCCAATGTTTAGTATCTGGGTATATACAAAATTTTTTAGCTTCTTTTATTTCAATAAAATTTTTATTTAAATGTTTTTTTTCTTTAGGTGTCATTATTAACATAATTGGCTCATTATCACTATTATATATTTTGTTACCTATTTTTATTTTCATGTTTTTCGTACCATTTTTTTATATTTTATAAATGCCTTCTACATATTTTTTATCACATTTTCTTCGATTATTTAAATGAATTAAAGTACAATATTTTGTTACGCATATAGTATAATGTTGATTTAATGCTTTTATTTTTTTAGATGCTTTAAAAGCTTGTTTTTTATTAAAACATATATATACTATTTCAGAAGTTAATCCCATATGTCTTGTAATGATATATATATATTTTGTTTTATAATAAAAACCTAAAACAAACGATATAATATTAATAGTTATTATTAAAAATAAAATAGTCATTTAATACTCCTTTCTATTAATTGAAAAGTTTAAAAAATTCATGACAACATTTTTTACACATTTCATAATTTCCCGGTTCGTCATTACATATTTCTAAAAAATAAATTAATAATTTGTTTTTTATTTTATTTTTTATTTTAGAATTTCTTATTATATCATCTGCAATACATAATTTATTATTTGATTCAAAATGTTCTAATAGTTCTTCTTGTTCTTCTTTTGTTAATTTAATCATTTTGTAGCCTTTAATCTTCTTTTTGATGTAGGATATTGAAGTGATTCAATAACAGTATCAATAATATTCGTCTCTATTTTAAATTTTTCAAGTTTTATCCCAGAGTTTAATACTTGATTTTTCCAGTATTTATCTCTAATATCATTATTTGATCCATATTCGTATTCATAAAATATATTTTTAATACCGGCTATTGCCATTATTTTTAAGCAATTATAGCATGGAAATAAAGTGCAATATATCGTTGATCCATCTATTGATATTCCTTTTTTAGCTGCTTGAGATACAGCATTTGATTCAGCATGAGAAACAACACAAAAATTTTGCTTATTAGCATGAGGAATATTCATATTTCTTTTTACGCAAAATGGCATATGTGATTGTGTATAATAACTGGAACAATGTTTACAACCCGGTAAAGCACCATTATATCCGGTTGATAATATTTGCTTATCCTTTACTATTACACATCCAATATGACAGCTATTACAAGTAGATCTTATACTTACAATTTTAGCAATAATCATAAAATATTCATCTAAGTTTGGTCTTGTATTCATATCATTATCCTTTTTTATTGTATTGTATTTCTGTTTTTATGGTTTTGCATATATCTTGATATATTGTTATTTTAGAATTTTTTTTATAATAGTTAGCTAAAAAGCTATTTAATGCAAAATCTTCGATCTCACTTTCTGGGAATATTTCAATATCGCAATTTCTTGTAAATTCTATTTTCATTTTAGGGATTTTCTCCGTAATTATTAATATTTGGTTCTGGATTACATATGGGGCATTCGTTAGGTTGCCAGTCAATTATTTTTTCATTGATTAAACTATATATAGGTATATCATGATATATTTGAAAAGCGGATACGCCTGATATTATAGTTTCAATCTCTGATTCTCTTTTATATTTTATATATGTAATAGCTGAGTTTCTTTTCCAAATACAAAATACGACAATAGGTATACCGCCATATTCAGCTATTGTTCGTGCTGTTTTTGCTACTGATTCACCTGTTGTAATTATATCTTCGATGATTATTACTCTTTTATTATATAAATTCCGATATTCCGGTCTAAATTCCATTTTATAATCTAGTGATATAGTTTTATTAATATCATCGCAAAAATCTTTCTCTGGAAATATTAATGGTTTATCTAATAAAAAAGATAATGGAGATGCAAAACATAATCCCACAACGGCTGGACCTGTTATTATATCGTAATCATGACTTTTAAATTGATATCCTATTTCGGCGGCTAATTCATATATTATATCTTTGTATAATTTAGGATATAATGTTATTTTTGTTTTTCTAATATAAGTATCAGAATGTTTACCTGATCTTAATTCAGAATGTTCTTTTTCTATTATTTTATTTTTATGTAATTCTATTAATAATCTTTCATTTTTAATCATTATTCTTACCTTATCGCAATGCATATTGAGTAACTATTATCTAATTTATTAAATACAAAAGCAATTTCTTTAATAAATAATTTAAATACAATTTCAAGATATCTACAATTTACTATTTTATCGTATTTAATTGATATAAATTTTGAATTAAAATTCATTATATTTTCCTTATTTAATTATTTAATTCTAAACATGTACCATCACATTCAGGACAGCAATATCTTTCTAAATTATAATCTATTCCGTAATTTTCGATTGATAAATCGGATTCTTTCCAGATTTTATTACATTTTAAGCATTTAAAATCAATATCTTCTTTAAGCATTATTTTTTTCAATTATCAGGATGTCCAAGATTAAGTCTTTTTAATTTTGCTACTGTTAGTTCTATCGTTCCAGCGTTATGTGCTTTTTGACACATAAATTCACCGTTCCAACATGAAGCTTGTAGACATTTAGAACATACAGTAATTAAATCAGTATCTTTTAATTCTTTTGTTTTTTTGTTAATTTTATTTAATAAATGTTGGTATACAGTATCAATAAAATGCATTAATTTATTATGTATTTTAAAATCAGTAGTCATTATTTCCATTCTATGAAAATTCATTTCAGCAGTATGTATTTCTCCTTTATATTTAATTGTAAAAAAAAATAATAAACTATTAAATTCAGTTATACTTAAATATATTGTAGTTTTAAATTTAAATCTTTTATTACATTCATAATTAATTTTTTCAATAAGTGTATATAGAATTTTAAAATCTTTATTAATTATTTCATTCATTTTATTATCCTATTATAGATATTGCGTTTTGTTCTGGATCAGCGTGTTCATAATTTTTATAATAGAGGCCCTTATGACCATAATCTTTTAATATTCTTTCTAAAATAGTTTTACTATGATTTTTGTAATATTTTATATCTGGCTTATTTGTTCTATAAACATACCCTCTAACTTTACATCTTTTAATAGCTTCACCGAGCCTCATATTTTATTCTCCTTATTTTTTATTGTATTTCTTTGTGATTAATAGTAATTTTATTTTTCAAAATATCATAAGAATTTTCATTGCCTGTATTATTATTTACCATAATATACTAAAGATTCAATATAGTATATTATATTTGCATGAATTATGCCGACAAAAATCAGCGGGATATAGTGTTATGAGTATCGTTTAAGTCATATAAAATAAGATTTTATAATAATATATATACATAATTGTTTTTTTATTCACAATATGATATTATAATAATATCATTATTCTCCGTGCCTTACTTTATGTATAGGGGTCGATTACCTACCTTATTATCGACCCCTATTTAAAAAAAATTGATTTATTATGATTTTAATGTTATATTTTTAATAATTAATAGTGGAGTTAATAGTTTAGTTGGCAAAATAGGCAAATTAGATTGTCACCAAAGGCCCGATTCCTTTTTAACTCCGCTATTAATAAGAATAATGATTCAAAAATAAATACTTGGCATAAAATATGCTATTCTAACAACTATATCATGATGAATATAATTGTTTATTTAAGTTGTAATTAAGAAATGAAAAATAAATAAAGGAAATAATTATTAAAAATGACTACTAATAAAGATGAAAAATGTATTAACTGTATTCATTTAAAAAAAGAAAATAATTCATGTCCAATAGCTAATTATAATTATTATTGTGAAGAATTAAATAAAATAATTCATTCAACAAGATTATTAATAATAAAAATTGAAAAATTAAAAATTTTTTCTTGTATTTCTTTTAAACCAAAGAATATTAATAATACACTTATTAAAAAAATATAATATATAAGGAGAATATTATGAAAATTAAAAAGAAATTAAAGATATTAAAAGAAGATAATAATAGTAAAGAAGAAAATAATAATACTGTAACTGGGAAAACGAGAAGAGTATATCTTGAACTCTCTAAAACCGATATTTATTCTTTCTCAGTAGATGTTCCAGTTAAAGAAAATACAGATGAAGAAAATACAACGGCTATAATGGCTGCTTGGGATATTATAAATAGAAAATTAATGGATATTGAAAAATTTAGGAAAGGTGGCGGATTTCAGCAAAAAATATTAAAAAGAGAATTAATAAAAGAAGAGAAAAAGGAGGAATAATCTAATACCTGAAAATAAAAATATAAATAATAAATTAGATTATAAAAAAATATATAATAAATCCGGACAAAAACAAATAATAGAAATAGAAAATGAAATGAAAGAAATAACTGATAAAATGATAAACAAAGAAAAAGAAAAAATAGCATTTTCTTTGTTTTGTATGTATAATTATAGTCTTGATTTTAAATTTGAAAAAGATGATTATTTAATAAATTTAAGAATAAAAGAATTAAAGGACTTGTGGGAATTAGGTAAATCAAAAAATAAATTACAATTTTTCTTTAATTTAGCTGAGAAATTTTACGAAGTAAATTTTAATAATTAATTATTAAAATTTAAATGGGGAGAATAATGATGAAAATAAATATTTTAAATTACGAAACAAAAGATAGATTAATATCAAAATTACATAAAGTAACAATGTTAAATGATAATAAATATCTTGTATATAAAAATGCATATATAACTATAGAAACTTTAGATCCTAATTGTCTCTTTCCGTGTCAATATTATATATTAAAAGATGAATTAAATAAAATAATTAAATTACAAGAAGCACTTCCTGATGTATTTTCTCTTACTGGTTATTATGAATTTGAAACAAGTAATACCATTGGAACCATTACATTATTACCACCAATCATTGAAGAATCCATCGAAGAAGATGGTAAAATATATTCTTTAATTAATGACGGAATGCATAGAATATATTTAGCATTATTACAAAAAAGAAAAATAAGCGTTGTTTATATAAGAGGCGCACTAAAACCTTATTATGCATATCCATTATTTAACGGATGGAACGATGTTAAAGTAGTAAATGAAATAAATAAAGGTTTTATTAAGAAAATACATAGAATTACTGATAATAAGAAATTATACAGAAATTTTGATAGTGTTTTTACAAATTGTTCAAAACCAAGAGGTTTAGGTAATGGTAGGTGAGAAAAAAATTAAATATAATAAAATTAAATTTAATGAATTTGAAATTTTTTGGCAATGCCCAAATTGTAAACATCCTAATAAATCTATTACTAACGATATAATGCTTAATTTAAGTAAATTTAAATGTAAAGAATGTCATAAAATATATATATTACGGAAAGCAGTTACTCAAGTATTATGTGAACCAGTAAGTGTATGTATATAAAATATGCCAGTAAAACGTTATGATAGAACAACTAATACTTTTTATATTATAGAACCTAAATTAATTCATATTGGGAATATAAAAAGTAAAAAAATAAATAATATTAAGAATTTAGCCCCAAATGACAAGTATCGAATCGCAAATTTCGTAAACAAAATAGAGTATTTTGGAACGGAGTTTGGGTCTAAAACTATACTTTCATTATCTGATTATGATATATTTAAAATAAGAGATAAAATCGAATCGGATAAAAGCAAAGTAAATCAAATGAATATTAAAAAAGAAAAATTTAAAAAAACAAGCTCTATAGATATTATAAAAAAACAATTAGGTCTTGGCTAATGACCGATCAACAATTTGCGGCATTAGCCAAGACATCTTTATATGCTTTTCCTAAATTTGCTTCAAATCTTCAGTGTCCTAAGCATTTAAAACTTATTTCAGATAAAATACAAACTAAATTAGAAATTAAAAGTGATAATTATAAATTACTTATGGTTTCTGTGCCACCTCGTCATGGTAAGACGCTCCTGATATCTAAACATGCCGTACCTTGGTATTTAGGTAATAACCCAACTAAAAGAGTAATATTAACATCTTATTCGGCAGATCTATCAGATGATAATAGTGACTTTGCCAAGGAGATTTTTGCTAAATGGGGTCCGATTCTCTGGAATGCACATCCAAGTAAATCTTTATACAATAGAAATAAATGGAATACAACCGAAGGAGGAGGGTGTCTTTCTGCCGGTATAAGTGGTGGTATTATTGGTTTTGGAGCTGATTTATTTATAATAGATGATTATTTTAAAGGTCCTGAAGAATCAGAATCGGCTTCTGCTAGAAATAAATTATGGGAAAGATGGCAAGCCATTGTAGGTACAAGACTTCATCCCGGATGTCTTATTATTATTCTTGCGACGAGATGGAATACAGATGACTTAATGGGGAGGTTAATAAATCAAGCTAAATTAGAGGGCGACGAGTTTCCTTTTGATTGGGAATATATAAATTTACCAGCATTAATAGAAACTGAAGAACAAGAAAAAAAAGATCCGCTAAGAAGAAAAATGGGGGAGGCTTTGTGGCCTAAAAGATATACTGAAAAATTACTAAAAGCGGCTAAAAAAATAGTTGGTCCTTATTGGTGGAATTCTGAATTTCAGGGTGAACCAACTGCTCTTGGTGGAAATTTATTTAAATCACAAAACTTTAGGTATTATACTGTAGAAGCTTTAACATCAAATTATTTATGTTGGAGAGCAGACGAAGAACAACCTATAAGAATTAGAAAAAGTGATTTAAAAATAGTTGTTATAGTTGATCCAGCTTTAGAAGTAAAGAAAAAAAATGATCCATGTGGTATGCTCGCTTGGGGATATTCAAGAAAATATAGAATATGGTTGCTTATTGATAGATTTAATGATAAAATAGAACATCAGAGAGTGAATAGTATAGTTAAAAATTTTGCCTTTAAAAATAATGCACATTATATATTAGTTGAAAATGAAAAAGTAGGTAAAATTATAGTGAAAGATTCTGCCGGGAAAGATAATATAGGCGGTAAAAAAATTCCATTTAAAGAAGTTCCAACTAAAGGGCTAGACAAGCATACTCGTGCAGTACCTATGGCAACTTATTGTGAAAATGAAAGAGTTTTTTTCCCTAGATTTGCTCCTTGGTTGATAGAATACGAAAGTAATATAAAGAATTTTCCAACTGGCGGTCATGATGAAGATGGTGATTTAACAGCTTATGCGTCAACTATGGAAGATAAAGTATCAATAGCTGAAATTTTAGCTAATATATAAGGAACTAAAATGAATAATTTAAAACATAATAAACATACATCATATAATATAAATAATCATACAAGTAGAATTATAAATAGAAATAGAAAAACACTCGATGCTTATAAAAATGCTATGAGTGGGCTTGGTGGTCAATTTGATCCTATGAATAGATTAACTTATAATATATCTACTGTATTAAGCAAAAGTGATGTAGAATTATTATATCGACAAGATTGGTTATCTAGGAAAATAGTTGAAGCCGTACCGGATGATGTGACTAGAAAATGGATAGATATTCATATTGGGGATGATGCCGTAGTTCAAGATATTAATAAAAAAATAAAAAAATTAAAAGTTATTAAAAAATTTAAAGAAGCTTTGATTAATGCTCGTTTATATAAAGGTTCTATTATTATTTTAGGTGTATGGGATGGCAAGGCTCCTGATAAACCTTTGGATTATGATAATATAGAAGATCTGTTATATTTAAATGTTATTGATGCATATAGTATAAATGTTAAAAGTTATTACAAAGATCCTTTTGAGCCTAATTACGGTGAACCAAAATTATATAAATTATATACACAACTAAAACCTGATAAACGTGATACTAGTGATGATATTATTCATGAATCAAGATTAATAAGATTTGATGGCGCATATTTACCGGAATTTCTTAGGCGCATGAATAATGGATGGAATGATTCTATTTTAAATTCAATTAATCAAGCCTTGAAACAATATGGAACTTCAATGCAATCAGGAGCTTTATTATTTCAAGATTTTATAAGTAAAGTATTAAAGATGCCAAATTTGGGTGATTTACTTCAGTCTGAGGATGGTAGAGCAGCATTAGGATTGCGTATTCAATATGCAATAGCTAATTTTTCTTCTATAGGTATGGTAGTAATAGGAGAAGATGAAGAATTTAATAAAGTTCAAACTCCTATTTCTGGATTATCTAATTTAATGGATAAATATATAGAAGCTATTTCTGCTGCATCTAATATTCCTAGATCAAGACTATTCGGACAATCTCTGGGTACTCTTGCCGGTGCAACTGAGACAACAAGAGCATATTATGATTTTTGTGCAGCATATCAAATAAATCATGTTGGGGATCAAATAAAAAAATTAATAAAAATATTATTAAATTGTAAAAATGGTATAACAAAAGGTAACGAACCGGAAGAATGGGATTTTAAATTTTGTTCATTATGGGATGAGACTAACAAAGAGGTAACAACTGCAAGAAAAATGCAAGCTCAGGTTGATGATCTCTATATCGAAAAAGGAGTATTGACACCTGAAGAAGTTACTACTTCAAGATTTAGGCCAGATGGATATAGTTTTGATACCATAGTAAATATAAATAAAAGATTAGGTAAATTTTACAGTGAGCAAAATATTGAACCTGATTTTGATTTAGATCCTGATAAAAAAGATATATTAAAAAGTTTAGGTGAAGATACACCAAATGAAGTGAAAAATATAATAGATACTATATATTCAGGTGCTAGGTCTAAATTTAAAATTGATAAAGCAAATTCTGAAGCAAATAAAATAAATAAAGCTCTATGTAGAAATTTAGCATTTCATGCACTAGAATACTCTGGATGGTCTAAAAATTCAGAAGGTAAATGGATTAATAAAAAAATATAATTTATTTATATTTATATTGTAAAACTTCTTTATAATATTATATAATAAAAAATAGAATACTTTTTGATTTTTTTTTATTATAATGATATATTAATATTGAAAACATAAAGGAGTTTTATATGCCACTTCCAATTCCGAAATCTAACGAGAAACAGACAGAATTTATGCCTAGATGTATAAGTATAGTTTCTGGCGAATTCTCTGATCCAAAACAAAGAGTAAAAGTTTGTTATTCTCAATGGGAAAAATCAACAAAAAAAGATTCCAAAGATAAACCAAAAAGATCTCTCGTTTTTAATCTCGATTATTCTAAAAAATCTAATTTTAAAGTAGATGAAACTACTGGTTTTTTACATGCAAAAGCACGGGTAACAAGATCCGGTGTATTTGATTATTACACCGAAGATGGTGATTTAATTAGAGAATATAGATCTCCCGAAGAAGTTTTTGATGAAAAATCAATTCAATCACTACAACTCAAGCCTATCACAAATGATCATCCAGGAGAAATGATAACGGTTGATAATATTAAAGATTTCCAAATAGGGACCGTTGGGGAAGATATAAAAAAAGATGGTGATTTTTTAGATGCTAATATAATTATAACAGACAAAGAAATGGTACAAACTAGTGTAAATAGAAAGAAAATGAATCTTCCAATAGAACTAAGTTGTGGGTATTCTTGTGATGTATTACCAGATATGGGTATACACGATAAGGATGGTTGGTATACACATAAGCAACATAAAATAAGATATAATCATCTTAGCATAGTTGATAAAGCTAGAGCAGGAAGGGATGTTAAAATATTAGATAAGTTACAAAACAATAACAAAAAGGAGTTAAAAATGTCAGAAAAAGTTCAATTTGTAAGAAAAAGTGTTGATGTTAATTCATTTAAAATTGATGCAATAACTAAAGTTATCGATGAAGATAGTTTGGAACTTACAAATACTTTAAGTTCAAAACTTGATGAAGCAGTTGATATTATTACAAAAACCAATAAGGACAAGGATGAATTACAAGGTAAGTTCGATCAGGCAAATGAAACTATCGCTTCATTAAAAGAAAAAGTAGATTCTTTGTCAGATATTAATTCACCACAAGTAGCCAGTATGATAAAGGCGAGAAATGATGTTGAAAAGATAGCAAAAGAATTAAAGGTTGATTGCGATGGAAAAGATATAAAGACAATTAAATGTGATTGTATTATATCAATTTCTAAAAATGCAGATATGAAGGATAAAACCGATGATTATATTAATGCACGATTCGATTCAATTACTGAACTTATTAATGAAGAAAAAAAAGATAAGGGGAATCAAAGATTCAGTAATTTTATGCAAAAACTTGATAAGGGAAAAGGAATAGAACAAAAAAATCACAGAGATACCTTTATAGGTAAAGATAAAGAACAAAACAGAAAAAGAAATTAATGTATAAACGGAAGCATAAGTTAAAATTATAATTAAAATTATTGCTTAGGAGAAATAAACATGCAAAATACAGTAAATGATGCCCTAACCCAAGGTTTACCGGGTGGATTATATGGGTTCAAACATGAAATTATTGGAAGAAACAATTACTCAAAAAAGTTAGACCAAGTTACTATTACAGCAGCGGATTTGGCAACTACATGTACTATTAACGGTACTGCTTTTACTGTTAATGTTGCTGTAGAGGCAAAAACGAAGACTGAATTAGCTGAATTGTTAGCAGCGGCAATAAACGCTGGCTCTGAACCAGTTACAGCTTATTTCACAGCAGCAGCAGAATTAATTACTGTAGAATCAGATGTCGTTGGGACTACTACTACAGTGGTCGGAACTACTAATTGTACGGTAGTTGCTCAAATAGGCAATGCGGCAGCTATTGGCTTTGGTCTGTTTGTATGCCAAGACTTATTATATACAGAGGTGGCGAGAGTCCCTATAGTTGCTACAGATGTTACGAATGTTAAATTAGCTAGAGGAATTACGGTTCATACTCAAGCTATTGAACAATTTTATCAATCTGCTGGTGGGGCCGGATATGCCCTTAATGCAGAAATGAGTATTTGTAAAAAAGGAATGGTATGGGTTACTACTGAAACTGCTATGGCTATAACAGACGATGTATATGCAAGATACACCGTATCTGGGGCTACTGTATTAGGTGGAATTAGAAACGATGACGATACCTCAAAGGCCGGGATAATTCCTACAGCAAGAGTTGTTCGTCCAGTTGCCGCTGCCGGGCTTTGTTTAATTGAACTTAACTTACCGTAATATTTACGGATAACAGGAGGAATAAAATAAAATGACTATAAAAATGGATGGAATTCAACATCGTTTTGATGCTAATGAAACGCTATACGTCGCCAGAGAGCTTGAAAGTGTTGAGGCGACATTGTATGAATGGGAAGAAAAAGAGCTTAAATATCGAGCATTGGTCCCTGTAAGTAATGAAGATTCTCCTGGGGCGGAGAGTGTCACATATAGAATGATTACAATGATTGGAATGGCTAAAATAATTGCTAATTATTCAGATGATATTCCACGTTCAGACGCTATCACAAAAGAATATACTCAAAGTGTTAAAACTATTGCAACTTCTTTTGGATATAATACTCAAGAAGTCCGTGCTGCTGCGATGGTTAATAAACCTCTCGATAAAATCAAGGCTGATTCAGCCAGGAGAGCCGTTAGGGAATTGGAAAATAATATATGTTGGACTGGTGATGACAGTCATGGTATAATTGGTTTTCTTAATAATCCAAATATTCCCGTATTAGCTGCCCCTGCTGGTGTTGGTGGTACAACGTGGGCTTTAAAAACTCCTGATGAAATAATAGCTGATGTTTCTTTAATGGTTCAAACTGAAAGAACTCAATCTAAAGGCATTCATTCAGGAGAAACATTAATTCTTCCAATTGCCCAAGATACACTTATTTCTACTACTCCGAGATCAACCAATTCAGATACTACAATAAAGAACTTTATTTTAAATAATAAAGCATTTGGAATTAAACAAATAGAGTGGTTAAATGAGTTAGAAAATGCATTTACTGGCGGAACAGAAGATGGTGCTGTTCTATACGAAAAAAACCCAAGGGTAATTCAAAACAGAATTCCACTTGAAATGGTTACTCATCCTATACAGGAACAAGGTCTTGAATATATTATTCCTATTGAGGCCAGAAATGGTGGGGTTGTTGTTCGATATCCGTTAGCTTGCTTATTTTTCACTGGTATTTAATTAATAACAATTATAATAACAATATATGCTTATCTGGCGAGAAATAATAATCTCGCCAGATTTAAGATGGGGAAAGGTAAAAAATGATAGTATTTTATACACAACCAAATACTTTAAGTCTTCCATATGAGATAATTAAAAAAATAGAATTAAAAGATGATAAAGGCCAACCTGTTTACGATGGAAAAGGAAATGTTAAATTAATCAATAAAAAAGAAGCTGATTACGTTAGATTTGTACCTGGAAAGAATACGATAACCAATGAGTTATGGATAAAAATAGTAGAATATAATAAGAAAAATTGGGATTATTATTCTAGTATTTTAAATGTCTTTAAAGGAAAGGTTGATGCAAAAACAAAAATAGAAATTGGAGAGAATGAAGATGAAATAAATATTGATTTATTGAGTACATCAGAAATGAATGCATTAGCAGAAAATACTATGGATATTAATGATGTAAATAGATATCTAAAAAATGAAAATAAAAGAGACAGGCCAAGGCCATCTGTTTTGAAAACAATTAAAAAAAGAAAAGCAACAATATCGAAAGCCGATAAAGCTTTCGATAAGGAATAACTGGAATACAAAATGGCATTAACTACTAAAGGAAATGTACTATTAATTGCACCTGACTTATCAACGGCAGATGATAATTTGTGGGATATGATACTTGCTGATTCAAGTAATTTTATATCCGCTTCCGTGTTTGGTTCTAAATCCGAAATAGCGGCCCGTAATTGGGTCGCTCATCGGATGACTTTGTTGGCAGAAGGTGCTTTAGGTAATGTAAGTGGTCCAATTATAAAAGAAAAAGTTGGTGATGTTATGAGGGAGTATGCTAAAGTAAAACAAATTTCCAGATCTGATATGGATTACGGAAGAACGCAATACGGAAGAGAATTTTTAACTATAAGAAATTCATGTATTGCATATTTTAAAGTAGTGATTCCTGGTGTGTAAAACTAATGTATAAAGCCGAACTTATTGATCATAGAGTTGAATGGGATGAAATTGTCAACAATGTAAAATTATTAAGTAAAAAAGAGGGAAATTCTGTTGAGATTGGGGTTTTTGGTGATCAAAGTATTGTTAAAATAGCAGTAGAAAATGAATTTGGTGATCCACCTAGGCATAGCAGACCGTGGCCTATACCAGAAAGATCTTTTTTGCGGCATGTATTTGACAATAATAAAGATAAATTATTGTTTATAATGAAAAACATGGTTGGTAATATTTTAATTGGAAAAGAAAAGGTAGAAAATGATTTAGAAAAATTAGGTATTTTGTTTGAAAAAAAAGTTAAAAACTTTATATTAAGCGATTATTATAAAATATCTAAACCTAATCATCCTATAACAATTAGAATAAAGGGCCACGATCAGACATTAGTTCAAGTTGGGAAATTATTTAGCGTTATAACCTATAAAATAACTGGAAGACCTATAAAGATTAAAACATGAGTTTGTTAAAGCATGAACCATTATTATTAATAAGATATCCTGAGCCTACTAAATTAAAAGGTCATTATATAAAAGGAACACCAAGTATAATTTTATGTTCAGGGAACGTACAACCACTTAATGGAGATGAATTAAAATTATTATCTGAGGGTAACAGAAAGAAAGGCAGTATAAAGATATATACCGAAATTTCTATGTACGATGATGATATTATAAGAAGAAATAATGATAAATACAACATTGCTCAAGTTGATATTTGTACTATAGATAATGTTATTGATGAAATAGATTATACTTGTATTATAAATAGCACTACATTTACCCATACTTCAATTGTGGGTGCAACAGATTTAACAATAGTAGCCGGATTAGTTGATGAAATAAACAACGGATCAGAGAATGTTGAGGCAACTGATAATTTAAATGGTACATATACAATAACTTCTATTTATAGAGGTGAACTATATACCATAGAAATTGATGTAAATCAAAGTGTTGTTAATTCTGTTGCAAATATAACTGAAGAGTATAGAATATTGCAAGATAAAGATTATAGTGTCCATAGTATTAGTCATTACAAATTATATGGATTTTTATTACACCAATAGGATGTGAAATGTATAAATTAAATCAAGCTTTAGAGGATGCATTATTCGATTGGGTAACGGCATGTGTAGATTCCGATGTTGAGATTATATGGGACAAACCAGATGAAGAAAGACCAAAAAAACCGTATTGTACTTTAAATATAATATCTGGTCCTGTAAATGTTAATATTCGAGGGGAATATTCTTACAAAGAATTAGATACTTATGAATATTATTTTAATAAAAGATTTACTTTAAGTGTAAATATTTACGGTAACGAATACACCAATCAACAGATTGATTATGTTTTAAATGGAACAATGTTAGAAACTAAATTACAAATATTGAGGGCCGCCGGTTTGTCTATCTGGGGCATAAATGGTCCAAATGATATATCGAGACCAATTGATTCAAGTTATGAGTTGAGAAATCAGCTTGATATATATTTTAGTTATGGTGAATTAATTGAAGATATTCCAGGAGAAATACAGACAGTTTCTTTAAATGGTACTATTATAGGATAAATTTAAATACTATTAAAAATACAATTTGAAATAATATTTAGTAGAAAGGTAAAAATAATGAGTGAAATTAATGATTTTGTAGTTATTAACATAACTAGAGAAACCGCAAAAATAACAAGAACTGGTTTCGGTATACCTATGTTTATAGGTGCTTATTCTAACATACCAGACAGAAGTAAAATATATACTGATCCTGCTGATATGCTTACCGATAATTTTCTAATAACCGATCCTGAATATATAGCAGCTCTCAAGATTATGGGTCAAGAATTAAGTCCAGAATCTTTTAAAATTGGTCGTAAATTAACTGATGTAAATTCAAAAGCAACTTTAGCTTTTACTGGGACACCTTCGGCTGGGACATGGACTCTTTTTGTTGGCATTGGTGACGCTACGCCCATTGAAACTGGTAATATTACATATGCTGCTGATGATGATACGGCGTTAATTAAAGCTGCTATTGAAGCCCTTGCCGGTATTACAGAGGTTACAGTAACAGGTCTTTATAGTACTGGATATACTATTGAATTTACTGGTGTTGATGCTGCTAAAGAATTTAGGGTAACAGCAATTGATGTATCTAGTTTAACTGGTGTTACGGCAGCTACAGTGACTATGACTCAATATGGGTCAGCAGTAGAAACTTGGGCAGAAAGTCTTAATGCTGTCATTGCTGATGATGCTGATTGGTATTTTCTTTTAACTGAAACGAGAACTCAAGCTGATATAGAAGCTTTAGCGGCTATTATAGAAACTAAAGTTAAAATGTATTTTACTTGTAATGATGATGCTGATGTTAAAAATGGTGTTGCCGCAAATGTTCTCAAAACTCTTAAAGCTTTAAGTTATGATAGGACTGTTTATCGATGGAGTGCCGATCAAGCTAATTATCCAGAAGCTTCATGGGTTGGCGGACAGGCTCCAAAAGATCCTGGTTCTGTTACATGGAAATTTAAGCCATGTGTTGGGACTCTACCTGATATTTTAACAGCCGCCGAATATACTGCTATTACTGATGATAATGGGAATACTTATGAAGATGTAGGAGGTGTTAATATAATTTCTTCCGAGGCTGTAGTGGTTGGTGGTGAATATATTGATATAATTCGTGGAACAGATTGGCTTCAAGTTAGGATGCAAGAAGGTATTTTTTCTAAATTAGTTAATGCTGATAAAATTCCATTTACTAACGCTGGTATTGGCATGATAGAAGGTGAAGTAATGTATTGGTTAAATGAAGGCGAATCACCTGAAAGAGGTTTATTAGTTCCCGGAGGCTCTGCTGTAGTTGTACCTGATTTAGCAGATGTTCCACCGGCAGAAAAAGCACTAAGATTTTTGGATGGTATTACTTTTAGTGCTACTTATGCTGGTGCAATTCATAAAGTTGGTATTACTGGAAAAATTAGTGTATAAAATAACAATATAGAAAGGAAATTATTATGTTGAAAACATACGATCCATCAGAAGTATCGGTTGCTTTTGGTCCGATTCTTTTAACTGGTTGGGATACTGTTAGACCGAGTAGGGCTGAAGATGGTGTTATGTTTAGTGCTGGAACGTCTGGCGAGATAACCAGAAGCATTAATGCTAATAAATTAGGTACTATAACATTAACATATCCACAAGCAAGTTCTGAAAATTTGATATTGAGCGGATATGAAGTCTCTAAGATTACGGTCCCGGTTACAATCATAGATAAGAGTGGTACGACAGTATGTATCATGAAATTTGGAACTGTTGTTAAACCACCTGATTCTGATTTAGGAAAAGAAGCAACTACAAGAGAATGGCAAATTACGGGAGAGTTATCGGTAATGGTGATAGGTGGTAATAATCCCGAAACATAATATTTAATAAAACAAAGGAGATTTAAGATGGGGAAAGAACCTGTAGAAAAAATTATAGAAGGTGAAGAATATACTTTTTATTATTTAGACCCAGACACTAGTATTGATGTTCTTGAAAAAATAATTAAATTAATTGGTCCTTCTATTGGATCTGCATTTTCAAAAGAAGAAAATATTAATATAAAAGATATAATGAATTTAAATATAAATATTGGAGATGCTATTGCAACATTGTCTCATAATATTAGTGCTAAAGAAACAAAATATATAATAAAAATTCTTTGTAAAAATATTTTTTGTAAAGGCAGAGGTAAATTATCTGACATAGTTGTTTATAATGATTTGTTTACTGGAAATTTAAAATTATTATTTAAAATATTAGTTATAGCATTCGAGGTCCAGTATGGTGATTTTTTAGAAGGAAACAAAGAAACGTAAAAATTAATAAAAAATCAATAAATGAAAATATTAATTTAGATATTGATTATAAAAATATTAATTTTAATCCGTTTCTTTGGCGTCCAATATTAGCTAAAATAGCTACGTTGCATGAAATTGAAGAGCATTGGACAATAAATGATTTAGCAGATGCTAATGAAGCTCTGGATATTCAGGCTGAAATTGAAGAAAAAATTAGGAATAATAATTAAAAATGATAGTAAGAAATTTACTAGTAAAATTAAGTTTTAGTGGTAATGCAAGTAAATTAATTAATTTCAATAAACATGTTGATAATCTAAGAGGTAACGTATTGAAGTTAAGTGCTGCATTTGGGTTAGCGACTGTAGCATTAGGATATTTCATTAAAGAGGCCGCTAAACTTGAACAAACAAGAATAGCTTTTCAAGTTATGACCAATAGTATAGAAGTTGGTAATAGGCTTTTAAAAGATTTATATAAATTTGCTAGAACTACTCCATTTCAAATTCCAGGTGTTTTAGAAGCAACTAGAACTTTATTAGCAATGGGAGTTGGAGCCGGTGATATGGTTCACACGCTCACTCAAATAGGTGAAGTTTCTGCCGGTCTAAATGTCAGATTATCTGTATTAGCTAATATATTTGGTAAGGTCAGAAGTGTTGGTCATTTAACTGGATTTGAAATGGAACGAATGAGGCGAGCCGGTGTGCCATTATCAGAGTTTCTTGCTAAAACTCTTGGTACTGATATTCCTGGAATGTTGACAATGATTCGCAAGAAACAAATTGATTTTGCTACATTTCAAGAAGCATGGTCCGCTATGGTAGAGGATCGTTTTAGTGGTTTAATGGATAAATTATTAGGTACTCTCCTTGGAATGCTTAGTAATGTAAAGGATTTTATTTTTGAAATAGTTACATATTCAGGCGAAACATTACTTCCTGCTATGAAATTGTGGACTAAACAAATAGCAGATGTTCTTGAGAATAGTAAGGATTTAATAGAATTAAATTTAAAAATTTTCTTTACAGATTTGTCAAAAGTTATAGTTGGTCTTAATAAACATTTTATGAGGTTTATATCAAGTTCAAAACAATCTATTTATTATTTTGGCGGTATGAAGAAAGCTTTAACAGCACTCGGTATTATTTTAGGTATATATTTTGGTGGAACAACATTAAAAATGTTAGCTTGGATATTTAAATCTTCTATTAATTTTTTTAGTATAGGTAATATAAAATTAATGTTATTTGCTGGATCTATGTTAGTAATACTTGGTATTCTAGGTGACATATTTGAAACACTTACTACAAATAAACAAACTATAACAAGAGATTTTCTTGATATGCTTGAAAAAGATTATCCTAAAGCATTTCAAACAACAATAAAATGGATTAGATTTCTTAAAAAAGAAATTGAAGGCATGTCTTTGATGCTATTAGGTATAATAACAATGGATAAAGATATGATTTCAGCCGGAGCATATCAAGTTCTTGAAGCTTATAAAATGGCTAAAAATAAAACTTTACAAAGAGATAAAGCTATTACAGGTAAATCGGTTGAGGGTGGGATTAGTGGAGCATTGGGTGTAATTAAACGAGGTGTAGGTCAAGGTACTGTTTATGGAAGATCAGAAAAAGAAGTAAGAGAATTATATCCTAAGACTACCGCTATTTCTGATTTTATGTGGAAATTGAAAAATTTCGTAGACGAAACTTTTCAACCAGGAGGAAAACAAGAACCAGTAGATCTTTTTCCTTCAATGAAACCTCGTCCTCGTGATGAACCGTTAATTGGTTTTAAAATGCATACTACAGAAGAAGCTTTCCAAAAATTACTTCAAGGAATTCCGGCTACTATGGAAATGTATAAAAAATCACAAGAAGGATTATATGGATTAGGTGCGTCTAGTTTAGGTGCTATTGGAAAAAATTTAGAATCAATTAGAACTGTTAATAATAAATTTTCTACAGTTATTAATGTTGAAAAGTTACCATTTGACGCTAGTACAAAAGATTTTAAAGATAGTATAAATAAATCTATCGAAAAATCTTATAAAAAATTCAGTGATGAAGAAAGAAGAGCTACTTATAATAATATTTCAAGTAATGAAATCTTAGGTGCTAAAGAATAATTATGGCTAATATTTTTACGGATGCTTTAAAAGCTAAAAAAATTACTGTAATTACAGATGGTGAAAAAACTATAATTGCATGTGATGTTATAACTGAAGAATCTCATGAAATGGTATCCGAAACTACTGAATTTGAAGTAGAGGATGGTAGTTTAATAACTGATCATGTAATTAAAAAAGGTAAAACATTAAAACTTACAGGATTAATATCAGATGATCCTATAACTATTTTACAAACAGGATTTCTCGAAAGAGCAACATCTATTATTCCAGAAAATTTAAAATCTAAACTTGGATTCGGATTAGGCGGTAAGCCTAGTAAAAATGCTTTTGATCAATTTGAAAAGATATATGATGAAAAAAGATCAGTTGAAATAGTTACTGGATTGAAAAAATATGATAATATGATTTTAATAGATTTAAATATACCACGTACAAGTAGAACAGTTAGATCTCTTCAATTTACGGCAACATTTAAACAAATAAATATAGTATCAACAGATTTTACTTATTCTCCAAGCGTAAAGATGAAAGCCGAATTAGGGGCAGAAAAAAAGAAAAATATAGGTAAAAAAGGAACACAAATATCTCCAAAAACAGAAGGTATACTTGGTTTTTGGAATGGTCTTGCTGGTAGTCCTTTTTCTCCTTAATATATAGGTTATTATAATGGCTTATGAAAATATAATTGTTGAAAAAATTCCATTACAAAAAAATGTATATAATTATGAGTTTAGTATATCCGCTCAACAAATTGATTATATATTAAGATTATATTATAATAGAAGGATTTCTCAATGGACTTTAGATATAAAAGATGAAGATAATAATCCTATTGTCACGAGTATCCCATTGTTAATTGGCGCACAATTAACTAAAAGATTTGTTAATGAAAAATTAATTGGTTTAAAATATCTATTATTATCAAATGATAAAAACAGATACGAAGAAGCTACAGAAGATTCGTTAGGTAATAATTGTAATCTTTATTTTATGTATGAATTGGCAACTTAATATATGAATATATTATTTAACAGAAATGTAGAAGTTATTTGGGGCCCAACAAGAGACATAATAACAGGTACACCATTTTTAACAAGTAACGCTTCTGAAGGATTGAATACCGTAGGTGTATCAGATTATGGTTGGCCTTATATTGATTATCTTAAACCTCCATCATTGGATAAAACAGCTTCTAAATTAAAAATTGAATTTAATATAAAAAAAGATTTTGAAAAACATGAAAATGAAGCAATTATTAAAATATATAATTTAAGACAAGATAAATATTTAATAACAGAAGATGAATCTAATACTAAATATAAAGTATATCTTTTTGTTGGTTATGGAGATACATATAATAAATTATTTGGTGGCGATATAGAAGAATCTAATTATACTAGAGAAGGTCCAAATTGGGTATTTACAATTAAAGCTAAAGATGGTCAAACTGTTATGGAAGAAACTATAATAAATAAATCATATACCGGAGGCATGATACTTAAAGATGCTATGTTGGATATGATTAGAGATTCTAGTGAAAAAACAAAAAATAAAACTAAATTATTTTTTACCAAGAAAGTTAAAAAATGGATAGAAGATAATGTTTCAAGTAATTTTAAGATAGATAGTGGGCTATCTGTTACAGGAAAATTAATAGATCAATTTGATAAATTTATGGACGAAATAGGTGGTAAATTAAGCGTACAAGATGAAAAATTGGAAATTATATGGAAGGATAGTAATAATAAAAACGATATTGTATTGTTAAGTCCTAATAGTGGATTAATTGGTTCTCCTGTTAGAAAAAAAGATAATTATATTGAATTTACATCATTATTAATTCCTATGATTTCCCCTGGCGGTCTTGTTAAAATAGAAAGTAGACAAATAAATGATTATTATAGAATAGATAAAGTTAATTATATTGGTGATACACATAGTCAATCGTGGGTATGTAGATGTGAATGTATAAAACCAATTAATATCGATAAAAGTTCTCCTGAAATTCAATATTATGAAGTTATAAATAATATAGCCATAGAAGATGAGGCTAAAATATTAGCAAATGTATAACAAGACAATAATAAGACCAACTCTATCAAAATTGATATCTGAAGCTACAAAAAAAGAAAGTTTAAATTTAAAGGTTAGTATGCCAGGAAGAGTTGAAACATATGATTATTTAACTCAAAAGGCTACCATACAGCCGTTATTTTCAATTTCATATAGAGGTAATCCAACGGTAGATTATGACTTACCTATTATTACAGAAGTTCCGGTACAACGGGATTCCGGCAATAACGGTAAATCATATATGCATATACCAATAAAATCCGGTGATTTAGGTATGCTTATTTTTACTGATAGGGCTTTAGATAATTACTTATCGGCAGTATCGGATAATAATGAAAAAATACAACCAAAACGTCCAGAAAAATCCAGATTTCATGATTTAACTGATGGTTGGTTTGTACCTGGAATTTTACCGTTTTCTAAGGCTTTGAATATTATCAATAATGATGATATAATTATTAGAAATGGTGATACAAGTATTGAGATTGGTAATGATGGCAAAATAGCATTTAAATCACAATCAGATGAAATTATGGATATATTAATAACCGTTTTAGAATATATAAGAGATGGACGAATTTTAACAGCTCTCGGATCACAGACTTGGATCGCTGTTGATTATGCTAAAATAGATGAAATGATAACACGCTTAACTACATTTAAAAAGGATTAATAATGGCTTTAATTGGATCAGCGTCAGTTTGGAGAGATTCTATAATTGCTACTATAAGCACTGGTGATTTAAGCGCAGGTGAACTTACTATTCTAAAAACTTTTTGGTTAAATGTTTGTCAAGTTCATGAAACACATATAGTAACAAATGCTTTAATTAATACAATTGTAACAACTCCTGATACAATCAATGGAACGGGTATCGGTACACCGCCTACAACTGGTATATCATAATGACAGATATAGTAGATTTAAAATTAAATGAGACTTCTTGGGATTTGTCAATTACCGGACAAGATATTGATTATGTATATGGTATTGAAGCGATTCGTCAGCATTTACGCCAAAGACTATCAGTTTTTAGAGGTGAGTATCAATATGATTTAACACACGGGATTCCATATCATGATGAATTTTTTAAAAAAAGATTTAATCCTATCGTGATAGACACAATTTTAAAATCAACAATAATTGATACTCCTGGCATTTTAGAATTAGTTAAATTTGATTTAGATTTTAGTAATTCTTTAAGAGAGCTATCTTTAGTTTTTAAAGCAATATGTAGTGATGGAGTAATAGATTACAGTGGTGTAATACCACTTTAAGGAGTTATTTATGGCCGTTGAATATGGTATAACACCTGAAGGCTTTGTTATAAAATCATTATCTGTAATTAGAGAAGAAATAGAAAGCGATTTAAAAGGTTTATTTGGTGATCAAATAAACTTAAATCCTGAAAGTGTTTTTGGACAACTCAGAGATATATATGCTGAAAGAGAACATGAAATGTGGGAATTGGCCCAAGCAATATATAATAGTCAATACCCTCAAACTGCTACAGATGTTTCGCTAGAAAATGTTTTAGATTTTGCGGCATTAGAAAAGTTGGCCGCAAAAAAATCTACGATAATAACTCAGGCATTGTTCGGAACAATATCAACTTTCATACCATCGGGAACTCAAATATCAGTTGAAAATGATCCAACTACAATTTTTGAAACAAGTTCAAATGTAACTTTAGTTGCCGGAGTTGACGAAGTACAAACTATTACGTTTAATACAGTACCGGATGAAGGTAGTTTCACTGTTTCATATGAAAATGATGAAACAGTAGTTATAAACTATGATGATTTAGCGGCTGATATTCAAATAGCATTAAGAGCTTTAGATGGATTATCAGAAGTTACAGTTTCTGGTAATTTTACTGCTGGATTTGTTATAACTTTTACGGGAGCTGATGGAGTACAAGAACAACCGTTATTAGTTGAAGAAACCAATACATTAAAAACTTCTTCTGTAGCAGTTATTATTACAATAACCGAAACAATTCCTGGTGAATACCAAGGTGAAACCGGAATGATTTGCACTGTCACAGGTGCTAAAAATGCCAATGCAAAAACATTAACTGTTATCAATACACCCATTGCTGGTTTTACAAGTACATATAACGCTGATGATGCTATTTTAGGGAGAGATGTGGAAACAGATGCAGAAGCAAGGATAAGACGAAACGAAAGCGTTGTTACATCTCGATCTGGGACTGTTGAGGCGATTAAAACTAAAATATCTGATTTAAACGGAGATGATTATGCTGATTTACCTGAATTAACAGATATTATAATATACGAAAATAATACAGAAGCAGTTAATGCAAAAAATATGCCACCACATAGTATTATGGCGGCTGTTAGACAAATCGGTGATGTTGACATAAGAGATCAGGAAATAGCTCAGGCCATATTTGATTCTAAAGCTGCTGGTATAGAAACATCTTATGGGTTTGCTACTGGTAGTAATGCTGTTACAAAAACCGTAACTGATAGCATGGGTATTGATCATACTATTTATTTTACTAGACCTACTTCTGTTTCCATATATTTAGAATTATATAACTTTTCTACAGATAGCAGTTATCCTACTGATGGAGATAATCAATTAAAAACTGTTTTAGCAACTTGGGGAAATTCATTAGGAGTAGGCGTAGATGTAATAGTATACCCACAATTAGTAGCTCAAATAGCTGAAATACCAGGTATTCTTGATTTCAATATTAAAATAGGCACAGCTCCCGCCCCAACTTTAGACGATAATATAGATATTTCTGACGGGACAACTACTTCTCCGGAATTTTCTTTGTGGAGTACAACAAATATAACGATAACTGTATAATAAAAATCACAAAAAGGATTATATAGATGGCAATACCAACAGAACCGACAAATTTTTCTGTAACATCAGGGGCGGGAAGTAATCTGGCTACATGGGATAATGTTATTGGAGCTACGTTATATAATCTATATTGGAAGAAAGATAAATGTCCTAATTGTTATTTTACAAATCTTGATGATTGGGATATTGTAAAACTGGATGGAACTGAAACAGCTACAATAGTAGCTGAAAAACTGAGGATATATATTCCAAATTTAATTGATGGAAATATAACATTAACATATGATCATGCTTTATTATCAGGTGATTTTACTATTATTATAAATTTTTCAAATTATGTAGCAGATGATTCCGATGGTTTTAGAATATATTTTGGTACTAAAGCTACAGATGATAATAATAATTGTCAAGTATGGTATAGATGTTCTACTTCTGGTGGAACTGGACATCTTATCCGCGGATCATTTAAAAAAGATGGAAATGTAACATTTACCGATACCGATTATCCGGCAACTATACCAACAAAAATTAGAATAAGAAGAGTTGGGACTACTTTATATGCTGATTATTATAATGGATCATGGGTGAATCTTGGATCTCTTGATTTTGAATCCTTTGCTAGCTTTATAACTACGCCAAGTATATTTTCAATAGATGAAGCATTGACAGGTGGTACTGTCGATGTAGATAATCTTATAATAACACCCTCAGTTAAAGATTCTGGTACTAAGATAATAGGCGTGACCAGCCCTTATCGACATATAGATTTAATAGAAGACGATATTTACTGTTACGAAATTACTGCTGAAAATATTGATGGTGAAAGCGAAGCATCATTAGAAGAATATGGTATTCCAACAGCCAATATTCCGGCTGCTCCGATAATAACTGGAATTAATGGAGATAGTCAAAATACAATAACTATACCTGATATTTATAATGCTACCATATATAACATATATTGGAGTTTGATTCCTGGTGTTACTGTAAATAATGGAACTAAAATGGCAGATGTGACTAGCCCTTATGAACATATTGATTTAATAAGACAAAATTATTATTATATTGCTACAGCCGAGAATGATGAATATGAAAGTGTTATTAGCAATGGACTCTGTTTAAAACCAGATTTTGATGGTAAAATTTTCAATCATAATGATATAATAAAAAGTAGATTATTATACCAATATAAAATTAAAGAATAAATAGATTATGTCTTCTAATATCGAAAATTTAATGATATCATTGTTCGGTAATCAAATACAGTCTTTAGAGAATGCAATGAGGACTATGTATTATAGATTAAATATTGATAGAATGGAAGGCGAAGAACTTGATCAAATAGGTACTATAGTAAATCAATCAAGATTAGGTTACGATGATGATTTTTATAGACTAATGCTTAAAGTTAAAATAGGTATTAATGTATCGGTTGGCGATATTGAAAAAATAATAACTTTATGGAAATTGATAGCCGGTACTACGAATGTTGCTTTAAGAGAAATATTTCCGGCAAAAATAAAACTTGAAACTGATGTATATTTGACCGATGCTGAATTTCTTTTTCTTAAAGATGCAATTAGTCAGGCTTTAGCAGGTGGAGTTGGGTTAGATATATTAGTTGACGATAGTACACGTTTCGGATTTTCTCCTAATCGAGGAAATTTTGGAGTATCAAATTGGCCTGATGTGTACTAAGGTTAACTAATAAATAATGGAAATTGTATTATGAAATTGATTAAAGATTTAAGAATAAGAGGAGATAACTAAAAATGGGATTTAGTAAACCGACAGTTCAGCTTGATTGGATAAACGATGACTCAGCCACTAAGTATACTATTCCTTCGGGGCCGGACCAATTAGCAGGGCATATCAGTGATACCGCAGCCGACCCTAAAATCTTTAATTGGTGCTGGTGGCGGGTGAGCCAATGGGTGGAATTTTTAGATAACACTTTTGATTCAAATGGTAACGAAGTTAATGCTCCAAAATCTACGACTATAACAGAAACCGTTGCTCCTGTTGCTAGTACGGTAACATTAGATGCTGGTGGTATTAAATCATGGGATGGATCAAGTAATGCTATTTTTAGGGTAACAGAATCAGGAGTCGTTACACTTGGATATAGTGGCAATAATATTATAAATTTAACGGCTGGTGTTTTATCTGTAGCTACTGCTACTGCTGCTGATCTTGTTAAACTTCATGCTATCACTCCAAGTGCAGCAGATATAAATCCTTTATTAGGAGCTGCCGGTAATGGATTAGTCGCAGCAGATATAACCAAATTAGCAGATATTGGTGCAAGTGCCGCTGAAATAGATCAATTAGATGGGGTTACTGTAGGTGGATCTTCGGCGGGAGATATTTTAACAACAGACGATACTCAAACATTAACAAATAAAACTTTAACAAGTCCTAAAATCAACGAAGATGTAGTGTTAACTGCAACTTCAACCGAATTAAATGCGGCAGTTGCAGGAAGTACAGCTAATGCAATTATTGGAGATGCGACTCCCGGAAGGGTATTAAGAGTATTAACATTATTGTTAGATGATGGTAGTGTTAACGATGTCGAAGCGTCTACAACTAGTCAATGGAATGGTCATGCTGTAGCCGTTGAAGATTTAACTGCCGGAATTATAGGTACAAGATTTGCTTTTCTTTCGGATAACGGTGCCCCTCATTATAAAATAAGAATTAGGGAGGAAGGGTTTAAAAGTGATATAGCTGATGTTATGTTTATTACTACTATATCTTGTAAAATAAATCGAAATCTTAGTGGTACTGCTATTAGCGTTACGTCAAATACGGTTGCGGACGATTTAGAATTAAGATTTTACAATGCTGCCAGTGGGGCTGCCGTGGACCTAACAACATTAGTAAATACCGGTAGTATTGAACTTGATATAGCATATTTAACAGATGCTTGATAATTAATAATAACATTTAAAAAGATGGGAATAAGAAAATGAAAGAAGTTAAAACAAAATATGTCGATGAAAATCCAGATATGGAAAAAAAATCAAAAGAAATAAGAAATGAAACTAAATATAATTTTATTCAAGAAATATTAAAAAACAATATTGGTAATTTAATTGATGATTTTTTAACTACTAATATTAATAATAAAATAAATAAATTTACTAATGATTCTTTTGCTCGTTGGGCAATATTTGCTATTAAACAGTCAGAACAAGAAATTATTAAAAAATTTGAAGAAATAATAAAAAATAAATAATATGGGATATTGTTATGAGTAGTGTTTTTCCAAATAAAGTTATTGTTGGTACTGGTATCGGTACTCTAAATAGTATAGCTAAATGGAATAGTATAAATGAAATAATTGATTCAGATGTATATATAGATAATAATAATCAAATATCTGTTGGATCTGCTGTTGCTAATGATGCTATGTTAGATATTACATGTCGTGCTACTAATATTACTGGTTTAAAAATAAAAGCTGCTGAAAATCAAACTGCTGATTTACTGAAAATTGTTAATAGTGATGAATCATGTTTATTTGTAATTAATTACAAAGGAGATCAAGGAATAACAATATGTTCACCAAATGAACCATTACATGTCCAATCTGATTATGATGGAAATAGAGCAATTCGTATGGGTAACGAAAGTAATGGTTCATCTGCTGTAGGAAGATTTATAGTTGATGTTTTAGGTGGAAGCACTTTTCTTGCCGGATATGGTTCAAATTTTACTACTAGTGGGTCTAAGAGAGCTAATAGTGGGTCATTAATTGCAAATGCAGCAATGGAGGGTGGATTAAGTTTAGTAGCTAGACATCCAACAACTGGTCATGTAAGAATTTATTCTGGTGGTAACGCAGATACTAATGAACGAGTAATAATAGAAGCTGATGGTACTACTAAAATAGGAGATTTAAATTCTTCACATTATACTTCTTTTGCATCTAATGGTTTTATAACTTTAGTGAATAATGCAAAGATTAAAAAAGTATTGACATTTAATTTTAATCATACTATAGTATCTGCTTTAGGAAAACCAACATCTGTTAGTCGTGGTGCTTTTCAAGGTTACAGTTTACCTATATATAATAATGATAATGAAGAATTATTTTCATGTAAATGTGTCCCAGGAGGTTGGGATGGCATAAGCGATCCTGTCATATATATTGGTGGTTGGCTTGATACTGCTAATAATGCGAAAAGATTTAATTTACAAGTAAGCGTTGAAAAATGTGATATGAATGGTAATGAAGTTGTTCAAATTACAACTAATGATTATACTGTTGAAACATTAACAGGTGATGTAGCACAGTATACTTCATATAAAATAGCATTCACGTGTGATGCATCAGCAATTGAACTTAATACTAGTGATGCTCTTGCAATAAGAATAAGAAGATTAGCTGCTTCTTCCGATGAGATATCTGGTGAATTTGTTGTTGAAGGGGCTGTAGTGGAATATATAGCAGATAAATTAGGTGGGACGATTTAATTAAAATATAATAGCATAGATAGGTTTCCTGTAACCGAATTATAGAATCCCCATCTTCTATTTTCTATGCTATTTATTATAATATACAGAAAGGAGGTAATAAATGGCTAATAAAAAAGATCCATCAGGTCAATTTAATATTAATAAAATAATTGAAACAATTAAAGCTTTTGGTTCTATTCCTGTATCATTAACTACACTTATAGATCTAGGAACTACTTATATTTATACTCATTGTTTAATAATAAATAGTTTAAATGATGATACTATTATTAAATTCGGAAATAATGAAATAACTATTTTGTCCAATACAAATATTGTGATGGATAATTTTAAATTTAATGGTATACTAGAATATAAATATAAAACCTCAGCTCCAACATCTGGGAATTTACAAATAATTTGTTATTAATAATTTAATAGAAAGGATTGTATTATGAATAAAAAAGTATCAACTATCTTAACCGTTTTATTGGTAACATTGGCTTTATTTTCTTTTTCTTTAGTCAAGGAAACTAAGTCAAGTAGTGTATCAGATAATGTAAGTAATGGAATTGTGTTGCAAAGTAATGCAAGAGTAAAACAATCTAAGTGTATAAACGCAAATGGATTTAAATTACCAACTACTAACCCGGCAGCATTGAGTGATCATGGATTTGGATCAGTTCTTGTATTTTCTGATGAAACCGCTGATTATGATAATGCTAGATTAACCATAAAAGTTCCGCTGGACATAGATTCAACAGTTCAGCCGATACTTAAGGTTGATTGGTCTTGTCCAACAGCAGACCCTACTAGTGATACAGTAAAAATAAGGTGGGAAGTAGGGTATATATGGTTAGCTAACGATGAATCATCTGATGCAACATCCGGTGTTAGTGATGCACAAAGCATAACAGCTAACTATAACGTAAGCACAATAGCAAACGGAGTTGTAGAATCAGAAATTCAATTGTCAGATTATGAATCTACCGATAAATACTTTGTAGCTAATATAGCAAGGAGATCAGATGCAACACCGGATACTGGAACTAGCGTGGCAGCAAATATACTAGGAGCGTGTCTGTATTATACTAAGGATAAACTTGGAGAACCATTATAATAAATATTATTTCATAAATAATTATAAAATAAGGAGTTAAATAAAATGATAACTGTTAATAAAATAAAAAGTTCTGATGTTGCTTTTGGTACTATTCCCGCTGCATTAACTACATTAATTAATCTTGGTACTATAATTACATATAATCATATTATAATTATGAGTACCCTGGATACCAGCATAACTATAAAAATTGGAGATAATGAAATAGTTATTCCTGCTAATAAAAATATTGTTATTGATAACGTACCATATAATGGAATTATACAATATAAATATAATTCAGCACCATCATCTGGTAATTTAAATATTATATATGCCTAATAAATAATATTATATATAAAATTATATACGGCTTTTCATTTATTTACTTGAAAAGCCGTATATAATAAATTAAAAGGATAAAAAATAATGTTCAGACGACAATATATCATAATGATATGTTTTTTACTTTTATTTGTAAGAATTAATAAAGTTTATGGAAAGGAATTAAATGAAATAAATGATTGGGAAACTCGTATAGAATTATCTTATATGAATAATTCTGGGGCAATCGGAACCCAAACATTATTAGGAAAAATAAATATAAAAAAAGAAAATGAAAAAACTCGATATTTCTTAAAAGGAAATACTCAATATGGTGAGACTTACAATAGTACAAATAAATCACATGAAATAATATTAAATAAGTGGTTAATTGATACAAGATATGAAAGAATGTTTACTAATAAATTATTTGGATTTTCATCAATTAATTATTTTGATAATGATTTTTCCGGTTATGATTATAATATTTTAATCGGTTCTGGATGTGGTTACGATATAATAAAAACAAAAAAACATTATTTAAAAGGTTTGTTATCTACTCTTTATTCTTATGATTGTTTTATGGAGTTAGAAAATAATAATAAAATAGATAAGTATGGTTCTGAAAAAATTGCTATTGATTATACATTTAATATTTCAGAAGATTTTACATTTAAAGAAATTGTAGATTATTTACATTCATTTAAAAATAACGAAAAATATTTTATTAATTCTGAAACAGCACTTGAAGTAAAAATCAATACTTTTCTTTCTTTAGGATTTGGATATATTATTAATTATCAAAACAATCCACCGTCTTCTCAAAAAGATATAAATTGTACCGAAAAGACATTTACAACATCTATAATAATTAATTTATAAAAGTGAGAAATAATGAAAAAAATATTTATTAAAAATTATAATAAAAAATATTATATTAAAAGATATTCAGCAGGGTATTGGTTTGCGTGTTCAATAGAAATTATTGCAATTATTTTAATGGGTATCGGTATTTTTGAGATAGAAATACTTAATAAATTCAATCCGGCAACTTTTTTATTACAATTCGGTGGCTTTCTTTTTGTCATTGGTTCATTTTTATATACAAAAGGTATACAGCATAATATCTAATCAAAGCTCTGTATCAATAAAATTATTATCTAATTCGCTTAAATTACATATTTTATTTTCTTTCCCTGGGATTATTTTACAATTATTTAAATTAGATCTTTTGTTACTCCGCCACGGATTAGGATAAGAACATAACCCACTCCCTGACCAAAAAGAACAATATCCTGGGAATTTACTTATTGCTTTTTGTATTTCTTCTTTAGTTTGTTTCATTTTCTTTATTTTATTTTTATTTTACTTTTAAAATCATATATAAATAAGTTATCATTTTTTTCATATTCTTTTTCTTCATTTAATTTTTTTAAATCTAGTTTTTCTTCTATTGATCGTTTAACAATATCTTCTAATATAGGAGGACTTAAAGCATCCAATTCAACCGCCAATGATCCGAATTTTTCTTTATATTTTTTTGTTCTTGTATCTTTTTCTTTTATAGCATCTAAACTATACGGTAAATTATATCTTTTAATTTGATCTACAGTTAAAGCACATCTATGACCCTCTATCATATCACCACAACCCATTTCATTTTGCAGCGTATCTAACATAGCCGGTAACATTTCCCAACCGGAAGGATCTAAATCACCAAAATATAAAATTATAGTTTTTTTATTTTCATTACTATTATTAATTATTCTTTCTTTGGCCTTATAAATATAAGATATTGAAGAAAATCCTCTAGCTACTACAACTGGTACACAGTATTTGTAAGCTATTTTATGACATATTTTAGATAAAGCATCTTTTTCTACCCAAAGTTCTAAAGCTACATTTTGTGATTGTAACAGATTCCTTCTATAACCAAGTAAAAAATAATTAATTTCTTGTTGTATAAAACTTTTTGCATCAGACCATCCATCTGAATATAGTTGGGTTCTAGCTCTATCTTCTATAGCATTCCATGAAACAAGGTTATCTAAACGTGCTTTTGTTAGTATTCTTGATAGCTTTGAATATTGTTTTAAATTGTTATCTATTATTAAAGTAGCTACCAATTGATAATAAATCTGTCTTAAAGTAAGAGGCCAATAATCATCTAATTTATATAATACTTCTTTTACATTATTTAAGTAATTCATCGACTTCACAGACCATCCACCACGATTTTTACTATTATAAGTATTCATTTTATTTTCCATTAACACATTTATGACACGGTATATATGTTCTTGATTTTGTTTTCCTGTCTTCTTCATAACCAATATGTCCTCTGCCATAGCATTTGTTACAATTAGGATTAGCTAATTTTTTTAATACTTTAAGGATTTCTTCCCGGTTACCCTCTAGTGTTCTGTTCTTATTTGAATCCATTTTAAAAGATTTAGGCTTAGTATTAAATAGCATTTTTATTTTCCTTTTTTATTTTATTAATTTGTTTTAAACATTTTTCACAAAAAGTTTCATAACAAGGGCATACTAAAATATCTACATTTTCATGAGTGCATTCAAAATCTCCCCAATAATCATATTCTCCGTGAGTACAATTTTTTCTTCCTTCTCCTCCACAATTACGGTATATTTGCTTTTCGTAGGTTCCGTTACTCTCTATAAAAAGATTATTTAATTTACTTATTCTACTTCCTGTTTATAAAATTTAATATAGATATAATTGGTGGATTTTTAATTTTTATTTTTTCAAAATTAGTTAATTTTTTAAATATATTTGTTTAATTTTTAATTCCAAATCATCTACGCTTTCAATCTTATTTATTTTTTTATTCAATTTAGAATTATTGTTAATTGTTACTTTTATATCTATTTTTGATTGATCAAATAAATCAATGAATTTTGTCATTTTATTTTACCATATTTTAAATCTGAAAACGTTATCGCAATTGCAAGCGCACTCCAAATATGGCCTAGAGAACCCTTCGGTGCGCCTTTGATATTATATAATCTTCCTGGATTAGCTTTAGTACCTAATTCTCCATATCTATCTTTTAAGGATTGTGTAATATTTTTTGACTTTACTCCTCTTCTTTTATTACATAAATTTAAATAAACGTCCGGTCTTGTAATATAGGTTGGTTTTCCTGAAATATCCTTTACTAATTGGTAAAATCTTCCAACGAAAATAGCAGTATTGATAGTCGATTGTCCCATCGTATTACCATATGAAACTATTGTTTCTATAGCTATTTCAATATCGTTAAATTTAATATGTTTACTTAATATAATTTTTATCATATTATCATTATCAACATAATTTTTATCAATTATATTAAGTAATTTATTATTACATAACGATATTAGAATATATGCTGATTTAATTGGTCCGGGATCAATACCTAAACAATGATATATTCTATTATTATTATTATTATTATTATCATAATTTTTCATTGTTGAATCCTGCAACGATTCTTAACATATTTTTCATTATTTCTTGTTAAATTATATAATTCGGTTATCTCTCTATCTCTATGTATTATTGCAGTTATTTGTTTAGTTATTTGTCTTATCATTTCTCTTGACAAATTATATTTATCACCAATTTCTTGTAGTGTTTTAGTGCCTTGAAAATCATTTCCAAGGCCCATTCTTTCTATGTAAATATTTGCATTTCTTGTAGATATATTTTTATGATCTTTGATTTTACTTATTATTTTATTTAATAATTTTCTATTATCATATGTTTCAAAATCTTTACTTAATAATGTATCTTCAATTAAAGGTGATCTATTATCATCATGTGTATCAAAAATAGCATTAGACATACTTATAGTTTGACAATCTTTAATTAATTTTATTGTCTGTTCTATTTTTTTAATAGGTATTTTTGTAAGATTAGATATATTTTCTAATGTAACATTTTTATATTCTTTTGACAATTTAGCTTTTGCTCTTTTTACTGTATTTAATATTTCAATTGCATATACCGGGATTTTAATATTTCTGGATTTATCCGCTAAAGCTCTTTTTATATATTGTCTTATCCATAATGTAGCATAAGTGCTAATTTTACAACCACGTTCAATATCAAACTTATCAATAGCTTTTATTAAACCCATATTGCCTTCTTGAATTAAATCTTTTAAATCTAATCCTTGTTCAGTATATCTCTTAGCAACAGAAATTACTAATCTTAAATTAGAAGTTATAAGTTCTTCTTTTGCTTTTTTATCTCCATTATCTTTTCTTTTAGCTAGTTTTTTTTCTTCTTTAGCCGATAATAACTTGTAAGCTCTTATATTTTTTATGTATGTGGTAAGGTCAGTATCACTGAATAAATCCATGATTTTTATCTCCTTTCTATTTGAGAAAATGATCTTTATAAACCCAGATAACAGATTCAAGTAAAGTTCCATTGTATTTTGGGTTTGTATCTAAATGAATATAATTCTTAGCTATTCCTATTCTTTTAAATCCTGCTTTTAAAGCTGATTGAATTATTTTAAATCTTTGGTGTGAATTTCCTTTTTGACATGGAATATCAACCGCAAATCCAGCATGATTAATTGAATAATCTTTATGATTAAAGCATCTATAGACAGATCTCGGAATAAAAGGAGTGTCATAAATAATTCTAAATAACAATAATTTTTTAAGAAATTCTACATCACCTCTAAAAGTTTCGCATCCGCATTTACAGCACAATTCAGAATATGTGAAATAAGTTTTATTAAATATTTTATTTATTAAAATTATAGCTTTTTCTTTTGTCATTATTTTTCTGCTTTTTTAAATGTTAATTAATTTATATTCATTTACATTTACGATATGTATTTTCTTTTTACTTGATTCGTATATTTCACCGATATCATATATCATCTCGCCTTGTTTATTAATTTTTATTGATAATATATTATAATATTTATCATCAGGAATATGTTTTACAACGTCATATAATTTGAATTTAGCATTTTCTTCTATATAAGTTTTTTTAAGGATTTTTATTTCATCATCTATAAATTTTATTTCATTTTTAAAATCTCTTTTTTTTTCTTTTAATATTTTTATTGCATGATTATAATTATCTATGTCCATTATCTTCTCTCTTTATTCTATCAAATTCATCACTTGCAAAAAAATTAAATATATCTTTAATTTCTTTTATTTTTGACATATCTATTCTATTTTTATATTTAATTATAAATGCTTTTATCATTAATGTTTTTATATTTTCATTACCAAAATCATTATTATTAAGTGTTCTAATTGGAATTAATTCACTTTTTTTATTTTTTCTTCGATTTCTTTTTCATGTTTTTATCAATATCATCTAAAATTTTATTAATTTCAATATAATTTGTTTTTCTTTTTCAGTCATTTTATAATGCCTCTTACATACCAAAATCTAAATTAATATTAATTTCTCTTATATTATTTAAATTATAAAAAGATATCCTTTCTACTCTTATTGTTGTTTCTTTTTCAAAATTATTTATTAATAACAATATACTATTTCTAAGTTTATACTTTTTTTCATTTATTTCTTCTAATACATCAATTATTTTTTTTATCTGGCATTTTATTAATCCTTATTATATAAATTTAAGAATTCAATAGCTTTTCTATCAAAATCTGGTGCTACCCACCTTTCAGAATGACATAATTCTCTTATGTGTTTTCTACATTCTTCTAACCCTGCTAAATATCCTTTTTCTTTTAATGTTTTTTTTCTATTTAATTTTGTAATTTTATTTTTTAAAATAGTTTTATATTTTATTAAATCTCTTCTAACTGATAGCCATTTAAAAATACCGCGTTTTAGTAATATTTCATAAATAAAATCAGGATTAACATTTGGATACTTATTAATGATATCATTGACAATTAAAGAAGGTTTATTTTGTTTTTCCATCCAAATTGTATTTTTATTCATTATTCTTATCTTCCTTTCTTATCAAATTATTTCTAATTAATGCGGCAGAAAACTCGCCTGTTCGATCAATAATAACTCCTTGATTATTTAGAACTTCCCTAGCATTATTATCAAAAATCATATCACAGTCAGTTCCTTTAATATTAGTAATTTCTAAATCAAGTGGAAATCCATTTAAAAATAACCATTTCTTGATATAAGGAATTGCATTTAGGTTATGTGCCCGTGCAGTAAATATTTTTATCTTTATACCTTCTTTTAACCAATGTAAAACCCATGCTTTCATGGATTCAACCGGCTCTCCAATATTATCAATACAGTCCCATCTATCATAGATAGCCAGACAACCATCTAAATTTACGTAATAACACTTATTTTTATCATTAATATTATTATCCCTTAAGGGATTAGCTGGATTTTTAGTTCTTAATTTGCCTTTTCCTTTAATCTTCATGTTATTCTATCCATTGTTTATTGTTAATCACATTTCATATAGTTCCATATAATTTCCATATTTTATCTCTTGAATTTTGTGATTTTAATTCTTGATTTAATGGATCATCTATTATAATAAAATCAGCACTCATGCCATATATTTTAAATTGTTCTTTTCTATTTATACCAAAATCTACACCTCTAATTTTAACCATTCTACCGTTAGGATGATGCCACACGATACCTTCTATATTATGAATTATAAAATATTTCTTTAAATCATTAAAATTTCTAGGAGCATTTCGCAAAATATCGTACCCATGTTTTATTAAAATATGATGTTGAAAATTTTCCGGATTTCCTTGAACTTTAGGGCCACATAATTCATAAGTTCCGTTTAATAAAGTATAATATTGTTTATTAAAAGCTTCCATATGATATTTGTCTATTTTATTTACCGTAACCCAACCTTCTTGCTTACCTGTAATTTCATCTATTTCAGTAGCCGGTATGAAATCAATTGGTATTTCTTTCCCTTTTTTTATTGTGCGGCGTTTATAAAATTTCCCATTTTCTATCAAACAACAAGTGCCGTCATATTTCTTTGTTGCAATTCCCTCTCCATTTATTACCCATTCTGAACCTTCTAATACTTCATTTATTATTGGTCTTTCGCTTTTTGTATAATCTCTTTTAAATAAACACGGTATTTTTTTCATATTATTCTCCTTTTATTTTGTTAACTTACTTATCATATTATCTAAAGCAAGATCAACTTTTGTTATTCCTTTTTCCCCTAGAATATTTTTCATTCTTTCTCTTAATTGTTTTAAATTATCTTTTTGGGCTTTTTTAACTTTATCTTCTAATCCCAACTTATTACATTCTTTTTGCGCCCAGATTTTTATTATATTCATTAATTTACCGTTACCCATATTACCGCAAGCCGCTATTTGAATAAGATAAATTTCAGGTATTTCTACTGTATATTTAAAATTATTCATTTTTTAAAAACTCTCCTATTTAATCAAACTCTTTATTAATTTTATTTAAAGTATCTAGTATCTTTAAAACATATTTTCTAGCTTCTGGACCTGAGCCATTGTATAATTCAATGGCCTTTACCATATCATTATTTGCAATTATTAATTTATTGTTTAAAATACATAATCCAAACGCAATATTATACTGGATTTCAAATAGTCTATTTTCATCGGCTTTAATACCGAAACACATCCTGGTATATACTTGTGTTAAACCTTTAGCCCCAACATTAGATATAGCATAAGGATCAAAATTTGATTCAATTTTTATGATAGCTAATACAATTTTAAAAGATATATTATAAAATGAAGATTCCTTAATAATAGTCTTTGCTATCAATGCTCGTTGCTCATCAGTTAATAATCCATTATGCCTCTTAACATATCTTTCTATTTTAATTTCATCATTAATTAATTCATAACCATCACAATTTTTTACTAAAAAAAGAAATAATAATAAAATAATAAAGTAAAATAATACCAATTTTTTATTCATTATAGATATATTAGTTTTCTTTTATTTTTAATTGTTTTACTTTGGCTCCAATAGCATCATTTAAAAATTTGTCATAAATTCTTTTAATTTTAGTTTTTAGATTAATTTTAAAAAAATGTTTCTCTTTTTTTTTGATCGATAACCTAAATATTAACTTACAGAAGCCTGTCAACAGCTTATGTTAAATTTAATTGCTTGTTAGTGGACAAAATCTTTATATTTTATTTTTGTAATAATACGTTTATTATTTCTTGCTTTAAGTTCTACTTGTGGCCTCGCGACAATACCTTCAGCTAAGAAATTACCCCATTGTGAATTAAAACCTCGTTTAGCAAATTCTACCATATCTAACAATGTGCCTTGTCCGATAACTGGAACGATTTCAATAGATAATTTTGTTGCAATATTAGAGACATCTTGAGTCATAAGCCACCAATCTCCTATTTTTACGTCAAACAAAACAAAACTTTGATCTTGTCTGTAGTTTCCCCCACCTTTTTGTATTTTTGCTCCATATCCCTCGCCATAAAGACATACCTGAATTGGTACACTATCGACATTAAAAATATTTTTAAATTCATCGATTAATGGCAGAAATAATTCATTTAATTTATTTACTAGCTGATTAGGAATTTGCGCTCTTTCAGTTTTTCCACCAAAAGTTATTTTATCTCCATCCCACATTACACGAATGTTTGTTCCATCAACTTTTTCAGTAAATATCCATGTATTCTTCTTAAGATATTCAAATTCTGGCAATGAGTATTTACCTTCAAGTAATGTTTTCATTTTTGTTTTAGGATCACGCTTAAAAACAGTTTGTATTTTATGATATTCTTTCATATAATTACCTTTCTCTTTTTGTCCACTAACATAAATAATAAGTTATTTTGGAGCCCCGTGAACAAAATTAACTTCATTTATTAACTCCTGTTTCTAGTTAATTCTATGTCTTTTATTTCTTTATCTATTATATTAAATATTACTAAAAATAAAATGATATTCTTCATAAATATCGTAAAAATAAATAAAATTGATATAAGATCGAGTATTTTAAACACAAAAATCTCCTTTTATATTAATAAAAATTAATTATTGTTTGTTGTTTAATATAATATCCTTTTACAGGGTCCGGTGCATTAGTATCAATATTTAATATTACTTGATTTGAATAATCAGATTCAAGCCCGCTTGTATCATAAGCTGTTATTACGAAATATTGATCACTTGTAGCATCGATTTGTGTAATATAACTATTTGGATCTCCTGGTATATCTATCATTGTACTCATTGAATAATCACCGGATATATCAGATTGATACATTCTATACCCTGCTAAATCTTTTTCTGTATTTCTGTCCCAAACGAATTTTACGTTTATTGTCGCGGCATATACAATAGGTGATATTGTTAATATAAATATAAGTAATAATATTATTTTTTTCATAATTAATTCCTTTCTAATTTTATTATTTATAATTTAAAAAAATGGATGATTTATTTTAATCATACAACCAGTACATTCCAATTCTATATAAGGACAATCAGAATTTCTATATATAGTTTCACAATGAGGTATTAAATCTTCTCTTCTTTTAACATTAAGTCCCATATCGAAATAATAAAATTAAAAAATATCCTATTCCGATACATATTGTAACAAGAAAAGCATATGCAAAAGGTTCTGTGCTTTCCGCGAAAGGAGAAAAATTACCTATCGCAGCCGAAAACCATATTCCTATTATTAGGATAACCCACCAATTTATTTTTATCATATATTTACCTTTTCTTGTCGATAACGATTTATTAAGGACATTTTTTTGTCTCTATTGCGATATTAATTTTACAAATAGACATTCAATATTCAAATCCACCAACTAGTTTATAATCATCAGGAACAATTCTCCAAAATCTTTATGCATAATCATTTTGACATAAACAATCATTAATTACATCAGCTATTTTTTGTGCGTATTCTTTAGGCATAATTGGTAAATTTACAAATTTTTCATCTGGATAATCAGAATTCTGATTATCCGTTTCTATAATTTTCATATTTTATTCCTTTTAATATAAAATTATTAACTAAAATACGGACGGATTTGAACCGCTACATCGTAGTTTTTAATTGGCCGAAATCATAGCATAAAAAAAAGGCTATTTAACTCCTTTTTTTGGAAAATCTTATACCAGTATATCGTTCCAGTGTTGTAGTTTTCACTATACAACCCATCAATATACACTCCTATATTTTAGTTAATAAATTATTAATTTCATAATTATATAAATATTTAAAATTTAACAAAGAATTTCGGGTTGCATATTTTCAAATTTTTTAGCCATTGGATGTTCATTCGACATTTCATTGCAATAAAGAGATACTGAGCAATATCCCTCACATTTTCGGCCTCCCCAACATTCTTTATTAGTACAGCGAGGACTCCATCCAACAGCTATTGCAGTCCTTAACATAGATGCTTTTCTATTAAAATAATCCAACACATAATCTCTATTTAATATAGGAATATCTATAATAACTATATTCCTGTCAATTCCATACATAGATGCAATTCTTAGGCCGCCATCTCTTACAATAATTTCTATCTTAATTTGTTCAACTGGCATATTGTCATCTTGTAACCAAATAGCATATCTATTAGTTTGCAATATCCAGTCCCATTTATCGGCGATTTTAAGATCTTGTTTCCATACTTTAACTTGTTTTATATCACCTTTCTTAAACCCAGATCCTCCTTTCTTATATCTAGCTCCCGTTGGATCATCAATTTTATAATTTACTAAACCAAGGGCTTTATGTACCTTATAAGCTCCGCTCGCTTTATAATCCCATAAAGTCTTAGTCGGTCTATCGTAATAATCAAGTATTCCAGACTGAACTTTACTTTTAAAAACTATCTCAGAAGTACCATCAGTATCAGCATCTTCTAGTTGTTTATGTGTTTTATTACCTAATAAAATCCATGCTAATTTTTGAATGTCTTCATAATAATCTTTTACAATTTTTAAATAAGCATGTCTTGTACCAGCTAAAAGTTGAGTAGTAGACGGCAAACCGATCCATTTTCTTTGGACCGCCAAAGCTCTAAGTGTAGGCATTGAAACACATCTATTACACATACGGCATGTTTTAAAACATTGTTCAAACTTTATTGATTGTCCATCTGGACAAATAAATCCAATTTGACTCATTATAAATATCTCCTATTTATTAATTATTTTATTTAATTGACCAATACCAATTAGTTTTTGTTGTAATTTTTTCTAATTGATCACATAAATTCTTTGAAAATTTTTCTACAGCAATTTGAATTTTATCTCTAACGGTTTCATTAATAACTTGTTTTACATATTCTTTAATTTGCCTATCGGTTTCATTTTTAATAACACTTTTTATATCCGGAGTAAGACTTTTGTAAGTTTCTTTATCTCCATCTTCATTTGTATATTCTGTTTTTACTAAAAAATTAGTTAAAGAACATTCTTTAATAATACGTTTTTTCATTGAATTTATTTCTTCTATTGTAAAAAATTCTCTAATTTCCATTATAAAATTCCTATTTATCAATTGTTTTATTCATTATTTTCATAAAATTCTTTAACTTCTATTACTTTTAATGTTAAACCGAGTAATAAAAGTATTCCTATTAATCCTATAAGTATTATTTTATTTATCATATTATTTTCCTTGTTTTAGCTCAAAATATTAAACTATAATTTCTCTATCTGCTCTCCATTATTTAATCTACGGCATAATTCAGTAGCAACTCTTACCTGTTCGTCCCAAACGTACCCACAAATTGGGTCATCACATGGTCCTCCGTTATCACTTACAAGTAATTTTTCATCATCGAACCATCCCCAACTTTCTTGACCATGTTCATTGTCTAATCGAACTACAGATATTTCCCATGATGTAGAACAACGCTCACCAAAAATTTGAATTTTCCATTTGGCCATTATTATTCTCCTAAATTAATCGTCTTTCTAATCATTAAAATTGGCATCTTGAAATTCGGATAATCTAATTTCTAAGCCACATTTAGAGCATATATATTTATTCCCTATTAAGTTATATTTCATCCATGATTTACATTCTTCGCATTGCATATTTTGTCCTTTGTCTAAAGATTTATTTCAACTGATTTATTTTTTAATAATAATTAATGCAAAAATTATACCATTCTCTAACGCTTGACCTGAACCTGACATGAACCTCATAATTTAAATATGATAATTGCAGTAAGCGGTTCATGTTAGATTAAGCGATTTGTTATATATTTATTATATTTTCTATTAAAGTGTAATCTAAGCCGCCCGTCCAACCGCAGGCCGTTGCTGCTTTTGCTAATGCTGCCCTTAATTCAGGTAGCATTCCTTTTATTCGTTTCACATCTCGATTGGTTGTGGATGGTACATAGAATTCACTTCCAACTCTAGCAGGCCCAGTATTTAGGCTTGGCGAATATACAAAATCAAGAGCTTCGCTTTTTACCCTATGCTTTTTTGCAATTCTTTTTAATACTCGCGTCAATGCTTTTTGTTGTTTGTTTTTTAAATAAGCCATGCTATTCTCCTTTTTTCTGCACTAATGATTGAGCTAACCTGCATGAACCGCATATCTGAAATATGCTTATTACAGTAAACGGTTCATGTCAGGTTGAGCGATTTGTTATATTATCCCCATTGTTTTGCCATTGCATCTGCAATCCCTTGATAAGTCCGCGATCTTATCTTTGCCCTATCCTTGTTCCCTTTGTACAAATAATGAATAGGAGAATATCTTTTCCCGTCTTTTCCTATAATATATCCCGGCTCAACAATATTTGTCGGTTTTAACTTCGACAATCCTTTTAACCAGAGGCTGGTTTTTTTTGTCTCTGGATGACCAAATTCGTAAGGCTGAATATATTGATCAGGTTTTCTATATATTGTACTCATAATCGATATAGGATTTTCTATGCAAATATGTTTAATATCTGCATAAACCAAATCCATAAAAAAATTAATGGCTTCTTTCTGCTCTGTTAATCTTTTTTTAAACCATCTTGCCCCACTGCAAGCCAAATAAGTACATGGCGGATGAGCTATCATCATATCCCATTTATTTTTATTATTTATGATATTTCGTACATCTCCAATATAATGCTTTCCAGGTTTTTCTGTTGGCAATAAATCACAACTTACAGCATTATGCCCTTGATCTATAAAAGCATTTCTAACTATACCGCTAAATTCACATGCAATTAATATTTTCATTTAAATTCCAGATAATGTTAAGTTAACCTGCATGAACCGCGCTTTACGTAGCTACCTTTCCGCAGGATACGTACCTCGACGGGCAAGCAGCGATTCATGCCAGGTTTAGTGATTTGTTATAAGTCATATTGCCAACTTTCTTCGTGCCCACATCTTTGACAATGATATACTCCAAAATATGACTTTCCGTAATTATGAAAATTATTTAAAACAACAGTATAATAATTATGACCTAAAATAGCACAAATTATTTTATGTATTATTTTCATAAAATTTCCTTATAATTAATGATCCAGGTACAAACATACCTCTTAATTCTTTAATATTATGACAATTCATAAATATTATATTCATATTTTATTCTCCTTTTAATCTAAAATTCTTGCGTTATTCAAAATCTCTAAATGAATATCAACATATCCGGTCAAAATATCTTGGATTACTAAGTCAACGCACTTATGTTTCTTAGGGATCGTTTTTAATACCTCAGTACATATTATACTACGATCTTTTTTAGTATCAACTAAACCTATAGGATAATAATTGCCGTCCTTAAAAAGCTTTAAAATGCTGATTCTTGGGATTTCATAATAAGTACCTTTTTTGTTTCGTGCTATGACAGATAATATTATAATATGCCCCTGATCGGAAAACGGTCTTTTTTCTATTCTTATATAATTATTAGAATATTTAACTCTAATTACTCTATTATTTAAAGCTCTAATAGGAACTATATTGCCTAATATTCTATTTAATATTTCTTTTGATTTTTTATTAATTGATTGCATTTTAATTACTTAAATATTATTATTTAAAAAAATTATTTTGTCCGTAACAGGAAAATCTTCGTGATTTAGGATCAAAGTACAATTTAACTATTCCGATATCTCCAAATTCTCTATTTTTTACGATTATTAAAAGTGCATCATATCTTTCATTATCCTCTAAATCACTTTTACCTCTATCTGGATTCCGCCACATAATAAATACATTATCTACTAAATCCGTAATTTCAACCTCTCCTTTAACAGCGGATTTATCAGGTTTACTTTGATCGCCCTCTTGTTTCCTTGAATGCGCTACTAAATGACAGTGTACGTCAAATTTTTTTGCAAATACAGTTAAATCATCAATAAATTGAATTTTACTTATACTATTATCTTGACCCTTTAATCTTATTTTCATTAAAGAATCTATAACAAAAATTTCAGTACCATATTTTCTAGCAGTATATTCAAATAATTCAAAAATTTTATTACCATATGTTGTGCCTTCAATATTTAAAATATATAACCAACTATCTATCCACTCGAAACATTTTATTATTTCATCTTCCGTTGGATCATTTTTACCTAAAGTTTGCTCGATAGCCCACTTTAAATATCTTGCTGGTCTAAGTTCTAAAGAAGCTATACAACATTTAATCCCGATACTACCAGAATATAATATGGCCTGATTTAATATTGTAGATTTACCACTATGACCCTGGCCTGACCATTCAGTAACCTCACCTTTTCTGAACCCCTTAATTATTTTAGTTAATTCAGGAAAACCAGTATCCCAACCCTTGTATTTATCTGGATTTTTAAATATATCAATAACTTCTTTACAATACTCTCCGGCTGATTTAATTTCATTTGGAGCAAATTCTTCTGCATTTTCAAAACAATGGGCTATTTCTTCATTAGAAACATTATTTATTAAACACTCATTAGCATCTTTATATGGTAATCTAACTGATTTACATCTCCATATACCTAATCTATTCACTAATGGTTTAATAGCATTTTGACCGGCAACGTCATTATCCATTATTAAATAAATTTCATTAAATTTTTCTAAAAAATCCCATTCATTTTCTATCCACCTAAGATCTAATACTCCATTAGGAACAGAAGTAACATTTTCTACACCATATTGAGTTAGAGCCATACAATCATATTCACCCTCAACTATGATTAATAAATTATTATTTTTATCAGCATTTATTTTAACATTATCTCTGTTAAATAACGTAGGTTCTGCCTTACTACGTTGTTTCATATCTTTCTTTATATATTTTGATCTTGCTTTTATGTTTACTATAATATTATTTTTATAATACGGAAAACATATTCTACCTTTTAAATCCTCGAATAATTTAAATTTATTAGCCGTATCTTCTGTTAGTTTTCTGATTTCTATTAAATATTCAATACTTGTTTTACTTAATGGTAATTTAATTACTTTAGGTACAACATATTCTTTGTTTTTTTCTTGTTTTTTAATAAATGGATCAATAGGATTAGGCTTATCACCTAATTGTTCTTGTAATTGAAAAAAAGTACCTGATTTTCCACAATTATTTAACCGTAAACAATTCCAAAGGCCACTATTCGCATTTATGGCAAACGATTTTTCCTTTTCTTTTCCACCATCACAAAAAGGACATACCATAATATAATTTTGACCGCTAGGACGATCCCTTGTTTCATACTCGAAACTCTTTAAATTTAAGTATTCTATTACTTTCATATACTCTCAGTTATCCCTCGTAAATTCTCGAATCTTCTATGGCTTCTTTTATACATCCGACAACTGGAAAATCTGGATATTTTCTATTGTCAATTATATAATTTATTCCTCTTTGAACCGCTAATAACTTATATTTTTTTAATCTGTTAAAATATAACCGTATTTGTTTTTTATCTATATCACCTTTAAAATTTAATGATAATTCCGCCATTAAATCTATAAAATTATTATATTCATGCTCTTTCATATTAAAGAAATATCCTATTGAATATGATCTCTTTTTGCTTCTTCAAAAATATCCATTTTTTCTTCTTTAGTCTGCTTATTTTTAAATGATTTTATCGGATTTAACATTCGAGTTTTTAATTGATGATATTTTGCTCTTAAAATATATGGATTTATCACAATGGCTTTCCAAAAATTATCAGTTAAAGCGAATTTAATTACTCTTTTAATTTCATCACCGTTGTAATGTTCTAAAAAGATCATTCTATTAAAACAAGCTTCCCAACTCCCCATTTCCGGGGTTTTAAAAGAAGGATCATTTTCTTCTATTTTATCAAGCATAAATTGAGCTATTTTACCACCAGGAGACTTAGGATTGAATTTCCGAGGTGTTTTCTTTTTCTTCCCTTTTTTCTTCGTGGACTTTTTATTAAGAATTTTCTTTTCTGGCGATAAAACGATAGTTTTATCTAATTCCTTACTTGAATCTATATTACTTCTATCTATACTTAGTAATACAGATCGGTTTTCTTGATTAAGATCAACTTGATCAAGGTTTTCTTGTTCAAGTTGATCAGGTTCTATCATAAGGTAATCACGATCCTGAATTGTGCCTTTTTCTGTTCTGTTTGTTATAGGTTTGCAATATCCAAATTTTATTAATTCTTTTAATCCTGATAATAGAGCTGTTCTACCGTCTGAAGAATGTCTCATTATTTCGGCAGTTTTAACTTTCCAATTATCCGGTAATGACATTATATATGCATATATACCTTTTGCTTTCCAGGATAATTTACTATCTTGAAGGCAAATTTTGTTGATTATAATGAAGTTTGCCTTATGAGGTGATCTAATTATTGCCATTATTATTCTCCTTGGACAATATTCTTAATTTAAATTTCTTGCCACTAAATCATTATTTCCTGATTATAGATATCGGTTTAAGGTATAATCACATATTGGATTATTTCATGTCCTTAAATCGCTTAAAATCACTTAAATTTTTCATTTTCTATGAAAATGCTTATATAATGGTAATTTTCCGTTTATTTTGTTTGTAATTCTTTTTTCAATTTTTCATTTTCTTCTAATAAATGTGAAGATAAAATAGCTAAACAGTGTTCTAAAGTTACTCCTTTATTCCTATAAATCATTAATATTTTATAAAAAGATGGATTATATTTAGCTTTATTTTCTAGTTTTTCTATAATATTTTCTAATTTAAATTCTTTTTTTATTTCTTTCGCTTCCGTAAAAGTTGTATATGATTTTTTAAATATACTATCTGTCATTAACGCCGTCAGTCATTCTCCTATAATAGCCAAAAACATTTTGGACATATTTCTTTAAATTTATTAGCATCATAAAATTTATTACAATGTGGACATTTTCTTATATCTTTCTTGTCAATTACTTGTTTTTTTAGTAATTCTTCGAGTATTTTAGGTTTTTTTTGTCGGTATTTTATTATCATTATTTTTTCCGTTATTTTTTAAGGGGCGGCTTTAAGAAAATTAACCGCCCCTTAAGTTAGGGCAATAGCTTGATTTTTATTGTTTATGAATTATACTGGCCCAGTTATTAAAAGTAACTACCAATTGTAGCTATATAAATTTGTTTTCTACCTTAACTTTTCTCAGCAATAATTATAGAATTTAAATTTATATTATCTACATTAATCACACCAATTTCAGTCTTATCAAAGGATAAAAAACCAATGCTATTGCACGTTGTATATTTCAGCACATTTTTAATCTTTACGGCAAAAGTTAGTTCCTGCTTATTATATATTTTTGAAGCTGAATTATATATCAAAGAAGGATTGACAGATTCGTATTGATATGTAACAGAACTTACACAATTTTCATTACTGCAAATTAATAAGATAAAACATATTGGAATTATTTCTGTTTCATGTGAATGAGAATTTATAGGAGCAAGGATCATAACAAAGACAAATACAAATATTAATAATAAAAAAAGTAATATAGTATTATTTCTCATAAAAAATAACTCCTTGTAAAATCTATTAAATCAAACTATTGCGCTTTATTAAAATGGAAAATCATCTTTTTCTATTTCGTCATCCTTAGGCCGTAAAAAATCCATGCTTTTATCATGTTTTTCTTGTTGTTTATCTGATATAAGATATCTTAAAGCAATATTCTTTTTTCTACCTTTATATTCGTCAGTTCCTATTTTAACTTCTACAGTTTTATTCAACCAATTTTCGGTATCTACGTCAAAATCGCCTTGATATGGTTCTCTTATTGCGTGAAGAAACCTTTTTGTTCTACCTATTATTTTATGCGCTGCTGAATCAGGTTCCGGTATAAGTATATTATCCCAAACTTTTTTGCCTTCACATTCTCCATCTTCGATACACCTTAAGCAAATATTCGGCATCGGATCACCACTATTTGAATAGCCGTCGGATACTTCAGTAATTTCAAACATATAATCACCGTTAGGCATTAATGCTATGTCTTCTTGTTCTGGAACGCCATCATAATTTCTTTCTATTCTCATTATTCAAATGCTCCTATCATCACCTTAAAGTTTTTAATCATATGTTTAGCCCCTTCTTGGCTAATTTCTTTCCAGGAATCTATCGAAAAGCCACTAAAAAGCTCTTCAACGGTTAGACCTTGTTTTTTAAGTTTATTTATTATGATCATTTTTTGATCTTCTCTTATCGGTTCATTTGGTTGATAGTTTACTTCTGCTTCTCCTTTTATTTCTTCTTCGGCTTCTTCTTTTAATTCAGTTTTTTGATTTAAGTATGTTTCATTGAATTTAAGGATTATTTTTTTCCAATTAGTCATCAACATAGATTGTCTTTTTTCAGAAAGACCTTTCAGGGATTTAAGATCTGTCCACTCGCAAACATTTTGTAAAAATTCTATAAAGTCTTGTGCCGGAATATTTTTCTTTTCAAGGGCTAGTTTAATTTTATCTATATTGGTTAATTTTTTATCAGGTGAAGTACCTTTTTTAGTCTTTTCTTCTTTTGGTTTTGATTTTTCTATTTTATTAAGTGTGGTATCTTTTTTGGCTTTACTGTTTGTTTTTGGTTTCTCTTTAGTAATCGATGGTTGATTTATTTTCTTATTATCGGATTTTAATTCGGAATTCTTAGTAGGTTTTTCGATATATTCTTTGTTGTAGAATTTTAATAAATTAGGATAATTCCAATCGAATTCTTTTGGGAATCTCTTTGCTTCTGGATCAATCTCAATTGGTAATATTCTTTGTTTTTCACAGATAGCTTTATATTGATCTTTTCCTCTTACTATTAATCTAAATACAAAGTCAAAAGCAAATTCATCAGTTTTATCAGAATTAGAGGTAACCCCTATAATTTTCATGTTATCGCCATATTTATCTTTTTGATGAGCATTACAGACGACATTCATATCTAATTGTTTAATAATATTAAGTATTCTCCTCCAATCTCTTTTTACCTTATCCCAATATCGATATCCAAAATCTTCTAAAAGATTATCCGCAGAATTTTGTTTTCTAGTGCTTTCTTCTTGGGCTTTAATAAATCTATCAGTCCATATAGTTTGAAGATTTTGATAAATAGTGGTTAGCTCATCAATTACAACCGTTTGATAATTATGTTTGTCATCTCTAAGAGCCTCAAGTTCTTTTAATATTTCATAAGGATTACTACAATCAAATACTTTACTGTGAGTTTTTTGAATTAATTTCGTATAGCGGCTAGTCTCCTTTGCTGTGTCAATTATATAAGCATTCGGAAATTGTAATGCAGCTAATGTTTTTCCTGCGCCAGGAGATCCATATATAAACACTTTTAATCTTTGTTCCTCTGGAAGAGGAGTTTTACCTCTTAACATATTATTCTCCTTTTTGTTAATTATTAAAATTTATCATATTATTTTATTAATTTTAGTATAATTTATTTTATTATTCTCCTTTCTTTATTTTGTTATATTAATAATTAGTGAATTCGGGTCATTTTCTATTATTTCTATATTATACCCTGGGTAAAATTCTAGTAACATATTAATAAATGATTTGTGTTTATTAACTTTATTGAAACATCCGCAATGAAAACTAAAAATGATAATTGATAATATTAATATTAAATACGTTTTAAATTTATTCATTATTTCTCCTTATTAAAAATGGTTTTTATAATATTATACATTTTTGGTCCTTTTTTATCAACGGATAAACGATTTTTCATTTTCTTTATTTTATTAGTTGACTTATTTATCTTTACTGCTATTATTATCATTATTGATATTATCGATATTTCTATTATCATTTCTATTATTTTTTTCTTTTA